>JGI24710J26742_10000011_pt1 | contig 154110 bp, 95 predicted proteins | sample BioPla2DNA2_FD_26742 | JGI IMG/M metagenome (IMG submission 26742) | reverse complement strand
ATCCCGAAAAACCCATTCTGCCCGGCAAATGTTACGGCTTCGAAATCGATGTAAACGATGCCAATAACGACGGCGTACCTGTATTTACCAAACATATCCCCACAGGTCCTACTCCTCCCCCTACCATGACTTTTTCCACGAGCAAGAACGTAGGTGCGAAAATTAATATAGGTGTTTATGCTGATCCTACCGACCAAGATGATGTATGGATAGATTGGGACAACGATGGAGTAAGAGATCCGGGGGAAAATCCTAAAACTTTTGGGGGTAGCACTAACTACACACTTAAGTCGCAGACATTTACCATCCATGGCAAGGTTACTATGTTATTTTGTAATCAATGCGGAATCACCTCGCTTGAAATAAATAATAGCGAATTATGGCAGATACAAGCTAACACAAACTATATAACGGAAGCGGAAATGACAAAGTTGGTAAACTCCATGCCCGACCGCACGGGAAAAACGCAAGGAGGATATATGTTGAATGTCGCTAATGAATTCAATGCTTCTCACGAAGCCATTCTTACTGAAAAGAATTGGAAGAAAAAATAATTTGCTGAGAGTTTTCCCCACCGCTACCGCTATTCCTTCTCACTGCCCCCCAACTTTTACCGGTTCACTTTCCAAAATTATAATTTTGGAAAGTGATTTTTAAATGGTACATTTGACGTTGGTGTAGTAAACACCCCACCCCCAAATAAAAAAGATACCGGCTGGGAGTTCATATACACGAGCATTAACTAACTATCAATGAATATGGTAAAGAAAAAAATTCTGTTTATTGGCTTACTGCTCTGCTCGGTTGCCCTCTTCGCACAACGGACAGATGTAGAGGGGATGAGCTATTTCGATGAGCAGCGTCGTCCTCAATTTCGGGAAAACATTGTTATCCCAGATGTTAATGGCTACAAGGTGCTGAAGTGCGATTTTCACACGCATACCGTTTTTTCCGATGGGCTGGTATGGCCTACCATAAGGCTACAAGAGGCCTGGTCGGAGGGTTTGGATGCCTTTGCTTTAACCGAACATATCGAGTATACACCTCACAAGGACGATGTCAAGGTGAACCACAACCGTGCGCACGAAATCATCGAGGAAGATGCCAAAAAGAACAACATTATCCTGGTAAAAGGCTCGGAGGTGACCCGTAACACTCCCCCTGGGCACTTTAACGCCATCTATATTCAGGATGCCTCGGGATTCATCGAGTCACGCGATGCCTCCTACGACAAGGCTGCCGTCATGAAAGCGGCCGAGCAAGGTGCGTTTATCTTTTGGAACCACCCCGGCTGGCAACCCGGGATAAAGGGGTCATACGAATGGATCGACTTCGTGGAGGAGCTATATGCCAACCAGGCCCTGCACGGCATTGAAGTGATCAACGGCTTTGGATTTCATAAGAAAGCCCTCGATTGGTGCGTGGATAAAAACCTGACCGTTATGGGCACTTCAGATATTCACAACCTGATCAGACGAGATTACGATACCGATAGGGGTTACGTCCATCGTTCAATGACCCTCGTGATGGCGAAAGAGAGAACGCCCGAGGCGATCAGGGAGGCGTTGAATGCCGGGAGAACGGTTGCCTGGGCAAGCAAATACTTGGCTGGGAAAGAGGAACATGTGCGTGCGCTATTTGAAGCTTGCATAGAGTTGAAACCCTCGCACTACACGGAAGGGAAAGGGGATGGCAGCAAAACAAATTTCTACGAGATCACGAACAACAGCGACCTCTACTTCGAGCTGATCCTGTCTGAAGGGAGTGGAACAAGCCGCATTCTACTCTACCCCCAATCGTCGCAACTGATCTCTGCCACATCCAACCAAAGTTCACTCTCGTACGACGTGGTGTCGACCTACGTCAGGAGTGACCAGCACCTGAACATAACGTTCAACCTCAACTAACAGGCAGCGTAGCGAACGCGACAGCTAGTATGATATAAAAAGATGGGTGTTTTGAGAAAAAAATTTTGGTTGATAACCATTACGGCAGGCCTGTTGAGCTCGCTGCCTTCATGTAAAAATCCTTCCCAGACAGTTGGGCAAGGGTTGGGTGAAACGTACAGCCAATTCCACTACACGGGAGATGGTTCCATTTTGGTAAGTGGCCACCGGGGTGCTTGGAAAAACACCCAGTTCCCGGATAACTCGCTGGAGGGATTGCAGTATGCCACGGAGAGGGTACCGGGTATCTTCTTCGAGATAGATCCCCGGTTGACGAAGGATAGCGTCATCATCTTGATGCATGACGAGACCCTCGACAGGACGACCAATGCCACCGGCAAGGTGTCTGAATCCACGTTCGAGGAGCTGAAAGAGGTGAGGTTAAGGGACTACAAGGGAGACATCACCGATTACAGAATCCCCACCCTGGAAGAGGTGATCAGGTGGAGCAGAGGTAAAACTATCCTGAACCTGGACAGGAAAGACGTGCCATTGGAGGCGACTGTAGCACTTATCAAACGGTGCGGTGCCGAGGAGCATATAATGCTTACCGTGCACACGGGTGCCCAGGCGAGGTTCTACCACGACAGGCTCCCCAATACCATGCTCTCCGCGTGGGTGCGCAATGACAGGGAGTACGAGGATATAGCCATATCGGGAGTTCCCTGGAGCCATATCATCGCCTACGTCGGACCTACGATAAACGAGGGCAACCGGCATATCGTGGAGAAACTACACGGCCACGGCGTACGCTGCATGGTCGGGTTATCCCCCACCCACGATCGCCTGGAGTCGAAGGAGGAGCGAGCGTTAGGCTATCTTGAGGAGATCAAGAAAAAACCGGATATCATTGAAACCGACCTACCCGTGGAACTGTACGAGGTGCTTACGAACCGATAGCCAAAACGATGGAGAGACCCTACAGAGATTTTGGCGAGTTCTTAGAGGCGCGATTCCCGTTCAAGGTGCAGAAAATTTCCATTAACGCGGGATTCACCTGCCCCAACCGTGACGGAAGCAAAGGGTGGGGCGGCTGTACCTATTGCAACAACCAAAGCTTCACCCCCGGGTACGGGAAACCGACCAAAAGCGTCAGCGAACAGCTGGCGGACGGTATCGCCTTTTTCTCGCGCAAGTACCCGAAGATGAAGTACCTCGCCTACTTCCAGTCGTATACCAACACGTACGGCGAACTGGGTGTACTTACCGCGGTATACGAAGAGGCACTCTCCCACCCTGGCGTGGTAGGCCTTATCGTGGGAACCCGACCTGACTGCATGCCCCCCGCGTTGCTCGATTACTTTGAAGCGTTAAGCAAGAAGGTGTTCATCATGATCGAGTACGGTGTGGAGTCCACGTTGAATCGGACGTTGGAACGGGTGAACCGTCAACATACGTTCGAAGAGTCGCAAGAGGCAATCCGACTGACCGCCCAACGCGGTATCGTGGTGGGGGCGCATATGATCCTGGGGCTCCCGGGCGAAACAGATGATGAGATACTCGGTCACGCCGATGCGCTATCGGGGCTACCCTTGACAACGCTCAAGCTACACCAACTGCAAATTATCCGGGGAACGGCCATGGAGAAAGAGTTTCGACTGCTCCCGGAATCGTTTTACCCATTTGATATAGATGAGTACATCGACCTCTGCGTGGACTTCGCCGAGCGGCTCAACCCTTCGATCTATATCGAGCGGTTCGTATCGCAATCCCCTAAGGAGCTACTGGTAGCACCCGGGTGGGAACTAAAGAACCACGTGGTGACGGCAAAGATCACGAAACGCTTCCGGGAAAGGGAGACCTGGCAAGGACGTTACTTTGGGTAACCATACGATTCCGGTAACATACGGCCGCCGACAAGCACAACACGGGACTGTTGCAATAAGGAATCAGGGAAGAAAAGCCACTTCGGGAAAGAAAAGAGCCGCCTCGTTTTAAAGCAGCTCCGTCCCCGCAAAAAACAAACCGTAGGAAATAAAATCAGACGGAAAAGACCACCTCTTTGATGATCTCGCTCACCGTGGGGTGTGGGAAGACTACCTCCTGCATCTCCTTGAGGGTCATCTCCTGCTCGATGGCGATGCAGGCACCGTAAATGATCTCGCTACAGGGGTTACCCAGCATGTGAACACCGATTACTTCACCATGTTTCTCGCCCAGCAGCACCTTGCATAAACCATTGCCACCCTCGTTCTCAGCCACGAAGCGACCGGAATAGGCCATGGGCAGTTTTGCCACCTTGTACGCGATGTTCTTGGCTTTGGCCGACTCCTCTGTCTCACCCACCCCAGCCACTTCGGGATTGGTGTAAACCACTCCCGGTATCGCGTTATAACGCATGATATCGTCTCTTCCGGTGAGGTTGTTGACCACCACCTCGCCCTCGCGGCTCGCCGTGTGGGCCAGCAGGGAGAAACCGGTCACATCGCCTGCTGCGAACACGCCCGGCACGTTGGTACGCATCTTTTCATCGACCTTGATACCGCCGCGGTACAACTCAACCCCCAGGTTCTCCAGTCCAAACCCTCTTGTCACGGGACGACGTCCAACGCTCAACAGTATCTTTTCACCCTCTACCGTTTGGGTCTCGCCATCTTTCTCGAACAGCACCTTGTGCCCATCCACCCGCACCACCTTTGAACTCAGGTGGAAGGTGATCCCCTTCTTCGCGTAGATATCACGCAGGGCGGCCGAAATCTCGAGATCCATACCACCCAGTATCTCCGGGAGCATCTCCACGACGGTCACCTGGACACCCAAGCTGTTGTACAGGCTAGCAAACTCCATCCCGATCACGCCGCCACCTATTACCACCAGTGACTCGGGGCAGGTGGTCATATCGAGTATCTCGCGGTTAGTCACCACGACGTCCCCCGCTTCAGCGAGCCCAGGGATAGGCAGTACCACCGACTCGGAGCCGGTGCATATCAGCAGGTTTTTCCCGATGAATGACTCGCCGTTACTGGAAACCTCGATACCAGCCGAAGAGCGCCCCAAAATGGTGGCCTCTCCCTTTAACACGGTCACCTTATGGGCTTTCATCTTGGCCTCCACGCCCAACACCAGCCTCCTCACCACCCTTTTCTTACGAGAAACCATTTTCCTGTAATCAAACCGAGGATTATCCGCGAAGACGCCATACTTAGCACCTTGAAGCACGTTTTCGTATATCTTGGCACCATACAACAGCGTCTTGGTGGGGATACACCCTTCGTTCAGGCAGACACCGCCCATCGCTTCTTTCTCGAACAACACTACTTTGAGGCCAGCTTGCCCAGCCCTCTCTGCCGCCACGTAACCGGCAGGTCCACCGCCTATAATCAGTAAGTCAATCATACCTTTTTATTGTTTATGTCTACTAAATAATGAATGCTATTCGCAACGCTTCAATCTCGTCATCACACATCGGCTGAAGCTCACCGATAGAAACAGCATCACTGCAGCTGGTCGGCATTCGCCAACAGGTACTCCTCCGCCTCCACGCTCCACAAGCCGTTTTGTCGGTCACAGATGGCCGCCAGCTCCTTGAAGAGGGGGTTCTTCTCACCCAGTTTCGCGAAATCTTCTATCGCGGTAAGAGACATATTGATATGCGTGTATATCAACTTCTTACCACCCGGCAAATCGGGCAGGTTGTTGGTCGCCTCCGGCACGCAATCGAGTCCCCCTATATGGGTAACCAACCCGGCAGGATCCAGTCCCTCGCTCATGATCTCCAGCGCCTCCTTCATATCGTCGTTGTTACCTCCACTCGTACCCACGATGTGGGTGTATGCGTAGTGCACGTTGTAGAAGTTGAGCTTCGCGCTAAACTCCGGATCGTTGGGTCCCGCGAAGAAGTTCAGGCAGCCATCGAATGCCAGGATGGCGTCACCTTGCTCGACCACGGCACGCACCGGGGCAAAGACGAACACATCGTTATAGCCGGTTCCACCACTGATCTCCCGTAGCTTCTTCACCGGGTCGTCCATGATTCCGGTGTTGAGGTAGTGCAGCTCGATGCCCCTGGAGGCCGCGAACTCCACGGTATAAATAGATGCAGCCCTGTCGAGACGTGCCTGGTCCACGTCGGTGATAACCAACAATGAAGGCTTTCGGTCTTCGCGATGCAGCACGTAGTTGATAGCCGCCAGCCCCATGGGGCCCACCCCGGCCAGAATCGCCATCTTACCCCCATCCACGATCTCCATCTCGTGTACGTAGCTTCCCGGGGTGGTGTGGTAGTTGGCATGCATGGCACCGATAACGCACGACAGGGGTTCAGCCAGCGAAGCGGGGTAATATCCCTCACCATGATAGGTAAGCAGACAATCCTGCTCCATCACCTCATTGGGGATAATCACGTAGGTAGCATTTCCGCCCACGTACGGGTAGCTGTACCCCGGGGCACTTAACACCCCCACCGGTCCGCCCTCGTAATAGATGGCCGGCTGAATGGAGAACTTATCTCCTGCCTTGAACTTATGCGCCCACTTGGCACCCACTTGAACGAGATCACCCGAGAACTCGTGACCAACAATGATGGGATTTTCGGCCACATCATCCGGGACCCGCTTATGATCGGAACCCTGTGATGCAGCCTTGTAGGTGGACATGCACAACGAATCGGTCACCACCTTGGCCAAAATCTCATCCTCTTTAATGGGAGGCAACGTGAACTCCTCTACACGGAGATCCTTCTTACCGTATAACCTTACTGCTCTTGTTTTCATATGATTAAAACGTTTGTTTTTCAATTTTTTATTCCAATTATCACGACAGCATTACCTGCCCACCGGTGATGGGCAACGCTTGTCCCGTTTCACCGCACTGCTCCATCAGGTAGAGTACCCCCCTGGTCACCTGCTCAGGTGTGCATCCCTTTCTCATGGGCACCTTCGATAGGTAGAACTCCTTCACCTCCTCAACGGTTTGCGCACCCGGCACTTTCCCCGCTTTCAGGTACTGCACGAACAGGCCATTATCGGGATCGCTCCAGAGGGGTCCCTCGTAAAAGTTCCCGGGGCATACCGCGTTCACCTTGATCCGGTAGGGGGCCAGCTCCAGGGCGAACGACTGGGTAAGCCCTATCCCGCCGAACTTTCCACCGGCGTAGGCAAAGTTGACCCGGCTCCCCTCGAGGCCCGACTTGGAGTTCACCTGTATGATATCGGCGTAGTAGTCTTTGTGCCCATATTTCGTTTGAAGCTTCATTACCTTACTCGCCACCTTCGCGCAGAAGAAATAGGCGTTGTAGTTGATTTTGGTAACGAAGTCGAAATTCTCGGGGGTCATCTCCTCCAACCCCCCGGCACGGAGAACACCCGCGTTGCTGATAAAGCAGTCAATCGCGCCGAACTGGCAGACCGACAGGTGGATCAGGTTCTCCAGGCTGGTTAGATCGGCCACGTTGGTCTTCACGAACAGGGCACGGTTGTTTCCCGCCAGTCTATTAAACAGCTCCACCGTGGCCTTGCCCGCCTCCTCGTTGAGGTCGGCCACCACGATGTTGGCCCCCTCGTCTAGGAGGCAACGGCCGATTCCCTCGCCAAACCCTTGGGCTGCCCCGGTGATAACGATGGTACGGTTTTCAACACGCCCCCTGGCGGTCGCCGCTCCCACACTACGGCGGTAGTTTTCCACTTCCCAATTATCAATAAACTGCACCTGCTCCGGTGTCATCGGATGCGGTCCCCCGAACGACCGGGCAATATAGGCCACCTTCATCGCGTCTTCAAACACGTCGAGGATGGTGTCGCACTGCTTGGCGTGATCGCCCACGGCCACCAATCCAATTCCTCTAATCAACAGCACCTTGGGAGGATAACCAAACCGTTCAGTGAACGCGGGGATCGCTTTCTCGCCTTCGGCAATCAGTTCCTCCGGCGTTTCACCATTCAGGAAAAGGTAGTTCGACTTGCAGTAAACGATACCGTCGGGGGTAAAAGGATGCGCGATCGCCCGTTGATTTTCCGGGCTATCGCTATAGTGCTTGATCAGCGCGTTGTTCCTCACCTTCAACGTCTTCAGCTCTTGTCCCGAAAGCAACATCCGTAGTGCCGGCAGCAGATCTGCGGCGCGGCGGCAGGTCTCCAGCTCTCCCACGGGAAACGGGATGGTCATGGCCTCTTCGATTTTCTTCAGGATAGCGTCATACAGCTCACGTATCTCCACCGTACTGTCGGCTCCCACGAAGATACCGTGGTTTTGCAGCAAAATCACCCGTGGCTCCTCGTTGTATGTAGCACGGTAGTCAGCGATCTTGTCGCTTACCGCCTTGAAAAGGACGTAGCCCGGATCGGTGTACGGCACGTAGAGCGTTTTCTTACCGAACAGCTTTTCCACCCCTTGCTCCGCGTTTCGCGCGCAGAGGAGACCGTTCACCGCGGTAGGGTGAAGGTGTACCACGAACGGCCAATTGATCGCGTCGTGGAGTGATGTCTCCACCGACGGACGTCTCCCCTTGGTGAGGGTGGCTGCCGCCAGGTCGTTCTTCACCTGCTCCTCCCGTTCGTCCGGCTGCTCACTATACGTTTTCGTGGCCATCGGTGCCAGCTTGCTCCTATCAAGCACGGCAAAGCCATCTACCGTGATCGTGGCCAGCGGGTGCCCGCTCGCCTTAACCCATATTTTCTCTTCGTTCTTATAGGAGGTATTACCCCCTCCAGCGATCACGAACCGGTTGTCCTTACCATAAAATCGCGATATATCGACCAGCTCCTCCAGTTTGCCGAGCTCTTTGGCATCAATGTCACGTAACTCTCTCTTCATCGTTCACTTATTATTTTACTTATCTTTCGCATGTAACTGTTTCAACTTATTGCCTTTTCTGTCGTCTCTCGGCAAAACTCAAGCATGCTTGTTTCTGCTCTCGCTCCTAAGAAAATTAATAGCTTTCAGGCTCGACAGGCACAAATCCTGCGACCCATCTTCTGCTCGCTCGCTAAAAGAAAAGAACTTGCTAACGCTTCAAACAGCTTTTCTTTTTTAACGCAATCTTCGCAGGATGTGTCCCCGCAGGAGTTTATGAGGTCTTCGTTCTGAAAGCTGAAACAGTAAACAACATGCGAAAGATAAGTTTTTTATATTACTCAACATCCCAATCATTTGCCCTGTATCAACTGGTCCCCCAACTTCACGAACTCCTCCCTCCGGGAGCGATCGACGTACCCCAGTCCTTGAAGGCCCTGCTTCTCCTCGTCACCTCGCTTTCCGGGCGTGACCAGAGGGTTGTCGTCCACCTTGACGTACCCCTCCAAACCCTGTGCCACCAGGTGCTGGTGTGCCGCGATCACGCAAGCCCCCCCGTAGTTAATTTGCTTGAGCTTGAGTGTCAAGGGTACGCCGCCGCGAGCGAACAGCTCAATCGGCTCCATGGCGGGCGTGTTGTGTTCGCTGCCGAAGGTCACCACGAACCCCTGCTCATGCAGGTAGGAGGCGTACTCCTCCAGGCGCCGGACATCGTTTCGCGTGGTAATAAACTCCACGGAGTGGAAACCCCTTTCAGTCAATCGCCGGGCGGCCTGCTCCAGGTTCCCTTCAAAGTCGGTATAGCCCCCGCCTGAGTTGTCCGCCAAAAAGGGATAGGTTGGAATCCCCCCAGCGGCCAGAATAATCTCGCGTACCTGCTCCACCGGGAGGAAGGCAGCGGCCTCCTCCGGCACGAAGGCAGCACCCCCCGCTTTTAACAGGTTTCCACGGATCTCGTTCTCCACGCCAGCGACATCGTCCATCGGCGCCTTCAGGGCTTTGCCGCCAAACAACACCTCAAGGGCCTCCTTGACCTTCTGCCCGTCGCCCCCGTATCGCTCCAACAACTTTACCCGCAGCGCTTTCGCGAGGTGGCGCTCACGGACGAGCCCTTTGGTCAGCTCGCTCGTTATCCACTGGAAGTCGAGACTAAAGCCGAAGCCTGCCGACTGGAGCAGCTCGTTCAGCTTCCCGCACATCGCCTCCACCTGTCTGTTGGCCTCTTCCACCACCGCATTCAAGCGCGAGGCGTAGGGTTCCGCCAAGCGAAACGGGTAAGCCAACCCTTTACCACTCAGATAAGTGCGACCCGGGTTCACGGGGTCATTCACCCGCAGTCCAGCCTCCTGCTCCTTCTCATCCAGCGCGATAAACTCGATACCGAAGAGCGGGTACAGGCCACGCTTCTCGCAACCTTTAGCCCACTCTTCGTATCCTCGGGTAGTGTAAAAATCGTTGATGCCGACCACCTCCACCCCTTCGCGTTTAGCCCTGTCCAAGGCGTCATCAACGTCTTGAAACGCACTAAACGAGTAGGGGGTGTGCAGGTGCGCATTCACCTTTTTCGGCTCCATAGCGGATATATTTTTTGGACTTCAATATTTTTAATCTTCTCACCTATCAAACCCCGTTTTTGGCCCGACGAATTATCTCCCCATCGGTGAAATTTTGCCCGGGAATATAGTTCTTAAGTGGCTGAATCCGTTCATGGATCAAGTCCAGGAACCAGCTCGGCTGCGGGAAGAACGCCGCCTCCAACTCATGTGCCGGCGTGATCCAGTTGCGCGAGCCCAGCACGGCGACGGGTGCGTCGAGCCAGTCGAAAGCCAGTTGGCTCACGTTGGTCGCCAGGTCGTTCAGGAACGAACCGCGGGCGGTAGCGTCACCGGCAATGATGATCTTACCGGTCTTCTTCACCGAGGCGATGACCTTCTCGTAGTTGAACGGCACCAGCGTACGGGCATCAATCACCTCCACGCTCATACCATATTTCTCTTCAAGCTCCTTCGCGGCCGTTAGCGCAGGGTAGAGGGTGTGACCGACCGTCAGGAAGGTGATATCGTTCCCCTCCTTCTTTACATCGGGTTCGCCTATGGGAATCTCGTAGTACCCCTCGGGCACACCCCCCTCGTGGAACTGCTCACCCACGTCATACGCCCGCTGGCTCTCGAAGAACACCACCGGGTCGGTGCCCTGCAGCGCGGCGTTCATCAACCCCTTCGCATCGTACGGCGTTACCGGGAAACAGACCTTTATCCCGGGGATATGGGCCACCAGGGAGGTCCAGTCCTGCGAGTGTTGTGCCCCGTACTTGGATCCCACCGACACCCTCACCACGACCGGCATCTGCAACACGTTGCCGCTCATTGCCTGCCACTTGGGCAGCTGGTTGAATATCTCGTCACCCGCCCTGCCGATAAAGTCGCAGTACATGATCTCCGGGATCACGCGTCCGCCGCACATCGCGTAACCTATGGCCGTGCCCACGATTGAGGCCTCCGAAATGGGCGAGTTAAACAGGCGGTGGTAGGGCAGCGACTCGGTAAGCCCGTTATAGACCGCGAAGGCACCTCCCCAGTCACGGTTCTCTTCACCGTAAGCCACCAGTGATGCATCCTTGTAGAAACGATCGATAATCGCCTCGAAAATAGCATCGCGCAGTTGGTACTGCTTCATCTTGCTATAGGGCTTGCCGTCGGCATCAAACGCAAAACGCTCTTTCGCCGCGATCCGTTTCACCCGGGGATTCTCCTCCATCGGGATCAACACATCGGGTTTCGCGTCGGAGAAGCTGTCCACCGACCCGTTGGAGAACATCATATCACCGATCACGTCCGGGTTTTTCATCCTTGGGGAGATGGTTTCGTCGATCGCTTTGCGGAACAGCTCGTCAAGTAGCTTCAGTATCCCCTCACACGTTGCATCAAGCTCCTGGCTCGTCGCCACGCCAGCTTCCACCAGTTGCTCCCCGTAGGTTCTAATGCAGTCTTGCGCTTCCCACGCTTCTACCTCCTCCTTGGTCCGGTAGGAGGATGCGTCAGACGGCGAGTGGCCGCTATAGCGGTAGGTCAGCACGTCGAGCAACACAGGCCCCTTCTTCTCCTCGATCACCTTGCGTTTGCGCTTGTAGGCGTCGATCACTGCCAGCGGGTTGTAACCATCCACCCGTTCGGCATGCATCTGGTCGGGGTTCACACCCGCGCCCACGCGTGCGGCTATCCCGTAACCCATCGTTTCGCCGCAGGTCTGTCCACCCATGCCGTACTGGTTGTTCATGATGTTGAAGATGACGGGGAGACCCCCTTTCATGTCGCCTTCCCACAGCTCACGGAACTGATCCATCGCGGCAAAGGTGATCCCTTCCCACACCGGGCCACACGCCAGCGAGGCGTCCCCGATGTTGGCGACCACGAGGCCCGGCTTGCGGTTCACCTTCTTGTAGAGGGCCGCACCCACGGCGATATCGCCTGAGCCACCCACGATCGCGTTGTTCGGGTACACACCGAACGGGGTGAAAAAGGCGTGCATGGAGCCGCCCAGCCCCTTGTTGAAACCGGTCTCCCGCGCGAATATCTCCGCCAGGGTACCGTAAACCAAGAAGCGTTTGGCCAGCTCCTTGACCGATCCCTCGAAGCCCTCCTTAACGATCGCGAGGATGGTGCCACCGAAGAACCCCTCCATGATGGCCATCAACTCGTCATCGTCCAGTTTGTAAATGGCCGACATCCCCTTGGCCAATATCTCACCGTGCGAGCGGTGACTGCCGAAGATGAAGTCATCCACGTTCAGCGTCCAGGCCATCCCCACCGCGGCCGCTTCCTGGCCGATGGAGAGGTGCGCCGGTCCCGGGTGGTTGTAAGGGGTTCCGTTATACTCGCCCTGGGTTTTGATTAAATTCAGCATGGTCTCGAACTCGCGGATAAGTACCATGTCATGGTAAATAGCTTTGAACTCTTCCGCGGTGAAATTTTCCATTTCATCCTTCACGCTCTTACGGTATTGATTCACGGGAATCGGCTGAAATTCGATGTATCCCGGCTGACGTACCTTGGAAGGATCTATCGGTTGTACTTTTGGCATTGTTATATGATTTTTTGATAATTTGTTTACTTATTTCTTACTTACATTTGCCTCTTTCTTTCAAGTTCACTTCGTAGATATTTTCTGCGTTCGACATAGCTCAAGTAAACTTGGCTCTGTTCTCACTTATCGAAAATATTCGACCTTCGCTTTGAAAAGAAAAACATATATCACTAAAAGTCCAGTTGCAACGTCTCGATCTCGATGGCAATTTGCTTGAGGAAGCGGGTAGCCTCCCCACCATCGAGCGAGCGGTGGTCGTACGTGAGGCTCAACCCCATGTAGGGAACGAACGCGTAGACGCCGTTCCCCAAGTCCTTGGGTCTGGGCACGATGGTATTCACCCCCAGGATGGCCGATTGCGGCAGGTTGATAACCGGCGTAAACATCTCCACCCCGTAATTACCCAGGTTCGACACGGTGAACGAGCCCACCTCCGGTAAAAGGAGATCGGGGTTCACGCTGCCAGTTCGGCAGGCGGCCGCCAACTCTTTCATGCGGTTCGCAAGGTCGATGATTGACAGGTCGTCAGCATCCCGGATCACGGGCACCATCAGTCCCCGTTCGGTATCGACAGCCAGGCCCAAGTGTACCTTCTTGAAAAGCCGGATGGAGTCGCCTAAGAAGTGGCTGTTCACGTTCGGGAACTTCTTCAGCGCCTTGATCACCGCGAAGCAGACCATGTCGTTCAGGGTGATATTGGTATCGACACGTCCTTCCGCCAGCGCCTCCTTAGCGCTTTTACGAAGCTCCAGCAACCGGCGGGCATCCGCCCCCAGGTGGTGCGTGAGTTGCGCCGAGTTCTGCAGCGAAGCGTGCATAGACCGGGCGATGAGCTTGCGAATATTTGATAATTTCCGATCCTCGTACTCCTCTCCCGGGGCAATACCCACGACGGGCGTTGGTGAAGTTGCCTGGGGTTTGGCTGAGCCTGTGAGGTGGATTGAAACGGCTACCGGGGTGACCAAGTCCGCTGCGCGGGCTCTGCCCGCAAGTCCGCTGCCTTTGATAGCCGGCTCCAGTCCCTCTTCCGAGGCCACCTTCTTCGCCAGCGCGGTCATCTTTGGACGCTCTTCAAGCGCCTGTTTCACGTCGCGCTCAATCACCCGCCCCCCGGGTCCCGTACCCTCCAGGCGTGTCGCATCTAAGGCATGCTCGCCCGCCAGCTTCCTGGCACGGGGAGAGGCAGGGCTCACACCGGCTTGTAGGCTAACTGAAGCCTTAAAGGGCGCTTCCCCACCAGCATCGGCTGCAACGGAGGAAGCGGTTCCAACTGTAGCGGGGGAAACGGCCGCACTGGCGGCAGGAGCCAACCCACTCGCGGGAGCGGCGCTTTCACTCACGCTACCAACGTCCGCTGCTCCTTCACCCAACAGCTCGCTAATATCTTCCCCTTCTTCGCCGATGATCATCATCCGGTCCAACACCGGCACCTCATCCCCTTCACCCGCGAAGATGGCCAGGATCGTGCCATCAGCGGGTGATTCCTCCTCGAAAGAGGCCTTGTCCGTTTCGTAAGAAAAGAGCACCTCCCCCTTTTTCACGGGGTCACCCACCTTTTTCTTTAACTCGGTGATGATGCAACTCTCCACGGACTGCCCTTGTTTGGGCATGATAACTAAAACTGCCATTTGAAAAATATTATTTAAAGGTGCCCAAATCAACACGCGGCTTTCAAGCTAACTATCGCTTGAAAGCAACACAGGGGCAACCGTTCTCACAAAGATACCAGTTTAACGTGAGGAATCGGTTAAGTTATTGATTTATTTTCTATGATTTTTGACATGTGATGATACGGCTTGCCACCGGGTAAATCGTGAAAGCGACCACCGATCCACGAGTCATTTACCCTCTGTAGAAAATGAGTACGAGAAGTCCTCCGTCTCTATTTCCCTTTTCTTGTTGGGCCTGTCCGACATCTTCACGTCGATCACGGCACCCTTCATCAGCTCATCATGCTTCAAGAAGTTCCTCGTGTAGGGAGCCCGGTTGAACCGCATGCTCTTGATATAACGGTTCTCCAGGCTATTCTCCGGGGCGTTTATCACCACCTTATTCCCGTTTTCCAGGTGGATGGGAACCTCCCCACCGTCTCGTGGAAACGGTTATCGGCAGTATCGTCATTCACCGTGCTCACCTCCCCTACCAACACCCGTCTCTTTCCCGGTTCCCCGTAAAAACGATGGTAAACACCCTGCTCCAGGCAGATGCTTTCCCCGGGGGTTAGCACCACGCTCCCACCTGGCCGCACCACCCGTTCAATCCCGTCCGTCTTGAACGTCACCGGGGAATCCGCGAAGTCCTCATCCGGGGTGGAGTTATACAACTCGATGACCAGGTTGCCCCCTCCGCGGTTGATGATGTCTTCCATTTTGTTCCAGTGAAAATGCATCAGCGTTTCTTGATTCTCCTCTACGATCATGATTTTTTCGGCATAGGGTTTTTGTCCACGTTCAGTTTCCCGTTACGCAAAGTAAACAAAAATAACCCACGTTTGTAAAAGTCACCGGAACCGAAATCGGTGATATCCCATCCCAGCATGTTATCGATGATCTCCGTGTAGTGTTCTTTTTTCGTCTTTTGCCAGTCCGTCAAGCCCCAGTACGCCCATAGTGACACACTCGGGTAGTCCTTTTCTCCTCTAGTGCGGGTTCAAGATTGGACTTGCATGTCAACCTTATCATCTTTCTCCTTTACTATCAGTGAGCAGTAAAGCAGGTAGATCATTAGGAGCAACAGCACGCACATGGCCCCCACCTGGTTGAACCTATCCGCTACCATCCCCATGACGGGGGGTATGATGGCACCACCCGCCACCCCCATGATCAACAGCCCGGAGATCTCATTGGATTTATCCGGTTTCCTTTTCAAGGCAAAGGAGAATATGATGGAAAAAATGTTGGCAATGGCAAAACCCACCACGAACAGCATCGACAGGATACCCCAGAGTCCCCCCATCAACAACATAGCGATTAACCCGGGTATGGCCACGATCATGCTTATCGTGAAAAAACGTTTCGCGGAAAAGATGGCCAGTAGAATAGCGCCCACGAACGTGCCCGCCGTTCTCGCTATAAAATACAAGCTTGTCCCCAGTCCAGCCTGTTCAAGGCTAATATCAAGTTTTTCAATCAAGAGCTTAGGAACGGTGGTATTCAATCCAACATCAATGCCAACCACGAAAATAATCCCTACAAACAGGAGCAATATTATTTTATCTTTCAACAGTCCAAATGTTTCTCCCAGCGATGAGGTTTTTTCTCCCCGGGGTTCTCGTGGTACGGGGGTAAGCCATAACCAAGCCCCGCACAGGATGGTGACTACCCCGTACACCACGAACACCAGCTTCCAGTCACCAAACCACAGCGCGGATCGGCTTGCGATGACAGGCCCTAAAAACGCCGCGATGGCTTTTATAAACTGCCCCAGCGTCAAGCTGCTGGTAAGCCGGTTACTACTTACCACGTTCGTAAGCAAGGGGTTCAGCGACACCTGAATAATGGTGTTTCCAATCCCCAGCATCCCGAAGGCGAACAGCATCATCGGGAAACTGTAGCTCACGTAAGGAACTATCATGGCCAACAAGGTGATTATCATGCTGAGGAGTACAGTACGTTTCCGCCCCCATTTATTCATCATGATCCCGGTGGGTACCGCCAAGATGGCAAACCACAGGAACAAGCTCATGGGCAACAGGTTGGCAATGGTGTCGCTCAACACGAAATCCTGCTTCACGTAATTGGTCGAAATTCCCACCAGGTCGACGATTCCCATCACGAAAAAACAGGACAAAACAGGCAAGGCCTTTTTTAATGATGTCTTACTCATACTGTCAATAATTAAAGATTCATATTTATCACCTGCGACGACCAACGGGGCTGCCCTTCAAGCCAAGTGGCTCATGAAAAAACCGACTAACTAAACCGGTTAACTCCATGTTTACACGATATACTACGATATGCCACGATGTCAAACATTTCAATTTGCAAACACGACTTCCGCGTTCAACACCAGGTGTATTGGATTTTTCCTCCCGTCAATTTGCCGCACCAATATATCCACCGCTTTCTCCCCCATCTCTTGAATGGGCTGTTCGATGTAATGGATTGGGTAGTCGATTATTGAAAAAGCGTCAATCTTATCGAACGATGGCTCCACGTGAACCGTGTCGCAGAAGGAATTGGCAACTCCCGTTGAAGCATGGGTGGTCATTAACCCACCAACCGCACCGTTCACGTAAAGGGCAACGCCTCCCACTCCTTTTCTGATAAGGCTGTCCCCGTGATAGCCCCCTTTCTCGACGGCTTCCCTAAGGTAGTGGGGAAAATCGGAGGAGATGAGCAGGTTCTTGCTCCATAATGTTTCGGGATGATTGGCCCATTGAACGAGTGTGCCGAGCGTTTGAGAGGTTGCGACGTCCATCACTTGCATCATCCGCAGGCCTTCGTCAAAAACGTAGGGCTCACGGGTATCTTGCAACGTTACCCCTCCTTCCGTGAGGTTTCGTGAACCGGAGTGCCTTGACATTAAGGTTTCCCTCTTTGAAGTAAAACTTGACTTTATGCCTTCCTTCGGTGAGGTTGACCGTTGAGGTGGGGATCCAAATATATGCCCCCCAGTCCTCGGTGCTGGGCACGCCAATTCTGCCGGAGACGTTCACGTTGTCCACCTCGATACGGATGGCGGAGGTATGCGGAGTTGCCACTTGTGCTTCCACCAAGTATTCACCCGCATCCAGTACTTCCACGGTGTACAACATTAAGTTATTTACAATTCATAAAATCAACCGGTAGCGCAGAGACGACCGATGCTATCCTCTATCCTATCAGGCGAATCAAGGATAAGAAAACATCGGTTCCCAAAAGCAAGTTAACCGGTTAACTTGTACCATACAGCAAGACTTCTTGGGTTATTTCGTTGCAAGGTTAAACATAAAAATCCTTGCAACAACTGTTTTTTATAATTTTAACATGAAACAGAATCAAATTACAAAAGGCTGAAGGCGAATTTAAGGTTTTCAGAACATACGCCAACTTCTGGTATTTAAATATTTTCTGTGATTTTTAATACGATTCGCTTGGATGACGATCAAATATCAAAAAACAGGGTTTTAAAGTCACGATTCCATTGTGAAAACTTAAATGCAATGCGTATATTTGTAGCAAATATCATAACACCTTTCACTTAACCTCATCATGATGAATAACGGGAAATTAACATCCTTTTTAGCCATCGACCTCGGCGCGAGCAGCGGGAGAGCCATCTTTGGTGCCATCCGGAACGGCCAGCTCGAGATGAACGAGATCAACCGTTTTCCCAACCCCATGATCGACGTGAACAGTCGGTTGTACTGGGACCTGTTTTACCTGTACCAGCAAATTATCGAATCGCTACAGATCGTGAAATCGAATCAAACACCGATTGCTTCCTTGGGGATTGACACCTGGGGGGTGGACTTCGTATGCTTTGGCAAGGACGGGGAGCCGTTGCGCTCACCCTACTCCTACCGAAACACAAACACCTTTGGCGCACCCGAGCGCTTCTTCGCCAAGATGCCCAGGGAGGAGGTTTACCGCCGGACCGGTATTCAAATCATGAACATCAACACGCTGTTCCAGCTCGACACCATGCTCGAAGAGGAATCATCCATCTACCCGGTAATCGATAAGGTTCTGTTCATGCCAGATGCGCTGTCGTACATGCTGACCGGGCAAATGGTAACCGAGTACACCATCGCATCCACCTCACAGCTTATTGACCCACGAACCCGGGCGTTCGACCCTGCCCTGCTGGAAGCGGTGAAGCTAACGAGCGATCACTTCGCCCCCATCGTCTTCTCTGGCACCCGCATTGGCCCCTTATCCGAATCGGCTAAACGCGCGAGCGGTCTTCAAGAGGTGGAGGTGATTGCCGTGGCAGGCCACGACACGGGCTCGGCCGTCCTGGCAGTTCCGGCCGAGAGCGACCGCTTCGCCTACCTCAGCTCGGGAACCTGGTCCCTGATGGGGATCGAATCGGAGCAACCCGTGATCAACGAAGAGACCTTCTCGCTGAACTTCACCAACGAGGGAGGTGCTGACGGCTCCACACGCCTGCTGAAGAACATCTGCGGGATGTGGCTTATCGAGCAATGCAAAAAGGAGTGGGAAAACGAGCGCCCCATCACGTACGACGAGATCGTGAACGAAGCACAGAAGGCTACTCCCTTCACCAGCTTCATCAACCCGGATGCCGCCTGCTTCGCGAGCCCTACCTCCATGGTCCAGGCGATACGGGAGTATTGCAGGAAAACCGACCAGCCCGTACCCGAAACCGTGGGTGAGATGGCGCGTTGCATCTACGAGAGCCTCGCGTTCAGGTATAGGCAGGTACTGCTTAACCTAGAAACGCTGGCAGACCACCCCATTGAGAAACTGCATATCATAGGGGGAGGTTCCAAAAACGATATGCTCAACGCGTTTACCGCTAACGCGATCGGCATACCGGTAATCGCGGGTCCGTCAGAAGCGACGGCAATGGGCAACATCCTGCTCCAAGCGAAAGCGGCGGGTATAATAACGGGAAAAGAGGCCATGCGAAAGGTGGTTCGTGACTCCACGGACCTAACGATCTTTGAACCAACGGACATAGGGCTATGGAGTCAACAGTACCAAAAGTACCTATCGGTCTTCACCGATATATAGTAGAACGGCCTTTGGCATGTAAGGAAGGGGATACAAATTCATTAAAACATCAAACTGAATAACAACACATTAGAAATAAAACAACAAACGAACGAACATGAACGAGAAAACAAGAGAACAAGCGTACGAGGTGGCGAAAGCCCAATACGCCGCACTAGGAGTAAACGCGGACAAAGCTATTGAGACGTTGAATAGCGTACCCATCTCCATCCATTGCTGGCAAGCCGATGACGTATCGGGGTTCGAGAATCCCGAGGGAGAGTTAACGGGAGGTATTCAAACCACGGGCAATTATCCCGGGAAAGCCCGGAATATCGATGAGTTAAAGGCCGATTTAGAGAAGGTATTGACACTCGTCCCCGGCAAGCACCGTATTAGCCTCCACGCCACGTACGGCGACTTTGGGAACACCTTCGTGGATCGCGACCAGATTGAGCCCAAGCACTTCCAGAGCTGGATCGATTGGGCCAAGAAGCACGACGTGAAGCTCGACTTCAACTCCACCTTCTTCTCCCACCCGAAATCGAGCAGCGGCTACACACTCTCCGATTTCGACCCCGAAATCCGCGCGTTCTGGAAAGAGCACCTGCGCCGTTGCAGGCTCATCGCGGCCGAGATAGGGCGTCAACAGGGAGACCCCTGCATCCATAACATCTGGATCCCCGACGGCGAGAAAGACAAAACCGTTTCGCGCTACGAGCACCGGAGGCTGCTGAAAGAGTCGCTCGACGAGGTGCTCGCCGAGAAGATCAGCACCGACTACCTGAAGGATTGCATCGAGTGCAAGCTGTTCGGTATCGGCAGCGAAAGCTTCGTCACCGGATCGCACGAGTTCTACATGGGGTACACGGTGAAAAACAACATGATGCTAACCCTCGACTCCGGGCACTTCCACCCGACCGAGGTCATCTCCGATAAGCTTTCGTCGGTCTTGTTGTTCGTTCCGGAGGTGAACCTGCACGTGAGCCGCCCCGAGCGGTGGGACAGCGACCACGTGGTGATACTGGACAACGAGCTGTTGGCGATCGCACAAGAGATCGTCCGCTCGGGACACCTGCAACGCGTTCACTTCGGGCTCGACTTCTTCGATGCCTCCATCAACCGCATCGGTGCCTACGTGATCGGCATCCGCTCTACCCAGAAGGCCATACTGCAAGCGCTGCTTGAGCCTACCGAAACGTTGCGGGACTTCGAGAAGGAGGACAAGAACTTCCAACGCCTGGCATACTTGGAAGAGCTTAAGGCTATGCCCTGGTCAGACCTGTACAACTACTACTGCGAACAGCAAGGTGTTCCGGTAGGAGACGCGTACATCAAGGAGATTCAAGCGTACGAGGAGAACGTTACATCAAAAAGGGTGTAAACGATGAACACGATCATAGGTTTACTGATTATCGCGGTGGGGAGTATGGGCCAATCGAGCTCATACGTTCCCATCAACAAGATTAAAGAGTGGTCGTGGGAAAACTTCTGGCTCACGCAAGGGATCTTCGCGTGGCTGGTCTTCCCCATCCTGGGTGCACTCATTACCCTGTCCGGCCCGGAGCTAATCGAAATTTACAGTTCCCACTCAGGCGCCGCCTGGCAAGCCATCGGTTTTGGTGTATTATGGGGCGTAGGCGGGCTCACCTTTGGGCTCAGCATGCGCTTCCTTGGCATCGCGCTTGGACAATCGGTAGCGCTGGGAACCTGTGCCGCGTTCGGCACGCTTATCCCTGCCGTCCTTACCGGTACCAACCTCTTATCACCGGAGGGTCTGGTTCTGCTGCTGGCCGTTACGGTTACGCTGGTGGGTATCGCCCTGGTGGGCTACGCGGGAAGCTTGCGCTCCAAAAACATGTCGGAAGAGGAGAAACGCAAGGCCATCAAGGATTTCGCCTTGAAGAAGGGGTTACTCATCGCGCTGCTATCGGGGGTGATGAGCGCTTGCTTCAGCTTGGGACTAAGCGCCGGGATACCTATTAAAGAGGCGGCAATCGCTGCGGGCGCCAAGGAGCTGTTCGCGCAGAACCCGGTCACGCTGCTCGTCACCATCGGTGGATTCTTCACCAACATGGTCTATTGCCTCTACATGAACCGGAAAAACAAAACCGGCGGGGAGATCAAGCGGTCATCGAAAGGCGTCTTGGTCAATAACCTTCTGTTTTGCGCGCTCGCGGGCCTGCTATGGTACTCGCAGTTCTTCGGACTTGGCATGGGGCAAAGCTTCTTCGAGCCGGGTAGCGTGATGATGGCCTTCTCTTGGAGCATCCTGATGTCGCTGAACGTGGTCTTTAGCAACGTCTGGGGCATCATCCTCAAAGAGTGGAAAGGCGCGGGACGCAAAGCGGTGGCTTTCCTGGCTATAGGAATGATGGTGTTGATATTCTCGCTGGTGGTTCCCAACCTTTCGCTACAGGGTCTCTTGTTCGGAAGCATAGCGGTACTCATTATTTCGCTACTGATCTACAGCCTGCTTAGTATTAAAAAGGTAAGATGACTTGAAACCCTAAAAGTTCCAAACATTTAAATTTAAACGTATAATAATCGTATGAAAAAGGAGATGGTGTTACCGATCAATGGGTGCTTCCATCTCCTTTATTTCATTTTTAGTGGAAGATAAAAAAGAAAAATGATGTACAAGAGGTTGCTTATTTCGTTGCTCGTATGCCTGATAACCGGTGTTGTCAAGGCAGAAACTCACCAGGCTCCCCCACCCGACAGGCTGACGGTAAACATGTTGGCCAACACGGAACAGGTACTCCTGAACGGGTACCCCGCAATCACCCCGTTGGAGAAGGCGGTTACCTACCCGGAGAGTTGGCAGTTCACCGAGATAGCGACCCCAAAGCCACTCTTTGGATGGGTGTTGCACTCCGATTTGAACAACACGAAACAACAGGCTTACCGGATTCTCGTGGCATCGAACCACTCCCTGTTGGCAGAAGGTTCCGCCGATCTATGGGATTCAGGGCAGGTGAATAGCGACCAGTCGGTACATATCCCCTATAACGGCAAGCCACTGGAAGCGGGAAGCGTCTACTTCTGGAAGGTGAAAACATGGGATAACCATGGCGCCGAATCACCATATTCCAACGTGTCGGCCTTCAAGACAGCCGACAGGTTTTTGGAGTACAGTACCGACCGCTACCCCATCCAAAAAGCGGACGACCACCCCATAGTCCTAAGCCGACTGGACGGGAACACCTTTTTGGCCGATTTTGGGAAAGCCTCTTTTGGCAGGCTACGACTCAACCTCTATTCCGAAACCAGCACAGACAGCGTGATCGTCCACCTGGGCGAAACGAGCAAGGGTGGACGGGTAGACCGTTCACCGGGTGGCACCATTCGCTATTCACGCTTCGTGATCACACCCCGACAAGGGCAGAACAGCTACGTGATCGCCATCCCACCCGACAAACGGAACACGGGTCCGCAAGCGGTTCTTATGCCCAGACATATTGGGGAGGTTACCCCTTTTCGATATTGCGAGATCGAGAATTACACCTACCCGCTGCAGGAAAAAGATGTGGTGAGGGAGAGCGCTTTCTACCCCTTTAACGAGCATGACTCACACTTTCATTGCTCCGATACCGTTTTGAACCAGGTATGGGAACTATGCAAGTACTCCATTAAAGCCACCTCGTTCCTGGGTGTTTACGTCGACGGCGACCGGGAACGAATCCCCTACGAAGCGGACGCGCTGATCAACCAACTGTCCCATTACGGTGTAGCGAACGATTTCAGCATGGCCCGCTATACCCATGAGTACCTTATCCATAAGCCCACGTGGCCTACCGAGTGGATCCTGCAATCGGTCCTTATGGCCTGGGAAGATTACATGTACACCGGCAACACCCTTTCGATGGCGCACTTTTACGAGGATCTGCAAGCGAAAAGCCTGATTACCCTTGCCGATGAGAACGGGTTTATCAGCACCCGCACCGGGAAGGTGACGCCCGAGGTGCTGAGATCGATTCACTTCAACGGCGAACTGCGCGACATCGTGGATTGGCCGCATACCGGCATCCTTGGCTTGGAGAAAGAGGAGGGGGGCGAGATAGACGGCTTTGTATTCACCGACATCAACACGGTGGTGAACGCCTTCCACTACCGGGCACTCACGTTGATGGGCCACATCGCGGGGGTGCTTGGGAAGACGGACCACCAAACGTTTTACCGAGAACGGGCCGAAAAGCTGAAAAAGTCGTTCAACACGCACCTTTTCGACAGGAAAAGAGGGGTCTACATCGATGGGATGGGAACGGATCACGCCTCACTGCACGCGAACATGTTGCCCCTTGCCTTTGGGATGGTACCCGATAAGTACGTTAACGGTGTGCTGCAATTTATCCGTTCACGGGGTATGGCGTGTAGCGTGTACGGATCACAGTTCCTGCTCGATGGTATCTACAACGAGCATGATGCAGAGTACGGATTACAACTGCTAACCTCCACAAGCGAACGAAGCTGGTACAACATGATACGTGTAGGGTCAACGATTACCCTCGAGGCGTGGGACAGCAAGTACAAGCCCAACCTGGATTGGAACCACGCGTGGGGAGCGGCCCCGGCCAACCTTATCCCCCGCAAGCTGATGGGGATCGAGCCGATATTACCCGGGTTTGAAAAGATACGCGTCAAGCCGCAACCCGGCACCTTGGCGTCGGCCGAGATAAAACAGCCCACCATACGGGGCGACGTGCTGGTTAGCTTCATCAATCACCCGAACGAATCATTCAGCCTGAATATCAACATCCCCGCCAACACGACCGCGGAAGTACACCTCCCCTTTTTCAACAAAAAGCAAACCCTCTTGAAGGATGGCCAGTCGGTACCCTACAAGCGGGTGGGAAGCTTCTCCGTTATCGAGGATGTTGGTTCGGGTTGCCACTCGTTCATGGTTAAGAGATAGGCGTAAAGTTGTTATCGGGAGCTCGATCCATCGGCCATCATAAACCTCACACAAGTGGAGGGGAGAAACTACGAATCGGGACGGTAGACGCTCCCGATGAACTGAAATAAATCGCGTAAAGAAACAAAATGAGGATAATAAAAGAAATAACCTGTTTAGCATTCGCCTGTTGCATTTTGCTTGGTGGGTGCATCTTGCTTGGTGGGTGCAGTGCCCCTGCCGGTAATAGTGAAACGGAGTGGCCAAGTACGACAAAAGAGAGCAGGCCATGGACCCGATGGTGGTGGTTGGGAAGCGACGTGGATTCAGCGAACCTCACCTACAACCTGGAAGCGCTGGCCCTGGCGGGAATAGGGGGAGTAGAGATAACACCGATATACGGGGTAAAGGGAAGGGAGGCACACTACATCGATTACCTATCCCCGGAATGGATGACCCACCTCAATTTCACCCTCACCGAAGCAGAACGCCTTGGGATGGGTGTGGATATGAACAACGGAACAGGATGGCCCTTCGGGGGGCCGGAAGTAACCTTGAATGACGCGGCTACCCGGGCCATATTCCAGGAGTATATCCTAAAGGGGGACGAACCATTCAACGAGCTCATCAACGTTCGGGATAAAAGGCAAAGGGAGTTCGCGCGCCTGGATAAACTCATCGCGTACTCCACCGATGGAGAGGCAACAGATATCACGGAACAGGTGGCCCCGGATGGTACGCTTAACTGGGAAGCACCTGAAGGACAAAGATACCAACTGATTGCCCTCTTTATAGGGAAGACGCTGCAACAGGTAAAAAGAGCCGCACCGGGTGGTGAGGGTTACGTGCTTGACCATTTCAACAAAGAGGCGGTGAAACGGTATCTCGGAAAATTCGACACCGCGTTCGAGCAGAGCAGCACCCCGTTTCCCAACGCTTTCTTCAACGACTCGTACGAGGTGTACGGTGCCGACTGGACGCCGACCCTGTTGGAGGAGTTCAAACAACGGAGAGGGTATGAACTACAGGATTACTTCCCCGAACTACTGACCGATGGGGCAACGGAAACATCGGTGAGGGTCATCTCCGACTACCGGGAAACCATCGGGGAGCTGCTGAAGGAGAACTTCACGCTCACCTGGAGCGAGTGGGCTCATTCACACGGGGTGAAAACGAGGAACCAGGCGCACGGGTCGCCTGCCAACCTGTTGGACCTGTACGCTTCAGTGGATATTCCCGAGTGCGAATCGTTCGGGATAACCGATTTCAATATCCCCTATTTGAGAAAAGACTCGATCCGCAAAATAAACTACAGCGACCCCAGCATCCTTAAATACGCGTCATCGGCCGCCCACGTGGCCGGGAAGAGGTACACCTCGTCCGAAACGTTGACTTGGCTTACCGAACACTTCAGGAGCTCCCTATCGCAGGCCAAGCCGGAAATCGACCAGATGTTCACCTCGGGGGTCAACCGGGTCTACTTTCATGGAACCGCCTACTCCCCAAAAGGAGCGGAGTGGCCGGGGTGGCAGTTTTATGCGACGGTAGATATGTCGCCCACCAACACCCTCTGGCGGGATACCCCTTCACTCTTCGACTACATCACCCGGGGACAATCCTTCCTGCAAAGTGGGGAGCCTGACAACGACTTCCTGCTCTACCTCCCTATCCACGATATTTGGGCAAAGCAACGCGGGAACTACTTCACCACCTTCGCTATCAACGAAATACGGGAGCGGCTACCCGACTTTTGTGGTGCCGTAGACCAGATCATGGAGTGCGGGTACGACCTGGATTACATTTCCGATCACTTTATCGGGACGACCCGCGTTGAGAAGGGATTGTTGAAAACCCAGGGCGGGACAACCTACAAGGCACTGATCCTCCCAGCCGTGAAACTGATTCCCTTGGAGACGATGAGGCAGATCACGAAACTCGCACGGCAAGGGGCAACGGTCATTTTCACGGATCGCTACCCTGCCGACGTGCCGGGCTTGTCACAACTGGAAGCGCGAAGAAGTCAATTTCAAGAGTTGACTGCCCTTCTACCGGAGGTCTCTTCTTTTAAGGAGGTAACGACTACGAAGCTAGGTAAAGGCACTGTTATCACGGGCCACAACTATAAAGAGATACTCTCGAGATGGAAGGAGAACGAGGAGACCTTCGTGTCGGAGTTAGGGGGGCAACTCATTCGAAGAACCCACGACGACGGGCATATCTACTTCCTCGCCATGCTCTCGAACAACCCGGTAAACCAATGGGTCACGTTAGGGACCCGTGCTGAAAGCGTCCTCTTCTTCGATCCGATGAACGGGGCAAAAGGACTGGCAACCACCCGGGAAAAACATGGCAGGACGGAAGTGTACCTGCAATTAGACCCGGGGGAGTCGATAATCCTGAAAACATTCAGTAACAAGCAAGTTGAAGCGGAAAAGTGGCCCTATTACAAACGCACAGGAAACGAAATAACGCTGGATAAAGGATGGACGCTGCGTTTCGAGGTAAGCGAACCGGAAGTAACCGACTCCTTCGAGGTGGACACGCTCGGCTCATGGACCCACCTGGATAACGAAATCCTTAAAAGGAACATGGGCACCGCCGTTTACAACGTCTCGTTTCCCCTTCAAAAGAGGCCAGATACAGAATACCTGCTTTCGTTGGGAGATGTCCGTGAGAGTGCGCGGGTCAAAGTCAACGGGCAAGACGCGGGTACACTCTTCGCCGCACCGTTCCAAACGACCATAGGCGTGCTGCTGCGCGACGGGACAAACACCCTGGAGATCGAGGTGACCAATCTCCCGGCGAACCGCATCGCCGATTACGACCGTCGCGGCGTGGAGTGGCGCATTTTTCACGACATCAATATCGTGAACCTCGAGTACCAGCCCGCGAAATACGACACCTGGGACACGGTTGACTCTGGCCTACTGGGTCCCGTTACCCTACAAACGCTCCATGCAATAAAACCGTGAAACAATGACCCCATAATGCCTTGAGCCGGTGAAAGAAGCCACCATATCCCTGCAACGGGAAGTAAAGAGAAAGGCTTACTGCCTCATATAGGGCAAGCCTTAATTTTATCTATAATTGGGAATTAAATACTTAAAAAAAGGACAGGGTTCCCATGAACAATACTACCTTTACATTGATTAAATTTATCGTGTAGCAAACGCATTTCACAGAAGCGAATTCTAGTGATTTTTACCCGCGATTTCGAGTAATTAACAGAGAGAAAATAATATATAACAAAAAATTAAAGAAAAATGAGGAAGTTTGTATCAACAGTAATGGCGCTTTGTCTACTCCTGTTTTTACAGGGATGTGGCGAAACAGCTGCAGGGGGTAAAACACCCTCCACGTTAAAGGAGGCATTAAGCCAACACTTCCACATCGGCACCGCACTGAACCTTAACCACGTTCATGGTACCGACGTACAAGGAGTGGAGATTGTCAAGGAACAGTTCTCTGCCATCGTAGCCGAGAACTGCATGAAGAGCATGTACTTGCAACCTAACGAAGGGGAGTTCTTCTTTGATGACGCTGATAAGTTCGTTGAATTAGGTGAACAAAACAACATGCACATCACGGGGCACACCCTTATCTGGCATTCACAAGCCCCCCGTTGGTTCTTTACTGACGATGAAGGCAATGACGTTTCACCCGAGGTGTTGAAGGAGCGGATGCGCAACCACATCAATACCGTTGTAACAAGGTATAAGGGGCGCATCAAGGGATGGGATGTGGTAAACGAGGCCATTCTTGACGACGGCGAGTACCGCAACAGCAAATTCTACCAAATCTTGGGCGAAGAGTTCATCCCCCTCGCCTTCCAGTACGCGCATGAAGCTGACCCTGATGCGGAGCTATACTACAACGATTACAACGAGTGGCACGTGGGTAAGCGCAACGCGATCGTGAAGATGATTAACACCCTCAGAGAGCGGGGAATCCGCATTGATGGCGTTGGAATGCAAGGTCACGTGGGTATGGACTATCCTTCGATAGCAGATTACAAAGCGGCGATTGACACTTACGCCAACGCGGGGGTAAAAGTAATGGTAACGGAGTTCGAAGTCAGTGCCCTCCCTACCCCTGGCCGCCGCGTTAGCTCGAATATTGCCGACACGGAAGAGTACCGCAACGAAATCGACCCGTATCGGGATGGGCTGCCCGATTCCGCGAGGTTGGCATGGGAAGAGCGGATGCTTGACTTCTTTAAGCTTTTTATAGAAAGCGGTGATAAGCTTACACGTGTAACGCTGTGGGGCGTGACGGACGGCGACTCATGGAAAAACAACTTCCCGGTTAGAGGGCGCACGGACTACCCGCTTCTATTTGACAGGGAGTACAACGCCAAACCGATTGTTCAAAGGATTATCGATCTGGCCAGTGGAGGTGGACAACAAGAGGGAAGTAAAGCCACGGGGGCAGCTGTGGCCGCGGAAACATACCCCGAAGGCTCTTTACCTAACGAGTACAACATCGTGGGTGCCGATTACCCAAGGGTGGGAGCGGATGGTCGTACCTACTTCAAGATCTACGCCCCCGATGCGAACAAGGTAGAGATAAGCTTTAGGGGTGAGATGACAAAAGGGGCGGATGGCTTCTGGACATTCGCCTCCGAAGAGCCTGAGGTCGTGGGATTCCACTATTACCAAGTAATCATTGATGGCGTGAGCGTGGCAGATCCTAACGGGAAGCCACTCTTTGGTATGGGTAAATGGGTAAGCGGTATCGAAATACCAGAAAAGAATGTAGACTATTACAAACCGCGGGAAGGCGTGGCACGCGGTCAAGTTAGTGAAAGCTGGTACTACTCGAACATCCGAAACGAGTGGCGTAGATGCTTCGTCTACACCCCCGCCGAGTACGACCAAAGGGCAAACAAAAAATACCCCGTGCTGTACCTACAACATGGTATGGGTGAAAACGAAACCAGCTGGGCAAACCAGGGGAAGATGAACTTCATCATGGACAACCTGATTGCCGAGGGACAAGCAACACCCATGATCGTGGTAATGGATAACGGGAATGTTGAAAACTTCGCGGTGCGTCCTGGAGAAGATCCCAACGAAGCAAGAGCCCGGTTCGGTGCCGACTTCGGCCCCATTCTGCTCACCGAAATCATTCCGCATATCGAAAGCAGCTATCGGGTACTGACCGATCGCGAGAGCAGGGCCATGGCCGGGCTTTCTTGGGGTGGCTTACAAACGTTTAACATCACCCTGAATAACCTGGATAAGTTCGCTTACATCGGGGGATTCAGTGGTGCGGGACGTATCGATCTGGAGCAGCTGGACACGGCTTACGGTGGCGTCTTTAAAGACCCCAAGGCGTTTAACGAAAAGGTGAAGGTTTTCTTTATGGGAATCGGCTCCGAAGAGCGGCCTGAAAGAACGAGGAGCTTGGCAGAGGGCTTGAACAATGCCGGAATCAAGACCATCTACTACGAGTCACCCGGTACCGCCCATGAGTTCCTCACCTGGCGCAGGTGTTTAAAAGAATTTGTTCCCCTTATCTTTAAATAAGGCAATAGCGGCTAAACTGCAAAGGGTAGTCAAGCCGTAATACAGAAAATCGAACCATTAAGGTAAGGCAATTGGAAAATTAGTTTTAATCTAATCGTTTTAGAGAATGAAGATAAAAAGTTCAATTTCATTAAAAGGATTATGCCTCATGATAATGTGTGCATTTTCCTTAACACTGTTTGCCCAGAACATCACCGTGACAGGCTCCATCTCCGATACTAGGGGTGAAGCTTTAATCGGTGTGACGGTGCAGGTTCAAGGCACGGGTATCGGGACCGTAACCGACATTGACGGTAAATTCACACTTTTAAATGTGTCTCCTGATGCTACGCTGCTTATTTCATACGTGGGTATGAAATCTCAAACCATTCCGTTGAACGGGAGGACAACATTAACCATCACCCTCGAAGAGGACACCGAGTTATTGGAAGAGGTGATCGTGGTTGGCTTCGGGCAACAAAAAAAGGAGAGCGTAGTGGGAGCCATCGCGCAGACCAGCAGCAAGGTGCTGGAGCGAACCGGGGGTGTATCTAGCCTGGGGCAAGCACTTACAGGGAACCTGCCCGGTGTTGTTACCATGACAACAACGGGAAGACCGGGAGAAGAAGACCCGGAAATTGTTATCCGTGGTGTTACCTCATGGAACGGAGCCGGTCCCCTTATCCTGGTGGATGGTGTGGAACGCCCAATGAAAGGTATTGATATTAACTCGGTGGCCACCATTTCGGTATTGAAGGACGCTTCCGCGACAGCCATATTTGGTGTACGCGGGGCCAATGGTGTAGTCCTGATTACCACGAAACGGGGAGAAGAGGGAAGAGCAAATGTTAACATCAACGCGAGCTCTACGCTAAAGACCTACTCAAAGCTACCGGAACTGCTGGATTCATACGACGCGCTACAGCTTCGTAACCGGGTAATTCAACATGAACTGGGATACGCCCCTCAACAGTGGGTCAACTACCGTCCCCAAGCGATTATTGATAAGTACCGCTGGCCGGCTAACCTCGAGGAGTTTGAACGCTACCCCAACGTGGATTGGGTGGACGAGCTCCTGAAGGATGTGGCAACCTCCTACAATGCCAACGTGAACGTATCGGGTGGAACAAATCTCGTGAAATATTTCGCGAGCTTGGACTACACGCACGAGGGTGATATTTACAAGAAAATTGATAATGGGCGCGGGTACGAAACCGGGTTCGGTTACGACCGGATCAACGTGAGAAGCAACCTTGACTTCACCATCACCAACTCCACCACACTTCGGGTTAACCTCTCGGGATCCCACGGGGTTACCAAGGGAACCAACTTCTTCGCTTACGAGAACCTGGTGTGGGCCGCCTTCTACGGGATTCCGCCCGATATGTTCAGACCTCGTTACAGCGACGGCACGTATGGATACTACCATCCCAACCCCTCGCAGGCAACCACCAACTCGCTGTTGGACCTAAGCGTGAACGGGATGGGACAAACCACGAGCGACCAGCTACATACCGACTTTACCCTGCGACAAGACTTGGGTTTCCTGCTCAAAGGACTCTCGATACAGGGAATGCTCGCGTATGACAACAGTTTCCAGGAGTCGGGACGGGGGGTTGACGACACCAACGACTGGGAAGATGACCCCCAGAAATGGATTGACCCGGAAACTGGCGAAACGTTCACCAACGTGACCTTAGACGGGAACAACAAGTTCGACTACCAGAACAACAACGCGTGGATGACCCGGGCAGGAAGCGTGGGAGCAGGTTACCGAAGAACCAACTACTCGGTTCAACTCAACTACAACAATACATTTGGCGACCACTCGGTGGGTGCCATGGGTAACTTTAGCCGTGAGCAATACGCTTCAGGGAGCCAGTTACCGCACTACCGGGAGAACTGGGTGTTCCGTACCACGTACGATTACGCACGCAGGTACATGCTGGAGTACAACGGCGCGTACAACGGGTCCGAGAAATTCGCGCCCGAATACCGTTTCGCCTTCTTCCAGTCGGGTGCCGCTGGATGGATGATTTCGGAAGAGCCCTTCGTGAAAAACCTCAACCAGCGCTGGCTAGATATGCTGAAATTAAGGGGATCATTCGGCCAGATCGGAGACGACAACGTAAGCGGACGCTGGCTATACATGGATACCTGGAGCTACGGTGGTGCATTCAACCAGGGACTCACGGGGGTGAACTCCAGGAAAAGCCCCTACCAATGGTACTACGAGTCACAAGTGGGGAACCCCAATATCCACTGGGAAGTAGCCACCAAATTGGACATAGCGCTTGATTACGCGATTTTTGGAGGCGTAATTTCCGGGACTATCGACTACTTCAAAGAGAATAGAAGCAATATCCTGCTTGCCGGTGGGTCACGCGCTGTACCCTCCTATTACGGGGCTACTGCTCCTACCGCCAACCTGGGTGAGGTGGAAAACGAGGGTTTCGAGTTTGAACTGCGTTGGAACAAACCGATAGGTGAGCACTGGCGCCTATGGGGTAACTTCTTCTACACCCGTGCCCAGAACAAAATCATCAACGCGGACGATCCACTCTTGTTGCCGGAATACCAAAAAAGGGCCAACAAGCCAATCGGCCAGACCTACGCGCACGTGGACCACGGTTACTACAATAACTGGGACGAGCTTTATGGCTCCACGCCGCACGATGAGTCAGACGATGCCCGCCTACCCGGCAACTACAACCTGCTCGACTTCGATGCAGACGGGATCATCACCACGTTTGACCGAATTCCCTACGGGTTTACCGGTATTCCTGAGAACACCGTCAACACCCAGCTCGGGGTAGATTATCGTGGGTGGAGCTTCTTCATGCAGTTCTACGGGGTTAATAACGTGACCCGTTACGTGGGACTCCAAAGCTTGGGGGGAATTAAAAACACCGCTTTCAACGAGGGAACCTACTGGTCAAAAGAGGATATCAACGCGGATGTTCCGCTACCAAGGTGGGGAACCATTCCAAGTGGTTACACCAACGGGACACGTTTCTTACATGATGGCTCCTATATCCGTCTGAAATATGCCGAACTCTCCTACACCTTTACCAACAGGGAGTGGTTGCAGAAGATAAGCTTGAATAGCCTAAGGCTGTTTGTCAACGGGAATAACCTGTTCCTGTGGACCAAGATGCCGGATGACCGGGAATCAAACACGGGTGGAAACACATCGTATCCCACGCAGAGACGTTTTAACTTAGGATTAAGAATTTCTCTATAACCGAAATATATGATGATGAAGACAAAACCTATATATATACTGATAATCACTCTTATATTGAGTGTTGTATCGTGTACCGAGTACCTGGATAGGGAACCGGAGTCGATAATCGCGGGCGATGACGCGTTCAAGAACTTCCGAAACTTCCAGGGGTACGTTGAACGCATGTACCACCTGACACCCGATTTAGCCAAACACTACTGGGTAAGCTCTTTCAACTGGGGTGAGGACGAGGTGGTAACCATTGGCAATGGTGAATACCTGATGGGTTTCAGCATCGACCGGGGAAACTACCGTGACTATATCAATAATGGTGCATCGTTCTTAGACCGCAATTGGAGCGTTGGTGGAGACCGCTTCAGAAAATCCATCTGGGGCGGATCATGGCACGGCATTCGCATCGCGAACATGGGGTTGGAGGCACTGGCCGAAGGCAAGTTAACCGAAGCGACCCAAGAGGAGAGAGACCTTATTGAAGGGCAGCTCTACTTTATGCGCGGCTGGTTCTACTTCCAGCTCACGCAATACTGGGGTGGTCTACCCTACATTGACACCGTGTTACCCAGTGACGAGCCACTTACCCTACCCCGTGAAAGCTACCGGGAGAACGCAGAGAAAATGGCGGCCGATTTCCAACGTGCCGCGAACCTGTTGCCGATTGACTGGGAAGAAACCACGGTGGGAAGAAACACGCGTGGTAACAATGAACTCCGGCCTAACAAGATATGGGCGCTATCCATGCTCGGGAAGACCTATCTCTACGCGGGAAGTCCCCTAATGGCCAATGGCGCCAACGGGCCACGAACTTACGACGCCGAGATGTGCAAAAAGGGGGCTGATGCGTTTGGACAGCTCCTCAGCATGGTAGAAAACGGGCAGACGCAATACGCGCTGGTTGACTTCGAAGACTACTCGTCGCTTTTTTACACCATTCAGCAAGGGTGGTTAATGCCGGGTGGCACGGAAGCAATCATCCGTTCCCCAACATACGGTGCCGATTCATACTGGCGTCAAATGAACTCATACCAACCTTCGGCCATGTGCGAGGGAGACGGTATCGTTCTCACGCCCTCGGCGAACTACGTGAACTATTACGGGATGGCCAACGGCATGCCGCTGGACGACCCCGAATCGGGTTTCGATCCCGAGTATCCCTGGAAGGACCGCGACCCGCGTTTTTACAACAGCATCATTTATGATGGTGTGAAAGTAGTTTCGGGAACCATTACCAACCCTAGAGACGAGCAGTGGCGTTTTGCGAACCTCTACACGGGGGGTAGTTACGTGAGTGACCCCCGCACGACAAGCCGTACCGGGTACTTGAACTACAAGTTCATCCCGCTCGGGGCGAATAAGTGGGATATTACCTATGGTTATAGCTATGCCACACACTTCCATCTTACCTGGCTGCGCCTGGCCGACGTCTACCTGATGTACGCCGAAGCGGCAGCTCAAGGTTACCAATCACCCAGCGGAAAGTCGCCCAACACCTCGTTAACAGCTGTTGACGCGGTGAACCGGGTCCGCGAACGTGCAGGCGTGAAAGGTATGGCCGAAAAATACACCTCCAACATGGAAGGATTCATGAAGGAGCTGATTCGCGAGCGCGCCGTGGAATTGTCGTTCGAAGGACACCGGTTCAACGATTTACGCCGTTGGCTCTTGCTTACCGAGTACCCCTATAACATTAAGACCAGACAAAATTTCTACAGGGCACAGCCGCTTGATCCGGATGTAGACCCAAAGGAGAACAAGGTGGTTGATTGGGAGGAAGAGGTAATCGTGGAACGTAAACTCACCAGTAAACACTATTGGCTACCTCTCAAAACAGAAGATGTTAGCATGTATCCAGAGTTTCACCAAAACCCGGGCTGGTAAGAAATTGAACAATTAAAAATGAGTAAAATGAAACAGGTATATATTGGCTTCGCATTTTGTATCGCTTTTGCTTTCAGCGCATTAAACATAAATGCCCAGACGGGGTACGCGAACGAACCCTTTTGGCAAAACGATACAGAGCAAAACAAGATCGAAGTGGCATTTCGCACCATCGACCAACAGGATCTCCTGGGTGGCGTTTCGGTTATCGACGTGGAGAAGTTGACCGAGAAAGCCTATACCACCTACAGCCTGAACTTTTTAGAAAACGTGATAGGGGGAGTAAGTGGTAATATATGGGGCATGGACGACTACCTGGTGGTGATTGATGGTATGGTTCGAGACGCCAATAACGTCCTCCCTACCGAGATAAAAAGTATCATCGTGTTGAAAGGACCGGCAGCAGTGGCATTATATGGTAGCCGGGGCGCCAAAGGGGTGGTGCAAATTACCACCAAGCGCGGTGTCGAGGGTGATCGTCGCATTAACATACGGGCAAACACCGGGATGCATACCCCGAAATCGTTCCCTGAATATTTGGGATCAGCAGAGTACATGTCGCTTTATAACGAGGCGGTATACAACGATGCTGGCTCAACAGCCGGCAAGTCCTTCTTCCCACGAGACGGCAGACCCAACGAAGTGTACTGGACGGCCTCCGGGATTAACCCGTACCGCTATCCCGATCTGGACATGTACTCTTCCGAGTACCTTCGGAAAGCTTACAACCGCTCAGAAGCAATCGCGGAGATTACCGGGGGAAGCAGCCGAACAAAGTATTATACTACCGCGGGATACTACCGCGAGAAATCGCTCTTGAAACTGGCAAATCATGCCAAGGACTATACCAGTCGCCTCTTCGTACGGGGAAACCTCGATATCAACGTGAGCGAGATCCTAAAGGTGCAAGCCGATGCGAACGTCACCTATTACGACTCCTACTCGGCAAGGGGGGACTGGTGGTCCAACGCGGCAACCTTACGCCCCCACATGGTGGCACCATTAATCCCGTTAAGTTACCTCGAAGAGAACGACATCCCGTCGTGGGGATTAATCGAGAACAGTAACTACATCATCGATGGGAAGTACTTCCTGGGAGGAACGCAGATTAATCCCACCAACCCTATCGCTGACGCGTACGCGGCAGGAGACAACAAGTTCGTGAGCCGTCAATTCCAGTTCAACACCCATTTCGATCTCGACCTAAAATCAATCCTCCAGGGATTGGTTATGCGGGCGCGATACGGTATTGACTACGCCTCCACGTACAACCAGGGGTATTCAAACCAATACGCGACCTTCTCTCCCACATGGACAAACTACGCGGGAGAAGAGATGATAGCAAGCCTTGAACAGTTTGGCGTTGACGAGAAATCGGGAAATGAGAATATCACCAATACCGCGTACCGGTATACCTATAACGTGGCAGCACAGTTGGATTACACCCGTACATTTAACAGGGATCACAACCTGTTCGCGATGCTTTTGGCCAACGGCTGGCAACGTCAGATTAGCGGGCAATACCACCGGCTGACCAACGCCAACCTGGGAGTGCAAGCTTCCTACAACTTCCAACACAAGTATTACCTGGACTTCAGCTCGGCGTTGCCCTACTCTACCAAGTTACCGGAGGGAAATCGCCTGGGCTTCTCACCCACGGTAACGTTGGGATGGCGCCCGGTGAAGGAGGACTTTTTTGCCGATAGCGCCTTTGACGACTTGATGGTTACCGTGTCTGGAGGGATTATCAGTCAGGATATGGATATATCCACCAGCGACAACGAGATGGGCTACTACCTCTACAAATCAATCCTACAGCGAGGTGGATGGTACTCGTGGGCCGACCTCGGGGGTGAGGCCGCTACCGAGTTCCAACGTGGCGACAACCCCAACTTAACCTACGTGAAGAGAAAAGAGGTCAACCTGGGACTACGGGGTTCCCTTTGGGACAAACTGTTAACGTTTGACCTGAACTACTTCACGGGGACAATGGACGGTAACATCGTACGCGCACACTCGCTCTACCCGATCTACTTCACCCAGGTAGGATACCCCTCCTCATCTATTATCCCTTACGTGAACTACAACATAGATGATCGCTCGGGATTTGATTTCAGTGTTTACCTGAACAAGGAAGTGGGTGAGGTGGACTTAACATTAGGTGTAAGCGGCATGTACCAGGAAACGAAAGCGTCGCGACGAGACGAGGTAATCGAGTACGAGTACAGGAGCGCGATCGGCCGTCCGGTGAACAGCCTGTGGGGATTGGAGAATCTCGGGCTCTTCCAAGACCAGGCCGATATCGACAACTCTCCTGAACAACTCTTCGGTGAAACAAGACCTGGCGACATCAAGTACAAGGACCAAAACAACGACGGGGTGATAGACGAGAACGACGCGGTATACCTGGGACGTTGGGATACACCCTTCCGCCTGGGGCTGAACTTTACCGCGAAATGGCGTGACTTTACCTTCTTTGCCATGGCCAATGGCCTCTACGGTGGAAAAGGATTCAAAAACAGCTCTTACTACTGGGTACGAAGTGATAACAAATACTCGGAAGTAGTACGCGATCGGTGGACGGAGGAGACCAAACATACGGCAACCTATCCGCGGTTAACCACTACCAGTGGACAGAACAACTTCCGTAACTCCGACTTCTGGATCTACGACGCTAACCGTTTGAACCTCTCCCAGGTACAAGTTACGTACGATATTCCCAAGAGTGCACTGCAGGGTTCATTCGTGAAAGGTATCAGCATCTACGCGAGCGGGTACAACCTGCTGACCATCTCCAAGGAGCGTAAGCACCTGGAGCTTAACGTGGGAAGTGCACCGCAAACACGCTTTTACAACATTGGTGTAATAGGTACGTTTTAATGGTATCAATCGATAAATCAATTCAATCATGAAGTATAGAAATACATTATCCATAATTGCACTGTTTGTTGCACTTATCTTTATCCAGACGGGCTGCGATGGTATGTTCGAGCCCACGATAGAGAACCATAAGGAGGTCGATGCCTTGTACAACATGCCCTCGTGGGCGGTCGGGTTACTCGGTCACACCTATATAGGTAACCCACTGGCTTCGTACTCCTTCACCGAAGTGGCCACCGACGATGCGGTGTCGAACGACCCGAACAACAGTTTGCGTTCCATGGCCACCGGGTCGTGGCGGGCCAATAACAACCCGCTGGACAGGTGGCAGAACCTCCGTGCCTCGTGGCAATACCTGAACCAGTTCCTCGTTATTGTAGACGACGTGCACTGGGCGGATGACCCGTTGGTAGCAGAAATGTTCAGGGATCGTATGAAAGGCGACGCATTTGGCATGCGTGCACTCTACATGTACCACCTGCTTCTCCATCACGCGGGATGGACCGACGATGGGCAACTCCTGGGTATACCCATTTTAACCGAGCCGGAAAACCTGGATTCAGAGTTTAACCTACCGCGTAATACCTTCCAGGAGTGCCTGGATCAGCTCTACGCAGATGTGGACTCGGCATTGTTGCTTCTACCGGAAGATTACGGCGAAGTGACATCCAGCGATCAAGTTCCCCAAAAGTACCGGGGTAAAGGGGTAACCACCGGCCAATACACCCGTGTTTTTGGTGATAATGCGAAAAACCGCATGAACGCGAAGATCGCACGGGCCGTTAAGGCGCAAGCTATGTTACTGGCAGCCAGTCCCGCGTACAACAAGGGAACCAACGTTACCTGGGCCGATGCGGCCAAGCAAATGGCCGTCGTACTTAGCTCATTGGGACCGAACCCAATAGCAGAGCTCGATCCCGATGGTAACAAGTGGTACCAGAACAGCAGCTTCATCCAGAACCTGCCGGCAGGAGTGAACCCCAAGGAGATCCTCTGGCGGGGGAATAAGGAAAACAACCTTTCGCTGGAGCGTAATAACTATCCACCTACCCTGTACGGGAATGGACGCGTGAACCCCACCCAGAACTTGGTGGATGCATTCCCGATGGCAAACGGGTTACCCATCAAGGATCCCGGTAGTGGGTACAACCCCAACAACCCATACGAGAACAGAGACCCTCGCCTGTCACTCTACATAATTTATAATGGCAGTAAAGCGGGTCCCCAAAACACCACCATTACTACCGCGAGCGATGGACCCGATAACAACGCGTTGAACAGAACAGAAACTTCAACACGAACTGGTTACTACCTGAAAAAGTTGTTGAACATGCAGGTGAACGCGAATCCCAACTCGGAGACCACCGCATGGCATTATAAACCATTTATCCGGTATACCGAGATATTCCTCGGGTACGCAGAAGCGGCTAACGAAGCGTGGGGCCCCACTGCCGACGGTGGGAACGGCTACTCTGCATACGACGTGATCAAGGCGATTCGTCAACGTGCAGGCATTGGGGTAAACGAAGCTGACCAATACCTGGAATCGGTAAAGGGTGACAAGGACAGGATGCGCGAACTTATTCATAACGAGCGCCGTATAGAGCTTTGCTTCGAAGGCTTCCGCTTCTGGGACCTGCGCCGCTGGAAAAAAGACCTTACCGAACCGGCAAAGGGAATGAATATCAGGGGGGGTAACCACACGATTCTTGATCAAGTGGAAGTACGCGACTACCAGGACTACATGTACCACGGACCTATCCCTTACAATGAGGTGATTAAATTCTCCAACCTTCAACAGAACAAAGGATGGGCACGATAACCGTGATCGGGAAAACAGTGTTGAATTATTAACAAGATGAAGATGAAAAAGATATATATCATAACGCTACTGTCGGCAATATTGGCCGGAATGTTTACTTCCTGCGAGAACGGGGGTTGGGAATTCCCCGACTTCGAATACACGGCGGTATACTTTGCCTACCAAAATCCGGTACGAACCATTGTACTTGGGGAAGACATTTTCGATACCACGCTCGATAACGAGTACAAATGCCAGATCATGGCCACCATGGGAGGAGTGTACGAAAACAAGCATGATGTCGAGATCAGTATACGTGTAGACGATTCGCTGGTTGATGAGTTGATTTTTAGAAAGGATGAAGATTCAGATCCTGATATTCCCGTTCTGCCAATGCCAAAGAACTACTATTCACTTTCAAGTGATAAAATAGTGATTGAAAAAGGTTCAATCTTAGGCGGTGTAACGGTTCAACTTACAGAGGCCTTCTTCAACGACCCCCTCGCGCTTTCAACAAACTACGTGATACCGGTTGTAATGACCGGTGTTGTGAACGCGGATACGATCCTCTCGGGAATCCCAAGGGTAGATAACCCGAGACGAGCCGTGAACGAGGATTGGGAACAACTGCCCAAGGATTACGTGATGTACGCGGTGAAATACATTAACCAGTACGATGCCAACTACCTGCGTAGAGGAGTGGACGTGATCAGTGGCGAGCAGAGTGCGACCATCAAACGTCGTGCTGAATACAAGGAGCAGGACGAGGTAATCGACAAGATCAGCACCCAATCGCTCAACACCATTCTTTGGGATCACACCCTGTTGGATGCAAACGGTATCCCTCACGATAGCGAGCTCAGAATCACTTTTAACAGTCAGGGCGATGCTACTGTATCTTCAGAAACAACGGGCGTAACCGTTTCCGGCAGTGGAAAATTTGTACCCAGGGGTGAGAAAAACGGCTGGGGCGAAAAAGAGAGGGATGCGCTGTACCTCGATTACACGATTGATTATGGTGCTATCCAAGTGTCCACCAAAGACACGCTGGTGGTTCGCGACAGGGGAGTAAGGGCTGAATGGTTCACCCCGGTATTAAAAGATTAACTGGCATTCTAAGAAAAACTATGATTATGAAACATTCAATACATGGATTAGTCGTTTTTATATTGCTATTGATCATCAACGCATCGTGCGTAGATCATGCAATTGAACCCTTCGAGGTAGCTAAGCCAGAAATAGTAGCTGGCATGGAATACCTCAACGAGTACGATGCACTAAAGACCTATGTTAACAGGAGCACGAGTCCCGTTTTCAAGCTGGGTGCCGGCGTTACCGCGAGCGAATACGTGGGTCAGGGAGTGATGTACCGCTTGATCAACGCCAACTTCGATCAGATTACCGCCGGAAACGCCATGAAGTACGGTTCCGTTGTACAAAATAACGGCTCGATGGACTTTGGTACGGTTTCACAGCTTGTCGCCGCCGCGAAAGAGGCAGACATCTCAATTTACGGGCATACCCTTATGTGGCACGCACAGCAAAACAAGAAGTATCTTGAAGGGTTATTGGCAGACAAAGAGATTGAAATAGAGGAAGGTGCCACCGACGAAATTGTCGATGGATTCGTGAATTACGCGGTAGATCCCTTTACCGGTTGGGTAGGTGGCCCCGTGCGACCCGTTGTTGAAAATGGGGTGCTGGTTGTCACGAACCCGGAAGCCCTGCCAAACTTCTGGGAACTGCAATACCACGTTGCCAATAACATCTCTATCAAAGAGAACACCAGGCACAAAGTAACAGTCCGCATCAAGGGAACTTCAGCCGGTGAAATCACTATTGCTTTAGGCACTTGGGGGAATCTACAAAACACCAAGTTGCCCATCACAGAAGAGTGGGCAGAGGCAACCGTTGAGCTTAACAGCACCCTTAACGCAAGTAACGCGTTCGTGATGTTACAATCGGGACACTACGTGGGAACCTACGAGATCGAATGGGTTAAAGTAACCCACGAGGAGGCGGCCGCCATCACATGGTGGACCAACCTCGTTAGCAATAGCAACGTAGAAGGTGATGACGTATCAAGCTTTTACGCCACCGAAGAAACCGTCGGTCCCAAAGCGGCCACTATCGGAGCACCCGGAACTGGTGCAGATGGCGTGGGAAGAGCTATCGTAGTTAAATCGGGGGACAACCCCGCAAACCCATGGGACACCCAGTTCTTCGTCACTATCCCGGAACCTTTAAAGGAGGGTGACCGGATTCGTTTTAGCATGAAGTACAGGGCTGAGAAAGAGGCCACGGCAAGCTCTCAAGCGCACTTTAACCCGGGACAGTACCATCACTGGAGTTTCGTTGGAGGACTTCAGTTCACTACCGAATGGAAGAAGCATGAGTTCACGGGCTTCATAAGTGCCGCCCATGCCGGGGGCGATAACGCGAGGGGCGTGAAAACCATCGCCTTTAACTTGGCAGAACTTCCCGAAGCCAACACCTATTACTTCGACGACATCTACTGGGAACTCGAGGAGTCGGGCAACAAAATCCCGCTTACTCCGGAAGAGAAAGCCGATACGCTGACATGGGAGCTCAACAGGTGGATTGAGGGGATGATGGAGGCCACGGAAGGTTACGTTAAGGAGTGGGATATTGTGAATGAGGCCCTTATCGGGGAAGATAAGGACGGGGACGGTTTATATGACCTGAGGTCGGAAAAGACTGCCAGTGAGGATGAAAAGAAGAACAACTTCTACTGGGGTGACTACCTGGGTGACAACTACGTGCGCCTCGCGGTGAAATTCGCTCGCGAACATGGTCCCGCCGATATCAAGTTGTTCGTTAACGACTTCAATTTAGAATCGGACTGGGATGACAACCGGAAGCTAAAGAGCTTGATCGGGTGGATTGATCGATGGGAGTCGGATGGCGTTACGAAAATCGATGGGATTGGTACGCAGATGCACGTGTCGTACCACATGAACCCCGATGTTCAAGCCAGTAAAGAGACCCATATCGTGAAGATGTTCGAATTGATGGCAGCCACCGGAAAACTGGTGAAAGTTACCGAGCTGGATATGGGACTGGTTGACGCGGATGGCAACTCCGTACTCACAACCAACGTTACCCAGGAGCAGCACAAGGCAATGAGCCAATTCTACACGTTTATCCTCAAGAAGTACTTCGAGATTGTACCTGCAAACCAACGCGCGGGAATCACCCACTGGTGCCCAACCGACAGTCCCGCTAGCTCCTCATGGAGGGGTGGACAACCCGTGGGGCTCTGGACCGAGGGAGGCAGCTTACGCAAGCATGCTTACTCAGGGTACGCCGACGGATTAGCGGGCAAGTAGTGCCATTTCTATATTACAGCGGGGGGGCAAATTATGCGGTACCTCTTCATACTTTTGGCGTTAATAGGGATGCTCGTAACTTCCTGTTCGGACAACCCTGTAATTGAAATTGAAGAGCCGCAGCCCCCCCCGGTAATTACAGACCTTGAAACTAATCCTGATCCTGAACCTGTTGGCCTATTGCCCGCGTTAAAGGTGGTGGGAAGGCAACTGCAAAACGAAGCGGGGCAACCAGTAAACCTGCATGGTTTCGCGCAAACCTATAGCCCCTTTTTCAACCAAAACGCGTGGAACAACCACGACGTGGCGGGATGCCTTAGGTACAACCAGATGTTGATCGACGGTATTCTCGACGCGGGATGGGAGATGAACTTCGTTCGGATGCATATGGATCCCTACTGGAGCGACGACCATTCTATAGAGGCGGTTCGGTACGAGGGACATGAGCGTTTCTCGGAAACCCGATTTATAAAATACCTGGACGAAGTGTTCATCCCGATGGCTGAATACGCGAACCGTAAGGGACTATACGTGGTCTTCAGGCCACCTGGCGTTAGTCCCGAAAAAATCGCCGTTGGGGATGATTATAATCGGTTCCTGGAAAAAGTATGGGGCATCGTCTCAGCGCATCCCAAAATCCGGAACAACGGGGGTATCATGTTCGAGCTGGCAAACGAACCGATTCACATATTGGGTCCGGACGGTACCTACGCAAGCAACGGCCAGGGGCATTTCGACAAGATGAAAGAGTTTTGCCAGCGAATAACAGACACGATACGGGTCAAAGCGAACAACATCATCTGGGTGCCCGGGTTGGCCTACCAATCGTCCTTCAGTGGATTCGCGAGCAACCCGGTAAAAGGGAACAACATTGGCTACGCGGTACACGCCTACCCCGGATGGTACGGCAGTGATACCGAGGAGGCAAGTCCCGAGCTGGGTGGTTCCATGGGAGGGGGCTACGAAAGCTTCCAGCGGGGATGGAACGCTCAAGTCAAGCCGGTGGCCGATTTCGCGCCCGTAATGATTACCGAGATGGATTGGGCACCCGCCAAGTACAACGCCTCGTGGGGCAAAAGTTTTACCGGTACGGTAGGTGGCCCGGGATTTGGCGCGAACCTCAAGTACATTATCGATATGAGCGGTAACGTGAGCTGGTTGCTCTTCACGGAGTGCCATCGCCTGGCCGCATTCATGGATACTCCGGGTAAACCGGGCAGCTACACCTTTTTAAATGACCCTGAAGCGTGTCCATGGCCCATCTATCACTGGTTCAAGGAGTACGCTGATCAAGGCTCATCCACGGCAACAGCCCTGGAGAAACTTGAGATCGTGGGAATGAAGGAAGAGCTGCAGATACTGACCGGCGGTGAGCGCTACCTTATCATTAAGGCACACTTTTCGGATGGTTCCAGCCGGTACGTGACCCGCGATACAAAGTTCCATATCTCCAACGAGGTGATCCTGCGGGTAGACGACAAAGGGGTATTACACGCGCTGAAAGACGGATCGGCGGTAGTTACCGCCAAGTATACCCCCACGGGTGGCGAGCAACACGAGGTGAAGTTGCAGGTTAAGGCAACCACCTTCCCCCTCACCCAAGAGTTATTCAATCCTTCCATCTGGGAGCAGGGATCGTTCGACGAGGAGACAAAAACCTTGATCACCGGCCAGTGGGGATTCGGTGGATGGTGGTACAACAAGGGAGTGGATCTCTCCGGTTACAAGTACCTTGTTGCAGAGTTAGGTAACGACAACCAATGCAGCGTCTCTTTCCGTCTGTTCGACGAGAACAACTACTGGTCACAACCAGCTCTGTACGATTTCGGAAGCGGGCGCCGGGTCGTGGTAGACCTGCATGATATGTATAAAACCGTTAACGGTCAGAAAGTTAAGATGAACCCCGCAACCCTTTACATCATCGGGTTCTGGTCATCGGGAAACAAACCAATTGTTATCGAAAACGTATTTCTCACAGACAAAATATAAACAGATGAAACAGCTTTTTACATCCCCCCTTTTACTGCTCATTTTTCTCTTGTTCATTGGTTGCCAATCAAGTGGCAACGATAAGGTTTTGCCAACCAACCCCACCATCTGGGCCGACGTTCCGGATGCGGCCATGGTGCGCGTGGGCGACACCTACTACATGAGCAGTACCACCATGCATATGAGCCCCGGGCTCCCTATCATGAAATCGAACAACCTCGTGAACTGGGAGCTGGTGAGCTACGCTTACGACACACTGGCAGACAACGAGATGTTGCGCTTGGAGAACGGCAGGAACGCTTACGGTGCCGGCTCCTGGGCCAGCTGTATACGTTACCACGATGGACTCTATTACGTGAGCACCTTCTCAGCCACGTCAGGTAAAACACATATTTATATTACCGATAACATCGAAGAAGGAGAGTGGAAGGAGATCACGTTTGAACCGGTCTTGCATGACCACACCCTCTTCTTTAACGATGATGGCAAGGTGTACATGATCTACGGTGCCGGTAATATCCGTATCGCGGAGCTTGAGCCCGACCTGTCTGGCATAAAGGAGGGAGGGCTCCATGAGGTGCTTATCCCCGATGCGAGCAAAGTGGCCTCCGAGAGGGTGGGATTACCTGCCGAGGGATCGCAGATGTACAAGCACAACGGCTACTACTACCTGTTCAACATCACCTGGCCACCCAGGGATATGCGGACCGTGATCGTGCATCGCGCAAAAGAGATAACCGGTCCATACGAAGGTAGGGTAGTCCTTAGGGATAGGGGTATCGCCCAGGGTAGTATTATCGACACCCCCGAGGGAGATTGGTACGCCTACATGTTTCGTGATTACGGGTCGGTAGGCCGAATCCCGTACTTGATGCCCGTGACGTGGGAGGACGACTGGCCCGTTCTGGGTGTAGATGGAGTGGTACCCGATACGCTTAATATCCCGGTAGAGAGTCAGATGGGGGCGCAAGGTATCGTCACCTCCGATGAATTCGATCGAGCGCCCGATGATGAACTACTCCCACTCGCGTGGCAATGGAATCACAACCCGGACCACCGTTACTGGTCACTCACCGATGCCCCGGGCTTCCTTCGACTAACCACCGGGAGGGTAGACAGTTCCCCCCTGCAAGCCAGGAACACGTTAACGCAGCGTACGTTCGGGCCGGAGTGCGCCGCATCTACCTTCGTTGAGATCAGCAACATGAAGAACGGGGATTACGCGGGAATGATCGCCCTACAACGGAGGTATGGCTTCGTGGGAGTCAAAAAAGAGGAGGACCGTTATACCATCGTGATGATTAACGGAGAAGGGGATGAGCCGGTAGAAGTGGCCTCCGTTCCCCTTGACCAAAACGGGATACACCTGAAAATCGAGTGCGACTTCAAGGAGCGTGCCGATAAAGCCTACTTCTTTTATAGCTTAGACGGTGCAACCTGGGTAGCTATCGGCAACACGCTACAGATGGCCTACACCCTACCCCACTTCATGGGATACCGGTTTGGTTTAATCCACTATGCTACTAAAGAGACGGGTGGCTACACGGACTTCGACTACTACCGATTGGAGGAACCTAATCAAGACAAATAAAATTCACGTATACTTATCTATAATATTGAACACCGATGAAACATTTACTGCCTGTTAAAAAAAGTGAGAAGCTATTCGCGCTCTGCATGGTTTTATTTCTATTCACTACCGCCGTGGTTTTAGGGCAAAACAACCCTACCCCGCCCTACAGCCCCGGGAAAAAGTTCGTGCACGAAGGTGCGGGAAACCCTTACCTGCCGCTGTGGGAGCATCTACCCGACGGGGAACCCCGTGTCTTTGAAGACCCGGATAACCCCGGTAAGTATCGCGCTTACATTATCGGCTCACATGACCTCCGGTTCACGAGCTATTGCGGACCCGATATCAGGATGTGGTCGGCACCCGTTGAAGACCTTTCCAAGTGGCGTGACGAGGGAGCCATCTTCACCCATGAGGTAGATGGACAGTGGGACGTGATGTACGCTCCCGACCTCGTGGAGGTGATTCGAAAAGATGGAACCAAAGAGTACTATCTCTACCCCCATAGCCGTGGACCAAACCGTGAAGCGATGGTCGCGAAAGGGAGCCGCCCGGATGGACCCTTTACCCCGATCAACCTCACGGCAGACCGCAGGCGAACCGTTGAGGGAAGCATCCTGGGATTTGATCCCGCCATCTACATCGACTACATTACCGATCCGAATGACCCGGATTACGAAATTGGCTTCCGAGCATACGGCTACTGGGGATTCCAGCGCTCATTGGCCGCGGAGCTTGATCAAAACACCATGTACTCGATTAGACCGGGCACCGAGGTGATAAGCTACTTCATCCCCGCGAGCGAAAGGTACGGCGTTATACGTGACCCCGAGGGAACCGAGTACCCCCAGATTTATCCCGACCAAGACTTGAAAACCTTCAACTTCTTTGAAGCCTCCTCCATCCGTAAGGTCGGAAACAAATATATCACGGTTTTCAGTGGCTACTCGGGACCCGAGTATGGCATAGGGAGCTCTAACTCTACCCTAAGGTACGCGGTAGGCGACACACCGCTGGGTCCATGGAAAAGCGGTGGCGTGCTGGTTGATTCACGTGCCCCCGTCGTGAACAGAGATGGATCGGCTATCGAAACCAGCTACTCGGCTCACAACACGCACGGCAGTATCGAGAAGATAAACGACCAGTGGTATGTATTCTACCACAGGCCCCCAAGGGGGTATGGTTTCGCACGCCAGCCTATGGTGGCACCCATCGTCATCGATTGGGATGAAAAACCGGTAGCCGAAGGAGGAACGGCTAGAATCAGGGCATACGATCCATACTCGGCAGATGGTACCTGGAGTGCGAAAAGCAGCAGCGGACATGAGTATACCGGCGGCGAGGTTACATCGGAAGGGTTCCATATCTATGGTCTCGATCCCTACCAATACTACTCGGCCGGATACGCGTGCTACCTCTCCGATATCAGCACGCAACAGGACTCATGGGATATATGGGACAACCACATGCCCATCGAGAAGGTGAAAAACGGGCATATCATCGGTTACAAATACTTTGGATTTGGTGGTCTCAAGAAAGACACCAAAGGATTAAAGGCTTTCGAGGGGACCAAACGTAGGAACAAGACCGCGTTTAACCTTTTCCTAACCCCTAAAACGTCCAACTCCTTTAAGGTAAACGTTTGGTTGGATGGACCTTGGGAAAACGAGCCGTGGGGCGGCACCAAAATCGGTGAAATCGTGGTTCCGGCAAATTCCAAGCAAGAGGTTACCCAATTCACCATCGACGTGGCAAAGCATGTGGATCGCTTGAAAAAGAAGCATGCCATCTTCCTGGTAGCGGAAGGGGCAGAATCAACTGACCTCTTCGACTTAATCGGCCTTGGCTTCAGTTCGAAAAACAGAGAGATCACGCGCCCCATCGTTCCAGAGGTGTTCATCCAGATTAACGGGAACAACGTGGAGTTGCCAAAAACACCGGTAAGGTCGACCGACAGGAATGGGCTTATTGGATACAATATTTACGAGACCAGCTACACGCTTCCCAGCGGAACCACGGAGATACCGGTTGTTGCCGCTTCTTCAAGCGACAAGAGCGTGAAAGTCACCGTTACCCAAGCCAGTTCTGTAAAGGGTACCGCACGGGTTGCATTTGATTACAACGGGGTGGTAAAAACCTACCTGGTTAACTTCCAAGTGGAACCGGAAGAGCTGCATGTATACCTTTGCCTAGGTCAGTCGAACATGGAGGGTCACGTTAGGGCAAGGGGCGGAGACCTGTTTACACCCGATAATCGTTTTTTGGTGTTGCAAGCGGTCGATTGTCCCAACCTGGGGCGGGTTAAAGGTGAGTGGTACAGCGCCACTCCACCACTTGTTCGTTGCCGTACCGGGATTGGCCCCGCCGACTTTTTCGGACGTGCGATGGCCGCCGCCCTACCCGATGAGGTGGCGGTAGGGGTTATCAACGTTGCGATAGGCGGTTGCAAAATCGAACTGTTTGATAAGGACAATTTCCGCGAGTACGTCGAGACGTCAGCCGACTGGTTAAAGAGCATGGTAGACGAGTACGATGGGAACCCCTATCAGCGTTTGGTTGAGCTGGCCCGTATCGCCCAAGAAAAGGGGGGGATTATCAAGGGGATCTTGCTGCACCAGGGGGAATCCAACACGGGGGATAGCGAGTGGCCGAGTAAGGTAAAAAAAGTGTATGACACCCTCCTCGAAGATATTGGGCTGTCGCCCAACTCCGTTCCGCTTCTCGCGGGCGAAGTAGTGCATGCCGACCAACAGGGGGTTTGCGCATCAATGAACGAGATCATCGGGACGCTACCTGAAACGATTCCCAACTGCCGGGTCATCTCATCGGCTGGCTGCGAAGCAGGACCAGATCGTCTCCATTTTTCAATGGAAGGGTACAAGAAGTTAGGCGAACGATACGCCGAACAGATGTTACTGCTTTTAAACGAATAACGAATTCACGAGCTTCACTAATTCACAACATGAAACCGACAACAACCTACTTGATAGCGGTTCTATTGCTGCTAACGCATCCGCTCGCGGCCCAGGGGTTAAAGCTCTGGTACGATAGTCCCGCGAACGTTTGGGAAGAGGCTCTCCCCCTGGGTAACTCGCGGTTGGGCGCCATGGTATACGGCAAACCGGCCAGCGAAGAAATTCAGCTTAACGAAGAGACCATTTGGGGAGGTTCGCCTCATAGAAACGATAACCCCAAAGCGGCCGCATCGCTTGAAAAGGTACAAGAGCTTATCTTTCAGGAGAAGTATGGCGAGGCGGATCAGTTAATTAACGAAACATTCTTCGGAGGGCCTCATGGCATGCCCTTTCAAACGGCAGGGAGCTTATTGTTGCATTTCGATGGACACGAAACGTACCAAAACTACTACCGTGAGCTGGACATTGATAAGGCGGTTGCTACCACGCGATACACCGTGAATGGCGTCACCTTCACGCGGGAGGTGTTCTCCTCTTTTGCTGATGATGTCATTATCATGCGCCTCACGGCAGACAAAAAAAGGAGTCTCACCTTCGACGTTTCGTACCAAAACCCTTCTGAGCACAGCGTCACCAACCGTGGAGAACGTCTTGTATTAAGGGGAAAGGGTGGTGATCACGAGGGTATCCCCGGGGTGATCGAGTACGAAATACAGACCGCCGTAAAACAGGCGGGAGGAAATGTATTGGTAACCAACGAGAAGATGCATGTTTCCAACGCTACAGAGGCCACCCTCTACCTCTCTATTGGAACGAACTTTAAAGATTATCAAACCGTTGACGGAGATCCCGCGGTAGTAGCCACGAAGCTTCTCGACGCTGCCATGAAAAAAAGATACAGCAGCGCTCGTAAAAGGCATAGCAACCTATACGGCAAACAGTTCCATCGGTTTAAGCTCAACCTTGGGGAACACGCCTCTAGCAGCGCCCTCACCACTACCGAGCGGATAAGCTCCTTTAAAGAGACCCAGGACCCGGGAATGGTCGCCCTGTTAACCCAGTTTGGTCGCTACCTGCTTATCTCCTCATCTCAACCGGGAGGACAACCGGCCAACTTACAGGGGATTTGGAATAACAGCTTAACCCCCGCGTGGGACAGCAAGTACACGCTGAACATCAACGCTGAGATGAACTACTGGCCGGCGGAGAACACGAACCTTTCGGAAAACCATGAACCGCTCTTCCAAATGATTGAAGAGTTAAGCCAGACGGGGCAACAGACAGCCAGGAAGATGTACAACGCGGATGGATGGGTAGTGCACCACAACACCGATATTTGGAGAATAACCGGTCCGGTTGACTTTGCTGCCGCCGGTATGTGGCCTACCGGGGCTGCCTGGCTTTGTCAACACCTGTGGGAGCATTATCTTTTCACGGGTGACAAAGCGTTTCTTGCAAAACAATTCCCGGTACTTAAGGGGGCGTCTGACTTCTTCTTAAGCTCGTTAGTAAAGCATCCTAAAACGGGCTGGATGGTGGTTAGTCCATCGGTATCGCCCGAGCATGGGCCCGTAACCGCGGGAACAACCATGGACAACCAGATGCTTTTTGACCTCTTCACACGTACGGCCGAAGCGAACGACCTGTTGAATAGGGACCCCGAGTATAGTCGCCAGCTTCGTACAATGGCCAATCAGCTACCACCCATGCAAGTAGGGAAATACGCGCAGCTCCAGGAGTGGCTGGAGGATGTAGACGACCCGGTGAATCAACATCGCCACGTTTCACACCTCTATGGTCTCTACCCGGGCAATCAGATTTCCCCCTATAGCACCCCGGAACTATTCAAAGCTGCAAGGCAGTCGCTCATATACCGCGGCGATCAAGCAACGGGTTGGTCTATTGGCTGGAAGGTGAATCTATGGGCGCGCCTACTCGATGGCGATCATGCCTATAAGATTATCCAGAACATGCTGACCTTAGCCGGTCAGGGGCAGTACCGGGGCGGGAGGACCTATCCCAACCTATTCACCGCTCATCCACCCTTCCAGATTGACGGCAACTTCGGCTTAACCGCCGGCGTGGCCGAAATGTTGCTGCAAAGTCACGATGAAGCCGTACACCTATTACCGGCACTACCAAGCAATTGGAAGAGAGGTTCGGTATCGGGCATTGTTGCCCGGGGTGGATTCGAAGTGGATATAGAATGGGAGGAGGGTGAACTGAAAGAGGCCACCTTCACCTCTAAGATAGGTGGGAACTTACGAATCCGCTCCTATGTTCCACTCGAGGGAAAAGGACTCGTGACGGCCACGGGTGATAATAAAAACCCTCTGTTTGAAAAGGCGGCTCTAAAAGCACCGCTGATAAGCGAAGAGGCTGTTACCGGCAAACTCGATATTAAGAGAGTCTACGAATATGACCTGGAGACAAAACCAGGAAGGAGATACCATATTCATCGATAAAATCATCATATATTTTAAATATTTCATTAAGATTTTAAAACCTTGTTTTGCATTTCTTTTTGTAACTGGTGGACGAAAACAGGTAGCTTGGGGATATGTTTTAAAAGAAACTTGCAACAAGTGACGTTTTTTAGTATCTTTGGGCTCTTTGTGTTAAGAAATAGCCATTTTAACTTAAAATCACAAAACAGGCAATTCGCTTGACACATGGAGTTTCTATATTAAATAATGGTTAAATTTTATCCTTATGAAAAAAACTATTTTTTTCTTATTCTGTCTTTTTTCAACCATTGCCACGTATGCTCAAGTGCAGGTACGAGGCAATGTTTCTGACAACCAGGGCGAACCGATTCCTGGCGTTACCATCCTATTGAAAGGAACACAACAGGGTGTAATCACAGATCTTGACGGCAATTACAGCATTTCTGTCGCGGGACCTGAATCGGTTTTACAGTTTTCATTCGTCGGAATGGAAACACAAGAGTTGGTTGTTGGCAATCAGTCAGTCATTAATGTGGTAATGACTGAGATGATCACCGACTTAGACGAAGTGGTTGTGATTGGTTATGGAACCATGCGTAAAAGTGACATTTCCGGGGCAATCTCATCCGTTAGATCAGACGCCCTTGAGAACATCGTCACTCCAGACGCGGCAGCGGCACTACAAGGTAAGGCATCTGGCGTGCAGGTGCTGACCAACTCGGGAGCCCCGGGTCAGGGCGCCACCATTCGTGTACGCGGTTACTCCTCCAACTCGGGTAACATCGGCCCCCTTCTTATCGTGGATGGACTACTGGTTGACAACATCCAATACCTGGATCCCTCGATGATCGAATCAGTTGAAATATTAAAAGATGCCGCGTCGGCGGCTATTTACGGCGCTCAAGCCGGTAACGGTGTCGTGTTAATCACCACCAAATCAGGCGCATCTGCGAGGGGTACCTCCAGCATCTCTTATGACATGAGCCTTGCCAATCAAAGCCTGGCACGGCACCCGCAAATATTCAATGCCCATGATTTCATTGAATACAAAAAGATGTCGGGTCTCCCCATTGAAGCGCAGTTAAAGGCAAACCGTTACGATGGCACGGACACCGACTGGTTCAAGGCGGTATTCGCCCCATCCTGGAATCAAAAACACACGGTAACATTCCAGGGAGGAAACGACCGGGGCAACTTCTTCACCTCGATCAACTACATCCACAACGACGGTATCGTGAAGGGAGACAAAGATGTCTACAAACGTCTCTCTGCTCAGCTCAATGCCGACTACAACATCAAACCATGGTTAGAAGTGGGTACAAACAACTCGATTGAAAAATGGTCAACGCGATCAGTAACCCATATGTCGCAGTACGGCTCGTTGATGAACTCAGTATTAACGTTAGACCCGCTGACCCCGGTGTACTACTCAAGTCCTGACCAGTTCGCACCGACCATGAAGCAGGCGTACGATGAAGGAAAGATCATCCTACAAGACCCCGATAACGGGCTATATTACGCCACCTCGAAGTATATCACCGACGATAGCGGTAACCCTCTGTTGCAACGAGACCGCGTGGACTCTGAAAACTCTGGGATAAACCTGCGGGGGATGATCTTTGGTAACCTGAAACCAATTAAAGGGCTCGTGATTACCTCTCGCTTGGGATATAGGGTAGCGCAGAGCAACTACCACAGTTACAGCACACCCTATTATGCCACTCCGCAAGCGAAAACAGAGAACTACAACATCTCCGCCAATGCTAACACCAGCTTATTTTATCAATTTGAAAATTTCGCGAACTACAACGTCGTCCTCAATCGGCACAACATCACCGGGATGGCCGGTATGTCTTATATCGAGAACAACTCGGATAACGTGTCAACGAGCGCGCAAGGACCCGACATACTAACAGGATACGAACCCAACTTCCGGTACATAAACTACGTGAAAAGCAACGTGGTGGACGGGCAAGAAAAAACGGTGAAGAATCTTGGCAACCTGCCCAGTAAATCAACACAGATATCCTATTTTGGTCGCTTCATCTACACTTTTGACAACCGGTACACCTTTCAAGCGAATTTCCGTGCCGACGCCTTTGACTCGTCAAAGTTGTCGCCAAAGAACAGGTGGGGTTACTTCCCGTCGTTCTCCACGGGTTGGAACGTGAGTAACGAAAAGTTCTTCACTGAAAACATCAATTTAGATACCTTCTCATTCCTACGGCTCCGCGCATCATGGGGCCTCAACGGTAATATCAACGTGCTCAATAATTACAGGTACAGCAGTACCATTGCCTACAACAGCTCCTGGTATCAATTTGGTGTTGAGGATCCTGCTCCCTCGTACGGTTCAAGTCCTTCCGGTTTGCCCAACCCGAACCTCAAATGGGAGACTTCGGAGCAGCTGGACTTTGGAATCGTGATGAGGTTTTTAAAGAACAGGCTTGGCATCTCCATGGACTACTACGACAAGAAGACCAAAGACCTCCTGGTAAACATCAACCCGGTTCCCGAGATGGGTGTATCAGAAACAACCGTCAACGCGGGATCCGTTCTTAACCGGGGCTTCGAGCTGGAGGCCTCATGGCATGACCGGGTAGGTGATTTCAGTTACTCCATTACCGGTAACTTCTCCACCCTTCATAACGAGGTCACCTACCTCGATCCCACCATTTCAAGATTGGAAGGGGCTGTTGGCGGGGTGGATGGCACGAACAACCCCATCCGTACTGCCTTTGAGGTGGGATATCCCATATGGTATTTCAGGGGCTACCAGTTTGAGGGCGTGAACCCAGAAACGGGTGAAGCCATCCTCACGGATGTAAACGGTGATAACGTAATATCTGATGGTGACATGACCTACCTCGGTAAAGCAATCCCCGATTACACGTACGGGATAAACATCAACCTTGCATACAAGAACATCGACTTTACCCTGTTTGGCGCGGGCGTGGGTGGAAATGATATTTTCACCGTTCTATACCGTGCCGACACCCCCATGCGTAACTCGCTTAGGTATTACTACGAAAATGCCTGGACGCCCAACAATAAGAACGCGTCTATGCCTGATCCCAAAGCGGTCGTGTCTGACTGGCATTTCTGGGGCTCTTCGGCCTCTATGTTCAATGGAGCCTATTTCAAGATTAAGCAGCTCCAGCTTGGTTACACCATTCCGACAGAAATCACCAAAAAAGCCCTGATCAACAAGCTAAGGCTTTACGTATCGCTCGAAGACTTCTTCACCTTTACCTCCTATCCAGGGGTTGACCCGGAAACGGCCACGGTAAGTACTGCTCCTCAACGTGCAGGTTTCGATAACGGTACCTACCCACAGGCAAAGAAGGCAACGTTTGGAGTTAACATCACATTTTAAACTAAACAGACTACTCACGTGAAACCGACATGATTAAAATAATCATTACACATACTTGGGAACTATTTCGATATGCCATACGAGCAGAGGACAAGTTCACTTGGAATATGCCGTGGCGAGAAATAGTCTAACTTCAGTGAACTATTTCGATATGCCATACGAGCAGAGGACAAGTTCACTTGGAATATGCCGTGGCGAGAAATAGTCTAACTTTAGTGAATGATTGTTTTCAACATCCAAGGTTCCATACACAGAAACAAATAAATAAATAATCGTATGAAAAAATATATATTACCCCTTTTCATCATTACCGCGGTACTCTTTTCCGCGTGTAACGAGGATCTACTAGACATTCCCCAGAAGGGAGTGATCAGTATCGATTCATTTTACATCACCGATGAGGATGCCGAATCTGCCTTGGTCAATTTATATGCCAACTTTATCACCAACGTTGGAGGCAATGACGGTATTTACGTCCCCTACAACATCATCTTCAATTACTGCGCAGATAACGTGCTGGCAGCCGGCGAGTTTTACGGGGACAACGATCAATTCGCCAGTATCAACGAATTTCGATTTGACTCGCAAAGCTCCGTGGTATATCAATTATACAGGCGATTATACTTTGTTATCTATCATGCCAACCTGGTTATCGACAACTTCGAGTACGGTGAAAGCGCGATAAAGGATCGCTGTATTTCCGAGGCGAGGGTAATCAGGGCATGGTGCCATATGACGGCTGCCCTTGCATGGGGCACTCCTCCCCTGGTGGATCACCTGCTTGCCCCGGAAGACAAACCCACGAACTTTGAAGGCACGCATGAGGAGTTGCTCAAATGGTGTGCGAAAGAGGCTTCGGAGGCAGTTCCATACCTTGACGAACGCAAAAGCACAACCGACAAGGATGGAGCGGTAAAGGTCACCAAGGGTTTTGCCTGGACGGTAGAAGGAAAGGCGCTCCTCAACGCGGGCGACTACGCGGGTGCTAAAACAGCCCTTAAGAAAGTCATCTCCTCGGGTAAATACGCGTTGGTACCCGGTGAGGAGTTTGGGAACCTCTTCCACCTCTCCGGTGACGGTAACGAAGAGAAGGTCTTTGAACTAAACCTCATAAACAACGCGAGTATCGGTGACTGGGGCGGTAAAATTCAACGCTCAACCTGGATGGAAATGAACCTCTGGGGATGGCGTTCCTCTCGCCTGGCAGCCTCTCCTACCATGCAGGCCGATCAAGGGTGGGGTGGCCTGGCTATTGAAGAGGGCTTTGCGCACCGTTTCGCCGAGAACGATGGTGACTCTTACCGTCGTAAAGCGACCATCATCACTTACGAGGAGTTCATTACCGAGCTTGAGTGGCCAAGTGACGATGGCGATATAAACAACTTAACCAAAGAGGAGAAGCTAGCCGATCCAAGAAGGGGAATCGTTAATCCCGACGGCCTGTATGGGCAATGCGGATACCTGCAAAGGAAACATATCGTCATCAAAGAAGACCGTTCAACCAATTGGTACCGCTTCAACAACTTCATCATCACCCGTTACGCCGACGTGTTGTTGATGTACGCGGAAGCCTGCGCCAAAACGAATGACAACGACGGCCTACAGTACCTTCAGATGGTTCAAGAGCGTGCCGGATCGGCTTACGTAAGCTCTACCCTCACGCTCGAAGACGTTAAAAGAGAGCGAGACTACGAATTGTGGATGGAAGGGTCGCGATGGGTTGATATGAAACGGTGGGGAGAATTTGAAAAAGCCAAAACAGCCGGGAAACGAATTCCCTCGCTAAAAGACGCGTTCATCAACGATGATGAGCCCTTGCACAGGGGGTATGTCACCTATTCAGAACCCAATGCAGGTAAGCAGGTTGGATTCCAAGCCGGGAAACATGAATGGTTCCCCTACCCCTACAACGTGATCTCTATCAATCCCAACCTGGAGCAAAACCCGGGATGGTAAAAACATCTCCTGTACAAATGTATACCCGATAAACTCATTATAGATTTAATTCAAATGGAACCTTGGATGATTAATTAATCATCCAAGGTTCCATACACCGAAATGTAAAAAATTAAAATAATCGTATGAAAAAAACAAGAATCACCCTTTTACTTGCGTCGACATTGTTTTTTACCATGTTCACGTTCGCGCAATCCTTCCCGGAAGGATCTTTCCCCAATGAGCATAACCTCGATGGGGTGCAATGGCCTCGTGTGGACGAAAAGGGCCACACCTACTTCCGCGTTTTCGCACCCAACGCTAAAAAGGTGCAGATTAGCTTTCGTGGCCCCATGACACGAGAAGCTGACGGCCACTGGACCTACGTTTCACCCGAGCCTGAGGCCGTGGGCTTCCACTACTACCAGCTTATCATCGATAGCGTTTACGTGGCTGACCCCGCCACCAAATCCTACTATGGCATGAGTAAATGGGTAAGTGCCATTGAAATACCCGAAGGTTTAGAATATGACAAAACGCAGGATGTACCTCATGGCGAGATCCGCATGAAGAAATATTGGTCGGAAATGACGCAAGCATGGAGAACGTGCTACGTCTACACACCCCCCCAATATGATCAAGATGCCGTGACGCGCTACCCGGTGCTTTACCTCCAGCATGGTGGGGGTGAAGATGAGACCGGTTGGGTATTCCAGGGACGAATGGGAAATATCATGGATAACCTGATTGCCGAAGGCAAGGCGGTACCAATGATCGTGGTTATGGATCGCGGCTACGCGACCCTGCCGGGATCAACCACTATGGCCCGCGGTGATAATCCCGCGATGAATGCCTTCCTGGCTGGCGCAAGCGCCCCGGCAGCACAACAACCTGCCCAGGCTGCCCGTCCCGAGCGTCCCATCAGGCCCATGAGCGTTTTCCCCGAGCTGCTGGCAAACGAGATCGTACCGATGATAGATGCCTCTTTCCGCACGAAAACGGACCGTGAGAGTCGTGCTATGGCTGGTCTCTCCATGGGGGGAGGGCACACCTTTCAGGTGGTGATGAACAACCTCGACAAATTCGCCTACCTGGGCGGGTTTAGCGGGGGTGCTGGCTCGGTAGAACGGATTGATGAGCTTTATGACGGCATCTACAACGACCCAGACCAGTTCAATCAAAAGATCAAACTGATGTTCTTGAGCATCGGTTCCGAAGAACGACCCGAACGGGTAAGGAATTTTGCCGAAGCATTACAGGCAAAAGGTCTGGAGAACGTGATCTATTATGAATCAGAGGGAACTGCCCACGAGTGGCTCACCTGGCGACGCTCACTTCGTGAATTCGCTCCCCTTCTGTTCCGTTAGGATAAAAAACACTTTTTGTCGCTCGTATACCTTATCGTATCGATGCAGGTATCCGTTGCAGACATCGGTCAAGAAGATATTGACCTTGTACCACTTTAACCCCGGCTCGTTGTCTTAACAGACATCGCACCGGGGGGTGTGGGACCTGGTGACATGCAATCCTTGATACGCCTACTGGTTCACGCGGACCCATTCGCCTGCTGGTTCACGCGGACCCATTCGCCTGCTGGTTCATTCGAACCCGTTTGAGGAGGAAGCACTCATAACCTCCGTTGGTTGGAGAGGATACTTTCAGTGGGGGCTTGGAAAGGATGAGGTAACAACAACATGCAACCCTGAAACATGGTGTTAATATCGGTTAGCTTCAATAATTTTATAAAAAACAGATAGCGTGAAAAGGAATGACTTAAGATATATCGCGGTGCCTATACTGGTTTTTTTCGCGACTACTTTTTACATGAAAGCCCAAGAGATACCCCTCGTCTATAGTGTTGAGAACTCAGTTGCACCGTTTGAGGTTTCTCTTCCATTATTTGAGGAGTTGCCCGTAATTGAAACGCTGCCCGACCCTTTCGCCTGGTCCGATGGTAGCGGTCGCTCCACCCGATTTGAGGATTGGGGACGACGAAGGATGGAGATTGGCGCGGAGATTCAACACTACGAGATTGGCAAGAAGCCGGAACGCCCCGACTCGATTACCGCCCACTACCAAAACGACACCTTAAGGGTGCAAATCACGGTAAATGGTAAAACGCTTACCCTCACCTCTGCTGTAATCCTACCCGAGGGTGAAGGACCTTTTCCAGCCGTGATCGGTATCGGCAGGGGGTCTGGCAGCTTGCCTCCCGAGCTCTTCTCTTCCCGAGGCATCGCGCAGGTAACGTTCAACTTCATGGAAGTGATGGCCTGGCAACAAAAAAGAGGAGAAGAGCCAATTAACCGCCTCTACCCAGACTTGATTCACATGGGTGCTTACAGTGCCTGGTCGTGGGGAGTAAGCCGTCTGATAGACGGGCTGGAAATCGTACAAAGCCAACTCCCCATCGATCTACGTAGGTTGGCCATCACTGGTTGCTCCTTCGCGGGGAAAATGGCACTCTACGCGGCAGCATTCGACGAACGTATTGCCCTGACTATCGCGCAGGAATCGGGAGGCGGCGGTGCAGCTGCCTGGCGTGTTTCAGAGACGCTGGGTGAGGTAGAGACACTGGGCAGAACCAGCCATGTGTGGTTTATGGAAGAGTTATTCCTCTTCTCCAATGACGTGAACAAGTTGCCCTTTGATCACCACGAGCTTATGGCTATGGTCGCACCACGTGCACTGCTTTGCCTGGGGAACCCCGATTACGAGTGGCTGGCCGACGAGTCAGGATACGTCTCGTGCAAGGCGGCGCAACGGGTGTGGGAGACATTTGGAATTCCTGATCGGTTCGGGTTCTCCATCGTGGCAGATCACGGTCACTGCCTCCTGCCTGAACAGCAGTATCCGGAAGTAGAGGCCTTTATCGATAAATTCCTGTTGGGGGATCATAACGCCAATACCAGGGTTGAAATACACCCCTACCCTGAGGTAGACCACGCGAAGTGGGTGGATTGGTGAAACAAGTCACACCTTTGAGGGAGGTTTCCCGAAATGGTTCTTAAAAGCGGTGCTGAAATACTTCGCGCTGGAAAATCCACACAGTTCACTGACCTCCGTAATGGTATGCTTTCCTGTCTGGAGCAACTTCAGCGCGTAATTCAGCCGGATGTTTTTAATGAAGTCTGTTGGTGAGAGGTCTGTTAACGACTTAAGCTTTTTGTAGAGGAGTGATGAACTAACATGCATCGCCGAGGCGAACTCGTCTTTGTTAAACCGCGAGTTATCTATGTTTTCACGCACCACTGTCACTGCATCTTTAACAAACTGGTCATCCAGTCGGTTCAGGTAGATGGGTGCGCTCGTCTCTTCATCGATAAACCGCATAGCCCTCTCCCGGGTAAGCTTTCGGTTTTGAATAATATTGTGAATGCGCTGCCGCAACAACGACATGTCAAAGGGTTTGGTCAAGTAATCATCTGCGCCTAATCCCAATCCCTGCAACTCGTTCGATTTTTCGTTCAAGGCAGTAAGGAGGATGATTGGTATATGGGAGGTCTCATAAGTTGATTTCACAAGGCGGCATAGTTCAAACCCATCCATGTTGGGCATCATCACGTCTGAAATGATGAGGTCGGGCATTTTTTCCCGGATTATTTCCCATGCCACCTCCCCATCTTCAGCAATACGGACTTGGTAACTATCTTCTAAGGAGTGCTGCAAGAGAGTTTTGAGCTCCTCGTTATCCTCCACGATCAACAGGTTCTCTTTTTGGCCACCATCCTCTTTCTGTTCCGCCATTGAATCCCTCTCCGGGGCTGTTGGTACTTCCATTGCCCCCTCACTAACAGATACGCCCGTTAACGAGGGTGAAGCTGTTGACACCTCTTTATAAGGTATGGTTACTCGAAATAGGGAGCCCTCATTTTCTTTGCTTTCAAGTGATACAGTTCCTTCGTGCATCATCACGTAATTTTTTACCAACAAAAGCCCTATTCCTGAACCTACAATGGTCGCGTTTACCGTGTTATCACCCCTGTAAAACTCCCTGAACAGTTTTTTCTGCGCTTTTTCTGAAATCCCCAGGCCATGATCCTTAACCTCCAGCATCCATTGGTTGGTATCGCAGATAAGGTTAATATCCACCTCACCCCCCGGGTGTGAATACTTGATGGCATTCGAGATCAAGTTGTCCACCACTTTCTCGATTTTCAACTCATCAATGGCCGTTACGTATGAATCACGGTTCGTATCGAACAAAAGCTTCACGTTCTTTTTTAACGCGGCGGCATCAAACATCGCTTTCCTCTGGCTTACAATGTTAACCAGGTCGCTCATTACAAGAAAGAGTTGCCCTTTGCCGATGTCAAACTTTTGGAAATCAAGCAGTTGATTGACCACCGACGAAAGACGACCCGTCTGCTCAGTTGCCAGTTCGAGGTAATATCTCCCCCTGTTCGACAAATTTTCTTCTCTGTTTAGCTCTTCCATCGGTGCGCTTATTAGCGTTACGGAAGTGCGGATGTCATGAGCCATATTGGTGAAAAACCGAATCTTATCTTCGGCATGTTGTTGTTTAATGCGGTTAATGTAGAGTCGAAGGACAAGGGTAAACAAGCTCGCTATAAAGATGAATACCAACAAGCGAAACCAGGTCGTTTTCCACCAAGGGGGGGTAATGTGAATAAACAGCGACCGCTCATGAATTACCCGCTTCATGGCGTTGTCGTACATTCTTATTTCCAAGGAATAGTTGCCGCTGGGCAAACTGGCGTACGTGAGGGCTCGTGAGGAGGTGGGAAGCGTCCAATCTTCATCGACGCCCTCCATTTTCCATGCAAATTTACAAGAGTAGGACGATGTTGTTCCAATGGGCAATATTTCCAGGGTAATCGTGTTTTGGTCATACCTCAAGGATATCTTTTGCAGCTTATCCACGGGTGTGGTGAGGGTTAGACTGGGGTTATCTCTAATAGAACGACCCGCTATCACGAGGTCCTGGAAAAAGATCCTCCCCTCGGAACTGGAAAAAAGCATCGCATCCGGTTCAAACATCAATGCCCCGTCACTGGTTCCCCAGATGAGCTGGCCACTTGTAAGCTTTAACGATGCGTTCTGGTTAAATGACACGTTGAAGGAGGATGGAAGGGACGTGAATAGCTCCACGTTTTTCTCCTTCATATTAAATTTACACAGGCCCGATTCTGTTCCTAGCCAAAGGTGATCCCCTTCTCGCAGGATACTGTTCACGTAATTGGAAAGGAGTCCCTCATTCGTGGTGAACTTTTCGAGGGAGTCATCTGCCAGGTTGTACTTCAAAAGCCCATCCCCGGATGAAGCCATCCAAATATCGTCACCTACAACAACCAGGTCATACAGGAGGTAACCATCCAAGATAACACGTGTTTCTCCCGTACTTGCATCCATAAGCAGCAAGCCATACGTGCAGGCCAACAGAAGGTTACCTTTCGATAACTCCGAGAACGCGTAAACAGGCTGAAAGGGATAATAAGGTTCAAAACGCTTTTCGCTGGCAACATAGCGGAAAACCTGATCCAGCGGGCCACCCAGCCAGAGGTCTCCTTGATGGTCCATGTAAATATCAAAGATGTAATCGTTCGTGAGTGCCGAATACCCATCCTGGCTTGAATAATGTGCGATCTCTTTCCCCGTATCGCCATCGAGAAGGTAAACCCCTGAAGAGTAGGTTCCTGCCCAAATGTTGCCGTTCAGGTCTTCGCACAGCGAAAGGAAAACCTGTGCCTGATCCCTCAAGTCCTTATAGTAGGTTTTCCAGTTACCCGTTGATACATTCCAGTGGCTCACGCCGTTATTGGTGGCAAACCATAGGTTTCCCCGGCTATCTTCTACTATTTTATTCACGTTGTTGTTGCTCAGTGAATTGGGGTTGTTAATCTGGTGCGTAATTTGCGTTACCGCCGCCGAACCTTGATCAAAATAGGAGAGTCCGCCGGTGTACGTGCTTACCCAGATGCGACCCCCAGATCGGTACATATCGTATACCCCATTTCCCTTGAGGGAGTGGGGATTATCAGGATTCTCCTTGTAGATGGTTAAAACCCGGGTTCCATCGTTGTTCAACTCCCAGATTCCCTGCCCGTCAATACCAACCATCACCGTGGTATCTGTATTTGCCACAAAGGTTTGAACAGGCTGTTTGGGAAAAGAGTGGGACAATAAGGGGCTTAACAGGTTATGTTCCAGGTCGTATAAAAACAGGCCACTATCACTTGTACCCACCCAAACCTTACCCTCAAGCAGGTCATGGTACAACCGGGTTACCTCTAAATGGTTATCTTCCGTGTACTGGAAGATTTGTCGGTCGTTCATGGAGCGGGTGTTCATCAACCAAAAGCCATTGTTAGTCGCCATTAGCAGATGCGTCTCGTCTAACCAGACGAAGTCATGCAGAACGCTATACTTTTCGTCTCCTACTTTGGTTAACGTTTGATTCCGGTACGTGTACAAGCCATTGGAAGCGGCAATCAATATGGTTCCATCATTATCTATAGCAAGCCTATTCAGCACCAGGTGGTAATCGTTGAGGGGTTTCCTAATATCAATTAGCAAGTCAAATCGATCGAAAATCGCATTATAGTAAAATATCTGTCCATTATTGGTGAAGGCTACCAGTGAATCCTTTTCGTACAGTAGCTTGGTGTTAATTATATTGTGCGATTCAGACGGCAGGTAATAGATGTGGTAACTATCATTAGTCACCCTCAATATGCCGCTTTTTGAAGATGCCCATATGAAGCCGTTCGCATCCTCGCATATCGATACCACCTCCCTCATGCTTATCCCATGTATGGTGTTGATGTCGTAAAATCTCACGTTCGAGGAATAAGTATAGAGAATGGAAAGAAGAAAGGTGACAACTACGAATTTGGTTTTCATACAAGTAAACTACCTACCATTAAGGCAATCATTAAAAACTGACAATTATCTGTCCTATTCCATACAAAAATACAAAAAAAAATCTATTTGCCTACGATTTGGATAAGAAAGCGACCTTATTGGAACATAAAAAAACCAACCTTTATGGCTACCTGTAGACCATGTAAATTCATAAACAAAAATCATATAGATCCGTGATAACCAATGAATCAATGACGCTACTAAGAAAATAAAAATACTTATATTTGTAAACAGTATTAAATCAACAAAAAATCACAAGTATGAAACGAATCAAAGTTTTCAGTAAACCCATTAGCTTGATGCTTTTACTGCTCTGCTATTACCCCTCAACACAAGCGGGGGAATGGCAAAAAACGGTTGAGGGTGCCAAAATCACCACCAATAGTTGTATGATAGAAGTACAATTCTACTCGCCCGCTATCGTTCGCGTCATGAAATGGCCAACCGGCAACAATTTCGAGAAGCAGAGCCTTTCGGTAGTGAAAGAAGCCGAAAAGGTGGCTATTAAGTACGGGACTAAAGGCGATATAATCACCCTTAAAAGCGATAGACTGACCGTATCGGTTAACCATGTCAATGGGCAACTGCAGTTCCACACGAGGAAAGGAGAATCCCTGCTGACAGAAAAAACCTCAGGTAGCACTTTTACCCCGTTCAACGATAACGGGAACCCTACTTTCAGCGTGGGGCAAGCATTTTTGTTAGAACAGGATGAGGCGATATATGGACTGGGAATACAACAACAGGGGAAGATGAATCAACGGGGCGTCAGACTACGTATGATCCAGGGCAATACAGATGACTACATTCCTTTTTTCCAATCGGTTAAGGGATACGGGCTGTTTTGGGACAACTATTCACCCACACGATTTGCCGACACACCGGAGGAAACCTCCTTTGTATCGGAGGTGGGGGATGGCATAGACTACTACTTTCTCTACGGGGGAAGCGCTGATGGCGTAGTCGCTGAAATGCGGGAACTTACCGGTGACGTGCCGATGTTTCCCCTCTGGACCTACGGGTACTGGCAGAGCAAAGAACGGTACAAAAGTCAGGAAGAAACGGTGGGCGTAGTAAGGAGGTATAGAGAGTTAGGTGTTCCACTTGATGGCATTATCCAGGACTGGCAGTATTGGGGTAACAACTACCTATGGAATGCCATGGAGTTTCTTAACCCAGAATTTCCTAACCCAGCCAGGATGGTGAATGATATACATAACCTAAATGCTCACATGATTATATCCATCTGGTCATCCTTCGGTCCAATGACCAAGCAATACAGGGAGCTAAATGAACAAGGAATGCTGTTTGACTTCTCCACGTGGCCACAATCGGGCTCTGAAAAATGGCCACCTAACCCGGACTACCCCTCGGGCGTGAGGGTATACGATGCCTACAGCCCGCAAGCTAGGGATATTTACTGGAAGTACCTGAACAACGGGTTACTCTCCCTGGGTATAGATGGGTGGTGGATGGATTCAACCGAGCCAGACCATCTGGACGGGAAACCAGAAGATTTAAATAATTCAACCTACCTGGGTTCATTCCGCAAGGTACGCAATGCCTACCCGCTTGTGACGGTTGGAGGGGTTTACACGAACCAACGCGAAACAACAAATGATAAACGGGTATTTATCCTCACCCGCTCGGCCTTCGCGGGACAGCAACGCTATGCTGCCAACGTCTGGTCGGGCGACGTGGTTGCGTCGTGGAATGCGCTCCGCGCCCAAATTTCGGGGGGACTCAATCTAACCCTTTGTGGAATACCGCATTACAATAGTGACATCGGTGGCTTCTTCCTTTGGGATTTCCCGATGAAACTGCGGGATCCAGAATATAGAGAACTCTACGTGCGTTGGATGCAGTTCGGAGCCTTTTCCCCGATGATGCGGTCCCATGGTGCAGATGCGCCTCGAGAGATCTATCAATTCGGTGAAAAAGGAGAAAAGCAGTACGATGCCATCGAGAAGTTTATTCGCCTTAGATACCGGTTGCTTCCATACATCTACTCCACTTCGTGGGATGTAACGCACCACCGATCCAGCATGATGAGAGCGCTTGTAATGGATTTCCCAAAGGATAGAAAAGTTCTGGATCTGAACGACCAATACCTGTTTGGTAAATCGTTACTGGTAGCACCCGTTACCGAGTCGATGTACACGCTAAACAACCTTGAGGACTATTCACGTACCGGTAGCCGTGAACTTTACCTGCCAGTTGGCGCGAAATGGGTCGATTTCTGGAGTGGGGAATCACATGATGGTGGGCAAACCATTACACGCGAAACGCCCATTGACCTCATGCCCCTCTACGTGAAGGGCGGTTCCATTATCCCAATGGGTCCCAACGTGCAGTACGCGGAAGAAAAACCTTGGGATGACCTCGAAATAAGGGTCTACCCGGGCAGCAACGGCTCTTTCACCCTCTATGAGGACGAGAATGACAACTACAACTACGAGAAGGGAGACTACTCAACCATCACTTTCAACTGGGATGACAAGAGGAGAAGGTTAACCATCGACAAACGTCAGGGTAATTTCCCCGGTATGTTGCAAGAACGTACCTTCCATGTAACAGTTGTTTCAAAGGAAAAAGGAGCAGGAATAGGGATGGAACGGGATCAAGAAAATAGCCAACGTGTGGTATACACCGGAGAAAAAACAGTCATAAAGCTGTAACGAAATGGAAACTAAATGATTAAAACAGTCATAAATCTACCTCGGAGACGATTGTTTTAAACACCAAAGATTAGATATACTTATATAAATATTAAAAATGAATCGTATGAAAAGAGTGAATTTATTATGCCTCACCGCAATGCTAATTGGCGTGTTGGGAGGAGCCATGGTTAGCCCAACTTACGGCCAAGAGGTGAGAAAAACCACTTCAACAGGCCATAGGGTAGTTGAAGACGGAGGGACAGGTGAATATAAAGCCGTCATGTACACGGATGCCACCTTACCTTCCCACACCATTTTCCGACCAGAAAACCTTGAGCCTTTTGGGGAGCAAAATAAGCTACCGGTAATCGCCTGGGGAAATGGTGCCTGCGCAAGTTCTCCATGGGAACATATCAACTTTCTATCGGAAGTGGCCTCTCACGGTTTTTTGGTAATTGCCATAGGCACCATGCCAGAGGAAGGGGAAAGGAGCCGTGAACGTACAACTGCTTCACAACTAATAGAAGCGATCGAGTGGGCATTGGCTGGAAACGCCAACCCATCGACTATTTTCCACGGGAAGGTCGATGCCGACAAAATCGCCGTTAGTGGAATGTCGTGTGGGGGCCTTCAAGCCCTTGAGGTAGCGCCGGACCCAAGGGTGACTACCGCGGTGATCTGCAATAGCGGTGTTTTAGAGCGCTCCGGGGGTGGAATGCCGGGAATGCCAAGCGTGACAAAAGATCATTTGAGCAAGCTGCACTCCCCCACGTTATACCTGCTTGGTGGGGAGACAGATATTGCCTATAACAACGGGATGGATGATTTCAAACGCATCAATCACGTGCCGGTATTTGTAGCGAACATGGACGTAGGGCATGGTGGAACTTACCGTGAGCCGCACGGTGGCGAGTTTGCCAAAGTAGCAACCGCATGGTACAAATGGCAGCTTAAAGGGGATACGGAAGCTGGTAAGTTTTTTACAGGTGACCGTTACAAGCTCTCTGAATCGACCATTTGGACCACGGAGAAAAAGAACATGCCTTAAGAAAGGAAAACAGGATAAAGCCAACTATATCGAAATGATCTAGTTGGCTTTATTTTTTTAATTACTAAATCCCCAACGTTAGCGCCAGTAGGGGGAACATGACGCTCACCTTAAAGGCGTACGGATTAACGGCGAAACATACAACAATGGCAGTGTGAACCACCGGGGTCAACGGTGCGACGAAAAAGTGGACGGTAAAACGTACAACTAATTGCCAGTGTAACCCACCTTATAGACGTTGAAAGACCCCGCCTCGGCGGTAACGTCCAACAACATACCAGTAACGGGAAGGAAAGAGCTAATCGGCACGATCGCATCCGGATGCTCCAGGGTGTTCGTCATCTCGGGTGTTCCTTTCAACACGATGGCCTCTGCCTCGGGTTGCAGCTTGGTTCCGCGCCGCAACCCCTCTATGCGAATCCGAACCGTCTTATCCTGCTCCGAAACGTTGCTCACCTTCACGATAACCTCACTCTTATTGATGTCGATTACCGCGGAGGCGTAAAGCCCCTCCTGCCCCGTAACGCTCTCCTTGTTCATGGTCAACGGCAGTACGTTAGTACCGGCGTTATGGGCGTATAGCTTTTGTACGTAGTAGTTGGGCGTACGCACGCAAAGCAGGTTGTCGAACCAGATAAGGTCGGGCCTCCACTGCCAGGCATCCGCATGCGCAAAGAGCGGCGCGTAGGTAGCCATATGCACTATATCGGCATTTCGCTCTAGCCCAGTCATGAAAGCAGCTTCGCTCAGGGCCGACTCAAAGTTGTTATCCCGGCTTTCCGCGTGGCTCGCGTACTCGCCCGCGAACACCGCGGGACCTTTCCTGTCATACGAGTCGTAACGAGTAGCCTGGTTTAGGAACCATTCCGGTGGGCGGTAATAGTGCTCGTCCACCAAGTCTACTTTCAGCCGCTTCATCTCCGGCCAGAGGTATTCAAACTGCTCCCCTTCAGCCTGCGGCCCAGAACTTCCCACGATTTTTATCTCAGGGTATTCCGCCCTGATTGCCTCTACGAATTTAACCAACCGAGCCGGGTACTCGGGTCCCCACTGCTCGTTTCCAATACCGATATACTTCATGTTGAACGGCTCGGGGTGTCCCATCTCTGCCCTTACCTTACCCCACGTCGTGGTTGGATCACCATTGGCGAACTCGATCAAATCGAGCGCATCCTGAATGTACTCTTGTAGCTCATCTACAGGCACGTGGCTGCTCTCATCCTCATTTTGGTACTGACAAGCGAGACCCGCGTTAACCACCGGAAGCGGTTCGGCCCCCAGGTCCTCCGAGAGAAGGAAAAGCTCGTAAAAGCCCATCCCGTACGACTGGAAATAGTCGGGAAAGAGGCGATGGGCAAAGGTATAGTGCCAACGGTTTTCGTTCAGTGGTCGATTCTCAACCGGGCCAATCGATTTTTTCCAATCATACCTCGTCTCCAGATCGGTCCCCTCCACGATACAGCCACCCGGAAAGCGGAATAACCCGGGATTCAACTCATCCAACGCTTCCACTAAATCCCTACGTAATCCATTTTCCCTACCCTTCCAGGTATCTTTCGGGAAGAGGGAGATATGCTCTAAATCTACTGGACCCGCCGATACAAGGAAAATACGCAAAGAGGCCTTCTCCTCCTCTTTGGGTGCTGTGAGGGTGACCTCGTACCTCTTCCACTCTCTCGAGTTGATGGTCACCTCTTGCCGCTGAAAAGGATGGCTATCAGCATCGATTAACTCCACCCGAACCTTCTGCTCGGCACCGTCCACGGAACGAGCCCAGACTGAAAAGCGGTAATCGGCATCCTTTTTCACGCCAATTCCCCTGTACCCTTCGTTCTCTAATCCTGTATGCTTGTGCCCGTGCCCTGAATTGTTCAGCCTCACGTAATGGGGATTACGCTCAAACGGGCCGCCCTCATCCCGCAAATCCACCTGACCGAATGTTTTCCAGCCCATTAGCGACTGAGGAAATTCAAACGAGCGGTTCTTGATGAGTTCCGCGTAGAGGCCTCCATCGGCACCAAAATTGATGTCTTCAAAGAAGAGCCCGTACATGGTGGGTTGGATAACCGCACCCGGTTTCTTCGCGTTAACAACCATTTCGTACGTGGTCTGTTGTGCGGATAGGGTGGCAATGTACACGCACGAAACAAGCATGCATAAAAAAAGGTTTTTCAGTTTCAACATTTTATCGAGTTTTACGTTTTATACAGTCATTCATTTATTTTTGGCCTCCAGTCTCTCCCTCACCAATCGGCTACTGTACCACTTATTCCGTGGCTTGAGGCCAATAGATAATATAGCGCGACCCGTGTAGCTCGAAGAAAGGAATCAGCTCCAGGCCCTCAGCGTACTTCTCCGGTTGCAAGTGCGTTATACGGAACGTCAACGGCTTACCATCCACCGGTGAGAGGAAAGAGGTCAACTCGCCAGGTTCTCCCACGATGGTCGGCATTTCCTCCAGCGGCACCTGCTGCCCGTGCGCCACGTGTGCCCAGCGGCCATCATCGGCAAACAAGCCCGTCACATCGTCGGCATTGGTTTTTGCAGCGAGTACCACCGGCCCATAAACAAACGAGTAGTAGTTCGATTCATCTGGCAGCTGCTCCGCTCGAAGCAACATGGGCATCTCCATCTCCAGCAGGTCACCTCTCTCCCACTTTCTTTCGATAGCGATATAGCCATCTCTTTTCTCCAGGGGGTATACCTCCCCGTTGATTCGCACCGTCACACCCTCCTCGCTCACCCAATTGGGTTCGCGCAACAGAAGGGTAAACTTCTTGGCTTTAGTGGGATTTACCATGATGCGTGTGGAAGGCTCGTACGGGAAATTATTCTCCTGAACGATCTCGGTTCCCTGCTCCTTCCACTGTAGCTGGGAGGGGATGAACAGATTAACATACAGCTCATTTTTCGTGTGCGCGTAAATCATCTCCCCATATTTCGAGTGGCTCTCCATACCTGAGCCCACGCAGCACCACATGCTAGTGTGCGGCTGAGAATATACCCGGTAATGACCAGGGCGCATCGACGTGAAGTAAACAAACCCTCCCGTCTGAGGATGCTGGGTTGAAAGAATGTGGTTGTAGAGCGCCCGTTCGTAAAAATCCATGTATTTCTTATCATACGATGTCTGGTAAAGCATCTTGCTTAACCGCAACATATTGTAGGTATTACAGGTCTCCGTACCCTCGATACTGGTAATCATGCGCGAGAAGTCGTCCACAGGGTTGAAATGCTCAGATACGCTGTTCCCTCCTAACGATACCGAACGGTTCTCCACTACCGTTTGCCAGAAAAACTGGGCTGCCCCATCCCACGATGCATTCGGCTCCACATCGGCAATCCTCTTAAAACCCAGGACCTTAGGGATTTGCGTGTTCGCATGCATACCGGTCAGCTCATCCCTACCATCAAGAAGCGGGTTCAACACATGGTGGTGAGAAAACTTTTTCGCCAACTCAAGGTACTTCTCATCGCCCGTGATGGCTGCCACATCGGCAAAAGTTTCATTTAGCCCCCCGTGTTCGCTTCTAAGCATCAACTGCATCTGCTCCTCCGACAGGTCCTCCACAAGCCATATCGCCCAGTCGGCCATCTTGACCAACATCTCCTTTGCCTGGTCGATACCGGCGACGAGGTAAGCATCCCTCAACCCTGCATAGGTCTTGTGAATGTTGTACAGAGGCACCCACTTCCCATTCAAGTCGAACCCACCGCCACGAATGTCACCGGCAGCTATATCTTCCCACAAAGCTTTACCATCGGGTACACCCCCGATATAGCCGTTGCCATGGGCTGCTTGGCATCGCTCTAACTCCTCCAACATATAGTCGAGCCGTTCCTTAATCGCTTCATCACCGGTGGAAGCGTACATCAGCGAGAGCCCGGAGAGGTAGTGCCCTCCGATATGTCCGTCCAGCCCTGTGTTTTCCCAATTCGTATAGCTCTCCGCCTTTGGCGGCAGGCCAGCTTCCCTAAGGAAAGGTGCCAGAAGCCTATCCGCATCCATCTCCAGGAGGTACTTCTTGTTTAACTCTTGAGCCCGCTTGAATGGGCTATCGAGAAGGGTCACATCCTGTAGCTTAAAATACTCTATCTGCTGATCTTGCCCCTGCCCCTCACACGCGATAAGCGAACAGAGCAAAACAGCCAGCAACGTACATTTTATTATCTTCTGTATCATCGTCTTAAATTACTTTTATATGTTACAATTTATGATACGCCTACCCATCGATCCAGCACGCATATGGGTTATACCACAACCCAAGTAATCAATTTATTGGTTCGGCTATCTGTTAACTCGGATTATCGATAAAGAGTAGGGTGGTAACTCATGTGCAAACTGCCCGGAAACCATTAAAGGAGACTCCTTGGGGGTAACTGTCCTGTCATTCAGCTCACCCGTCAACACCGTTAAGGTGGATGTATGCTGCCCATTGATTCCCAATTCAGAAAGGTCAATGGTAACAGAAACCGGTACCGGCAACAGGTTAATCAACTTAACGATCAGGTCACCACTCACCTCGTCCGCCACGATAGATACTGCTACCCGCTTCTTCACATCTTCCCGTCCATCCGAAAAGGTTAGCACAGCGGGTACGTACTCGTTGCCCGAATGATGTCCAAATAGCTTCTGCACGTGGTAACCCACGGTAAGCTTCACCTCCGTGTTGGTGAAATAGATTAAATCGGGATTCCATTGCGTGAACCCCTCCTTGGCCAATAAAGGGGCGTAAGAGGTCATCACCACTATATCCCCATTCCGTTCCACGTTAATCAGGTGCAACGCTTCGCAGAGCGCCGTCTCCAGGTTATTATGGCGATTGGGAACATGCGCGGCGTACTCACCCAGGTAGACCTTCGCCTTGGAGCGATCGTAGCGATCGTAGTACTCCTGGTTATTAAGGTACCACCCGGGGGATTGGTAGTAGTGTTCGTCTACCAACGTAAGTCCCAACTCCGTAGCCAGGTTCCACCCCTCCACGTAGTCTGCCCCTTCACTGAATGGTCCTGCCGTTCCAATCACGATAATTTCGGGATACTTCTCCTTGATCGCATCATGAATCATCGTGAATCGTTCCACGAACAGGTCTGAGATCAAGTCTTCATTGCCTATCCCGATATACTTGAGGTTGAACGGCTCCGGGTGACCGGCTTCGGCCCGTTTCCTACCCCACTCGGAGCGTTTATCACCGTTAGCGTACTCGATAAGGTCTAAAATGGTTTGCACGTAGTCGCCCATCTCGTCCATCGGTATACCGCCCTGCTGCCCACCAATCGGATAACCGTGATGGGCCGAGTTTTGGCACGGCACGCCGGCAGCAACCACCGGGATAGCCTCAGCGCCAATATCTTCACAAAACTGGAAATACTCGAAGTACCCTAATCCAGCCGACTGGTGGTATCCCCATTGGTTGCGTTGCGGCTTCCGTGCCTCTAACGGACCAATGGTGTTTTCCCACCGGTAGATGTTCCCAATTCCATCGCCATGCGCCACGCATCCACCCGGGAAACGTACGAAACGGGGTTTCATATCGGCTAGTGCTTGTGCCAGATCGGCTCTCAGCCCATTTTTACGCCCCTTGAACGTTTTTTGGGGGAATAGGGAGATCATATCCAGCTCTACCCTTCCAGTCTGCTGGGGCACCACCTCCAATCGAGCGTTGGCTGCCGTACCCGTGGCCGTGATTACCGCTTCGAGCTTCCTCCATTCACCACTCATCCTTCGCGTGGTAGCCTCTCCCAGCACCTCACCATTGGTACCGGTTAACCGAACCGTTATCCTCCCCCGTTTTTTCTCGGGCGAGCGTGCGAACAGCGAGAAGTCATATTTATCACCCGCCTTAACGGCGATCCCGTTGAATCCCTCGTTGACGAGCGCCACGCTTTCATTATCGATATCCAGCACCGCGTAATGCTTGTTGTTCGGGTGAATGGGGTTCACCGTATCGACCGTGAACGGCTTTCCGTTCACGGTGGACCACGCGTAGAAGCTGTTCCAGTTTTCATCCGCACCTAACTTATCGCTCGGCGCATATTCGAATCCCCTGTTTTGAACCAGTTCAGCGTATAGCCCCCCGTCGGCCGCGTAGTTGATATCCTCGTAAAAAATACCGATTAGCTCATCGCTAATCGACTTCTTCTCCTGTAAAACAGGGGTGATTGAAACCTCAACCCGATCTCTGAACAGGGCCGGATCCATTGCCACCCGTTCCCCATTCATGCGGTTTTTGTGCGCAGCGACCTGATAGGCCTTTTGCAGTCCATCTATCACGCTCCACGCCACCTGATGAGCGGTCCCCCAACGTTCCACCCCGTTGATAACGGCCGCTGTTCTCCCGGTTTCGAACCGCTCTGCTAAAGTCGCCGGCGTGTAGTTCCGAAAGTCTCCCGTTACGCTCAGGTACACCCCCTGTTGCTGTCTGTCGCTATGCCAGGTAACGCGGTACTCCTCCTTTACAGGATCAAAAGTGAGTTCCGGTCGTAAACAGTTTCCAAGCGGCATCAACACCGGGTACGACTGGGGTTTCCAGTAAATCAGGTCGGTGGACACCGTGAGGGCGATGGCTCCATCCTGGTCGTTCAATGACCAGGTGCAAAACCATCGCCCATCAGGTGCTTGTAACAGAAACGGGTCGTACATCCTTTTCTGTGATCCCCACCTGCCGTAGTCTGACCTTAAAAAAGTATGGTTATGCCCTATGGGGTGCCAACTTAGCTGGTCGATGCTCCACGCGAAGTAGAGCCCGCTTCCAATCCCATCGCCATACGCGAAGAGGTAAGCCGAATCGGGCTCATTCGCCTTCAGCAACGGAGCATTTAACAGCAGGACGATGAAAAGAAAAAGGATTTTCAACGAACGCATTTCTTACCAGAAGTAGATGTAGAATAATACACAAAGAAGGACAACACCTAACGAAGCGACCACGTCCCAAGCGGTCCAGCTCTTACGGATAAGTCCCCTGTAATCTTTCGTGAAGGTAATCGCTTCGACCTGTTTAGCCGATGGTTTCGGCGTGAAGAACGATACCACGACCATCATCAGTATGATAAACACCAGTAACCAGACTTCAAAGATAAGCCAGTTCGTTTGCCAGAACCAGGTGGTATTATCCCAGAACCATCCGGTCATCACATCTTTACCGTTATTGGTGAAGATATTGGTCACCAACCGCAACATACCAACGATAAAGCCGCCTATCAAGCCCACCTCACCTGCCTTGGGCGTAATCCTCTTGGAGAAGATACCCATTGCGAACACGGCCACCATGGCGGGAGCGAGCAGCGATTGTATATTTTGTAGGTAATCGTACAGGTTGCCGAGACTCATCATAACGGGTACCCAAACAATACCGAGCACCACCACAACCATGGTCGCGATCCGACCAACCAGAACGTAAGTGGCCTCGCTCTTGTCTTTAAACTTCGGCTTATAGAAATCCTCTGTGAAGAGCGTGGCGCAAGAGTTGAAGAATGCGGCCAAAGAGGCAACCAGGGCGGAGATAAAACCAATCGTAACCAGTCCTTTCACACCGGCAGGGAGCACGAACTTCACCATCGTCCCGAAGGCCATATCCGGGTTACCCAACGTGAACCCGGTCTCGGGTCGTGCCACCATCGCGGAGGCCACCATACCCGGTATCAGGAACATGAAGACCGGCAAAATCTTAAGATAACCGGCAGCAATGGTTCCCCGACGGGCCCGCTTCATCACCTGGTCGCTGGGTTCACCTTTCCTTTGACCCATAACACGTTGCACGATATGCTGGTCGGTACACCAGTACCAAAACCCGATGATCGATGCCCCGATGAACACCCAAACCCCGGGGTACTCACTGTACAACGGATCGTTCTTGTTGAAATGGAACAGGTGATTGGTGCCATACGCGACGCCATCCTCTCCCACGTTCAACGTCTGGACATGCGCCATCATAGCGTTCCATCCATCCACAACGCTTCCGGCTCCAAGCGCGGCAAGACCCAAGAAGAGAACGAGGAACGAACCCACGATCAGGATTGGAGTTTGGATAGCCGAGAGCGTCATTACTCCCTTCATCCCCCCAAAAACGGTAAAGAGCCCGGTTAACACGATTAACCCAATGGCACCGTACCAAAAAGGTAAGCCAAAGAGGCTCTCCATGAAGATACCCCCGGTAAACGCGGTGACACTCACCTTGGTGAAAATGTACGCAACGAGCGTGATGATCGACAGCCAGGAGCCAGTTCGATCCGTGTAACGGTACTTGAGGAAATCGGGCATCGTGATGATTTTCCCCATCTTTTTACTCATCAACTGGTAAAAGGGCACGAACAGCCATCCCAAGATAAGGATCATCCATCCGTGCATCTCCCAGTGAGCCATACTCACACCCGATTTCGCACCCGTTCCTGCTAACCCCACAAGATGTTCCGAGCCGATGTTCGCGGCAAATATGGCCGCCCCGATGATAAACCAGGGTTCCCCTTTTCCGAACAAGTAGTCCGAGCTATCGGCACCCTGCTGCGCGAGTTTGTGTCTTTTCACTGAACGCCAAACGGCCCAAATCACCAGCGCAATCCCTACCAGAAGGACAATCCAGTCCAACCAGATAAACTCATGTGCATTCCAATTCATACGATGATTACTTTAATAAGATTCTATTATTTATTCAGAAAATTCAGCCTCGGTAAACGTGCCCAACTTGACATAGCGCTCGTAGATGGCTTGGTACCTATCGTGGTTTTCCGCGATCGGATGATACTCAAAGGCGAACCCTTGTCCCATCGCGCTTTGGGCCTCTTCCACTTTACCGTACACACCCGCCACCACGGCGGCGAACATGGCGGCACCAAAGGCACACGACTGCTCAGTTTTCGCCACCTTAATCGGCATACCAAGCACGTCTGACATCGTCTGCATCACGAAGGGCGATTTCAACGAGATACCACCGATCCCGATGATCTCTTTAATCTCGATCCCGTTTTCGAGGAACCGATCCACGATGGCCTTAGACCCGTAAGCGGTAGCCTCCACCAACGCGCGGAAGATCAAGGGTGCAGAAGAACCCAGCGTTAAACCCGTGATAGTACCTTTCACCATCTGGTTCGCATCGGGCGTACGCCGCCCGTTCATCCAGTCGGTCGCCAGTATCGTACTTTCGCCCACCGGTACGTTCTCTGCCTCCTTGGTCAGCTCGGGGATGATGGCTTCGGATGCCTCCTCGATAAGCTTCTCCTTGGTTTCAGCATCCAGTAGGTCCGACTTCCCGACCAACTCTTTAAGCGGCCACTCCAGGACTCCCCTGAACCACGCGTAGACATCGCCAAAGGCCGATTGTCCCGCCTCCAGGCCAATCATCCCGGGAATGACCGAGCCATCCACCTGCCCGCAAATACCAGGTATCAACTTGTCGCCAATCTCCTCGTATGGGACAGCCATGATATCGCACGTTGAGGTACCAATTACCCGCACGAAATCGCCCGGCTTGACCTCTACCCCCACGGCACCCATATGGCAGTCGAACGCACCCACGGCCACCGCCACGTTAGTAGTCAATCCCAGGCGTTCCGCCCACTCCTCGGTAAGGTTCCCCACCTTTACATCGCTCGGGTAGGTTTCCGTGTACAAACGATCGCGGAAGCCTGCCAGCAGCGGATCGAGGGCTGTCAGGAACTCCTCTGGGGGCAGTCCTCCCCACGAGGGGTGCCACATGGCCTTATGTCCAGCCGCGCAGCGGCTCCGAAGCATCGTCTCCGGCTTCGTGTTACCGGTCAGCAAGGCAGGCAACCAATCGCAATGTTCTGTCCACGAGTAGGCCGCGTCGCGTACCTGCTCATCTTCTCGCAAGATATGCAGCATCTTGGCCCAAACCCACTCGGAGGAGTAGATTCCCCCCTCATACGCCGTGTAGTCGACGTCCCACTTTTTTGCCAGTTCGTTTATTTCGGCCGCCTCTTGTACAGCCGTATGGTCTTTCCACAGCACGAACATGGCGTTCGGGTTTTCAGCGAACTCGGGTAGCAGCGCCAGTGGCGTCCCCTCGCTATCGGTGAACACCGGCGTGGAGCCAGTAGTATCGAACCCCATACCTACCACCTTCTCGGCGGTACCCTTCGGCGCCTTCGACAGGGCTTCACGAATGCACTCTTCCAATACCTCGATGTAATCGAGCGGATGTTGGCGGTACTGATTCGCGAACGGGTCGCAATATTTCCCTTCCGTCCAACGGGGGTAGTAGGTGACCGCGGTAGCGATCTCCTCCCCGTTCAACGCATTAACTATAACGGCACGGCACGAGTCCGATCCGTAATCTAATCCTATAACGTATTTATCCATCGTTCTCCTCTTGATTGTTACTTTTAGCGCAGTGCTTTATTCAACATGTAATAGACTTCGTTATCGCGCAGTTCCTTCCTGAAGCCACGGATGGTGGTATCTTTATCGATGATAAGCAGTTCGATGTCCGCGATTTCCGCGTAATCCTCCAGCATCTCTGTCGTTACTGAATAGGAGAAACTGGTATGGTGCGTACCTCCAGCCAGTATCCATGCGCCTGCTCCAACCTCGAAGTTGGGCATCGGTTTCCACAACGCGCAGGCCACGGGAAGCTTGGGTAGTGGTTTCGGCTTCTTTACTTCCACCTCGTTCACGATCATGCGGAAGCGGTTCCCCATATCCACGATGGTCGCGGCAACACCTTCCCCTTCATGCGCTTGGAATACCAAACGAGCACAGGTACGGGCATCACCAATGCCCAAGAAATGCACCTCGATGCGCGGTTTCGTTCCCGTGATATCGGGGTTTATTTCCAGCATATGCGATTGCAAGATGGTACTATTCTCCCCATCGAAGTTCAGCGTGTAATCTTCCAGGAACGATTGTCCCCCGGGCAGTCCTTGTCCCATCACCCACATGGTACGTACCAGGGCAGCGGTTTTCCAGTCCCCTTCGGCACCGAACCCGTAGCCTTCGGCCATCAACCGCTGGGAGGCGAATCCCATCAGCTGCTTCATACCTTCTAGCTCGTTGAAGTTGGTGGTAAAGGCCTTAGCTCCCCTCTCCTGAAGGAACCGGCGCAACCCAATCTCCTGGGCGGCGGCGTCTCGAACAAACGAGTGCTTCTCTTGTCCCCGCTTGCAGTCGTCGGCGAAATCGTACAATGCTTCGTACTCTTCTATCAATGCGTCGATCTCCTCCTTGGTTACCGCCTCCACGTACGGAACAAGTGTCGCGATGGGCGCGTTATCCACGTGGTAGCCCAAACGAATCTCAGCCTCCACCTTGTCGCCATCGGTTACGGCCACGTTGTTCATGTTGTCACCAAAACGGATGACCAACATCCCTTGCGCATCCGCCCATCCGGCGCATACCCGCATCCAGGAAGCGATTTTCTTTTGTGTCTCCTCCTCTTTCCAGTAACCGACCACCACCTTCCTGGGCATCCGCAGGCGACTGGTGATATGCCCAAACTCACGGTCCCCATGAGCCGATTGGTTCAGGTTCATGAAGTCCATATCGATCTCGCTCCAAGGGATCTCCTTGTTGTATTGCGTGTGCAAATGCATCAGCGGCTTCCTGAAATTCTGTAATCCCCTGATCCACATTTTCGCGGGCGAGAAAGTATGCATCCACGTGATCACGCCAATACAAGCCGCGTGGTTATTGGCATCCTTGAACACTGTCTCCACTTCGGGTGCCGAGTTAGCCGTCCCTTTATAAACGACCTTCACGGGCAGCAGACCCGACTCGTTCAACCCCTTTACTATCTCTTCCGAATGGGCGTTAACGGTTACTACCGCATCGCCGCCGTACAAGAGCTGCGCCCCTGTAACGAACCATACCTCTTGATTTTTAAATGGCATACTATTGATTTATTTTTATGATTAATAATTGATGTAATATGTTGTTGACCTTGTACAAACAGCGTTGATTTTCAGGCCACTATTGATCCCGTAACACATTTTCACTACTGCCCGTAATAGGCCCCCGGCCCATGTTTCCGAAGGAAGTGCTTTTGAATTAGCGACCTGTTCATCGTGAGGTCTGGGTTGACCTGGTAGGCGATGTAAGCCATCTTGGCCACCTGTTCCATCACAACGGCGTTATAGACCGCCTCATCCGCATCCTTTCCCCATGAAAAGGGACCATGATTCTTGACCAGCACACCGGGAACATGTACCGGGTTAATCTCCCTGAAGCGTTCAACGATTACCTTCCCGGTCTCTTTCTCATACTCCCCGTTCACCTCTGCTTCAGTCATATCACGGGTACAGGGAATTGCATCGCTAAAGTAATCGGCGTGCGTGGTACCGATATTGGGGATATCCCGACCGGCTTGCGCCCACGCTGTTGCAAAGGTGGAGTGCGTGTGTACCACCCCCCCGATCTCAGAAAAGGCCTTGTATAGCTCCAGGTGTGTAGCCGTGTCTGATGATGGCTTATACTTACCATCTACTCGGTTCCCGTTCAGGTCTACGACCACCATGTCCTCCGCTTTCATCTCATCGTAAGAGACGCCGGAGGGTTTAATAACCACAAGGCCTTTCTCGCGGTCGATCCCGCTCACGTTACCCCAGGTGAAAATCACCAAGCCCTGTTTCACTAAGTCCAGGTTAGCCTTAAAGACCCGTTTTTTTAACTTTTCTATACCCATTGTACTTTTTCTCCCGGTTATTCATGTTCAACTCATTGTTAAACTCGCCGCCCCGAGGGGCGGCGAGACATTGCGGTCGGTTATTGCAGTTCAACCAGCACTACCGACTTGGGGGGCAGCGTCACCGTTAAATCATCGCGATTCAGAGTGGCCCCGTTGAAATCCTTTACCGTCACCTTAGACGGCTCATCGAAGGTATTGTGATCGTTGATTTTACCGGAAGTAAGTATTTTTCCACTCACTTTCTTAGCCGATGCGCCCATCAGCCGCGTCTCTACGCGTTGCTCGTTATTTGGATCGATATTGACCAGCGTGATATGGATTTTCCCATCTGCATCCTTTGAAGCAGAGACACTTACCGCGTCGATCTCCCTGTTCCCTTGCCGGTACTTCGCGCTCGTAAGCGAAATTGGCAGTAGGGTGGCGTCCTGATGCACCTTGTAGAGGTAAAAGACCCAGTAGGTGGGAGTTAGTACCATCTTCGCTTCATCGGTCAGCACCACTGACTGCAGCACATTCACCGTCTGCGCCAGGTTAGCCATCTGAATGCGATCGCAACGTGCGTTGAACAGGTTCAAGTTGATACCGGCCACAATCGCATCGCGCAGTGTGTTTTGCTGATACAGGAAACCGGGGTTGGTTCCGGGCTCTACGTTATACCACGTGCCCCACTCGTCGATAATCATCCCGATTCGCTTTTGGGGATCGTACCGATCCATGATTTCGCTATGCTTAGCAATCAGTTCCTTCATATGGAGCGTCTTTTCGATGGTGGTGAAGTACTCCTGCTCGTCGAAATTCGTTGCCGACCCTTTATCGCTCCAATCCTTCGGCACCGTGTAATAATGCAGCGATAGGCCCTGCATCTGATTACCAACGTTCTTCATCACGGTCTCCGTCCAGTAATAGTCCCCGCTGTTGGCGCCACAAGCGATCTTGTATAGGCGGTTATTGCCGTAATTACGGGCATACGTGGCATAATGGCGATAGATATCGGAGTAGTAGTCGGCCGTCATGTTGCCACCGCACCCCCAGTTCTCGTTACCTATACCCCAAAACTTCACCTTCCACGGCTCATCGCGTCCGTTCTTACGGCGCAGGTTCGCCATCGGGCTCTCCCCATCGAAGGTGACGTACTCAATCCACTTTGACAACTCCTCCACGGTACCGCTGCCCACGTTCGCGCTGATATAGGGCTCCGTGCCCAGCTGTTCGCACAGGTCTAAGAACTCATGCGTGCCAAAGCTATTATCTTCCACCACCCCACCCCAGTGTGTATTGATCATTTTAGGACGCTCCGCCCTGGGACCTATTCCATCCATCCAGTGGTACTCATCTGCAAAACATCCCCCGGGCCAGCGAAGGTTAGGGATACGTATATCTTTCAGCGCCTGCACAACGTCGTTCCGTATCCCCCGGGTATTGGGTATATCGGAACCTTCTCCAACCCAGTACCCACCGTAGATACAACGACCAAGGTGTTCTGAAAAATGACCGTAGATATGGCGGTTAATGGTATACTCACCTCTATCCGCCTCGATAATCAGTCGGTTTTGAGCAGTCGCGGAAGCTCCCATTGCCATCAAAACCACAAGCATTGCTAACATTTTTACTCTCTTCATAGCCTATTTATTTTATTAAATTCAACTTTTACAAAGTTACACATTTATTCTCACAAGAGGTTCCCCTACTGTACAAAATTACACTTATTATCAACACCTCGTATCCAAAAGAAACATTTATCCTCCATTTATATGCAAAAATCCTCCACGTCACCACAAGCCAACTCGCGCTCTCGTGGTAACCACACGGTGCGTTGGTGACTGTCGATAACGGAAAACCAACGAGTAACACCGCGTAATCCTGGACGTGATACTGATCGTGATTCCGCTCGTGGCGTTTTTCGCTTAATGGGTGAGTATCGTTCCCCCTTCAGGCTGAATCTTCAAGGTCACCTTCCCATCGCCGCTCACTACTACCCGATTTAGCTGGGGTGACCGATCGTTGCGATCTGAATAGAGTGCCACCTCCTTACCGGCGAACATGGGCAATGTAACCGACAACTCTTTCACCTCCTTCTCCGCGTTGATCGCGGCTACATACCAGCGTTCACCGCTTCGCCTTGCTATAACGGCATACTTCCCGGGGTAACCATCAATATACCGTGTTTCGTTCCAAAGCGTGGGTATCTCCTTCATGAAATCGATCACGAATGACGGGTAGTCGGTCAGGTTGTTGGGGGTGATACCGAAGTTCTGAATCGGTGACTGGAAGAGCACGACCGTTGCCAATTGGAATATCTCCGTCGTCTTGCGCGTTGTCCCTCCATCGTTGCCCCGGTTGTGTCGCTTATTAAGCAACACGGGGCCAAAATCCATAGAGCCCACGCTGTTACGAATAAAAGGATGTAACGTCGCGTTATACGCTTCGGTATCGTTAGCGCGTTGGTTGAAAATCAAGTTCTCGGAGGCCAACACCGCCTCACTGCCCGCGAAGTTAGGGTACATTCGTTCCCACCCCCTCGGCAACGTGCAACCATGGAAGATTACCGCCAGGCCATGGTCGTTGGCATCGGCCAGGATATCTTCGTACAACTTCATGGTCTCCTGTTTGTCGCCACCGAAAAAGTCGACCTTGATTCCTTTCGCACCGATACTTTTTAGCCATGCCATCTCTTTTTTACGAGCCACCGAGGTATTCATCCTATTTTTCGGGTGCTGTGGGGCGTCGCTCCAGTAACCGTTGGAGTTATACCACAGGGATATCCCCACGTTCTTTGAAGCGGCGTACCGCGCCAGCTCTTCCACCTTTTCACGACCAATCCGGCTGATCCACCAGTTATCGATGAGTACCAGCTCATAGCCCAGCTCAGCCGAAAGATCGATATAGGTTTTCTGGTCCTCGTAATTAATGCTACCATCCTGCCACAGTAACCAGCTCCACGTGGAGCGTCCAAACCGGTAATCGATTGACGGCTCGTAAAGAGGCTCTACCACGTCGAATGCCACGGTTGTCTCCACGATGGGCTTCAGGTTATCTCCCACGGTAAGGGTACGCCACGGCGTTTCACCAGGCAACGAGATACCCGGTTGTGCACTCCCGATACCGTTATTCTCTCCCTCTTCGGGGAAAGCGATCGTGTAGAGTCCCTCGGCGGTACCTTCGCTCAACTTCGAACCGCAGTAGAGGCTGCCCACCCCGGTTTCGGAAACAAGTGCCCAGCCGTTATCACCCACCCTGAATAGCCCGGGGAAGGTGTACCCTATCCCGTACCTCGAAGGGGTTCCTACCGGTTCATCCGGGACGTAACCCTCCTCGTAGCTGGGCTTAGTCCTCATCCACCCGATCATGGGGGTGGCTTGTGGGGTTAAAAAGGTCGTGGTAAAGGTCGGGAACTTGAAGCCAGTAAGCTCTTTCTCGATGACACAGCGTGCCGTCTCCCCGTTCTGCTCAAGGGAATACTTGAACGCCAGGTCGTTATCACTCACTCTAAATACAACCCGCATCACCTCTCCCTTAGGCGTCTGATAGGTACCCACCACCTCGTTGGCCACGTATTCCACGTGACTCTGCTTGACGGTTTTAAGGCTATAGGTCTCCCGTATCGCCCGTTCCGTCTTCTCAACGAACTGCAGGTCACGACTAAAGTCGCTCACATTAGTAACCATGCCCAACGGGGAATCCTCCAGGATAACTTTTCCCTTGTAGTAAACGTTGTAATGCAGGATACCCCCCTGCAAGGAGACGTTGACCTTAAGGTTGCCATCCGGGCTCAAAACCGCGTAATCGCCTGCGCTAACGAACTGAAAAAGAATCGCGGTCAACAAGGTAATCCAAACTTTCTTCATAATGATGAAAATATTTTTATTTTATAATCATTGTTATACATTCACCATTCGGGTAAACCCCATTTGGCGGTAACAGCTTCCAGCTCTTTTTGGGTGATGGGGATCACGCTCCCGTGTCTCGGCTTAAAGTCCATGCTCACCTTATGGTCAATTACCTTAAAGGTATCAAGGTCCACGCTTTCACAGAACTGGTACTCCCCCCTGCCGTACACGTCATAGAGCAACAGGTACTTCTCTTCACCGATCAGTTTCACGACGGTGGATCCTTCCACGGAGTGGTGCGTCTGCTGCTTGTAGTCCGGTTGCTCTATCCAACACCCCGAGGTCAGGTTATCGGTCATAGCCTTCTTAATCCCGTTGCCATGACCCTCGGTTTTATAAAACAGGTGAAATATCCCATTTTTATAGACAATATCGCCATCAATACACGCCTTTCCGTCTTTTGGGAAGAAAAGCTGCTTAGGCTCGCCTTCTAGATCGGTAAACGCTTCGTTCGCATAGGCATAGTAGATGATATCCGGCCCATCCCCATACTGCATCGACCAGTAAACCATATACTTATTGGCGTGTGGGTCATATATGGTCTGGGGAGCCCACACCCGTTTGAGCTGCTCCTGCCCAGGGTATTTTTTCTGAATGTTAATGGCCGACGAGGTCCAGTTCACCAGATCGTTCGATTTTAGCAGAACCATCCCCCGGTTTGAATCCCAGCCATTAGCCGATACCATATCGGTTACCACCATGTAAAACGTCTCACCATCTCGAGTGCGCAGGATATGTGGATCACGTACTCCACCCGTTTCGCTTATCGCTCCGGATACGATTACCGGCTTATCGTTATTCAGCGCCCGGTAATTGTAACCGTCCAGGCTTACCGCGAAACAGATCTGTTCACCCTGCTTATCGTTTCCGTGAAAGTAGGTAAACAGGTAGCCCACGTACTCCTGCTCGGCTTTTGTTACCATGGCAAATGCAGCACAGCACAAAACCAGCACTGTGCTAATCCATCGTCTCTTCATTTCTTGTCACTTTTATCCTACATGTAATGTATAGCCGCACCTTTTCGCTTTGAATCTTCTATTTTGCCTTTAGGGAAACCGATACCGGTTTTAGCCAGGGAGCGGTGAATTCAACCTCTATTTCTCCCTCTTCCCCCGTCGCCTCCACGTAGGCCAGGATACGCCCATGATACACACGATGTTTGTTATCGGTATAATCACTCATATCGGTGTTGTTGCTTGCCTCTAAACCAAGCAGCCTGGCGGGACCGGAAACGCGGCAGGTGACCTCGTCGTCTGATATCATCACCGGAACGCCGTTTTCATCCACTACTTGCACCACCACGTGGGCCAATCCCCGCTCTTTATCAATCTGTTCTTCTGCCTGAACCACTTTTAGCGCATAGGGGCGACCCGATGTCTGTATGGTGTATCCAGAGACGGGCTGGTTATCCCTATCCATGCCCACCACCTCCAGCTTCCCGGCACGATAGGGGATATCCCAAAAAATGATACCGGTATTGTCGTCATACTCTTTTGTTTCCCCCACCTCTTGACCGTTGAGCAATAGCTTTGCCTTAGCCGCGTTGGTATAACAGACCACCCGGATGGACTGCCCCTCTTGGTAGTTCCAGATGGACCATGCGTCCATCGAGGGAACCCTCTCCACGTAGCCGCCTGCGCTTCCCGCTTCGGTTTGCGATAGCACGTCCCTCGACTGGCTCCTGGCACCCCTCCCGGGCGTGGGATAGGTTCCCAGGTAGGCCATCGGCTCACCTGACCAGAGCGACTGCCTGAAATAGCCCCTCGGTTTGATGAAGCCACCGAAGTCGAGTAATCCCGAGTAGAATCCCCGGGTGGGCCACCTACCCGACTCGCCTAGGTAATCGATTCCCGTCCAGAGAAATTGTCCAAAAATAAATTCTTTATCGCGGGTCGCTTTCCAAGCGCCCATATCGTGCCTGTTTTCGCTGCCGTAAATCACCCGGTCGGGGTACTTTTGGTGGTCGCTATCATACTTGTCTTCGGTGTAGTTGTAACCGGCAATATCCAGCGCTCCCGGGTATTCCGTCTCGTTCGACATGGCCACGCCAGCCAATCCCGCCGTCACGGGACGAGAGCGGTCATACTGCTTCACCACGTTAACCAGTCGCTTCGCGATCTCTCCCAACTCCATCGCGTTGGGTGCGTCAGGGTTATACCCCCCGTAGGAGGCCTGCGTGAACCCCGCTTTCTCTCCCCCGAGGATGGGATGCGAGTAAGGGTCGTTCGGGTAGTCCACCTCGTTACCAATACTCCAAGCAAACACCGAGATATGGTTTCGGTCTCGCCTTACCAAATCGGCCAAATCCAGTTCGCTCCACTCCTTGAAGATATCGTACGACCCCTGGTAGCCGGGTGTACCCACGTTCCACCCCTCTAACCACTTGCGCTTGGGAAATACCCACTCGTCGTACATCTCGTTGATTACCAGCATCCCCATCTCATCGCACAGCTCGTACAGGTCGGGCGCCTGCGGGTTATGGCTTGTCCGTATGGCGTTCACCCCGATCTCCTTCAGGGTCTGCAGTCGTCTCTGCCACACCGCCTTGGGAACTGCTGAGCCGAGTACGCCCGCATCATGATGGATGCATACCCCCTTCATCTTCATCCACTCCCCGTTTAGCGCGAAACCCTTATCCGGGTCGAACGTGAAAGTTCTGAAGCCGGTGCGGGTAGTTGCCCGGTCAACCTCCGTCTTACCTTTTAACACGGTAGTCCTTAGCTCGTACAGGTTGGGGGCGTCAAGAGACCAGAGCAGCGGTTTTTTAACGCGCAAGGCAGTCGTTACCCTGTTCCCGTCACCTGGTTGCGCCGTCATCTTCTTGCTCTCTTTCGCGACCAGCTTCCCATCGGGCGAAAACAATTCATTAAGTACCGTCAGGGAGGCGGGAACCTCCTCGCGGTTGGTCACCTCAACCTCCACGTTTAACCTGTAGCCGCTCTTCACCTCTTCGGGGTAGGCGTACACACCCCATTGCGCGATATGTACCGGGCTGGCGTACACCAGCCACACGTCGCGGTATATACCCGAACCGGTGTACCAGCGCGAATCGGCGTACTGGCTATGATCTACCCTCACGGCAATCACGTTATCCTCACCATACTTCACGTGGGGCGTGGCATCAAACATAAACGAAAGGTAGCCGTTAGGACGTTTACCCAACGATTGCCCGTTGAGAAACACCTCGCTACGGTTGTAGACCCCCTCGAAATAGAGGTAGACCCTCTGCCCCTGTTTGTCCGCGGGGATATGGATATCCTTGCGATACCAACCTATACCACCCGGCAGGTAACCGGTGCAGCTAGCCAAAGTGGGGCTTAACTGCCCCTTCACACTCCAGTCGTGAGGCAACATGACACGTTGCCAGCGGGCATGGTCCAACTCAACCGCTTGTCCATCCTGCACATCGTTAAGCGTAAACCTCCAGTCGTCGTTGATCTTCTCCGGTGACCCGAAGGAGACCTGCGCCCTCATCGAAGGGGCAAAACAGGTCAACAGCAAAACAGCCAATAACTGAATATGCTTACGCGCGCTTTTGTTACTGTCTATTGGATTCATACGATTCATACGATTCATACGATTATTTATTATTAAATATACTCAAATCCCATTCGTCAAACCACTTGAGCACGGGCATCCCATCCTCAAAAAGAATGGGGAGCCAGATATACCTGCCATCGATAGGCCTTCGGGGGCGCCAACGGTCAGCCATGAATATAAACGCGTCCCTCTTTCCCTGCACCGGAATAACAAAGGTACTCTGCGATTGAAAGGTCAGATCGGCATCTTCTCCCCTGGCTGGATTCGGGTGAAGCGTCCATGTCCCCATAACTCGTTCGGCCGTTAACAAGCGAGCCGCATTCGGATCCCATCCCGTGCATCCCGACGTGATCATGAAGTAACGCCCCCCCTTTTTAAAGATAGCGGGGGCCTCATTGTGTCCTCCGGGCTCCACCCGCACGTAGTTCCCGGTGTAATCAAGGTAATCATCCGTTAACTCCGCTATCTGAAGCGTGAGGTTTTCTTCGGAGGCGTAGATGTGATACGCTTTGCCGTCATCATCCACGAACAGCGTCATATCACGTGACATCTGTCCCCCCTCGAAATCGCGACGAACCAGCAATCCATCCTTTATGGCCGCCATCCATTCGGGGGTCCACCACTGCTCGAAATCGGTATGTTTCACGTTGGAGTTCCTCTGCTCCTCTGTCATGTTCATGGGCCAAATACCCGCATTTACACGTCCATGCTTGACCAACCGGTAAGGACCCGTGACTTGATCGCTAACCGCCACACCTACGTGAGCCGCCTCATACCCTCGCCCTATCAGCTCCAGGTGAAAGTACATCACGAACTTTCCCGTTTTAGCGTTATAAATCACTTTTGGCCGCTCAATGGTAGACCCTTTCACGATGGGGCTCTCGGGATTGTCACTCACCGAAAGCGCTACCCCCTCGTTCCTCCAGTTATAGAGGTCTGTGGAGGAGTAGCAGGTTACCCCCACGAACGCGGCGTTTGACCTTTCGCCTTTATGCTCACCAAACCAGTAGTAGGTGTCCTGGTAGTACAGTATACCTCCACCATGCGCGTTGATTGCCACCCCTTGATCGTCTTCCCACACCTCCCCGGGTGAAAAGGAGGCGTACCTGTTCTGGTTCTTATCCGCTGGGGTGAAACCACAACAGGATAGAACCACTATCAACAGGGTTAAATAGAGATAAGTTTTACAGTTCATAAGTCACTTTCTTTCACCTCATGAATTCGCCTTATTCCATATATGAAATCCTCCCATATGATAAGGATCATCAATTAACTAATCCACCGCTCAACATGTACCCAACGGAGTACCTCGAACGTTTCGCAGGCATGGTTAAGGATTAACGCTGATGGTATAACTGTACGCGTACTCCTTATCCATGAACCGATAAGCGTCCAGCGGCTTGGCACCCCATGAGTGCAAGCCACCCACGCCACGCTGGAACAGGTCCACACACAGAACCACCTCGTTACGGGGTAACACGTCCGACGCGTGCTGCTGCTTCTTGGTCACGCCCGGATCCAAGTCCTCGGGTTTGTTATGGGTAGCGCTCACGGATAGCGGTTGGGCACCTTCCACACGAATCACGTTGCCATTCTCATTTTCGAGCGTTAACCATCGGACATCCATCTTGTTCCCGGTCTCTTGCGGACGGTAATACGCGAAAGCCTGCTCACCAACCTTGCCACTCCAAACGCCCATGAAGGCATCATCTTTGCGGTCCACGTAACTCTCGCCCGGGCCACGTCCATACCACGTGAAGCGGTCGTAGTTCACAGGAAGCGTCATCATCATGCCAAACCGCACCATCTCTGGAAGGTCGTCGGAGAGCGCGGTGTAACACGCCGATACGGTAAGGCTACCGTCTCTATTCACGGTATAGGTGAGATGAACCTTTGCCTCGATCCCTCGCGGCTTAACTTCGTACTCAGCGATAAAACCATCGGCGGTCTCTCTCGACCCTTTGTAGCTGTAGAGGGTATTGTAGCCGGCCGATTCCCATACGCGGGCGCTATATTGCATCCTCTCACCGTACTCGTTATCGGTAAGCGCCCTCCAGAAGTTCAGGCTCGGCAACTCCCGGAACACGTTTTGTCCCTTTTGCTGCATGCTTATCAACCCTTGCCCGTCCCGTGTAGCGAACTCGTAAGAGAGGCCACCCGCGTTGACCACCGTTCTACCTTCCCCTTGCTCAACGGAGAGTGTCCCCTCTCGCTTTACAGCGGTGAAGTACTCACCATGGCCGAGTGCAAACTCCCCTTTGGCCACCTCAAACCCCGCGGGGAGTAGCTCGGTCTCCCGGTTACTGTAAGCAAACAGCTGTAAGTAGTACTCCACCCCCTCCTCTTTCGTGATAGCGGGCAGATTCAGCTTCACCTCTTTACGACTATCTGCCTTGAGGGAGAGGTTAAAGGAACCCTCGGCGAACGCCTCTCCGTTTTTCAATAGTACCCATTTATACGAGTGGCTCTCGGGCGTGAGGTCGGTAAATTTATAGTCGTTTACAACCGTGATCACCCCATTCTCAAGGTCGCTCGCCTCGAACAGTATATCCTGGTATACCTTCTTAACGATATAGGTGTGGGGTACGTAGTTCTGATCGGGACTAATGATACCATCCATGCAGAAGTTGCCACTGCTCCTCCTGTCATAACCCTTCAGATCACCGCCGTAAGCCCAGTAGAAACGACCCTGCTCATCGTGGGCAGGATAACCGTGGTTGTACCATTCCCAGATGAAGCCACCCTGCATGTTTTTACTGGAACGCATCAGGTCCCAATACTCCTGAAAGTTCCCCATGCTATTACCCATTGCATGCGCGTACTCGCACATGATGTAGGGTCTACCCAGGTCTTTCACCGCGTCGCGCTTCATGTTCTCCCACGAGGGATACATGTGGCAGATGATATCGCTGTTACGGTCTATCTGGTACGCCTGCTCATACTGCACGGGGCGACTGCTATCGCGTGCCTTGGCCCAATCGTACATATCAAAAAAGGCCTTCCCGTTGCTGGCCTCGTTACCGAGAGACCAAAAGATAACCGACGGGTGGTTTTTGTCGCGCTCCACGAGTCGTATAACCCGATCCATGTGCTGCGCATGCCACTCCGGGAAGTTGGCCACGTTATCAGGCCCGTAACCCAGCCCGTGCGACTCCATATTAGCCTCATCAACCAGGTAGATACCGTACTCGTCACACAGCTTGTACCATAGTGGGGGTTGTGGGTAGTGCGAGGTACGGACCGCGTTAATGTTAAGCTCCTTCATAAGTTGCAGGTTGCGCATCATCACCTCCCGCGTGACCACTTGTCCGGTGCGATAATTGAACTCATGCAGGTTCACCCCTTTGAAGAAGACCTTCTTCCCGTTAATGAACAGCTGTCCATCCGTGATCTCAATTTTACGGAACCCCACCTTGTGGGAGGTCGCTTCGATAAGCTCTCCCCGGTTATTTTTCAGGGTAATAAGCATCGTGTACAGATGGGGCGTCTCAGCGGTCCATTTCAGGGGATTGGACACGTTCCCCGAGAGGGCAACCTCGGTCGTCCCACCGCCCGGCACGTTAGCCGATGCCCTACGAGAGAACACCTTCTTGCCCGATTTGTCCAACAGGGAGACCTCTACCGAGTGGTTTTGCCGTTGGCTCGCGTAGTTCTTCACCGTAACCTCCACGCTAAACCTCCCGTTCCTGTAGTTTTTATCAAGATCGGGGTGAGCAAAGAAATCAAGCAGCCGAGACTGATCGGTGCTGTAAAGGTAAACGTTGCGATTGATGCCACCTAAACGCCACATATCCTGGTCCTCCAGGTAGGAACCGTCGCTAAACTTATGCACTTCACAGGCCAGCATGTTCTTCCCTTTTCGGATATAGGGGGTGATATCGAACTCAGCCGGACTCTTGGAGTTCTGCGTGTACCCCACTTTTTGGCCGTTCACCCAAACGTACATGGAGTTCGTACCCGCTTCAAAGTGGAGGAACACGCGCCTCCCCTCCCAGCTGTCGGGGATCGTAAACTCATGGCGGTAAGCACCGGTGGGTGAATCTTCCCGATCGATACGCGGCGGTGACGATCTAAAGCCGAAACCGGCACTCACGTATATGGGCACACCGTAACCGTTAAACTCCCAGTTACCGGGCACAGGCATCTCAACCCAGCCACTCGCATCGTAACTCTCTTCGTAGAAACCCTCTGGCACGTCGGCCACTTTAGGGACCCAATAGAACTTCCAATTGCCATTCAAGGAGTGGTAAAATGGGGACGAAGCGTAATCGTCTTCAATCGCTAACTCTTCCGAGGGATAAGGAATAGACGTGGCCCGCGCATCTTCTTTGTTGACGGCGAAAACCTCCGGATTCTCCCAATCGGGAATACTCTGCGAAAACAGGGCCATGCAGGACCAAATAGAAACAAGTAATAAGGCAGCTATTTTTCTCATACGACTGTTATTTTCACGTTTCACCTGTTGAAACGTGTGATTATTGATAATTCATCCAACCTCAGCTCCCAAGTCGCCCAACCAATGAATAGGCTTATCCCATCAAGGGACTTGCGTAACGCGACAGTGGAGCTGTCTACAAAGCTAACAAAATAATTTAAAAACGGCAACAACCTAGTGCTGCCGTTTACACGTTAATAATTGAACTGAACTCAATTACCCTTACTCTACCCGTTTACCCCACAACGAGCGGCCATTGCGATCCAACCCGGAAAGCAGAACGGTTTGAACCTGGTTTTCCCAGTCGTGCCCTGTAAAGACGATCACATCCTCCATGGTTTCATCACCAATAGACAAGGTAAGTGACTGTTTCGCTTCATCGAAGTGCCAAAAACCATCGTCACCGGCAGTTCCATCTTCAAGTAGTTCCACCATGAACGAGCGGTTCCACTCTGCCTCGTTTAAACTTCCCTCGCCCCACAATACCTGTCCCGCTTCAAGGCGACGTTCATGCACGGACTCCGCGATCCGGATTAACTCCCATTTTCCGGGAATCAGCTCCTTTCCCACCTGATATCTCTCCTCACCGGCAAAGCGTTGCGGCGAGGCGACGGGCCACCCGTCGGGTGTGAAAAACAGCTCTCTCACGTGCAGCACCATCAGGTGGTTACCCGGCGATAAACGGCCCTGGTGCACCATAAAGTACCTGCCATCGTCCCTGGCCAGCACCCCACAATGTCCTGTACCAGCCCACCCGGGATGGTTTGCGAACTTGTAAGGAGCCACTATTACGGGAAAATTGTTGGTGGTATCGCTTAGGTTCTTGCCGAAAAAATCGCGAAAAGGTCCCTCCGGCTTATCGGATCGCCCAACGCGCACGTTGTAGGTGGTCATCAGCGGATCATACGAAACAAACAGGTAATACTCTTTCCGTTCGGGGTTATAGATGATTTCGGGCGCTTCCAGGTTATCCTTCCGGTAATTGGCCCGCCTCGCTATTAAATGACCCAGGTCGCCTTTTTCCTTTGTCAAACCGGTTGCGGGGTCAAGCTCCACGCAATACAAGCCGCCAAAATAGGAGCCGTAATGCATCCATAGCTTCCCGTTGTCCACATCCTCGATAACACTGGGGTCTATAGCGTTCATCGGGGTATCGTTACTAGATTTCACCACCGCCCCCTTTTGTACCCAGGGACCCTCTGGCGAATCGGATTCCGCCAACCCTATCCAAGATGTTTTTTTCCCGAAAGCCGATACGCTGAAGTAAAGCCGGTACACGTCGCCCTGCTTCATCACGTAGGGCGCCCAAATGTTGGTGGCCCCTCTTCCCTCGTTACGGGAGCGAACCCACTCGACGGCCTCCTCCGGTATCTCGGGGAAGGCCCACCCCACGAACTCCCAGTTAACAAGATCTAGCGACTTTCTTACCTGAATGTACCTAAGGGGCACATTTTTAGCTTTGGCCTCCTCCCTGTTTTCCGCGAAAATAGCGTCAGTGGAATAGAGGTAGTAATAGTCACCAAATTTTTTAATCGCGGGATCATGCACGTTATAGGTTCCCCATTCCTTGTAATGCTCCATGGATGAGAGGTGAGTGTAATCGTCGACCCATGGGTTGGTCACCTCCTCAAAAATCGGGTACGGCTGCTTTTGCTTGCAGGAACACGCTACCAAGGAGAGGACAATGGAAACGAAGAGGCACAGGGGAGAACAAGTGTAATTTTTCATACAATTTTTAACTTTTTTACATTTCAGTGTATGGAACTATTTCGTCAAGCCAAACGAGCAGAAGACAAGTTCACTTGGATTATGCCGTGGCGAGAAATAGTCTATTTTAATGAACTATTTCGTCAAGCCAAACGAGCAGAAGACAAGTTCACTTGGATTATGCCGTGGCGAGAAATAGTCTAACTTTAGTGAACCTTTAATGATTACCTACTGACAAACATAACACTATTTTTTAAAAAAAAGGTGGAAAAACGAACACGGAAGGTGGACAAAAATGCCCCTCCAAAAAACCGTCCATTTTTTAGCCTGTTTAATGCAATAATTGGGTTACTTTTGTCATATCGAGTGAATAATTATGAGACGCGCTGTTTTTTATTTAATGACCATCCTTCTACTCCATTCCATCGGCTCAAGGGCTCAAAAAGTATCCCGTGACAGCTATGGCATACGCCTTATAACGATGGATGATGGATTGATGCACAACTACATAGACGACATCTACAAGGACGACACCGGCTTTCTTTGGTTTTCAACAGGGGGTGGACTATCCCGCTACGACGGCCACACCTTGCTCCATTACACCATGAACACGACACCAGTGGCGTTGAAAGGGAACTTCATCCACAAGGTTTGTGAAGATGATTTCAATCGATTGTGGATCGCCTCGGAAGGTGGATTGGATATCCTGCATTTGATCGACAACCGGAAGACAGACTTGTTTACTGACATCGACTCGCTTCAATGGCCTTTCCTGTACAACCCGGTCATCAATATCGCGAAAGATGTGAAAGGCGATATCTGGCTGTATTCCAGCCATATTTACAAGATTTGTCTCAACGGTGACGGTTCGATTCGGGGCATATTTAAAACCGATGAAAACCTTCAATCTGAGCTCTTCGTGGCGCTGACAGACGTTGATAACGACGGGAACGTTTGGGCGGGCTTCCAAAATGAAATCTACAAGCTGCTCCCATCGGGTGAGAACCGACTTGAAGCCTTTCCTGTCTCAGATAAACTGAGGTTCGAAACGAAAACGATGGTCATGAAATTCCTACTGAAAGAGAACGAAGTTTGGATGGGAACAGACCGCGGGCTGTATCGGTATTACAGGAATGAAGACGCACTCAAGGTGTATAGGAGTCAAGAGGATAACCCACGCTCCTTGTCTCACGATTACGTGTCTGAACTGGTTGTAACCGATAGCAAGCAATTGATTGCCGGCACGCTAAAAGGGATCAACATCTACAACCCTTCCAGCGATGACTTTGACCCGATAACCCAAGAGAACTCATCAGAAGGACTTGGATTAAACAGCAACTTTATTAATTCCATGTTGTTTGATGATGGGATCCTTTGGGTGGGAACCGAGACGGGCGGCATCAATAAGCTTGCCCCTAAAAACGCCTTCATCAAGAACTACGTCTACAACGAAAGTGAGCCGAACAGCATCTCCAGGAACCCGGTAAACGTCATTTTTGAAGACGAGGCGGAGAACCTCTGGATTGGAACGGTAGAGGGTGGGTTAAACCGAAAAGGAAAAGGAGCAGACACCTTTGTCCACTTCACAACCTCATCACCGGCAAGGCTGAGCCACAACTCGGTAAGCGCCTTGAGCATGGACGCCAATCAGCGCTTGTGGGTCGGCACATGGGGGTTTGGCGTTACCCTGCTCGACATGACCCATCCCGAAAAGTTGCCTGTAGCATACATTCATTCAACACAATACCCCCAGCTGCCTATCAATTTCATAGGGGCGCTCACGTACGATAAGCGCAACAACGGCATGTGGATCGGGACCAACCAAGGACTCTTCTTTTACGACATAGCCAGAGACAGCCTTCAAGTACCTTTCAGCGATCAGCAATCAAATCATATCAACGGCATTATCGGATCGACCATCGACAGCGATAACCGGCTATGGTTGGGGTGTGCGGAAGGGGTATACGTCATTGACTTGCATCGACAACAGCAGCCGTTTTTTTCCTACGTACACCTGAAGTACAAGCTCGACAACCCCCAATCGAAGCTGGTAGATAGGATTACCAGCATACTCGAAGATACCGATGGCACGTTATGGCTAGGGAGTGACGGTTTTGGCATATACAAGCGGGTGACACGGGAAGATGGATCGCAAGTTTTCGAGGCGTACACCACCTCTAACGGGCTGGCTAACAACAATGTCAAGGGATTGCTGGAGGACGACCTGGGCAACCTTTGGATAAGCACCCTTAACGGTCTCTCTTGTTATGACAAAACAAACAACCGCTTCACCAATTACTACAAGGAAGATGGGCTTGTATCTAACCAATTTTACTGGAACGCCTACTGCAAAGCGAAGAGCGGTTTGCTCTACTTTGGGACCCTGGATGGTTTAGTGGAGGTCAATCCGGAAATAATCAAGCGACACGATACGCGCTACCGGGTCACGTTAACCGATTTCCACGTGAACAATGAAAAAGCATACCCTGGCAAGGTACTTAAAAAAGATATCTCGGTAACCGAAGAGATCCTACTGCATGAAAAAACGAGGTCGTTCTCGATCGATTTCTCCGCGCTCAATTACCGTACCACAAGCAACTATGTATACGCGTACCGCCTTATTGGCTACGACGACAACTGGATAGAGCTTGATAAAAACGGGCATTCGGCTACCTACATGAACCTTCCTGCCGGCAATTACCAGTTCCAAGTTAAATATGTACCCAAAAGTCAAGTAGACGCGGGCGAGGTCACCCAAATCACAATCAAGGTAAAACCCCATTTCTACAAAACCGGGTGGTTCCTATCCCTGGTTATCATCCTGCTAATCCTAGCCATGACCCTGCTGTACCACTGGCGCATCAGGGCATACGAACACCAACAGAAAGCCCTGGAAAAAGTAGTGGAGGAGCGTACAAAGGAGATTAACAAGCAGAAAAACACGCTTACGGTTCAAAAAAACGAACTTTCACAACGAAACCGTCAATTAAAAACGCGGAACGAGAAGATAACCCAACAGAAGGAGCAGCTGATTAAAATGTCCCGAAAAATGCGGAAAATGACCGCTGAACGCCTCGACTTTTTCACCAACGTTTCGCATGAACTTCGTACCCCGATCACCTTAATTATTGGTCCTATAGAAAGGGCGCTTAAAATAAGCACCAACCCGTACGTTATTGAACAGCTGAGTTTCGCCGAAAGGAACTCCAAGTACCTGCTTACGCTAATTAACCAACTGATGGATTTTCGCAAGATTGAATCCAACAGGCTTGAGATAGCCTACACAAGGGGTAACTTCGTGGATTTCATGGAGTCCATCATCTCCTCGTTCGATTTTCAAACCAACGACAGGGAAATCCGATTGCTCAAGAGGTACCACCTGGTAAACCCCGTTTTCCATTACGATGAAGAAGGCTTACGCAAGGTAATGATCAACCTGATTTCCAACGCGATCAAATACACGCCAAACGGAGGAGAAATTATCGTCTATGTGAAGTCGTTCAAAGATGCCACGACCAATGAGAACAAGCTCTACCTCTCCGTTAAAGACAACGGCGTGGGTATTCCCGAAGAGGAGAAAGAAAAAGTTTTCAGGCGTTTTTACCAGTCCAAAAACCACCCGAGGTATCCCGTAAATGGACAAAGCGGTACCGGCATCGGGCTCTATTTAACCAAGCAGATCGTGGAAACCCTTGGGGGAACAATTGGAGTTAAAAACAACCGCAAGGCGGGCGTCTCTTTCCGCGTCATCCTACCCCTCCACGAGGAGAACCCACACTCCCTCACCCCGAAAACGGCTACAGGACATGAGCCGGTCAAGAACGTGCTCAAAGAGCAAAACCTAAAGGAGTGGCAAAAAGAGAGGCTTACCTTCCTTGTGGTGGAAGACAACCGGGACATGTGCCGCTACATCTGCTCGGTGCTATCGCCCTATTACAACACGCTGGAGGCTAACAACGGGGTGGAAGCGCTTGAGATCCTGGAACACTACCACGTGGATTTCATCATCAGCGATTTAATGATGCCCGAAATGGATGGGTTACAACTGTCGAAAAAGGTGAAAGAAAACTTCACCCTATCGCACATTCCCTTTCTAATGCTCACCGCTAAAACATCGGAAAAGACACGTACCGACAGCTACCGGTTGGGAGTGGACTCATATATCGTGAAACCCTTCGATGAGAAGATGTTAGTCGCCCGCGTTCGGAACATGCTGGAAACACGAGAGAGGTACCAGCGGCGGTTTGTTAACGACATGTCGGTCGACACGTTGGAGATAAGCGAAGAGTCGAACGATAAAAAATTCATGGAACGGGTAATGAGGGTGATAGAAGCCAACTTTCAAAACTCCTACTTCGAGGTGAGCGACTTCGCGGATAGCGTGGGAGTGAGTAAATCCTTATTGAACAAGAAGCTAAAAGCGCTAAGCGGTAAATCCACGGGCGAGTTCATCAGGATATACAGGCTGAACCTCGCGTACAAGATCATCCTGAAAAACAGGAACACGAAAAACAAAAACGTGGCCGACATCGCGTACGAGGTCGGATTCAACGATCCGAAATACTTCACCCGATGCTTCAGCAAGCAGTTCAACATCACGCCAAGCAAGCTGTTAACCGGCTAAAAGGAAGCAAATTGGCGCGCCAAACCGTGTACCTGTGAAACAGGTAATAAAATGGTTAAAAAACGAGGGGTGCTCGTTTCTCCACCATGTTTCACCTTTTGTCCACCCATGTTAACGTAACTATTCAAATCTTTGTAGTTATTAAAGCGTGCGGTTTATCATGACCCCGTTTCGTTAGCTTACCTGGAAACGGTTGCCTTTCGGTAAATCATCGCGCTAAACCGTGTATAGGGAATAATAAATAGGTATCGTATTATGTAATGAAAAATAAAAACAGTATGAGAATGACAAAAATAACGTGGCGCACATGGCTCGTAACCATCTGGGCAATAGTGACCCTGGCTGGGTGCGAGGGACTGGAAACGTACAGCATCGATGCGCCGATGGACCTGCAAAGCAGGATCGATGCCATTGCGGCCGAAAAGGCCAAGATATCAACGGGCGACACCGTCTACATTGATATCGTCTCGGCGATAATTGGCGCTGAAGATAACAGTTCCGGCTGGTGGGGGGCCTTCTCAGATTACTTCGTTATCCCCGCGAACAAGCTCCTGGTCTTGGAGTTCGTGAACCACTCCTCGGGCGTGAACAACTGGAACAACTGGAATCTCGTGGTCACGAACGAAGTGGCAGACCGTGATGATACCGACTACAAGGAGTACTTCGTGCTGCGTTCAGACGCTTACGGGTGGGGAGGCGGTATGGTGAACCAAGGGTATCCCTATGATGCCGCCCTAATAGCCCATAACTACCCCGACCTGAATGGGGACGGCGATATATGGGACGACTTCAAGACAACCATGCAGGGGGCCCGCGTCACCCTCAAGGTGGACCACTCGGCCACCGGGAACGTGTTTGTAACGGCCACGGCCATCGGCACGAACGGTGTGGAACTGATACTAACGTACCAACAACCCGTATCGGCCACGGCCAATATCGTGGCCTTCTTGGTGACGGATGCGAGTTATTTCGAAATGAAAAAGGCCTACCTGATCCCTTCCAAGGTCACGGTCGTGGAGGATGTTGAACCCGTTTCTATTGTCGTGGAAGGGGCACCCGAGTTCGTTGAGTTTGGCAACGAGGACTTCTGGGGAGATGCGACGGCAACCGTTACGTATGCCGACGGCTCTTCAGAAACGGTTGGGTTTGATGAACTCTCCTTCACGGTCATCCCCGACATGTCTACCCTCGGTAAAAAAACCGTGATAGTAGCCTACGGCAAGAGCAAGCAAGGTGCTTACGGGCCGCCCGTTTCCACTTTCTACACGCTGGAGGTCACCAACCCCGTGGTCAGCCTGGAGGTCACCACTCTACCAAACATCACCGAGTATTATTTCTTCAGCGGCGACTCCATCATTTTCAACACGAGGGGTCTCGTGGTAACCGGAACCTACTCCGATGGAACGACTGGCGTGGTGCCTAACGCCACCCTCCAGTTCAGCAAGATCCCGGCACTGGAGGGAGTGCAAAGCGCGAAGATTTCGTACGTGGGAAGCACGAGCACGGTTAGCGTTACCTGCCCAGTTACCCTTGTAAAGGGGAGCGCTCAAGTGGGTAAAAATGACTTCTCCACCGGCTGGTGGTCTGAATTCTCTGACGAGTACGCCGTAGCGACGGGGACCAGCCAAACGCTTACCATGTATTGCTACTCCAACAACCTAAACAATTACCACAGCCCTTGCGTTATCCTTCGCAAGGCCGATTTGACGGAGTACGCCGTGGTGCGCATGGACAACTTCGGGTGGGGCACCGGATACTCCACGGCCACCCTATCGTCTGACTGGAATTTTGACACGTTCGCTTCAAATATAAACGGCTCCAAGGTAGTTATCACCGTCACTAACCATGGTAACGATACTGCCGACGTGGTATATACCGTTACGCACGTTAACGGTGAGACGCATTTCCAAAAGTACGAAGGCATTACGGTGGATAGCGACGACCTGAACTTCGCACTAGTCATCGAGGGAGCTTACGTAGTAATCATTTAACGAAACAAAGATGAAATATCGTATGAAACGAGCATGTAAATCATTTACACCCATGACAATGATTGAAGCGAGTTCCATACACTGAAATGTAAAAGAATAAATTAATCGTATGAAATATCCATTAACAATCCTACTGGGATGCCTGCTCTTAACAACGGCAACCCACGCGAAAACCGGCATGAACGCCCATCCGGCACAAGTGACGCAAGAGCGCGAGATAACGGTAAAAGGTACAGTTACAGACGAATTGGGCGAACCGCTTCCCGGTGCAACCGTGCAACAAAAGGGAACCGCGCTGGGAACCGTGACCAACTTTGACGGAACCTTCTCCCTTTCTGTTCCGGCAGAGGCTACCCTCGTCTTTTCGTTTGTTGGGTACACGAGCCTTGAAATGAACGTGGAAGGGAAAACGGAACTGGGCAACATCATGTTGATACCGGAAACCACGGAATTAGACCAATTGGTAGTCATCGGCTACGGCACGCAACGAAAAGTAGACCTCACGGGATCGGTCGCCATTATCAACACGGAAGAGCTGAGAAAGGTCTCTCACTCCAACATTTCAACCATGCTCGAGGGGAAGGTTCCCGGCGTTCAAATCACGACCGACGGCCAGCCCGGTGCCAACCCCACGGTTCGTATCCGCGGCTTCGGGTCGTTTGGAAGTACCGCACCACTGTACGTGATAGATGGCGTACCCATGGGGACGACCATCCGTGACTTCTCACCCAACGACATTGAGACGATTCAGGTGCTTAAAGACGCTTCCGCCGCGGCCATTTACGGCTCCCGCGCGGCCAACGGCGTCGTGATCATCACCACGAAACAGGGGGCAAAGAATAAGCCCATGAAGATAGATTACAGTGGCTACTTTGGTACCGACCGGGTTCAAAAAGGCGTTTACGATGTGATGGACGCTCATCAATACGGCCTCTACACCACCATGGCTTACCACAACAGCAACATGGAGGCACCCGCCGGGTACGACCCTGCCAGTGAGAAATACATCGACCCCAACGAGGTAAACACCAACTGGTTTAACGAGTCGTTCAAAACGGGTATCCGACAGAATCACAACGTCAACCTGTCGGGAGGAGGCAACAACAACACTTACAACATCGGGTTAGACTATTACAATCAGGAGGGAACCATGATGGGTGCCGGTCCAAACTTCGAGCGGTACACGGCACGTGTGAACAACACTATGGACGTTAAATTCGTAAAGATTCAAACAAACGTCGTGTATAGCCACAGCGACCAAGACAACATGGCCCTTAGCAACGCGAACGAGTACGTGCAGGGACTGTATGGTGCCCAATACCCCGTGATGGCTTCCGCACTGCTACTGCCCCCAACCATCAAGGCGTATGACGAGTCCACCTGGATACTGGATGACAAAATCCCAGCGGCATCGCAATACACGTATGACTCTTACGGCTTCGGCACCTATTACGACGATGTTCATGGTGACTTGCGGGTTACCAACGTGCTGCTCACCAACTCTCTTTTAGAAAGGAACACGGTGGTTGACCGGCTAGTGGCCTCGGGCTCGGTTAATGTGGACCTCATGGACATGGTGGGCCGCAAACAAGATAATCACACGCTCGACTATAAACTTAACTTGTCGTACAGCAAAACCTTTGCCAAGGATTTCACGTTCGTGCCCGCATTTATCCAGAGCACGACAAACTACCTATCCAAAAGCAACGAGACGCTATCACAAGGCTACCGCAATTACAGCGATGCACTAGTCGAGAACCTCCTGACGTACGACGGCAGAGTTGGGCGAAATCACGTGAACGTGGTCGTGGGACAAACCTTCCAGCGGGAACTCTACCACACGCTCACCGGAAAAGGGGTAAACCTACCTGAGCCTTACTACTTGCAAGTAAACAACGCGGAGGAAACCTCCTCGAACAGCTATGAAAGTGAACACGTGCTGGCATCCTATATTGGCCGCTTGAATTACAACTTCGACGAGAAATATCTCCTCTCGGCCACGGTACGTCGGGACGGCTCAAGCCGCCTCTCATCCAACGACCGCTGGGGATGGTTCCCCTCGGTATCGGCCGGGTGGCGCATCGAACGGGAAGAGTTCTTTAACGTGGATCCAGCCACCATCAACCTGCTGAAAGTTAGAGGCAGCTACGGGGAGCTTGGAAACGAGAACATTGGTGAATACCAATACATGGATGTGATGGCAAGGGGCAACTACACCTACAGCTTTGGGAATAACAAGGTAACCGGCTCGGCCATATCGAACTACGTCAACACCGCCATCCGATGGGAAAAGAAGAAGATGCTCGATGTTGGCATCGACCTCGGGATGTTTAACAACCAACTGGAATTCACGGTCGATTGGTACAAATCCATATCGGAAGACCTGCTCTATAGCGTGGCAGTACCGGCCAACGCGGGGGCAACCAACGCAACGGTCACGATGAACGCGGCCACGATGGAAAACTCGGGATTCGAGTACCAGCTGACCTACCGCAACCGCCACAACGCCCTCAAGTACGATATCTCCGCTAACCTATCCACCTTAACGAACAAAGTGACAAAGCTCGGGGTTTCGGGTGAACCGCGTACCGACGGATTCTGCCGCACGGAAGTGGGTCGTGAAGTGGGCTCGTTCTACGGGTATGTCTACGAGGGTATCTTCCAATCGCAAGCAGAGATCGACAACCGCGTCAACGCTGAGGGGTTGTACATCAATCAGCCGGGAGCTCAACCGGGCGACGTGGCGTACGCCGACATCAACAACGACGGGGAGATTACCAACGAAGACCGGACCTACCTGGGTAGCGGAATACCAAAAGTTCACTTTGGATTGAGCGCACGCGTGGAATGGAAAGGTTTCGACTTGAGCCTATCGACCTACGGAGCTGCCGGGTTCAAGGTGGTCGATTTCGTTGACATCACCTTACGAAGCTCGTACGGGATGCTGAACAAAAGCGTTGAAATGCTGAACGCGTGGACACCGGAGAACGTGAATACCAACGTACCCCGCGTAGCGTATAAATCCACCGGATCCATTACCAACGATATGTTCAGCAAACGTTACCTGCAAAACGGGAACTACCTGAAGATCGCCAACGTCTCGCTAGGCTACAACTTCCCCGACAACTGGTTTAAAGGTCACGTGAACAACGTACGCGTGTACGTTTCGGGACAAAATTTAGCCACGCTCAGCAAATACCGGGGATACAACATCGATTTTGCCGGAGGTACGTTCACCCCGGGCTATAACTACTCTTCGTACCCAACCCCTAGAACCTTCATGGTTGGTGCAAACTTTTCATTCTAACAACCTAAACAATTTCCGCATGAAACGTTATAACATACTCTTTATACTAGGGCTCCTCGTGACAGGCTTTACAGCTTGCAACGATGCACTCAACGTGGTAAACCCAAACAATCAGACGACCTACGATTTCGGCAACACGGAATCTGAACTTAACGAGGCCATCATCGCGTGTTATAACCGCATCCGGTTAGAAGGCACCTTCGCCAGGGTGGGTTACACGATGGACGCCGTGCGTGGCGATGAGGTATGGAACTCATCACAACAGTGGTACCTGGAGTACGACAACCTGAACTCACCGGGTACCATCGAGATAGGCGACCAATGGATATGGCGCGACTGGTATCATGTAGTAAACCGCACGAACTTCGTGCTGTCGAAAGTAGACGAAGTAAAGATGTCGACTGACTCGTATAACCAGATCGCGGGGCAGGCACTCTTCCTCAGGTCGTTAGCTTATTACCACCTCTCTACCTATTACCAAACGGTACCCCTGATCACCGACTACGCGTCCTATTCTGACATCAACACCATGTACGCGTCTAACAACACGCAAGACGAGGTGTTCGACCAAATAGAACTGGACTTGACGAAAGCGATGGAGATGCTTCCCTCACGCGACAAAGGGGGTGAGTGGGCACAGGGACGTGCCACATGCGGCGCTGCTGCCGGCTACATGGCACGTGCGCTGATGTTCCGCCATAAATTTGAAGAAGCGTACACGGTGCTGAAAGATATCATCGCCGGTAAGTACGGCCGTTACGAGCTCATGGCCGATTATGGCGACAACTTTAAAGAGGGTTCCGCTTATGAAAACAACCCGGAGAGCCTCTTTGAGGTGCAGTTCATGGACTACGGCACGGGAGGTACCGACGAAGAGTGGACACCGGTAAACATCAGCTCTCAAGCCACCCAGGGTCACGCGGTAGAGAGTAATTACGCGTCCCAAGAGCTGGGAAGCTGGGGCGACCTTGCTGGCTCACCTTGGCTGTACAACCTTTTCAGAAAAGAGAACTCGACCGATGGGCGCCTCGATCCCCGCTTGTATTGGACACTGGTCACATACGAAGAGGAGTACAGCACCTACACCGGTCAGAAAACAGCCGCTTACCCAAATGGCGACCCTCGGTGTAACATTATCTACCAAAATGAAATAACCAAAACGCCCCTATCGAACAACGCCCAAGGAGGAATATCCATCGCGAAGTTCACCAACGCGAGGAACAACATTTACAGCAGTATCACCAACGGGCTGCATTGCGGTATCAACCTCCGCCTTATGCGGTATAGCGACGTCTTGCTACGCGCGGCAGAGTGTGAGAACGAGATCAACGGACCCACGCAGACGGCCATCGATTACATCAACCAAGTACGCAGGCGCGTTGCACTGGAAGACCTCAAGGTTGCGGATTTCCCAACCGCCGACGCGCTGTTCGAGCAGATCGCGAACGTTGAACGTCCTAAAGAGTTCGGGTGCGAAAACGGGCGCGGGATCGATTTAATCCGCTGGGGTTTCTTCTACAGTGAAGATCGCCTGAACCAATTGATCGAGCATGGCTATTACAGGCTCGATGGCACGGCGTCGACCGAGGAGCTCACCGCGGAAACGGCTACGGCCTCCTCCTTCCAATACTATTACAAGGGGCACGAATATTTCCCAATCCATCAATCCACCTTGAACGCCAACCCCAACCTCGTGGGCAACTCGGCAAACAAGAACGAAGATAACGGTCCGGCTTTCAGGGAGAAATGGAACATACGTCCCGTTGTGAAATAGGAAATTTTCTGCTATATTTAACGCCTGCTCATTCATTTAATAAAAAGTATGAGACAAACAAAGGCATCCATTTTTTTCATTGGGTTAATCGTCCTGTTGATAGCGGGGTGCGAAAAGGAAGTTATCGACCTTAACGGGGAAAACGATAAACCACAACCCGAAAAGAAATGGAGCCCCCCGGGCTACGCCGACGACTACTCGCCCATCGCCTCCTGGTCTAAGAGGAACCAATGGAACCTGGCCAACGTGCACGACCCTACGGTAGCTTACTACAACGGGTATTACTACATGTACGGTACCGACGCCTCCTACGGGAACGAGCACGAGGGACATGGCCACTTTCAAGGAAAGCGTTCAACCGACCTAGTTAATTGGGAGTGGGTGGGCGGCCCGTTTTACGAGACCCCATCATGGGTTGCCGATTCGCTGAACGCCATCCGCTCGCGTATGGGTCTCAACGCGATTCCCGAGAACCAAATACGTTACGGCCACTGGGCACCGGTTGTACGTCGGATCAACGTGGGGGGGCAAGAGATCTTGCGCATGTACTACTCCATCATTATCGACAACTACATTAAAACCGGCAAAGCCAATACCACAACCAATTTTGATGGAAGTTGGACGGAACGCGCATTCATCGGCATGTGCGAATCAACCGACCCCGCCGGGGCCAATTGGATCGATAAAGGTTTCGTCACAACCTCCTCTTCCGACCGGGGCAAAGATTTCAGCCGTAGCAGTCCATCGGACTGGAACGGCTACTTCTATTACAACGCCATCGACCCTACCTACATCGTAACGCCCGAGGGGAAACACTTCCTGGCATACGGTTCGTGGCATAGCGGCTTCGCCCTGATGGAAGTAGATGGAGTCACCGGTAAGCCACGTGACGAGCTTGGTGAACCCTATGCCGATAACGCGGCCGAGCTCACGAAGCGGTATGGTGTGAGAATCGGGACACGCGCATCCTCATCTCGTTGGCAAGCCAGCGAGGCACCCGAAATAATCTACAAAAATGGGTATTACTACCTGTTTATGGCTTACGATGCCCTGGACGTACCCTACAACACGCGCGTGGTAAGGAGTTCCCGTATTGAGGGACCTTACCTTGACATCACCGGGCGCAACTTCACCGATGGACGAGGTGATGCCTACCCTATCGTCACCCACCCCTACAAATTCAACCATAGCCACGGGTGGGTAGGCTTATCACATTGCGCCATCTTTCAAAAGGAAGGTAGCAACGAATGGTTCTACGCGTCGCAAGGGCGACTACCCGTTAACGTGGGTGGAAACGCCTACTCCAACGCCATCATGATGGGGCACGTGCGTCGCCTTGTCTGGTGCCCGGCATCAGCAGATGAACCAGACAACTTATGGCCCATCGCGTTACCCGAACGGTATGGTGCCGTACCTGATTACGGCACAATAACCAAGGATTCACTGGTAGGAACGTGGGAACATATTAAACTTGAATATAGCTACGGGCAACAAAACCGAGCCACCTCCCTAACCCTACACGCGAACGGCACCCTATCGGGAACACTCTCGGGCAACTGGAGCTATAACGAGACGAAAAAACAACTCACGTTGGGCAACGTGATCGTGTGCGTTGAACGAGAAGTCGATTGGGAAACCACACCCCGTCGTGCAACGCTGGTATACGCGGGCACCGAAAAAAACTTGAACGCAACCTACTGGGGTAAAAAGTCGAAGTGAGTAGCCACGTGCAATGCAAAAAACACAGTGCCAGGGGGTTATGGTCCTGGAATAGTTCCACCAAATGCTCATGAAAAACAGCCGTGGAAAGTTGCGCGTTTCATGTTTTTTCCTTACCTTACCGTAGGAGGCTTTGTCACCGATTACATCGGCCACTTGTCCGTTATAAACGCTCGACAGGCCACTGTTTTATGCTTGTAACTTTACTGAACTTTTGCGTTCGAGTATTTTGTTGTTTTAGGCCCGACTTACGAAAGTTGAGTAGCCTTACATGATTTTCCACAACATGCTATTTACTATCAACTTATTATCTGTATTATCATGAAACATAAACTGTTAATATCCCTTTTATTCCTGGCCCTCTTAGCGTGCGAAGGCGATGTGATTGATCCCGCGCTGAGGGGTCGCCCCATCGAGCTCTCTGCTGAAATAGAGGGGATGCGAACCCGCGTCTCCAACTCCTCCTGGGAGAAAGGTGATGCCATCGGCGTTTACATGATCCCGTCAGGGGGTTCACTAAGCTCCTCAGTCCTTAGAGGTAACGTGAAATACACAACCACGGGTAGCTCTTCGTTCGCACCGGCCAGCGAGAAAGATGAAATCGCATTTCCGTTCAACGGCTCGGACGTCGATTTCATCGGTTACTACCCCTACCGAGAAGATCTATCCGATCACAGCTACCCCGTTAACGTTAACGATCAGAACTCCCAAGCCCGGATCGATCTGCTATACTCCAATAACGCACGCCGGCTGAACGAGAAAAACCCGAACGTTGCCATGCAGTTCACCCATCAATTGGCAAAGGTGGTGTTGAACATCGAGCCTGGCAAATCGATGAACCTGAGCGAACTCAGCGTGATAATCAGCAACGTCAGCATGGAGGCCACGTTCGACCTAACCACCGGCACGCTATCGTCCCCCACGAAACAGGGAGACATCTACTTCCGAATGGGCAGCGGGGGAACGTTCGCAGAGGCTATCCTGCTGCCCCAAGCTGACTTGAGCGGGGTAAAACTCTGGTTCGTGATTGGCGACGATGTGGAGGTATATAACTTCTCGTTAAGCGAGGCCCTGGAGATCAACGAGTTCCAACCCGCCACGAAATACACGTACAACGTGATCCTCTTCACGGATGAGACAGCCATCACGGCTGAGGGAACGATTACCCCTTGGGTTGAAGGCCCCTCGGTCGCCGTGACCGCCAACCGCACGGAGGAGAAGCCACCCGTGATTAAAGGATCGAAAAAAGATCCCTACACCGTGGCGGAGACGCAAGCGAGCCAGGGCGACACAGAAGTTTGGGTGGAAGGCTATATCGTCGGCTACTTCTCTAGTAGCACGATTAACAGTTTTGTCCCCGGGAGCACGGGTGCCTCTGACACTAATCTGGCACTGGCCGACAGTCAAAACGAAACCGATAAAGAGAAGGTTATACCGGTTCAGCTCCCTGCGGGAGCGATTAGAAATGACCTTAACCTAAAGGGCAACCCCGCGAACTTCAATAAAAAGGTAAAGATCAAGGGAAACATCGGCTCATATTACTCTACCATGGGTCTCCAGAAGGCCAAAGAGTACGAATTTATCGATTAGTTGTGTCGCGTGACTCCGCTCGAAAAGACCTTTTTAAACACTTGAAGGGAGGCTCGTTGGTCGACACTTTCCGGCGGCATATCGATTTATTGCCATAAAAACTAAAAACGGCGTGAAACGAGCCTCCCTTCAGCTTTAATGCTCGCTTCGCTGATATTTGCTCGCCTCAACAAAGCATTGGCAAGCTAAGTCCTGCATTCGGCTTACGCGAAAATTCTACTGAATTACGCGGGGTCAAGCGTTAACGCCCTCTTTGCCCAGAAAGTTTGCACCACCCCCCTGGCGAGTAGGTAGAGGATAAAGGAGAACCAGAGGCCGTTATTCCCCCAAACGGGAGTCAACGTGAAATAAGCGGCAAAGAAGAGGAGTGATGACAACAGCATTGCGTTGCGCATCTCCTTCGATGCAGTAGCCCCGATGAAGATGCCATCCCAAAGGAAAGCCGCGAACCCCGTGATGGGGATGAGCAATGTCCAGAACATGTACCCCTTGGCATGGTCGATGATCGAGAGGTCGTTGGTCATCACGCGGAGGATAAGATCGGGGAAGAGCGCGTAGATCAACACCGCGGCGAGGCTCACCACCGTCCCCCAAAAGAAAATCCGGCGAATCATCCAGCGCAGGTACTCCTCGTTCTTAGCTCCCACATATCTACCGGTCAGCGCTTCGCCCGCGTAGGCAAATCCATCCATGAAGTAAGAGAAGAGCATGAAGAACTGCATGAGCAGAGCGTTCACCGCCAGGATGGTCTCACCCATCGCCGAGGAAGCGAAGGTAAAGAAGGTGGTCACCAGGGAGAGCAGGAGGGTACGCACGAAGATATCGCTGTTCACCCGAAAGTAGTTGCGCATGGCCTGCTTATCCCAAATGGACTCCTTGCGGAAGTACTTCACTAACCGCCGATAGTACCGCCACCAGAACGCGGCTGCCACCAGCAGCGACACCCACTGCGACAGCATGGTCCCCAACGCAATGCCGTCGATCTTCATCCCGAAGCCATAGACGAAGAGAAGGCTCAACACGATGTTGAGCACGTTGTTAAAGATGGCGATGACCATGGGAGTACGGGCATTCTGCATGCCGATAAACCACCCCTTGAACGCGTACAGGCCCAGCACCGCCGGCGCCCCCCACACCACGAAGCGAAAGTAGGTCTTCACATGCTGGATCGACTCGGGGCCCGACTGCACCAGTTTGAACGCGAGCGCGCCGATGGGGTACTGCAGTAAGACGATCGCGACTCCGCTACCCAAGCCAATGGCGAGCGATCGGGCGAACACGTTCATCACCTCCGGCAAGTCTCTCGCGCCGTACGCTTGTGAAGCGAACCCGCTGGAGCTCATCCGGAGGAACCCGAAATTCCAGTAGATCATGTTAAATATACTGGAACCCAGTGCGATGGCACCGATATAGACCGCCGAGCCCAACCGACCCGCGATGGCGATATCGATAATCCCCAGCAGCGGAACCGTTACATTCGTGATGATATTGGGCAGGGCCAGCCTAAAGATTCGTTTATCCATAGAACAAAGTGGGGGCAAAAACAGTGCCACACGTGAAAGCAGGCTCGTCCTGCCTATCGCCGTCGCGAAAGAGCTCCCCTTAAAAACCCTCGCTACTGGCGATCAAGGCCGATATCGCGCATCGAGGCGGGATCTTCCACCGGCTCCAGGTGCGTCTGCACGGTCACCGGCTCATCGAACATCTTCACGATGGTCTCCTCTATTCGATCCGCGTATTCGTGCCCTTTTTGCACGCTCCACTCCCCCGGGACAAGCAGGTGTATCGAGATAAACCTCCGCTGTCCCGCCATCCGGGTTAGCAGGGAGTGATACTCGACCTGCTCCTGTTTCAAGGAGTCCAGGTAGGCCACGATGCGTGCCACCTCCTCCTCGGGGATAGCGGCATCCATCAGCTTGTTGGCCGATCGGCTTATCAGCTTGTACCCGGAATAGAGAATATAGATGGCGACGGCGATAGCGATAATCGGGTCAAGAATGTACCAGCCGGTGTAGCTCACGATCACGACCCCCACGACCACCCCCAGGGTGGTGAACACATCCGTGAGCAGGTGCCTCCCGTCCGCCTCCAAGAGTAGCGAGTTCCGTTTCTTCCCGTTCTTTACCAAGATAGCCCCCACCAACAGGTTAACCCCCGCGGCGGCGAGTGAGTAAATCAGTCCCACGTTCACATTCTCGATGGGTTGCGGGTCGATTAGTCTCGGGGCGGCCGTCCAGATAATGGAGAAAGCGGCGATTAGGATCAACGCCCCCTCCGTCGCGCTGGAGAAATACTCCGCCTTGCCATGGCCAAACCCGTGTTTCTTGTCGGCCGGTTTCCTCGACAAATTGAGCATGATCAGCGCGAAGATAGCCGCGAAGAGGTTTACGAGCGACTCCAGGGCATCCGACAGCAACCCCATGGAGCCAGTCACGCGGTATGCCTGAAACTTGAGCAGGATGGTAACCACCGCCACCCCGATAGAGAGGTAAACAAACGTCTGAAGTGGTCTCGTCTTCATTGCATCTCGTTTTTTAAACAGCACACAAAGGTAACCATTTTTAACTTCTACCACTCCAATCAATCAAAAAGAGCTTGAATAGTAGTTACAGTTGCCATATATCCTTGTCGTTTTGTCGTTCGAGTCCCGTTTTAAATGCCGTTGGAGAAGCGGTAACTGCCCGCGGCCACCTTAAACAGGGCGTACCCCGCTATTTCGCCCTCTGCTTTGGCGTATCCCGACGCTTCTGTCACCTCCCTACCCTCTTCCGCGGGGAAGTGGACGGTCGCCTCACAGTTTGGCGGCACCGTCACCTTCAGTTCCAGCACCCCATTCTCCCTCATCCAGGAGGTATAGATAGGACCAGCCGGTGAGTCGTAGGAGGCTTTCACCCAATCGATGGAGTTTTCCGGCAAGCGGGGCACCCGTATGTCGAACGACTTGAACCCCGGGGCTGTCCGGCGTATGCCTGCCACCCCGTCGATGTACCATGCGCCCGGGTAGAGGTACGAACTATGCAGAAGGGAGTGACCCGGCAGATCTTTCTCCCACATCTCCCATATGGTGGTCGCCCCGCTATCGCGCATCAAGCCCCAGCTCGGGTAGGTTGTTTGCGACGTCATGGCGTAGATCAGGTCGTCACGCTCCTCCTCTCGCAGCACCTTGAAGAGCATCGCACCACCGGTAATCCCCACGTCGATATGTCCATTCTTGTTCACGAGTATCTCTTCCGCCAACCGGTCCAACACCTTGCCCCGCAGCTCCGGCGGCATCACGTCGCCATAGAGCGCCGCGGCCAGGCTCCGCATTGAGCGATCGGAGTAATTGTTGTCCTCCACGTGCCAGTAGCGGGCATGGATTGCCTGGGAGGAGCGGTTCGCCTGCTCTTCCCACTTCTCGGCCAGTGCGGTTTCGCCCAGCACATCGGCAATCTTCGCCGCCGTCCTCAAGTTATTGACCCGGTAACAGTTGTTAAAGAAAACCGTCTCGTCGGAGTAGTTGTTCATCCCCTGGGCGGTCGCTCCCGGCCAAAGCCAGTCGCCCAAAAAGTCCCACGTGCCACCATACCGTTTCAGCAGGTCCTCTTCCACGTGGCTATCCAGAAACTCCAGCCACCCCGTTATCATCGGTAGGTTCTCACGGAGAACCCGAGTATCGCCGTAGTACTCATATAGGAACCAGGGGAGCGTCACCACGATCCCACCCCACGCGGGACCCCCGCCCCCGTGGTAGGTCGGCGCGGTTTGGGGCAGCATGCCGCCCCCCATGTAGCGCCCGCTGCCCTCCTGCTTTCGGGCCCATTCCGGGTCGTTCATGTTCCCCACCATCGGCTCTGTTCCCTGTACATCCCTCCAGTCCTCTAACCACTTGGAATAGAAGGCACCCAGCTTATAATTCAACAATCCCGTCTCGGAGGTCGCATGCGCGTCACCACCGTAGCCAAAGCGCTCCCGTTGTGGGCAATCCACGATAAACCCACCGAGCGCCAGGTTCTCGAACGTCCATATCACGGTGTTGTAGATCCAGTTCTGCAGCGGGTCGGAGCACTCGAACCGTGAGGCGTTCGTGAAGTCGGTACGCACCAGCCACCCTTTAATTGCCTCCTTCTCGGGTACTGCCGTCGCCCCTTTCACGGTGATCCATCTCCCCGAGCTATAGTTAAACCGGTTCTCGAAGACCCCCTCGCCGGTCGGTCCCACCACGTATTCATTCCACAGACCAAACGTCATCTCATCTTGTTCCCTCTCCGAGAAGAGGAAGCGAACGGTATCGCCGGGGTTCGCCTTTACCGGCACGCGTGTCCATCCCGCGAAGTTCACCCCCATATCCACCCGGTAGCTACCATCGGGTCGCATCTCAATGGCGATGGGCGTTATCTCGTCGAGCAGCGCGTTGATCTCCACCCTTTGTCCCGACACGGTCAGGTTAGGGTTGTGGGTCGAGGCATCCTTCCAGTCACTGTCATCAAAAGCTGCCAAGTTCCAGCCCTCTACCTCCCGGTTGGCATCCCATATCTCACCCCCGTAGCCGCCCACGCCAAACCCCCAGTTACCCATCAATCGGTTGGGGCTCGGGTGCCTCTTCCACGATCCGTCGGTTATCACTCGCGTAAGCAATTCACCACCCTTACCGTATATATCCGCTTGCGCGGCCACCAGTGGCGTCCGCAGCTTATCGGGCGTCGCGTAAGGGGCGAAGATAGACCACGACGTTCCCAGCCAGAGGGCGATCACGTTTTTGCCCCGCGTCAGCGCTGGAGCGATATCGTAAGCGATGTAGCGTGCCCGTTGTGTATGGTCTGTCACCGCCGGCGCCAGCACGTGGTCACCTATTCTTTTCCCGTTCACGTACACTTCGTGGTACCCCACCGAGGCGACGAACAGGGTAGCCCTGCCCGGTTTCTTAGCCAGGTCGAACGTCTTTCTAAACCACGGGTCCTGCATTTTATTGGGACCCTCCGCCGGGTTGTACGCTTCATCCGTGCCAATCCATGTAGCGGTCCACTCCTCGGCCGAAAAGAGGCCGGTGCTCCACTTCGCCACCTCGCTGAAGCAGGAGATGTTACCCGTCTCGTCCTTAACAGCCACCTTCCAGTAGTAATCCCTGTCGGATTGCAGCGGCTCACCACTGTACTCGATCAGCTGCATCTGGTCGGACTCGACCCAGCCGGAATCCCACGCGTTGCCTATCTCGCCACGTAGCTCCATCAAAGAACGGCTCACTAGCACCCGGTAAGCGGTCTGCCGCTGGCCGAACGCCTTGGAATGGGTCGCCGTTAACGTCCAGCTGAAGCGGGGAGTCGCCACATCAAGTCCTACAGGGTTCACCAGGTACTCGCAGGTCAGATTTTCAGGCAATACCGATGCCTGCTCCGTCGTTTCTAACGCATGACCTGTCGTGTTCGCAGAAAAAAGGGGAGAGAAGAAGTGAGGGAGTATAAAAAGGGCAGACAGAAAAAGGGCGACCTTGGAAAGGCCGCCCTGGAAAAAGGTCGTACACCTACTTGACATAGCCCACTGACTGCGTCAACAGCACCTCCTGGCTGGAGGGAAGCTCGAGTAGTTCGCTTAACACTTTCTTATCGAAGAACCCACGAACCACCGTACCCAATCCTTCCGATGCGCAGTAGAGGTAAACATTTTGTGACACGAAGCCACAATCGATCAACGCGAAATCCCGACTCGATGCTTTCTCCATATCGGAGACGAAAATCAGGTTCAGCGCCGCCTCGGCCACGAAGTCCTGCATGCCCGCTTGAGCGCGATAATCCCCCTTTTTAACTTCCTTCAAAAGGTTGTTTTTCGCATCGTAAAAGAAGACACCCTCCTTTGTCACCGCGTACAGCTCCAGTTCTTGCCGGTTATTCGCCGTAGGTGCCGTCCGCTTATCATCGCGGTTAAATCCGTTGGCCGCCCACAGCAGGTCCGACAGCTGTTGTTGTGTCAGCGATTTATCCTGGAAAGAACGGTTTGATTGACGCTCATTCAACGCTTGCATTAAAGGTTTCCCCCCGGTTCGGTCGGGGGCGGGCAGTTGGATATCCTGTCCAGACACCCACGATGCCATCAAAGAAATTGAAAGTAACATAATAAATCGATTCATAATAACTGATTTTAAAACATTAGACTACGAATTTAAGCAAAAAAGTGCATTTTATCAACTACATCTTCACCTTACAATTAAAATAGGCGCTTACCTGTTTTTTAAAAAGTCCCTTAGTCAAAGCACGATTACACCTCTTTATAGGCTTGCGTCCTTGTTCACCATTGTGACAAAATATCGCAACACTCTCTTGAAGTCATCCTCTGTCCGCCGGGTTTGTCCGCCTCTACATTGGCAAATACTTCAACAACAACTCTTTACTTTTAATCACATTCTCTCTTCCGCTCGATTCAATCCCGTACCAGCCCCTATAACCCGAATCATAGGTCATTTTTATCATTTCTTCTGTTAACGCATCAGTCGGTTGGTTCCTGAAAGACATCCCCCCGGAATAGGGGAGGGTTTTCCGAAGGAAATCAACATTGTCAAAGTCACCTCCCGGTTGCCGCCAGTCGGGTAGAACTCCAAAATACTTGCTATTCACCTCCTTCATCAGCGACACCAACCAATCGGCATCGTTAGAGACGCCGCCATGATTTTCAATTAAGATACTGATATTGGCTGGAATCGCGTACTCGAGCATCATGTTGTACGTTTCGGCAGACCATTTCAATGCTTCTGTTTTGGAGACACCTTGCTCACCAATACAGTTTGTTCGAATAGCGTGACAGCCTAGGTACTGCGCTATATCGATCCATTTGCGATGGTTTATAACCGTTTGCTTCCGCTCTTCCTTCGAGGGGGTACATGTTTCACCCTCCGCGTCAACCATTATCAACACCATCTGAACACCATAATCATCGGCGTTCTTTTTCAGCTCATTCAGGTAGTTAAACGTGGGCACCCCGAAAAGGGTATTCACGAACTCAATACCATTAATTCCAAAATCCTCTCGGGCTATCCTGGGAAAATCCAGGTTGGTCCATTTCCCACTATGAATCTCATCTACTAATGCCCATTGAGCAAGAGAGATATCGTTCTTGCCAATCCACACCGCTTTCGGAGCAGCCTGAGCGGTCTCGGTTCTTAAAAATGAGGGTGCTATCACACTACCCACTCCAATTGCAAGTGATTTGCCAATAAAACCACGACGAGTTACATGTTTCATTTTCACAATCTTTTATAAACAAACACTCAGTTACCTCACCACTTGTCACGTTAAATCTCCCATCCCTCCCTGTATTCAGAGCGACCCAGGTAGTTGTTGGCTTCGGATATATTCGTGACTTTCATGTTTTTGTAATCATAAAGCACTTTACGCCTCGCCCTCAATGCAACGGATGCTAGCTGGGCTGTCTCAAGTACAGCCGCGGCATTCGCGAAACTTCCGGGCGACTGTTCTCCACTTCGAATCGATTCAATCCACACGTCCGTAGCGTTAACTTGTTGATGGGTACTTTCCGGTGAGTTTTTTGAGCCCGTTACAGAGATCATCCTCGCTTCCGGTATGATGACCGGATTTTCACACAAGAAACCACCAATGATTTTCCCTTCGTCTCCTACGAACATCATTCCCTCACTATCCAGTTCTTTATTATCCATTTCTATTTCAGGAGGTATTGAAGGACGCATTCCGCCATCGTACCAGAACAGATCGAAGGGAGTTGTTCCCGTTGTCTGATCGAACTTCCACCTGATTACAGAAGACAGTGGGAATGCCACGTCATTCGTGACCCCGATCATCTCACCTTTTTCACCCACCGTTCTGGTGGTGGTACCCATTGCATCTATCGAATAGGGAGGGGCATCTATTCCAAAAGTTCTAAACAGGGGCAACAAACTATAAATGCCCATATCGGCGATACTCCCCGCTCCAAAATCATACCATCCACGATAATTCGTATGCGTGTAACCTGGATGGTAAGGTCGATTAGGCCACGCACCCAGCCATAGGTCCCAATCAAACCCTTTAGGAATTTCGGGATACTCGGTAAAATAACTTTGCCACTGTTGCCACACGGGTCGGAATGACCAGTTATGGATCTCCCTTAATTCTCCTATCACCCCATCATCGATCCACTTTTTCACCGTTTCATACCGCTCATGTATTGGCGACCATGCAAGCAGGTGGGTAACGATGTCAGGATGTTTCCTGGCTTCGTTGATAACAGCTCTTACCTCATGAACGCGAACACCAAGGGGTTTATGGGCAACGACATGTCTTTTTTTCCGGAGTGAATGAATAATTATCGCGGGATAGGCATGATCGGGAACCACTATTTTAACGGCGTCAATCCCGTTTTCCTTCTCAAGCATTTCACGGAAATCAGCATAAGCGGTACACCCGTTATAACCCCCTATCCCCTTCGTCTTCGCGTAATATTTATTGATGAAGTCCTGTCCACACTCTCTCCCCGCGGTAACGTTCACATCTCCTCCCCAGCCTGCATCGCCGATTAAATCGCGAATGTTCTTTTTTAAGCCGTTATCTGCAGACCACTGGAGATATCCGATTGGATACTTGTTTGGATCACAAACAGAAACAACCTGGACTCTTTCATCAGGGATGAGCCTTGTCAATTCTCCCAACTGTTGAGTGCCTACTCCAATAAGGCCAAGATTGATCTTGTCATTCGGTGCAACAAAGCCGGGGCCTCCCAAAGCCCTTCTCGGTATTACCGTGAATGCAAGAACAGAGCCGGTATAACCTAAAAAGTCGCGGCGATTTATTTTCTTCATGACAATACTCTTTAACGTGATATTAGTTGCCGATAACGCCATCATAAACCGCCTTCCGGAGCGTTCCTTGCGCATCATCGCCATTGTAATCCCAATACATGGCACCCAACATTCCCTTTTCACGTAAAAACGCGCATTTTAACGCTATTGACCGAGGCGTTTCATACGTGAATACAAGTTTGCCATCAGCATCGGTTAAGTAGGGGGCCTTAGCCACATCATCCCAATTGATCGTGTAACCGGTTAACTTAACAATATCCTTATAATCCACGAAGTTAGGCACCCCATCACTTCCCCTGCCATAAAAAGGAATGCCCAATGTAAGCCTATCTATTGGTATACCGGCATTCACATGTGCTTCCACTGATTCTTCCACCGAAAAGCGTCTGGTTAAATGGGAACGGTAAAGGCCCGAGTGGTGAAACGGGGGGAGGGCCATATCGTACGTCATGATGTTCACGAAATCCACGTAAGGTTCAACCGCCACGAAATCAACATATTTCGCGCTGTTAACTGAAGCGAAGGTCAGCAACTTATCTTTGCCAATCACCTCCCGTATATCACGCATCAGTAACGTGAAATTCTGCGTGTCATCTGGGGAAGATGAGATATTGGCCGATGAGCTGGTCGGGTATTCCCAATCCATATCGATACCGTCTAAACCGAACTGTTCCACCACCCGGCCACAATCAGCGGCAAATGCTTTGCGGTTTTCTTCATCGGCCGCCATTTCACTGAAACGGCCACTCCCCCACCCGCCTATAGAGAGCATAACCTTCAACGACGGCTTTTCCCTTTTCAATCCAACGATCGACGTAAGCCGCTCTTCATTATCAACACGGATACCGTTAAATTCATTGTTTACATGCCCGAACGCGTAATTAATGTGTGTAACATACGCCGGATCGGGCATGATTTGACTCCAGGAAGTAACATAGGCCAGCACCACCATATTGGAATCAGGCTTTGAATTTTCAGCACTTCGGGTAGAACATCCAACAAGGGTAACCAGCACAACTAAAAGAGACAACCAGTTTTTCATACGATTATTTTAATTTTGTTTTACATTATCTTACCGGCTTCATACGCCTCCACAATGATTCCAGCATTTCCACCAGTTTAGTTGTAATAAAAATAGGCATAAATTTTCATTTTGCAACACTTTTGCCATAAATGTTTCATTTTTTGTTTTGTGATGTTTTACAAACACTTTCTGTAATATTGCACCCGCTATTTACCTTGCTCACGCGCAAGCGATAAAAAAACGACAGCGGTATAAAGGATATTTTTATTATCTTTGTACGCCATCATGGTACGCCCGCTAATGAAAAGGTGCGCGGGGCGTTTCATACAACAAGCCCTTGGATCAGGAAAACCCAAATAGAGAACGATTAATCTTGGGCAGATTAAGCTAAAGGGATTTGAACAGGGCGATAATTACAGCGACATCATGTTTGAAAATTTAAGTGAAAGGTTAGAACGCTCCTTCAAGATATTAAAAGGGCAAGGGAGGATTACTGAGATCAACGTGGCCGAAACGTTGAAAGAGGTAAGACGGGCCTTGCTGGATGCTGACGTCAACTACAAGACGGCCAAGGAGTTCACGGAGACCGTGAAGGCGAAGGCGTTGGGTCAGGACGTGCTCAACGCCGTGAGGCCGGAGCAGATGATGGTGAAGATCGTCCACGACGAGCTGGCCATCCTGATGGGGGGCACCGCGGCGGAGTTCAATATCAAGGGAAGTCCCGCCGTTATCCTCATGTCGGGTCTCCAGGGGTCAGGTAAGACCACCTTCTCCGGTAAGCTGGCCAACATGCTTAAGAGCAAGCGGGGCAAGAACCCGTTGCTGGTCGCCGCCGACGTCTACCGTCCCGCTGCCATCGAACAGTTGAAAGTGCTGGGTGAGCAGATTGGCGTACCCGTTTACGCGGAAGAGGAGAACAAAGACCCGGTCAAAATCGCCCGGAACGCCGTTCAACATGCCCGCAACTACGGCAGGGACCTGGTCATCATTGACACCGCCGGTCGCCTCGCGATCGACGAGGAGATGATGAACGAGATCGAGTCGATTAAAAAGGCGGTCAACCCGCAAGAGACGCTCTTCGTGGTGGACGCCATGACCGGTCAAGACGCGGTGAACACGGCCAAGGAGTTCAACGAGCGACTTGATTTCGATGGGGTGGTGCTAACCAAGCTCGACGGTGACACCCGCGGTGGGGCGGCACTCTCTATCCGCTCGGTCGTCAACAAGCCCATCAAGTTCGTGGGGACGGGCGAGAAGCTGGACGCCATCGACGTGTTCCACCCCGAACGGATGGCCGACCGTATCCTGGGCATGGGCGACATCGTTTCACTCGTGGAAAAAGCCCAGGAGCAGTACGATGAAGAGGAGGCTAGGCGCTTGCAGAAGAAGATCGCTAAGAACCAGTTCGACTTCAACGACTTTTACACGCAGATCCAACAGGTGAAGAAGATGGGGAACCTGAAAGACCTGGCCTCGATGATTCCCGGGGTGGGCAGGCAGATCAAGGACCTCGATATTGATGACGACGCGTTCAAGGGGATCGAGGCGATCATTCGCTCCATGACCCCCCAGGAGCGCGGCAACCCGGATATCATCAACGGGAGCCGGCGCGCCCGCATCGCCCGGGGTAGCGGCACCACCGTGCAGGAGGTAAACCAGCTCTTGAAACAGTTCGATGAAACCCGTAAGATGATGCGGATGATGACCACCGGTGGAGCCCGTCAGGCCATGAGAAAAGCCCGGCGGAGAAGGTAAGTATATAATACCAACCCATAATTGAGAACCAACATGAAAATCATTGACGGAAGGGCCATATCCGCCCAGATAAAAAAGGAGATCGCGGAGGAGGTCGCCCGAATAAAGGAGGCCGGCGGCAAGACGCCACACCTGGCAGCTATATTGGTGGGACACGATGGTGGCAGCGAAACCTACGTGGCCAACAAGGTAAAGTCGTGCGAGGAGGTGGGTTTTAACTCCACCCTCATCCGCTACGAAGAGGATGTTACCGAAGAGGAGCTGCTCGACCGGGTGAATCAACTGAACCACGACCCCGATATTGACGGGTTCATCGTCCAGTTGCCTCTCCCCAAGCATATCTCAGAAACCAAGGTCACCGAGGCGATCGATCACCGCAAGGACGTGGATGGCTTCCACCCCGTGAACGTGGGCCGCATGTCCCTGGGCATGCCCTGCTTCCTTTCGGCCACCCCGTCCGGCATCATGGAGCTACTCAAGCGGTACGAGATCGAGACCCGCGGGAAGCACTGTGTCATCCTGGGTCGCAGTAACATCGTGGGCAAGCCGGCCGCCATGCTGATGATGCAGAAGGCCTACCCGGGCGACTGCACGGTGACCGTTTGCCACAGCCGCACGCCCAATATCAAGGAGATCACGTTGCAAGCCGACATCATCATCGCGGCCCTCGGCGTGCCCGAATTTTTAACCGGCGACATGGTGAAAGAGGGCGTGGTGGTTATCGACGTGGGTACCACCCGCGTGCCGAGCGACAAAACGAAGTCGGGTTTCAAGCTGACCGGCGACGTGAAGTTCGACGAGGTGGCACCCAAAGCCTCCTACATCACCCCAGTTCCCGGTGGCGTAGGTCCCATGACCATCGTCTCGTTATTGAAGAACACGCTGCTCGCGGGGAAGAAGGAGATTTATCAATAGATATTTCCTCGCCCTGAGACTTTGCCCGCTTCACTCCTTAGTTGACACGGCCGGTAAAAGCGTCGGCACGGGCGTTATCGATGGCGTATTCGAAGAATTTTTCCTCCGCCTCCAAACGGGCCGAATCCCAGGGACGCGGCTCGCCACAGAGCTGCACAGCCCACAGCTTCAGCTCTTTGCGGTGCCAGTTGACCATGCAGTTGGTGCCCCACGCGCCGCCATGGCCGAACCATGAGTCCTCCGTATCCTCTTCCGGCGCGGTAAGTCCGAGAGAATAACCGCCCATCCCTTTCGGGCGCGTTGATTTCGCGAGTAGCTCCTTAACGGTCTCCTCCTTAAGAATCCTCACGCCGTTCTCTCCCAGGCCGAGGTTCATGAGCATCTTGTAGAATTTGAGCTGGTCGTTCGCGGTCGTCCAGAGCCCCGCACCCGCCGATGCGAAGACATTGGCACCGTTATAGGGCCGCTGCTGCATTTCATTCTCTAAGCGGTACTTCGCGGGCGCATCCTTCACGCAGTCGTACATCTCCACCTGCCTCTCAAGCTGCTTGTCTGTCGGCCAGAACGAGCTGGATGTCATGCCGAGCGGATCGAGTACACGCTCCTTGAGGAAGTCTTCCCAACGCGTACCGGTCACCACCTCCACGATGGCCGCACCGATATCGATACCGGTATTGGAATACAGCTCCTGCGTTCCGGGTTCGAAAAGCAGCGGAGACGCCGCCGCGATGGCCGCCGTCTGCCGAAGCGGCGCACCGCCAGACCATCCGCCACCCTTGATGTTGCCCTGCTTTGCACTAATCTCAAACGGGAAACCGCCGGTGTGGTTCATGACCATGCGGATGGTGAGCGCGTTCTTCGCCTTGACAAGTGTCTTCACACTATCCGTGGTAGATTCGAGTACCCAGAGCTCCTTGAATTCCGGCAGATACTTCGAAACAGGATCGTCAAGGGCGATCTTGCCTTCCTCGATGAGCATGGCAATGGTTACGCCGCAGAATCCCTTTGTCTGCGAGCACTGCATATAAACATCGTTCATCGTGATCGGACGCTTCGCCGCAACGTCGGCATAACCAACGCAGGCAACCTCCTCCAAGCCATCCTTGTAAAAGACGTTTATCGCACCCGGAAGCTGCCCGCTTTCAATAAAAGGCGCGAGCGCATCTTTCGCGAACGTCGTTCCTGAGCCCTCCGGCTTGTTGCTGACCGTGCTGCACCCAAGGACAATCGCCATACTGGCGAAAAGGATAAACAGTTTTTTAGATACTGCCGTGATCCTCTTACATGTATCACACACTGCAATATAACGGGTGTTTTTCATATCTCTTTCATCTGCCTTCATATCGATGTTCCTGAAATCAATACACTAATCAATTCTACTTCCTGAATGGGGGTTTCACCACCTTCGCCTTCAGGGAGCGGTTGCGTACTTTTATCTCGATATCGGTGCCCGGCTTCGCGAACTCCGGCGTCACGTACCCCATCCCGATTCCAATTTTGAGCGTGGGCGACATGGTGCCTGAGGTCACCTCCCCGACCACCTCATCCTGGTACGCGATCTCGTACCCTTGTCGGGGTATGCCCCGGTCGATCATCTCGAAGCAGCAGAGCTTGCGCTTGACACCTTGCGCCTTCTCTTTCTCCAGCGCCTCCCGGCCTACGAAGGGCTTGTTATCCGCAAACTTGGTAATCCACCCCAGGCCGGCCTGGAGAGGTGTGGTGGTTTCATTCAGCTCGTTCCCGTAAAGACAGAACCCCATCTCGAGGCGTAGCGTGTCGCGCGCACCCAGCCCAATGGGCTTGATGCCGAACTCCTCACCCGCCTGGAACAAGGCGTTCCAGATCTTCAGCCCCTCCTCGGGATAGAAGTAGAGTTCGAACCCTCCCGCCCCGGTGTAACCGGTATTGGAGATGATCACCTCCTTTGCCCCCGCGAACGGTGCGGTCACGAAACTGTAGTAAGGGATCGAAGCGAGATCCACCTCGGTCAGCTTTTGCATCGTCGCCATCGCGTTAGGCCCTTGAACAGCCAGCAATGCCATATGGTCGGAAGCGTTCTCCAGCTCGGCCCCCATGCTGTTCCAGCGGTTACACCACTCCCAATCCTTCTGAATATTGGAAGCGTTCACCACCATCATGTACTTCTCGGGCTCGTAATGGTAAACGATGAAGTCGTCCACGATACCCCCCTCCTCGTTCGTGAACGAGGTATATTGCGCCTTCCCCACCGGGATGACCGACGCATCGTTGCTGGTCACCCGCTGCAGGAACTCCAGCGCGTGGGGTCCTTTCACCCAGATCTCGCCCATGTGCGACACGTCAAATACCCCCACGCTGTTCACCACGGCCAGGTGCTCATCCATGATGCCGGTGTACTCGATGGGCATGTTGTACCCGCCAAACTCGTGCATCTTGGCACCCAATGAGATATGCAAATCAGTAAACGGTGTTGTTTTCATACGATTATATTATTTTTGATTTATAATTTTCAATTATCAAGCGCTACCCTCAGCATCTTTCGCGACCTGCTCCGCATCTTTCGCGACCAGTTCCGCGATCTTCACGATTACCTCCGATGACTTTTTCATCGAGGGGATAGGCAGAAACTCGTACCTGCCGTGGAAGTTCATCCCTCCCGCGAAGATATTGGGGCAAGGCAGTCCCATGAAGGAGAGCTTGGAACCGTCCGTCCCCCCGCGAATGGGCTTGATGTTGGGTTTCACCCCCACCTCCTCCATGGCACGGTACGCGTAGTCGATGACGTGCGTCACCGGCTCCACCTTCTCCCTCATGTTGTAATACTGGTCGTTCATCTCCAGGGTAAGCCGGTCGCCATACTTCCGGTTCATCCGGGCCACGGCATCCTGCATCAACTGTTTGCGTTGCTCAAACTTATCGCGGTCATGATCCCGGATAATATAAGCAATCTCCGCCTCATCCACGGTACCCCCCATTGATATCAAGTGGAAGAATCCCTCGTACCCCTCGGTATGCTCGGGACGTTCATCCTCGGGCAGCATCGCGGCCAGCTCGTTCGCCAGGTGAAGCGCGTTCACCATCTTGTTCTTCGCGTAGCCGGGGTGGACATTTCGTCCTTGAATCTTCACCTTGGCCGCGGCCGCGTTGAAGTTCTCGTACTCCAGCTCACCCACTTCGCTGCCGTCTATCGTGTAGGCCCACTCGGCACCAAACTTCTGCACGTCGAACTTATTGGCACCCCGTCCGATCTCCTCATCCGGCGTGAAACCGATACGGATCTTCCCGTGCTTTATTTCCGGGTGATCAATCAAGTACTGCATTGCGTTCATGATCGCCGCGATACCGGCTTTATCATCCGCCCCCAGCAGCGTGGTGCCGTCGGTCACGATGATATCCTCCCCCACGTGGTTAAGCAGTTCGGGGAATTCGTCGGGCGACAACACCACCTCCTGCTCCTCGTTAAGCACGACATCCTTCCCGTCGTACTCCCTCACGATCCTCGGGTTCACATCTGTGCCATTCATATCGGGACTCGTGTCGAAGTGGGCGATAAAGCCGATGACCGGCACCTCTTCCCGGGTATTGGCCGGCAAGGTCGCCATGAAGTAGCAGTTGTTGTCGAGGCTAATATCGACGAGTCCCATCTCGAAGGCCTCTTGTTCAACCTCTTTCGCCAGGTTAAACTGCTTTGGCGTGCTTGGGGTTTGCGTACTGTTCTCGTCCGATTGCGTATCGATACGAGCATACTTGATAAATCGGTCTACAATGTCCATACTCAACTGTTTTACATTTTTCTCCCATTAATTTTGTTTCGTTCGACTGCCCTTCTCCCAAATTGGCTTTCCCTTAACTCGAGATAGCCGGGGAAAGGCGCAAGGGCGATTCCCATCGAATCGACCCCCTATCCCATACAAAAGTAGATGAAAAAAAGGCTTTATCCAAGCGGAAAAGCAGAAAAGGTTTTTAGTCGAAAAGGGAAAGGAGGGGGGGGCAACAGGAAAAGGGGGGGTGAGGGAAACGAGAAAAGGGGGAGGGAAAAGAGAAAAAGGTGAGGGAAAAGAGAAAATGGTACGGAAAACCCTAAAAAGCGGGTGCAGCGTTTTGCCGCTAAAAAAATAAACCGTATATTTGCAGTTGGGTAAGTCCTATACGGCCAGCTCCCATTGAATCCCCCAGGTCCTGACCGAAGCAAGGGTATTTGGTTGTAGCGGCGCGATATAGTAAGCTTACCCTTTTTTTGTTTATATTTTTTCGCTGTTTTCATCGCTTAAAATAACGTGCCATATCTTCCCTTCCCTTTCGTTTCACACCTCCCGTTAAATTTTAAATGAACATGTCAACCTACGCCCCGTTTGCCAGACCCATGTATGTCATGCTCAAGCCGGTAGGCTCCAAGTGCAACCTCGCGTGCGACTACTGCTACTACCTGGAGAAAGAGCATCTCTACAGCCAGAAAAGCCTGGTAATGAGCGACGAGCTTCTCGAGCGGTTCACCCGGCAGTATATCGAGTCACAAACCATGCCCCAGGTGCTCTTCACCTGGCACGGTGGAGAGACGCTGATGCGTCCCATCTCGTTCTACAAGAGGGCTTTGGAACTGCAGAAGAGGTACGCGAGAGGGCGACAGATTGACAACTCCATCCAGACCAACGGCACCTTGCTCAACGACGAGTGGTGTGCCTTCTTCAAGGAGAACAACTTCCTGGTGGGCATCTCGATTGATGGCCCGCAAGATTTTCACGACGAGTACCGGCGCGACAAGATGGGGCGCCCCTCTTTCTACCGGGTAATGAAGGGAATAGAGCTGCTGCAAAAGCATGGGGTGGAGTACAACTGCATGGCGGTGGTGAACGACTACAACGTGGACTACCCGCTGGAGTTTTACCGCTTTTTCAAGGAGATCGGTTGCCAGTTCGTGCAGTTCACCCCCATCGTGGAGCGAATCCGGAAAGCCCCTCCCGTGAGTCAGCAGTCGACGGGGAAAGGATTGGCCGGAAGTGCCGGCAACGGGTGCGATGGCGCACGACACGAGGGGCCCCGGTTGGCGACGGCTAAAGAGTCGGAAGATGAAGCGGAATTAGCCCCCTTCACCGTCCCTGCTCGGAAATGGGGTCAATTTCTTTGTGCCATCTTCGACGAGTGGGTCAAGCAGGACGTGGGTAAAATATTTATCCAGCTATTCGACTCCACTTTGGCCAACTGGGTCGGCGAACAGCCGGGGGTCTGCACATTGGCCAGACGGTGCGGTCACGCCGGCGTGATGGAGTTCAACGGCGATGTCTACTCCTGTGACCACTTCGTTTTTCCCGAGTATCGCCTCGGCAATATCTACACCCAGACGCTCACCGCCATGATGTACTCGCCGGAGCAGCAAAAGTTCGGCAACGACAAGCAGGACGCCCTGCCCCAACAGTGCTTGGAGTGTGACATGCTCTTCGCCTGCCACGGGGAGTGCCCCAAGAACCGGTTCATCAAGGACAAACAGGGAAACGAGGGGCTGAACTACCTCTGTGAAGGGTACTACCGTTTTTTCACCCACGTGGCACCCTACATGGATTTCATGAAGCAAGAGCTGCTCGCGAAACGTCCCCCGGCCAACGTGATGAGTTGGTTGAGCAATCGACGTGCAAAGGGACTGGCACCCTGAAAGAAGTAAAACCACACCCGACACAAAAAAGGGTTAGGACATAAGCCCAACCCTAATCAAATGCCGCGAAAATTCGGCAACATGACGAATCAAATTCAATCCATCTAATCTCCTATTACAAATAGGCGTATACTATATTTATGGCTGGCCTTGTCGATGTAGTTCGAGTATGCCTTGTCACTGCTAAAGCTCATACCGCACGCGAGGTTGTTGCCAATCGGCGTAGAGGACCAAAAATAGCCATTAGTACCCCTATTTTGAGTCACTCCATCGGTGTCAATATAGCCGCTGGCGGGGAAGTAGCGGATCACTTCGTTCTCATCATTTTTCTTAAATTCATCACGAATATTCCATATATTCGGGAGCGTTTTCCCGTAAAAGCTGCGCGAAGTTATCTTCATATGAGTATTGTTCCCGTCTTCGATGTACTCGTACTTCCAGGCTGACACCATGCTGGTTCCCTTGTAGCGGATCGCGTAAACTTCTCTACCTAAGATACCAGAAAAAGCCAGAAAGTCGCTTTTCATCGTGATGCTTTTACCTTGTACCATCACGGTCTCGGCAACTTCAGAAGAAAACGTCACAAAAAAGGTAAGAAATTTCACATAATCGGTGTTACCCGGCATAATGGATCGCCACTCCTCTGCGCTCGGCAGGTAGTAGGATGTAGTATAAACATGTAATAAGTCTACGAAGATGGAAAGGCCATCGTGATCGAAGTAGCCGCTCACGTCGCAGGCGGTCGAGTCCGTCACGAAACGAGTGCCCGACACTAAACCAGCGTCCGGGTTTAAGTTGTACTTGGTGACAAACTTGAGCGGATTAGGGGGAACGCCGCGGGTATAATATTGACGCATTCTTTGGCCATCGTGAACGAATTCCAAGACCAAATCGTTTTCGTTTAGGTTGATGATGGTAAAGTTGTCTATGTTAAAGAGGGTAGAATCTTCCTGCCATGTGATTTCGCTTACGTTTAATTTATTCCCACCGTTCAGGGTATAAACAAACGGTTCATACATTTCACCTGGACATGACCCGTTAGCAGCATCCATAAAATGCATCCAATAGTTCTGCCAGGAAGATTTATCTATCCATCCGTCACTACCATCGGATTCTTGAATTTTCGTCATGCTCCACTTGCCGATAAGTTTATCCATGTCAAACAGGGCGCCCTTGGGAATAACATAGTCTGTGCCATTAAAGGTAATAATAATGGCATCGGCGGTTTCTACTATTTGCAAGTCGGGAATTTCTCCTGCAGGACCTTGCGGGCCCACGGGACCTTGCTCGCCTTGGATTCCTTGCTCACCTTGATCACCCTTATTGCCTTTATTGCCTTTATCGCCTTTATCGCCTTTATCGCCTTTGGGGCCAATAGCTTTCACGGGATTTCCGCTCTCATCTTTCACCTCTTGCCATGTGATGCCGTTGTCGAGGCTCATTTCCCAATGACCGGCAGTATTAATCCGCAAAGTGGGAGTAAGCCCGGGGTCCCCTATTTCGCCTTGGTTTCCTTGTATGCCTTGCTCACCCTTTGGGCCCGTGGCAGGTATTTTGTTACCGTAGGCATCAAGTAGCCACTCACCGTTAATAGTCCAATAGAGACGGTCGTCGGGACCAAATGGTTCCGTTCCGATAACGACATTATCACCCTTATCACCTGTATCACCTGTATCACCTTTATCTCCCTTCTCACCGTGCTTCAAGGTGATCTTGCTACCGTCGCTCATAGAAAGCTCATAGCCGCTCTTGTCGGCCAGCTCATTATAAGAGACCACGCTCACCTTATTATTCAGGGCATCTATCAGCATCCTGATGGTATTGATATCTGAGTTAGCAGTATTCGTTAACTGCTCCACACTCCTCAACCACGCCTCGAACTCGATGAGCTTGTCAGCTTGCTCCTTATTTTGTTTTTTCAGGGAATCAATCTCACTCCAAAGATCATCCAAGTCGGTACAACCAACAATAAGAATCATCGCTACAAGCGTGATTGTTGCAAAAAACCTCTTCATAGTTATTATTTTTAACGGATTGAACTTTTTGGTTAATATTTTATGGGTTGAACTTATTACCTGAAAATTTCATCTCTTCTCTTTCATTGAAAAGGTTGTCAAATCCTTTTTCCCTGTCTAAAAATCTCCATGTCTCATGATGGTGGAAGGAACAGAATTAACAACATGCCTATAATGTTTGATAAAAATACTATGCTATGGGAAGAAAGTAAAGTGGATTGGTGGTCTATTTCGCACAAGTATCCAAAATAGACCAGTTTTTGGTAAAAATATACCGATAATTATACCAAATATTTATCGGCGGGATTTGTTTCCGGTTCAAATTCAGGAACGGGTTCGCCCAATTTTTCAAAGTACTTTACCCAATAGGGGTCAATAGTATCGGTTTCGGAATTTTTAAAAGAGATTGCCAAGGGCTCAAAAATATAGATGCTTTGCATAAATTGTGCAAAGCATCTATATATCAAGTTTTTTATTAATAAACCCGCTCCGAAAGCCCGAAAACCCGCCTTTAACACATTACAGCTAACTGAACATCAGCGAGTTTTTTGAGCATCCTTTAGCAGAAAAGATTTTCCAGAATGTGCTATTTATTAAAGAAAAAGAAGAAATAGGACGCGGCTATAATCTGCATGTTGTTTCCTTTGGCCTTCCCCAGCTGGTTTCCCGCCGCGTTACGCACGGTACCATCGTTTCCCACCTTACCCAGCTGGTTTCCCGCCGCGTTGCGCACGGTACCGTTGGATTCAATCTTGCCCAGTTGGTTGCCCGCCGCGTTGCGAACGGTGCCGTTGGATTCAATTTTACCCAGCTGATTCCCCGCCGCGTTGCGCACGGTGCCACTCGATTCAAACTTCCCCAGCTGTTTGCCCGAGGCATCCCGCACAGTGCCATCCGATTGCACTTTACCTATTTGATTACCGCTTGCATTGCGGAACTCGTGTTGTGCTTGCACGTTACCTGCCGCACATAGCGCGAACAGGGTGATGCTGATTGTCAAAAAAAGTTGCTTCATAATTGTAAATATTAAAATGGTGTTAGGAATTTATGATTAAAATTTTTAGCATGTGAAAAAATAATCTCACCGTTGCAATAATAATGAAATCAATGTCAGCGATGACCCTCTATCCCGAAAAGATAATCTCGGTTATACGTGCGCACGTAGAGTTTATCGTCTTTACGAATAATATAATCGGGCCCGGTGGCCACCTTTATGGTATGGAGCTTTTTGCCGGTATATTTATCGAGGATGTAAATAAAGTCAGGCTCGTTTGTAAAACCGTACCCGCAAACGATGTTATCGCCAATGATTTCAAAGTTATAAGCGTTGGATACCAGGTAATCGCTACGCCACAACGCCTGATAGTCGGACAGATCGATGGCGGTAATAAACGCGTTTATCCCGTTCGTGGTTTCCGCGTAAGTGGGATGCGTGTTTGAAACATACAGTATGTTATCCTCGATGGCCGCCCATCTAATGGACATTAACCAATCATCAAAACCGGTTTTACCTACACCCAAGTAGTTCCCAAAATCCAGGAAATGCAACACCTTCGAATCTTGGCTATCGGTTATCACCATGTAGCGAACATCTAAATGAGAGGTGCCATACAGGTAAATATTCCCGTTTGCATCATTAATTCCCTTTATCAGCTTCAAGTCTCCTATCACCAAAGGCACCTTGGAAGAAAGTCTATAAGGTGCCATTCTCGAGGTATTCGTCCCTTGATCAGGGTGTAAGTATAGAGGAATCATCAACTCGTTGGAGTAAAACCAATTACCCTCATCTATAATCTCATTTTGCTTAACGCTCAGCTGTTTTAACGTGATTACTGAGCTGCTGCTCTTTTTCAATGAAGGATCCGGCAAAACATAAGGCGTCAGATCCCCCACGGGAAGGGTTTGCGCCATGCCATCCCATGCCGATACGATGAAAAGCAGGGAGCAACCCAATAACAATAACATGAATCTTTCCGTTTGCATACGATTATTATTTTGATGTTTAAAACAATTACCCTCAAAGGTGCTCAGTGACAGTCTTATGGCACTATTCATGATGGCGATTCTTCACCTCTACCTACTAGTCTTTATCAGGGAAAAGTTCCTCGAACGCTTCGCGGTTAAGCAGGTGCGCGATTTCGCCATAGGGTATCTCTACTTCAAACAGCCCGGAGGCGTAAGCCGCGACATCATAAGGGTTATAGGTGAACGTCATGCCTGTTTCGGTAAGCATGAAATTGTCGTTCGCCTCAATCGCATCATAATCGTTAAAAAAGGATTTTAGCTGGTTATCGTCAATGGGATCATCGAATATATCCTTGACTTTCTCCTCCATCACCCGTAACAGTTTCTCCTTGATAATCCCTGTAAGGGGTGCTTGGTAGCCGCTGTTCAACACCTGGTCAAGCGTTACGGGTTCCAAGGTTTGGAGGTTCACGCTGTGATGGAATTCAGGGGCGTACCCATGTGCTCCGCCTGTGTACTCCCAATAGAAACAGGTAAAGCTTACCAGGTTTTCGTTGGCAAAAACAATCTTGTTTTTGGCGTCTCGTCCGTAATGCAGGGCGTTCGGGTTATCGACAAGCACTTCCTCCAGCTCGTTTTCGTACATATCCTGCAGGTCATCGCGGTAAAAATCGGCGTACTGGGTCGCGTATGCCTGTACCGCCTCATGCGGTGACGCGGCATCGACATACTCCTCTCCCAGCACCATCGCGTAGAAAACGGCCTGCAGCTTTTGCAGTTGTTCTCCCGTGCCGAAAGTGGCGGGATAGGTAAAGCTGATATTCAACGTGGCGCCAGGTGCATCGTCGATAGACCTGTCGGGGAAAAGCAGGATTGTCTCCTCCACCACGATGGAGTCGAACGTGAGTTCAACGGCTTGTTTGTTGTTTCCATCGTTAGAACCGCCCCGCTGTTTCCCGCTGCAGGATGTTATCAGCAGGGCTAAAACCAATAGGTAAATTATTCTCCTCATACGTTGTTTGTTATTTGTTGTTCGTCGTTTGTCGTTTGTTGCCCCTTTACTCGTTAACCCGTTACCTGTTACCTGTTCTATCGTTATTGCATCGGGTGTATTTTTCTTACCGCGTAGTAATCCACATCTCGATCGATTGGCATGATAGCATTATCATCGGCCCGGGTGTAACAAAGTTCAATAATCCATTTACCCTCTCCCCACTCACGTTTCTCGGTTTCGGAGTCATAGGAGCGCAGGAACACCGCGTTGTTATTGCACCAAAGCGGTTTGAAGGCCGACCCCAAATCTGTATTCTCCAACAGCTGCATCATCGTGCCGTCTGCGTTGGCAACGCAATAGGGGCCGTGAGGCAGGTCGCCGAATCCAAGTATAATCGCGAAAACCACTTTTGAACCGTCGGCCGATGCCCCGGTAAAATCGAACTCTATTTCAAAATCATCATCCATGTAATCATCCGGCTGCAGGTCCAATTGTTTCGCTTTCTCATAAACGGAGTGGTATCCTCTTTTAGGTTCTTCACCACTAACGGGGTGGTACTTGTATCTTTCCTCGAACTGCCGGTAATTGATGGTTTCCAACGTCCCATTCTCTAACGAGTAGTTCAGAAAGTTTGTGAAATCGTAATAATCCCATATGAAATCATTTTGCAGCACGAGGTTGTTATTTACAAAGCTCAGCTTGGCTTTTTCTCCATACGTTTCCGTGAAAAACTTTTCCGTGGCCTTGTTCAAGTTAAAAAGCAGCGCAGGTTGCACGGGAATAGCGCTTAAATCCACCTTCTTCATCACGAGTATCCCCTGTCGTGAAACCGTGTAATAGAACATCGCGTCCCGGTCTGAATAGACGCAGTTGAAAACCGAATCTGTCTCCTCGGAGAACGGTACTATGGTATCCGTTTCGGGATTAAAAAGGTGCAATGCCCCGTTTTTCACGTAAGCAACGGGAAAATCGTTGTAGTTTACCGGTTGGGGTTCTTCCACGGCTTCAAGTTTATTCACCTCTTGTAGCTTGATGGAGTCGAACGTGAGTTCAGCGGCCTGTTTGTTGTTTCCATCTCCGGAACCGCCCCGCTGTTTTCCGGTGCAAGATGTTATCAGCAAGGCAAAAAGCAATATGGGTGAAAAATAAATTGCTGTTCTCATATTATTATGTTTTCTCTATTCCGCTTCGTAGAAAAGATCAAATCGGGTTTTATGAGCGGTTGCCGCGCGAGATGTCCAGATAACCTCATCAAGGGTCTCATCCGACATCGTGTCGAGTCTTTTTTCCACGTTATTTTCGCTGTAGCGGATTATTTTACCTTCGCTATAATAGAGCCGTTTTGCCCTATTGTTATCGTACGAGCTCTGTTCAAAAAGGAACAGAACCTCGCCGCTCTCATTGTAAAGCGCTTCAAAATAGGCTTTATTACCCGCCGAGACAGTGGTCTCGACAACCATACGCAAGCGCGGTGGGAAATTGGCTTCCAACTCGTAATAAAAAAAAGTTTCCGCCCGGTACTCTCCTACCGCGGGATATGATTTTCCATACTTGTTGTTAATCGCGTGCAGGCAAAATAATTCACCGGCGTATCCATCCTTTTCCAAAGTGGATATTCGCGATTTCACAAGGTTGTACTCTTGCCGGATTTCCCGCACCCACTTTTCCACATCTTGAGACTGTCCACCCGGGTACGTTTGTCCGTATGCTAAGGTAAAAACAGATAGGGCCATCGTGGCTATAAATAACTTTGTTGCATGCATAAGCTTATTAATTATCTGTAACGATTTGAAATTCGGTCTGTCGTTTTTACTTTTTTATCCTTTTTTTTGCCCATTTCCCATCCACCCTTTTAAATTGCAAGCAATAGTTGTTAAGTGGCTCCAGTATGTCATAATGGTTGTACTCGTAAGGATTGTCGTAATAGGCTTTGATGGATATTTCACCGTTTGAAGAAACATCAAAATCGTATTCAAGAAAAGGGGTGGGATAAAAAATTTCTTCTGCGTGTTTAGCCACTTCTTCCGGCACTTTCTCCAGGTCGTAAAAAACGCCTACCGCATAGTGCGAGTCGTCGTTTACAAAGGCAAAAAGATTGTCATCTTTTTCCAGTGTACCCTCTTTATACCAATATGCCGTTATTTCGGCTATATCTTCGGAAGGGCCATAGCGGTCAACCACCGTAACCAGCCTCTTGTTGCCGGATAGATGCCATAAATATACCTGGAATTCCGGGAAGGAGGATTCACAATTGGCCCAAATCACGTTTCCCCCCTCAACAAAGATCGCGCAACCACAATAGGTTTCCTCCCCCTCTTGAATCACGTGGGTTTCATCGGGTTGCTCCATCATCTTCCGTCGTAATACCGGTGGGTACGCGCCATCAAACGCTTCATCAGGTAGTAACAGGAACATATCTGCCACGGTTTTATCTTCCAATACTATTTTTGCCAATTTGGCTGTTGGACTATCGGGGTGTGCATTTACAAAGCGTTGCGGTTCAGCTTTGCCTTGTTGTCTTCCGGCACAGGAAGCAAATAGTAAAACGATGGATAACAGGTAAATTGTTGTTCTCATATTTTTAATAGTTTAAAATTGGAAGCTCCCGGCCGGACGACCTGGATTTAAATCTCTTCTTTGCCGCTTTCGTCTCCTCTTCCGAGTAATGCACGTTGAGGTTTTCATCGATGATAAAGCAGCAACATGGCTCAAACTCTTTGGTCAACTCTTCCGCTGTATAATGGTAGTGAGACTCTTCACTCCAGACGGTTACCACGCCCGGTTTCAACACTTTCCAGCGATGCGTTCCCGATTCGCCGCCACCAGACATACCGTCTCTTTGGTTTCTCTGTTCAACAAACTCACCCAGGTATTCCACCAAATCGGCCGGCTCAGCATGAACAGAAAAGCTTAAGTGGACAGGAAGGGCTCTTGTCCAACCTATTCTGATTTCGCCTTTCCTCTTGTGTCGGTCAATCCATCTTTTTATAAGGTCGATGGCTTCATTTTTCAGGTTAGTTTCCCCTTCGGTTGAAAATTTACCTATCTCGTATTGATGCACTATATCTTTTCCTTCGCGGTTGAAAACAACGGTAAAGGTTCCCTCCCTCGATTCGTCAGAAGCAGGTTTGTCGCGCTTTTTTGCCGGCTTTCCCATCCGCGCAACTATCTCTGTCAACGCGTCAAAATCGTCTCCCGTGAGCGTGAATGTTTCGGGCTTTTGCATTGGTCTCTCTTGAAAGGAACCACTGAAAGTGTCGCCGGTTTTTTCAACCGTTACCGCGAGGCGGTAATCAATACGCTCAACCGAGTAGTCGAAGCTTACCGAGGTCAACTCTTTTTTCTGTGCCATAGTGCACCCAAAGCAGGAAAGGATGGTACATGTTATCATCATAAGTTTTGTTTTCATAAGATTATTAATCATAGGTAATGTTGAATTTATCATCAATCGTTATCGTCTGTTTCACGACATAGGGTTTCGTCATACCACTGTCGGAGGTCCTTAGGTACGCGGTGCACTTGATAAACTTTTTACCGCGTTTGATGACCGGAAGTTCCGCCTCGTCAAACAGCTGAAAGTTTTCGGTAAGCAGATTCCCCCCGTAAAGAACCCTCGAAATGAGACTTACGATATCTTTGTCGGGGAGTTCCCGGTTGTTGAAAAGATCTATCGCCTGAAAAATACGCGCGAGCGTCTTTTCGGAATTGGGCAAAATTGCACCGCTCCCGGTGTCGATAATGGCACTATAATGGTGTGCCGATGGGTCCTCGTCGAGCACAATGAATGCCTTTTTAACTTTGTAAGAGACAAACAGGAAGCGATGAATTTGACCGGCGTAGTTGGAGAGTTCTATATTTCCCGCTTCCCTCTCTTTCTTGAGGATTTGTTCAATTTTCCTCCGCTCCTCTCCAGTGAGCATTTTCACTTGATAGTTCATAGCCCCATTCTCTTTCTCTTCTGCTGTTAACTTGTTGACAGGCGCGAGGTTCCGGCTCGTTTTATTCTGTCCGTTACAGCCAGTAACGAAAAGAATGGTTATCAGTAATGTTAAAGGAATTGAATACACCTTCATTGTTATTATATCATTAAAAGTTTTTCAATAGCTGCCATCTTTATCGGGAATCCCAATTTTTCTGTCATCAACCAGAAACTCTACACCATCATAATAACCGTAAGCCAGACAAAGCACAAATTATTCAATATAGCTCCATTTATACTCGTCCAGGTAAGTTACCTCTCTACTCTCGATGCTTACCCGTGTTTTCTGTAGTGCCGCCAATTGCATCCCGTTAAAAAGATGGGCACTAACCTCTTCAACCTTCTTTTCAAAATCGGCGTTAAACAGCTCAGCCGGTACTATGTTCACTTCGCGCCATTCGCCCGCGGTAGCGTACCATCTAACGAGCGGCATCTCTTCGGTGTACCTGTAAAATGTAAACCCGGTCTGATCGTCGTCGGGCGTTATCTCACCCATGAAGTTTTCTTCAATTTCAAATAGTTTGTAGCACGTGTTCAGGTCGTACACACCTAACATCCGCACGTTGCTTGTGCCGTTGCTTAGCACCAGTAAATCACCTATCAGACACTCGAACGCCGTGGCGTCATGAACCGTGAACGATTTCACCCCCTCTTGCTTCGCCTCCAAGCGGATGATAAATCCGTCGTAATCTTCTTTCCAGAAACCGATGATGCGACGCGATTCATCTTCATAGCAGAGCGTGGCATCTATCGCTTCAAACTCGTATTCCATATCTCTCCATTCAAAGGTTTCGTAACTCTTCGCGTGAAATGGAATGATCAGCACCTCCTTGCCCTCCCTCTCCTCGATGCGCCACGGCTTATCGGTCCACTCCGAGTTATCACCCACCACGGGTGGCTCGCCGTTAAACGTCACCTCTATCAACCCGTCCGTGATCACACCCGTGAATGAGACTGTCTCTCCATCTACAAAGTACTCGTTTGACGCAACGGTCCCGGACACCTTTCCATCCGTTCCGATACTTAGTTTCACCCAGGTTTCATACTTCAGTCCCCCTAAGTAAAACGCTTTCTCCACGGGTGTTCCCGTGTCGCTTTTTTTGCCTGAATGGCACGCTGTAAGCGTTATCGGCATAAGTGCCGCGATTAAAAACAACAATAATTTTGTCTTCATATTTTATACTTTTTATTTATACATATCTTTAAAACCTTGTGCTGGCTCCACCGCCACCGCTACTGCCACCGCCCCAAGAGCCTCCACTGCTCGATGAACTACTTGATGAGCTGTCGTAGCTTGAAGAACTATAATCCGAATCTCCACTACTTACATAGGGTGGTACGTAGGGAATTTTTATATCTTCAAAATGCTGATGCCCACACCTTTTGCAAGTAAAAGTGTAGCGCCTGATTCCATCGGCTTTACTTGTAGCTATTTGAACTACCTTCGATCCTTTCTCGCGTTTCATCGCACCTATTGAGTTGCAAGATTCGCAAACTAAACTCTTACGCAATCTCCTACGCCAAGGGATATTAAAAAATAGAGCGTAAGGGATAATGAGATACGGGAAAAAAATATAATATCCTATTAGGCTCAAAGGGTTAATTCGTCTGTAAAAAATTTGCTTCTGATAAGCGTTTTCGCCTTTTTTTACTGCTGCCCTTCTCCGAAAATGATTAAAACCTAAAAAAGCCAGCCCAAACAGTGTCCAAATAGCGAACCCCAACAGGGCATCCCCATCATCGCTACTACTTGTAGCGGTGGTACCAAAAATCTCCTCATCACTCGAATCTGCAAGCACCTTCTGTACAGCTTTAAGTCCCTCTTCCAGTGCCTCGCCATACTCAGCTTCGGCCAAATAAGGCAGCATTATTTTTGTTTGGATTCGCTTACAAATTCCATCCGGAAGTGTAGCCTCAAGTCCGTACCCCGTTTCGAAAGCTATCTCTCTATTGCCTTCTTCCAAGACAAGCAAGATAAGCAATCCCTGGTCTGTCTCTTTATTGCCAATGCCCCATGTATTGAATAGTTGATTGCCAAAATCGCGGGCTGTAGCGTATTGGTTATCATCGAAATTTGGCAACACCACCACCGCCACCTCCACGTCGAACGTGTCGCGTATTACGGCGGCGATACTATCTATCGCGATGCGACTACGCTCCGCGATCAGATGATTAGGGTCGCTGGTAAAGCGAGATGCATCTTGCAGTTGCACGTTTGGCACATCTTCTACACGATATCTAAGTTCAGCATCTTGAGCCGTACTGTTTGGCAACTCGTTACTATTTGCATAACGTTGTAGCTTAGGCTCCAATTTCGCCTCTTCGCGAGTAGAACATCCTTCCCCGACTAAATTAACCAGTAAGGCTGTCGCGAAAAAAATCACGCAAAGAATAACAATGCCACTTATTACTCCAATACTGCCACGTCTCATTTTTTGATTGCCTCCCTTTTTTTATAGCTTTCTAAAATGTTTTTTGAACCATTACACATTGAACCGTTAAAGCACTAATAAACATCAAGTTATCAACATCTTCACGGTTCACTTTTTACTGTATAACTTTATACTTTTATCTTTTACCCGGTGCTCAATAAACATCGGCTTACCGTCAAGATGGACCAAAGCCAAAAGCCCGTTGAAGCGAAGCGGAAATCCCGCATAGCGGGAGAGCCAATAGCTAACAGCCAATAGCCAAAAGCTAACAGCTAACCGCCCCGCGGTGGCTGCCTTAATCGCTGCCTGGATAGGGGTTGTCTTCACTGTCCATTACCTTCCAATTTTTACCGGTGGCGATGCCTACTTGCGCGGTGGTGCATTTGTTTTCTTCATTGGAATTTGTGAGGTTGATTACCTTTAGACTTCCTTCATTACCTGCCGTACGCGTGGGCAGGCTGTTGACCAGCGCGGTCATCTTGTCGCCGGATATTTTATTGTTATAGCAGATAAGCCATGTCAACGCGGTATTGTTGCTTACATCAAGCGAGGTAAGTTGGTTGTCGAAGCAGCACAGTCCCGTCAACTCGGTATTCTTGCTTACATCAAGCGTGGTGAGCCGGTTGTCAAAGCATTCCAGTCTTGTCAACGCGGTATTCTTGCTTACGTCAAGCGTGGTGAGTTGGTTTTGATAGCATTTCAGCTCCGTCAACGCGGTATTGTGCATCACATCAAGCGCCTTGAGAGGGTTGTCACTACAGTCCAAATCCTTCAACGCAGTGTTCTTGCTTACGTCAAGCGAGGTAAGTTGGTTGCTGTTGCAGAACAGCTTTGTCAACATGGTATTTTTGCTTACATCAAGCGAGGTGAGTTGGTTACCGTGGCAGAACAGATTCGTCAACTCGGTGTTGTGGCTTATATCAAGCGAAATGAATTGGTTGCCGGCACAGTACAGCTCTCTCAACGCGATGTTGTGGTTTACATCAAGCGAGGTGAGTTGGCCTATGTTGCAGTTCAGAAACGTCAACGCCTTGTTATGGCTCACGTCAAGCACCTTGAGAGGGTTGAAACCACAGCTCAAACTCGTCAACTCGGTGTTGTGCCTCACATCAAGCGAGGTAAGTTGGTTTTTGTTGCAGAACAGATTCGTCAACATGGTATTCTTGCTCACATCAAGCGAGGTGAGTTGGTTGTAGTGGCAGTACAGCTTTCTCAACTCGATGTTGTGGTTTACATCAAGCGAGGTGAGTTGGTTGTTGTTGCAGAACAGCTCCGTCAACGCGGTATTGTTGCTCACATAAAGCGAGGTGAGTTGGTTGTTTGGGCAGTGCAGTATGCTTACCTTACCGTAAACGGTTACGGTTTGCGCACCAAGAAGGTATTCCACATAGCTACCAAAAGTGTTAACGGCTTCACCGTTATCTTTTATGCCGTTATTGTTAAGGTCTATCCATATATCGGGTTGGTCGGCAGGGGCGGCTTTAATATATAATGTTATTTTTTCTCCCACGTTTTTAGCGGTGATGAGGGCTATCATGACAGATGCTTCACCTTTGGGCAGCGTGTAGGTAACGCCTCTGTAAACAATGATAATAACGTCGCCAACTTCGGTAATGGTGAGGTTGGCGTCGCCGTCTTGTCCGGGTGCACCCTGTTCGCCCTGTTCGCCCTGTTCGCCCTGTTCACCCTGCTCGCCTTGTTCACCTTGCTCGCCCCGCTCACCTTTGGCGCCGTGCTTGAGGATGATTTTGCTCCCGTCGCTCATGGTAAGTTCGTAACCGCTCTTGTCGTCCAGCTCCTTGTAGGAGACCACGCTAACCTTGTTGGTCATGGCGTTTATCAGTTGCTTCACGGTGGCGAGCTCCGTCTTCTGCTCGTCCAGCTGACGGTAAATGTCGTCTAAATCGGTACAGCCGGCAATAACGATCAGTGCTGCCAGCGTAATGGTTATTAAAATTTTTTTCATTGCTTTTTGTTTTTATTTGTCGCGGGTTGCCCCTTTGTTGTTTTTAAATCTTCAATTTTTCATAACCGCTCCTCCCGTTTCACGGGATACTCCCCTTAGCTTAAAAGGAGAGTGGCTGCTTTAATCGCTGCCCGGGTAGGGGTTGCCTTCGCTATCCCGTACCGGCCAGTTCCTATCCCTGGCTACTGCCGCCTGCGTGGCGGTGATAACGTTCTGCTCGGTGTCGGAATCCTTGGCGATTACCCAAAATACTCCCTCTTCTTTACCGTCGCGGTCGGGCAGGCTATTGACCAGCGCCGTCATGTTATCGCCGGATATTTTATTGTCGAAGCAGTACAGTTCCTTCAACGCGGTATTGTTGCTTATATCAAGCGAGGTAAGTTGGTTGTCAAAGCAGCACAGTCCCGTCAACTCGGTATTCTTGCTTACATCAAGCGTGGTGAGTTGGTTGTTGTTGCAGTACAACCACGTCAACGCCAAGTTATGGGTCACGTCAAGCGCCTTGAGAGGGTTGTCACCACAGCTCAAACCCGTCAACTCGGTATTCTTACTTACATCAAGCGTGGTGAGCTGGTTTCGGTCGCAGTTCAGCTGCGTCAACTCGGTATTTTCACGCACGTCAAGTGCTTTGAGAGGGTTGTTACCACATTGCAGCAACTTCAATGCAGTGTTGTTGCTCACATCAAGCGTGGTGAGCTGGTTGGTGAAGCAGTACAGTTTCGTCAACGCGGTATTTTTGCTCACATCAAGCGTGATAAGCTGGTTTCGGTCACACGCCAGTATCTTCAAGGCGGTATTCTTGCGCACATCAAGCGCTGAGAGTTCGTTTTTGCAACAGTTTAGCCTCGTCAGCGCGGTGTTGTGCCTCACATCAAGCGAGGTGAGTTGATTGTCGAAGCAGCTCAGATCCTCCAACGCGGTGTTGTTGCTTACATCAAGCGAGGTAAGTTGGTTGTTGAAGCAGGACAGATACGTTACCTTCCCGTAAACGATTACGGTTTGCGCACCAAGGAAGTAATCTACATTATAATTTGCATCACTGCCAAACACGGTGACCGCCTCGCCATCATCCTTGTTGCCGTTATTGTTGAGGTCTATCCATATATCGGGTTGGTCGGCAGGGGCGGCGTTAATCCGTAGTGTTATTTTTTCTCCCACGTTTTTCGCGGTGGTCAGGGTCATCGTGACAGGTGCTTCACCTTTGGGCAGCGTGTAGGTAACGCCTCTGTAAACAATGACAATAACGTTGCCCACTTCGGTAATGGTGAGGTTGGCGTCGCCGTCTTGTCCGGGTGCACCCTGCTCACCCTGTTCGCCCTGTTCACCCTGCTCGCCTTGTTCACCTTGCTCGCCCCGCTCACCTTTGGCGCCGTGCTTCAGGATGATTTTGCTCCCGTCGCTCATGGTGAGCTCGTAGCCGCTCTTGTCGTCCAGCTCCTTGTAGGAGACCACGCTAACCTTGTTGGTCACGGCGTTTATCAGTTGCTTCACGGTGGCGAGCTCCTTCTTCTGCTCGTCCAGCTGACGGTAAATGTCGTCTAAATCGGTACAGCCGGCAATAATGATCAGTGCTGCCAGCGTAATGGTTGTTAAAATTTTTTTCATATTGTTTGTTATTTTAGCCCCCTTAATCCCCCGAAGGGGAAGATTAGGGAAAGTGATTTGATGAAAATTATCGAGTCTATTGTTTTTTTTAAATCTTCATTAAAATTAGACTATTTCTCGCAACGGCATAATACAAGTGAAACTTGGATTCTGCTCGTTTTGCTTAACGAAATAGTTCAATTTTTCATAACCCCTCCTCCCGTTTCACGGGATACTCCCCTTAGCTTAAGGGAAGAGTGGCTGCCTTAATCGCTGCCCGGGTAGGGGTTGCCTTCGCTATCCCGTACCGGCCAGTTCTTACCCGTGGCTATTGCCGCCTGCTCGGCGGTGATAACGTTCTGCTCGGTGTCGGACTCCCTGGCGATTACCCAAAATACTCCCTCTTCTTTACCGTTGCGGTCGGGGAGGCTGTTGACCAGTACGGTCATGTTGTCGCCGGATATTTTATTGTCGTAGCACAACAGAAGTGTCAACGCGGGGTTGTTGCTTACATCAAGCGAGGTGAGTTGGTTACTGTGGCACGAGAGAAGTGTCAACATCTTATTATGGCTCACGTCAAGTGCCTTAAGAGGGTTGTCACCACAGCCCAAAATCATCAACGCGGTATTGTTGCTTACATCAAACGAGGTGAGTTGATTGTTGTAGCAGTACAGATTCGTCAACGCGGTGTTGTGCCTCACATCTAGCGAGGTGAGTTGGTTGTGGGTGCACGACAGATGCGTCAACGCGGTGTTATTGCTCACATCGAGCGAGGTGAGTTGGTTGCTCATGCACCACAGCTGCGTCAACGCGGTGTTATTGCTTACATCAAGCGAGGTGAGTTGGTTGTTTGAGCAGTTCAGTATGCTTACCTTCCCGTAAACGGTAACAGTTTGCGCACCAAGGAGGTATTCCACGTATTTATCAAACTTGGTAACGGCTTCACCGTTATCTTTTATGCCGTTGTTGTTGAGGTCTATCCATATATCGGGTTGGTCGGCAGGGGAGGCGTTAATCCATAGCCTTATTTTTTCTCCCACGTTTTTGGCGGTAGTGAGGGTCATCGTGACAGGCATACTCTTGGGCAGGGTGTAGGTGACACCTCTGTAAACAATGATGATAACGTCGCCCACTTCGGTAATGGTGAGGTTGGCGTCGCCGTTTTGTCCGGGTGCACCCTGTTCACCCTTCTCTCCTTGTTCGCCCTGTTCGCCCTGTTCACCTTGCTCGCCCCGCTCACCTTTGGCGCCGTGCTTCAGGATGATTTTGCTCCCGTCGCTCATGGTAAGCTCGTAGCCGCTCTTGTCGTCCAGCTCCTTGTAGGAGACCACGCTAATCTTTTTGTTTATGGCGTTTATCAGCTCCTTCACGGTGGCGAGCTCCTTCTTCTGCTCGTCCAGCTGCCGGTAAATATCGTCTAAATCGGTACAGCCGGCAATAATGATCAGTGCTGCCAGCGTAATGGCTGTTAAAATTTTCTTCATATTGTTTTTACTTGTCGCGGGTTGCCCCGTTGTTGTTTTTAAATCTTCATTAAAATTAGACTATTTCTCGCAACGGCATAATACAAGTAAAACTTGGATTCTGCTCGTTTTGCTTAACGAAATAGTTCAATTTTTCACAACCCCTCCTCCCGTTTCACGGGATACTCCCCTTAGCTTAAGGGGAGAGTGGCTGCCTTAATCGCTGCCCGGGTAGGGGTTTCCGTAACTGTCCATTACCTTCCAGTTTTTACCGGTGGCGATGCCTACTTGCGTAGTGGTGCATTTGTTTTGTTCATTGGAATCTTTGAGGCTGATTACCTGAAAAACTCCTCCATAACCTCCCGTACGCGTGGGAAGGCTATTAACCAGTACATCCATATTATCGCCGAATATTTTATTGTTATAGCAGTTCAGCCTCCTCAACTTGGTATTGTTACTTACATTAAGCGTGGCGATCTGATTGGTGTTGCACCACAGCAACTCCAACTCTTTATTGTTGCTTACATCAAGCGTGGCGATCTGATTGGTGTTGCAGTACAGCCATTCCAACTCTTTATTGTTGCTTACATCAAGCGTGGTGAGTCGGTTGTCGTTACAGGTCAAATAGATCAACGCGGTATTGTTGCTTACATCGAGCGTGGCGAGTTGGTTGGTGTGGCAGTACAGCGTCGTCAACGCGGTGTTATTGCTTACATCAAGCGAGGTGAGTTGGTTGGTATAGCAGTACAGCTTCGTCAACGCGTTGTTCTTGCTCACATCGAGCGTGGTGAGTTGGTTGCCGTAGCAGTTCAGCTCCGTCAACGCGGTATTCTTGCTTACATTAAGCGAGGTGAGTTGGTTGTTGCGGCACCATAACCCTCTCAACGTAGTATTCTCACTTACATCAAGTGCGGAGAGTTTATTTCCGTCGCAGGAGAATTGTTGTAATGCAACATTATTACTGACATCAAGCGAGGTGAGCCGATTGTAGCCGCAGTCCAGCTCTACCAACGCAGTGTTGTGGTTTACATCAAGCGAGATGAGTTGGTTGTCGTAGCAGTCCAGCACCGTCAACGCGGTATTGTTGCTGACATCGAGCAAGGTGAGTTGATTTTCTTGGCACCCCAATATCGTCAACGCGGTGTTGTGGCTTACATCAAGCGAGGTAAGTAAGTTCTTACTGCAACCTAGCTCCGTCACCTTCCCATAAACGGTTACGGTTTGCGTACCAAGGAGGTATTCCACATAGCTACCAAAGGTGTTAACGGCTTCACCGTTATCTTTTATGCCGTTATTGTTGAGGTCTATCCATATATCGGGTTGGTCGGCAGGAGCGGCGTTAATCCGTAGCCCTATTTTTTCTCCCACGTTTTTGGCGGAGGTGAGGGTCATCGTGACAGGCACACTCTTGGGCAGTGTGTAGGTAACGCCTTTGTAAACAATGATGATAACGTCGCCCACTTCGGTAATGGTGAGGTTGGCGTCGCCGTCTTGACCAGGTGCGCCCTGTTCACCCTTCTCTCCCTGTTCGCCCTGTTCTCCCTGTTCTCCCTGTTCACCTTGCTCGCCCCGCTCACCTTTGGCACCGTGCTTCAGGATGATTTTGCTCCCGTCGCTCATGGTGAGTTCGTAACCGCTCTTGTCGTCCAGCTCCTTGTAGGAGACCACGCTAATCTTTTTGTTTATGGCGTTTATCAGTTCCTTCACGGTGGCTAACTCCTTCTTCTGCTCGTCCAGCTGCCGGTAAATATCGTCTAAATCGGTACAGCCGACAATAATGATCAGTGCTACCAGCGTAATGGTTGTTAAAGTTTTTCTCATTGTTATTTTGTTTTCATCTAAATCCTTGATACTTTCTACTTTCTGCTTCGCAGCACTTTCGCTCGCAACGGCATAACACGAACAAGTTCGTTTTTTGCTCGTCTTGCTTGATGCGAAAGTTCAGCTTCGCTGCACTTTACTGTTTAACCCACTTCTCGTTCTCCCATCTTATGATGACCTGCTTTTGGGCTTCGTAAGGAATGGCATCATACTCTTCCAGCAGCGAGTATTCATCGAGCCACACCTTTAACGAGGTCCCCTCCCGCGGCAAACCGAAGTAGAGGTGATAATTCCCCCGGTCAAACGCCTCTTTCGCCCTGGTGAGCAGATCGGGTTCCAGTTGCGAAAGATCCACGAAATCCTCCAGTTCGAACATTTGCTCCCCACCCAGCTTGTAGCCGCTCTCCTCCTTTAGCTTCCCTTTCCCGTAAATGAACGTACGAATAACCGAACCCTGCTCGGTGAGGCTGTTCACCGCCACCAGTTTTCGCCCATCCTTCAGGTTCCAGTAGCACATCTCCCACATGGACTGCGCACCACCCAGCTCCAGGTAGCCGTTCTCATGATCACGAACCAACATTAGCGCTTCGGTTGCCTCTCTGTCGGCCACGTCAACATACACGGGCAGCGCATCTGATGGAAGCATCCAAAAGAGGGTTTCAATATTTACTTCTTGCTGTGAAGTACACTGTTGTGCCATGACGATGAATGCCATGATCGGCAGTAAAAAAATCACTATCTTCCGTTGCATACGATTGTTTTATTTTTATTATTCTGTTTATGAATTGCCCCTCGCGGCACTTTTATCCTAATCTACGATGTCTTTTCGTCATATTAAAAATCACTCGACTTAACCCCTCGCGGCACTTTCACCCTAATATAGTCCTTCCCAACTGCTATGGCTCCCCCGGCGTTATTCCTAGGCGTCACGGCGCTTACCTCTAGTATACTTGTCTTCAAACGAAGGCATCTGGTCGCCCTGTTGGTAACAATTCCTTCGTTTATCTCTAATATACTTGCCTTCCAGCCATAGCACTATCAACAACAGTATAAGCCATACGAAAATAAATCCGGCTACCGTGCTGTTTTTCAGCTTACTGCTGTCTCCTTCAGCCGCCTCTTTCAGGTCCTGCATCGCCCTGTCGTGCGTTAGACTTAGCTCACTCTCCACTATCTGCCCATTTTCCACGAACACCATAAGCCACGTGTGGTAAGGACTACTTATACCATTCACTTCGTAGCCGTGCAGCGTGGTTCCCTTTTCGGGGTATCGCATCACGGTCGTTTTGGGAATCTTAGGCAGTATCTTATCCATTTCGAACCGCTGTCCCAAGAACGTTAACTGTTCCGCTTGGGCGGTTGCCCTGTATGCCACCTTCAGTTTATACTGATTATTATCATCACGTTCTACCTTTCCTGTTTTCAACTCAATCCAGATGTAATCGCCCTTGATCTTCTGAATAATCCTGTCAACATCCTCCCTCTCGCTCAAAAGCATATCCAAGTCGAGATTAACCGACTTTTTACCTTTTGTCAATTCGCTTAAAGGAGCTTTTCCCACGAATGCCCCATCGGCGTAAATCCAACCGTCGCTTTTTAATGCTTCAGCAAAATCGACCTCGCTGTTCACTTTTCGAGCCTCGTGATATTGCTCGATATTCTTGTCAACCCCTTTTCTAAGGCAGGTTGAAATGGGTATTGCCGTTACGACGAACACCACGATCGTGATAATTCTGATTACTCGTTTCATACGATTGTTTTATTTATGTTTAGCTACCTCGCGAAATGCCCGCGACAGCGAAAAGCAGAAATGCCAAAGTCGGATTAATCGCGAAGCATGTAGGCGTTGAAAATCCGAAGCATTTGAAAGGTTTTTTTGTTGAGCATGGCTATTTCATCTTCATTTTCCGCCATGTTTTCATCCTTGTTACCCACGGAGTATTTCACGACCTTACCATCCCGTTGGTAAAGGCGTTTTTCAGCCTCTATATCCTCATTCTCTTGCTCAAAAGCAAACACGAGCGATTCGCCATCAACCATGTACTCAGCGTAGGTTGAAAAAACTCCAAACTGGGATACAACGATGACCATTTTTAACTCCCTTTCGTCAGGCGTGTAGTAGAAGTAGATTTTTTCGTTGTAATAACGTGCACCCGGCTCCCTTTGGTCGAACTTGTTATCTTCCAGATAAAGGCAGACCAAATCATTGGTTTGCCCCTCGATGCGCGATTTCAGCAAATTATACCCTGCTCGGATTTCCTGCACCTCTCGCGTTGTGTCTTGCGCTCGCGTTGCCGTGAGGCAAAACGTGGTAAGGATGATGATGGTGATTGTCTTTTTCATTTTCAACTTTCAACTTTTGATTTGCCCCCTTACCCCACCGCGCCAATAATATACGGGGTAGCCCTCAACAGCTCGCCGTTTTCACCTCCCGGTAGCAGTTCGAAAATCTCCACCGTCTCCAAGCTCGGGTAAAATGTGTAGGAGCGTCCATTTTTCAGTTCAATGAGAACCGTATGGTTGGCAAAACCGTCATCGGGCGTGTAGCGGTAGGTCGCTTTTTTAATGTCGTTCAGCTTAGCCGGTTTCACGTAACCCGTTTCGTCTTCGCCGGCAATCAACTCACAGAGAAACTGCTCCTTGTTTCCCTCGAACAGCCCCATGCACTGCTCCGACACGTAGGTTGGTAGTATGTATTGCAAGCAGCGGTCGGCATCGGTAGCGTTGAGCGCGCCAACAAAGCCATTAAGCAATTGCCGGTGCGTGCTGTTTCGGGTGGGATACTCATCCAGACGCACGAATGTCTCGTTTTGCCACTTGTAGACCTGCGCTTCCAGCCCGTTAATGGTCAGGTAAACGGAGGTTCCCCGACGGGGAACATGAAAGTTAACCCAATTGTCGCAACAGTTCATGGCCATGCTTTCCTCCACCGCGCGGTTCATCTCATCTACTCCAAACCGTGTCGTGGGTGCTATTTTCCCGTTGCCATACAGGTAAAAAGAGTAAGCCCCGAATCGACTGGTCGCGATTAACTTGTCGCCATTTTTCAAGTTCCAATAGCACATTTCCCAGCTCGCCTGGTTTTCAAACTCCAGCCGAAGGTACCCGTTTCTGTAGTCACACACCTTGATATATTTTTCCAGTTCGCCGGGATTGTCCGACGGCAGAAGCAGGAAAGCATCGGCAGGTAGCATACCGAACAGCATTTTCACGTTCACCTGTTGTTGTGCTACAGCGCGTGAAGTTGCACCGAACATGGTCACAACGAGCAACACGAGCGTGATAAACGTTTGTCTTGGGTTCATACGGTTAATATTTTTCTTTACATTTCAGTTATCGATGCTTGATGACTGTTTTTAAATGTCGGCTCCATCATGAAGTTATCGTTTATTTATCTCCCTATTCAGACGCGCGTAGTAGCTCCTCGTGAAGCTCACGACCTGGTCGAATATCGGTTTGGTGAATTCAATGAACAGCTGCTGTTGAGGGGGCGGCATGATGGGTTCGGTTTTGGTCATTTTCAGCTGCTCTTTTGACAACGCGCGCTCATCGCCCTTGTAGCTTGCCCACTCGTTGACCCAGACGAATTTCCCCGGGAAGTTACGCTGGCTCTCCACGCGGTTGTTAGCGGCATTCACGATTTTCGCCGAAAGGATCCCTTGCGAAACAACCTCCCTGCTGTTGACAACCAGGTTCGCCTTTACCGTTCCGTACACGTTTTGCTTTCTCCCGTTCACGGTGGTGGTTCCCACCAGCACGCTATCGCGGGTAACCTCCGATGTGCTTTGGGTTTCGCGCATGTTCCCCACCGCGAAGTCCTCGAAGCTAAGCAGCAGGTATTGATCAGGGTTGTTCAACCGCTCGTTTCGTGCCTCCTCGTAGGTGTAAAAGCGGACGAATTGGTTTTCGGTTATTTTGTAGATCCGCTCCATCAGGTTGTTGTAGAAAAAGTCGGCAGAAAGCTGATACCTCTCCGGTGTGATGGGTTTTTCCACCACCACTTTGAGCGTGGCGGCGAACAGGGCATCTTGTATCTTTTCTTGAACGTTCCTATAATCCGGCATATAGTTACCGGCTTTCACGAATTGAACATAGGCCTCCCGGGCATCTTGAATGGTGTTCGAGCGCAACAATCGTTCACCCAGGTTATAGGCCTCTTCCGCCGCCAAGGGTAATATTTGTCCCAGTTCGCTGCTAAACTGTTCAGGTTGTGGGAAAAGCTCCAAGGCTTTAGGACAAGTATAGATGGCATCAGCTATCGCGTTCAGCGCCAGGTATTCATCTGCCACCACGGAATACTTGTTAACGACATCAGCGTCCAACGCGTTTTGGATTTTCCGCAAGCTGTTCTCCTTGGCCAACGGGTACGATTGCGACAATACCTCGATGGACTTTTTGCTGTTAGGATTCGACTGCAAGCCCTTTATAGCCTCCATCGAAGCCTTGAAGTACTCGCCGTGTTGCAGCGCTTTTCTGCTCGAAGAGCAATGGACGCACAGAAAAGCGGTCACAAGCAGTAGCAGTAGATAACTAACTCGTTTCATAATGATCATATTTGTGCAGATTATTAAAATCCTCAATCCCCTAAAAATCCCAATCCCCGCACCACCGGGTTCATATGAAAGTTATCCTCTTCGGTCAGGCGAAGCCAGCCCACCAGCCCGAAGGCGGTTCTCGCCAGGTAGTTCATCATCGGTTTCCGAAACCCGTACTCGTCGGTACCCGTCTCCGGCTCCGCTAGCAACACCTCAATCTCGTAGCCCACGGGGAGCGTGGCCACCAGTTCGCCCCGGTTGCCCTTCTCGCTATAGAGCTTAACCGGCTTTAGCAGCTTGCCTTTCACATCCACGTAATAAAAGGGCTGCTTCACCTCGGTAACCTTGCCGCCGGCAAAACGCAGCTTCATCCGCTGGTTAAACATCTTGTTCATGTTGCCCGACAGGTAGATGATGCCGTTAGAGTTGATGCACATCTCCTCGGCCGCTTCCGCCCAAATGAGGTTGTTGTTCTTGTCGGTGATGGAAAACAGCGGGTCCACGCTTGGCCCGGGGGTGAAAAGGATATTCACGTGTTCCGTCATCGAGCCGTTTTTGTACCTGCCAAGCAGCGTGAGGTCGCAATACTCGTCGCCATCATAGCACGGGTCAGAAACTGGCAGGTTACGGCAGTTTTTATTGATCAGCGTGAACGACGCTTTCTCGTAGCCAAACCGTGCGCCGACGTCATACGATGCCACGGGATCTATCCACGTGTAGTGTGGAAAGCTCTTTTCCGTCTGCCCCCAAAGCAGTTGCAGGGAGAAGAGGAAGAGCAACAGGGTTGAAAGTTTATAGTTCATAAAGTTCATAAAGTTCATAAAGTTCATAAAGTTCATAAATTTTATAAAGATTGCCAAATTCTGCCATTAATCCTGTCTTAATTCACACCATTCACCCTCTTTTATTTTGCGAAGCGTGTGGGTGGCGTGTACGACATCGTTTTCACCCTCCAGTATGAGCACTTTTAGGGTCCCATCGGGTTGCAACACGCAGTCGGCCACTTTTTTCCCTATCTTCTCTTCCATCTCCTCGTCATCCATTAGCCTATTGAACGAGATTGACCCCCCGACACTGCTAAAGTAGAGCTCGGCCCGGTTTTCGGAGACCACCTTCCCGGAGTATTCCTCCTCGAAGGGTCCACCCGAGTGGAAGATTATGGAGAGCCCGTGATCATTCAGATTAAAGGTCAGCTTGAAGTACTCCCCCACGTTCACCGTTTCATCGTTACAGCACCATTCGCCGAGGAAGGGCTCCCACTCTTTCAACAGCGCGTCGTACCGTGCCTGTGCTTCGGGCGACAACTTTACCGGCTTGACACTCCAGTTTTTGGCGGCGGCTATCGCCGAGTCCTGTTTCGTGACCCTGTCGGGATTGTCATCGAAGTAAGCCTTCGCGTAATCCGACAGTTCACGTTCGGGCAAGCTTGCCACTATATTTGAGATCTCCCTCTCGGTCAACCGGTTTTCCCTGAGCCACAGATCCTTTAGCATCGGCACCTCGGCAAGGGTCACCGAGCTTAGCGGGTTCTTTTCACACCACAACTCGTTTAGCTTTTCACCCTTCCTGACGGTGAGCGATGTGATGTCACTTTCGTCGCAGCTAAAGAAGGTTATTTTCCCGTACACGGTTATCGTCTGGCTCTCCACCACGAAGGTTTCCTTGCGACCAGATTTTCGGTCGAGCGTTTCAAACCCTTCGCCCGCTTCCCTGACACCGTTGTTGTTGAGGTCGATCCACACGTCAGGTCTGTCAGCCTCATCGGCGGCTACCCACATCTCCACCCTCTCTCCCGGGCTCTTCCGGGTGTTCATTACTATCCGGGGCTCAATCCATATGTCGGCACGCTCCGCTTCATCGGCATCTGTAACAAGGGCGACAGCCTCCCCCGCCTCCTTGGCGGCAGCGAGCGTCATCACGCTTTCCCGCGCATCACCGCTTTCCCGCGTTCCGTCACTTTTTTTCGTTCCACCGGTACATCCAAGCAGCAGCGAGGCTGTAAGCGCGATGGTTATCAAAGAATTTACCTTCATCTGTTACCTTTTCACTCCCATATCGCCGTCGTCACCTCCCTGATGGCCGACTCGGGGATACCGGCCTCTATGTAGGGATAAGCTTCTACGTACATGGTGATGGTTTTACCGTCGCGCGGGAGACGGAACAGCAAACCACTGTTCACCCCGTTGTTCTCTTCCCAGCTCTCTCTCTCCGCCTCCTGCTGTGCATCCCAAATACCGTTCGCCAGTTCCCGTTGCTCCTCTGTCAGTTGGTCGAAATCGACGAAGAGTTCCACCCAAACGTCTTGGTATCCCGCGAGGTTGGCGTGATTTCGCTGAACCAGTTTACCCTCGCCGTAGGTGTAGGTTTTCGCTTGCACGGTGCTGCAATATTCCCCGCAATTGTTCTCGTACAGGGCAATCCACCAAACACCATCGATTTTTTTGGCGAACATCTCCCAGGTACCTTCGTACCCGCTGCTGATATAGCCGTTCTTGACATCTATATCAGACAATTCAACATACTGAATTGTTTCTCCTTTCAACATCTCTTTCCGTTGCTCCGCGGTAAAGTTGAAATAGAGCAGGAAATCGGTATCGGGCAGCAGCAGGAACAGGTCAATAACATCCTTCGGTTCCGCTTTGCCTATAATCTTTTTTAGCTGAGCCGGCGTGTATTGCACGATCAGCTCGCTAAACGGGTCATCCTCGTCAACTTCTGCTAATCGTGCGTCGTCCGTTGCCTCCGGTCCACTTTTCCGGTCATCTTCGTCTGATGCAGACTCTGTTGATAGCGTCGTATCGACCGTTTTGTCTGTCGCGCCAGGTTCTTTCCCGGCTTTCCCACCCCCGCACCCCGCGACCGTGATTGCGAGAACGAGAAGCAGCGTGAATGTTAATCTCTTCATTCCGTTTGAGTTTATACCGTTTGTTATCATGCCGAGCAGAGCGAATCGTCCACGAACGCCAGCTTCCAGCCGTTGGGCGTGTTCACGAAGTAGAACCCCCGGGCGTGGATAAACTCGTTATAAAATCCCGGTATGTAGACTGCCAGTAGCTCCGCGTTGGGATAAGGCAGTTTCACGGGTCGTGTCTCGAACGTTTCGGGGTTTATCACCTCGTCGGGCAGGCTGCTGATGGTACCGTAATAGAGTATGAAATAGCCCCTTTCATCGCGGAACTCCAGCTCGCAGGGCGGTTCATCGGGAGAGAGTCGCGCTACGGAAACCTCGCCTCCCAATTCGGGTTCAAGGTCGAAGTCGGTGTAGTCGTCAAACCCGAAGTTCTTTTCCCGGTCGTACAGGTAAGCCACCGACCCGGGGTTGTAGTAGCGTCGTACCCCCATTTCGGGGTCGATGTAGCTTGCCAGTCGCCCGTCGTTATCGCGCAGCAGGCGGTTAAAATTTTTCTCCCAGTAGCAATCGTCGGCGAACTTTATCACGAACTCCGCGAGTGGATCCGCGCTACCCATCACGTAGAAGCTGTTGAACGCGTGTCGCATTATATCGGCAAACAGTTCGGCATCGGCCTTATCGTACTCCGCCGCGATGGTGTAATATTCATCCCCTTGGCGAATGGTTACCTGACTAAACTGCTTCCCGTCGGCGGTAGTACCCTGCAGCTCGTAGTGGCTCTCGTGCAGTTTCTGCTTGGAGGGCTTCAGCCGTTTCACGTCGTCCCGGTACGCCTTCTCGATAGGGTCGGGGTCGCCACTCAGGCTCCTGAAATCGTGATAAACGCGTAGGGTAGCGCTCCCGTTCCCCGAGACGAACGCCTGCCCGTCGCCGCTATCCGCCTCTCCCTGCGGGATCAGTATATCGGGGTACTCCATGCCGTAGCCGTACCGCTCGTTGTAGTAGCCGGTATAATAGCCCTTATACACGCCATTGCCGTTTGCCGCCTCATCACCGTCATACGCTTCACCTTTACCGGGTATCCCCGTATCGGCTTCCGTCTCCGTTCCGGCTGAGCGATTTTTCTTTTCACCGCTCCTCAGACCCCCCGTGCAGCCAGCGTGGATGATCATCGCCGCCAGCGCGACCATTGTAAAAAATCGTTTCATTTTATTTGTTTTTATCTAAATCCTTTATGTTTTGTAGCTTAAAAAAATCAACCTCCCGAGGTAAACAGGCACGGGCTGAAGGCGGTAAAACCGTGGCCGACATGCCCGCCGGGGGGCGGGGAGGGGTTGGGGCCGCGAGCCCCAACCCGAGCCTAAAGCCGCTACGATTCGGCAACAAGCCGAATCAATC
>JGI24710J26742_10000005_pt1 | contig 166745 bp, 152 predicted proteins | sample BioPla2DNA2_FD_26742 | JGI IMG/M metagenome (IMG submission 26742) | reverse complement strand
CAGCAGCTAAGCCCTCCAGCGCCGATGGTACTGCAGGATTACCTGCGGGAGAGTAGGACACTGCCGGGAATTTTTTATTATGGGGGGAAGATGGAGAGATACGATAAATCAAAAATAGAATTATTAGATGAAAAGATTGGAAAAATAATTTCTTGGATGAAAAGAAAAGTATTAAAAGCTGGGAAAAGAGGTATTATTTTTGGTTTAAGTGGCGGGCTGGATTCTGCTGTAGTAGCAGCTCTTGGTCAACAAGCTTTTCCTGATAATGCTATGGCTTTAATATTGCCCTGTGAAAGTATCGATCAGGATATTCAAGATGCCATGGAAATTGTTAACAGATATCATCTTAACTATCAACATATTGACCTTACCTCAATATACCATCAACTCTTATCAATTATGGGTACCAGTCAGGATAATAAAATAGCTAAAGCTAATATCAAGCCGAGATTGAGAATGATAGTGCTTTATTATTTTGCCGCACTCTTGGAGTATTTAGTTGTAGGAACAAGCAATAAAAGCGAAATAGCTATAGGTTATTTTACCAAATATGGTGATGGGGGAGTTGATATTCTTCCTCTAGGTAATATTTTAAAGAGTGATATTTATGAGATAGCAAGATTTTTAGATATTCCTCAAAAAATAATTTCAAAACCTCCTTCAGGTGGATTGTGGGAAGAACAGACCGATGAGCAAGAAATGGGATTCAGTTACGAGCAATTAGATAATTTTCTAAAATATGGAAAATTGGAAGACAAGAAAATTAAAGAAGACATTATAAGAATGAGTAAATCAAGTGCTCATAAACGAAATAGACCGCCTATCCTAAATATCTAAAAGTAGACTTAAAACATTTAAAAAAGTTAAAAAGTTCAGAAATCTTTTAATAGGGTGTTTTTGTTCAGTAATTGAAACGACTTTTTTTATATGCTAAAATAAGAAAAATTGCATATGAGGATATTTTATGTCTGGACATTCAAAATGGAGTACAATTAAGAGGAAAAAAGGAAAGGCTGATGCTGAAAGGGGTAAAATATTCGGCAAGATTATCAGGGTTATATCTGTGGCTGCTCGCAATGGCGGCGACCCCGAAACAAACGCCGAATTGCGCAATGCCATACAACTTGCCAGAGAGAATAATATGCCCAGCGAAAATATAGAGCGGGCTATTAAAAAAGGTACTGGTGAATTAGAAGGAGTTACTTACGATGAGGTTATCTATGAAGGTTATGGTCCTGGTGGGGTAGCAGTATTGGTAAAGGTACTCACTGACAATCGAAATAGAACCGTTTCAGAGATAAGAAGACTTTTTTCCAAATATGGTGGTAATCTTGGCTCCACTGGGTGTGTAGCCTGGATTTTTTCTCAAAAAGCTTATTTCTCTTTCGAGAGAGAAATAGTTAATCAAGATCAGATACTCGACTTAGCATTAGAAGTAGAAGTTGATGATATTGAGATAGACGAGAAGATTATTGAAGTAACTATGCCTCCATCTGAATTTGAAAATTTTAAAAAAATATTAGAAGAAAAAGAAGTAGAATATTCTTTAGCGGAAATAACTATGGTTCCCCAGACCACTGTTGACTTGGAAGGTCATAAAGCAGAACAAATGCTGACCCTAATGGAGCAATTAGAAGAACAAGATGATGTGCAGAATGTATATGCCAATTTTAACATTGAGGACCAGGTCATGGAACAACTTACAGCTGAACAGGGGTAGATTTTGATTATTTTAGGAATCGATCCCGGTCTAAACAACACCGGTTACGGATTGGTTGAAATTCAAAAGAATAAAATAAGAGCCATAGCTTATGGAGGTATTGTTAACAGTATAGACGATAATTTATCAGAAAAGGTGAAGAATATTCACTCTGAGATAAATACTCTAATTAAGAAATATGCTCCTCACGATTTAGTTCTTGAGGAGATATTTTTTAGTAAAAATACCAGAAGCGCACTCAATGTGGGAAAAGTTGTAGGAGCCCTGGCTCTAACTGCCTCCTTATTAGAAATAAATTTTTTTGTCTATACCCCTTTACAGGTAAAACAGGCGGTAGTTGGTTATGGTAGAGCTAGCAAAAATCAAGTGCAGGAGATGGTAAAAGTTCTCTTAAGCCTATCAAAAAAGCCAGAATATGAACATGCTGCAGATGCTTTAGCCGTAGCTATCTGCCACATTCACCACAAATATTCTTATTAAATAATAGTAATCTTTTAAATTTCTGTAAAAAGTGCATTTCAGTATTTCCAAAATATTGTCGACATTTAGTATTTATTAATTCTTTCAGGAGATAAAATTGTTGTGATAGCCTCTTTAACAGGGAAAATAGAATCAAAAGGAACAAATTCTGTAGTAATTAATGTTAACGGGGTGGGGTTTATTGTCAACGTGCCTTCCGGTGATAAGTTCGATAGTAATAAATTCCCGCTGACTATCTATACTCATTTGTATGTACGGGAAGATAGGATAACTCTCTATGGTTTTTCTGAAGAGAGTGAATGTAAATTTTTTAAAATTCTACTTGACACTCGCGGTATTGGACCGAAGGTTGCCTTAAACATAATTTCTGAAATGGGACCAGAGCGTTTTCAGCATGCTGTTTTAACAGAGAATTTATCTGATATGAGCACCATACCCGGTATTGGAATAAAATCTGCTAAAAAGATGGTGTTAGAGCTCAAAGAAAAATTTAAATTGTTAAAATCAGATTGGGAAATAGTAGCTGAAGAAGGCAAAAAGGACCTTGCTTGGGAAGGCATTGAAGCTTTGAAGGGGTTGGGTTATTCCGAAAAAGAAGCCAAGCAAAGAATCATGAATACTTTGGCTAAAACACCGGAACTCAGCTCGTTAAAATTAGAAGATTTAATAAAAGAGGCATTACAGAAATAGGGTTCACACGAAATGTCTATTAGAATTAATTTTAGAAATTTGCCGACTTTTTAATTTGCTATGGTAAAATTTGATTATATTGTTGGGTAAAAACAATTTTCAATAATGGATATAAGATAATCTATTATAAGAGAGCACTAAGCTATGGATAAAAAAGAAGATTTATTAGAAAAGGACTTAAAAAAGGAAGGCTTAGAATCTGAAGCCAACTTAAGACCTCAGAAAATGCAGTATTTTATTGGGCAACAAAATGTGAAGAATAATCTCTCAATTTATATCAAAGCTGCACTGCAAAGGGATGAGGCTATAGACCATATTTTATTATATGGACCCCCCGGTTTGGGAAAAACAACCTTAGCTAACATTATTGCCCATGAGATGGCAGTAAATATTAAGATGACCTCCGGCCCGGTAATTGAAAGGGCAGGAGATTTAGCGGCAATATTAACTAATCTGAAGGAAAAGGAAGTTCTTTTTATCGATGAAATACATCGTCTGAATCGGTCGGTGGAAGAGATACTCTACCCGGCTTTAGAAGATTTTGCACTTGATATCTTGATTGGAAAGGGCCCCAGTGCCCGTTCCATTCGGATTGATTTGCCAAAATTTACTCTGATTGGGGCCACTACCAGAACGGGACTCATCACTTCGCCGCTTAGAAGCCGTTTTGGAGTAATATCCCGAATCGGATACTATAATGAAGATGAGCTCCATCAGATAATTACTCGCTCGGCTACTATCTTGGATATCAGAATAGAAGAAAGTGCAGCCCGGGAAATTGCCAGGCGCTCTAGAGGGACCCCAAGAATAGCAAATAGACTGTTGAAAAGAGTTCGCGATTATGCTCAGATTGAAGGATTGGGGGTCATAAGTGATAAAATAACCCTGTTTGCTTTGAAAAATATGGGAATTGATGACCAGGGTTTATCTGATATTGATAAGAGATTGCTTTTAGTTATAATGAATAAATTTCAAGGCGGCCCGGTTGGATTAGATACACTTTCTGCCTCTTTAAATGAAGACAAAGAGACTATTTGTGATGTGCATGAGCCATATCTTTTACAGAAAGGCTTTCTCGCACGGACTCCTCAGGGACGAAAAACAACAGAAATGGCTTACCATTATTTTTCTCAGTACCGGAATAAGATTGGAGAAGATGATAACTCGACACTATTTTAAAGGAGCATCTTAGGTAAAGATGAATAATATGAATGTTATTGCTAAAATGCTTATCATAACAGGTGCATTGATTTTAATTAGCGGAATCATTTTTTTATTATTAGAAAAGTTTCCTTCTTTTTCTTTTCGCTTACCGGGAGATATTTTAATTAAGAGAAAAAATTTTGTTTTTTATTTTCCCTTAGGACTGTCAGTCTTGCTAAGCATCCTGATAACCCTTATCTTGCGAATTTTTAGATAGCCTCCTTCCCGATAGCTATCAAAGATATCAAACTAAACCAATCGAATGGAGTATCTCTATGAAAATATTAGGAATCCTTTCCCAAAAAAGTCGACAAAGAATAGCAAGTCACCGGTTAATATGTATTCTCCTGACAATACTCATTTTTTTATTTGTTACGCATGATGCGGTACATGCAGTTCCTATTATAAAGGTGGGGATATTTCTCGATTGTAAAGAGATTAACATTAAAGGGGATAAAGGGTTAAAGGTTTTTGAAGTATCTACTGGGGAAAATTTGCTTTTACAGAAAAACAATAATACCGTTAAAATAGTCGCAGAAAAGCAGGGAATAAGAATTAACAGCCAATCCTTTAAAACTAATCGAGGAATTAAGATTATGCCTGTAGCTGACGGTTTTCTTCAGGTGGAAGGGAAAAAGTATCGAGGCAATATAGAAATTATTTCTAACAAGTCTCTTTTAAAAGTTATAAATGTTATAGAGTTAGAAAAATATCTTTATGGGGTTTTAAAGTTAGAAATTTCACCCAATTGGCCGGTAGAAGCATTGAGAACTCAGGCAATTGCCGCCAGGACTTTCGCCTTGGCTAATATGAATAAATATATAGAGCAGGGGTTTAATCTCTGTGCCACTACTAATAGTCAGGAATATGGCGGTATTTCTTGTGAACATCCAGCCACTAATAAGGCGGTAGATGATACCAGGGGAATAATTGCTACCTATAATGGCAAACCAATCAATGCAGTTTACCATTCTGATTGTGGTGGTTCCACTGAAAACAGTGAAGATGTGTGGGGCGGTTATGTTCCCTACTTGAGGAGCGTATATTCCGATTACGAAGAAACTGTCTCGCCTCCCAATCACCAATGGGACTACTCACTTTCAGAACAGGAAATAATAGCAAAATTAGCTCAAAGTGGCCATCATTTTAATAAAATAAGAGAAATGATCATTGCTGAAAAGACCGAAACCGGTCGTGTTAAATCTGTAGAAATATGGGGTGATAATAAGAAAGTTACCTTTAAGACTAACGATTTTAGATTATTAGTGGGTCCGAATTTAGTTAGAAGCTCTCTATTTACAATGGAAAGCATAGTTTGCAGTAGAGCAGAGCCGGTTGCTCAAAATAATGAACTTCAGGTCCCAAACCCAGAACAGGAAGATTCCCAAAAGAAGGTAAGTGATATTCTTAAAGGGGATAGGGATTTTACCATTTCGGAGTTGCTTGAATTGTTGAATCGGCCAAAAAAGATGCCGGAGCCCAAAAAAAGTACTAAATCGAAAATAATTGAAAATAGTGTTGACGATACCGATTTAACGGTTATTTTCCATGGCAAGGGCTGTGGACATGGCGTGGGCCTCTCCCAATGGGGTGCTCATGGTATGGCTAAATTAGGGTTCAATTACGAGGAAATTCTGAAGTATTATTATAAGGGAATCATATTAACAAAACTTTATTGAGAATGTTTTACCGGGAGTCACCAATGGATGTATCTCTTTTTGATTATCATCTGCCACTCCAATATATTGCACAGGAACCCCTTAAAAAGAGAGACCAGAGTCGCTTAATGGTTCTGAATAAAAAAACGGGAGCAATTGAGCATAAAAAGTTTTTTGAGATTATCAATTATTTGAATCCCGGTGACCTTCTGGTTTTGAATGATAGTAAAGTAATTCCCGTTCGCTTATTTGGACATAAAAAAAATACCGGAGGGAAAGTAGAGGTGTTGCTTACAAATTTCAAGGCAAACTCATTCTGGCAGGCTTTATTAAAACCGGGCCGCAGAACCCCTCCCGGAACTGAAATATTATTCTCCCCACAACTCAGCGCCATGGTTGTTAATAGGGATACAGAAGAGGGCACTTTCTTGCTGGAGTTGAAAGCAGATGGAAACATTTCAGAAATTTTACAGAAAATTGGGAAAATGCCCACCCCGCCTTATATCAAAAAGAAACTGCAAAACCCTTCGTTTTACCAGACTGTTTATGCTAGAAAAAATGGCTCTATCGCCGCTCCAACAGCAGGTATTCATTTCACAGATAAACTATTAGCCGAGATTAAGAGGAAGGGTGTTGAGCTAATTTTTTTAACTTTGCATATTGGTAGGGGAACCTTTGAATTGGTGAAGGTTGATAAGATTGAAAAACATAGAATGAAAAAAGAGCTATACACTGTCAGCAAAGAAAATGCCCTGGCTATCAATCGGGCTATTTTTGAAAAAAGAAGAATTGTAGGGGTAGGAACCTCAGTTGTCCGTGCTCTGGAATCTGCTTTTTCAGCAGATAGAGTGTCGGAAGGAACTTACTGGACTGACCTGTTTATTTATCCGGGATATCGGTTTAAGGTGATTAAAACTTTAATTACTAATTTTCATCTGCCACGCTCCACTCCGCTCTTGTTGGCCTCAGCCTTTGCTGAAAAAGACTATCTTTTCCGAGCATACGAAGAAGCTATTAAGGAAAATTACCGTTTCTATAGTTTCGGGGATGCCATGTTCATTTACTGATTGTTAGTACTTTTGCATACTATTTAGAAGATGAAAGGCCGGTATGTCTTTTAATTTTAAAGTTATAAAAGAAAATAGGGATGTCAATAATAAAGCTCGATTAGGAATCCTGGAGACTGCGCATGGGATTATCGAAACACCTGTATTTATGCCGGTAGGAACACAGGCTACAGTCAAAGGGCTATTACCAAAAGAAATTGACGATTTAGGGTTCTCTATTATATTAGCCAATGCCTATCACCTCTTTTTAAGGCCGGGACATCAGTTAATCTTAAAAAACGGGGGCTTGCATAAATTTATGGGCTGGAACAAATCGATTTTAACTGATAGTGGGGGATTTCAAGTTTTTAGTCTGGGGAAAATCAATAAGATTGGCGAAGAAGGGGTGACCTTCCAATCTTACCTGGATGGCTCCCGGCATTTTATTAATCCGGAAAAGGCAATGGAGATACAGATGGCCTTAGGCTCTGATATTGCTATGGTCTTTGACCAATGTAGCCCTTATCCTGCTAGCCGATTTGAAACACAATCAGCGGCTGATCGGACTTATAGATGGGCCAAAGAATGCCAGGATTATCATCGGCATCCGGAACAAGTATTATTTGGTATTATTCAAGGGGGACTTTTTGCTGATATCCGTAAAGAGAATGCCTTGAAGATGATAGAATTAAAATTCCCCGGTTATGCTATAGGCGGTCTGAGTGTGGGAGAGCCAAAATCTTTAATGTATGAAATACTTGATTCCATAGTTCCCCTACTACCGGCCGAAAAACCAAGATATTTAATGGGTGTAGGAGCGCCGGAGTCTATTTTAGAGGGTGTTTCTCGGGGAGTTGACATGTTTGATTGCGTCCTGCCCACCAGAAATGGAAGAAATGGCTGCCTATTTACTCATAATGGCAAAATATCTATAACTAATTCCAAATATAGAACAGACCTGCAACCCTTGGATTCTGACTGTCAATGCTATACCTGCCAAAATTTTACCCGGGCTTATTTACGACATCTTTTTTTAGCAAAAGAGATGTTGGGGCCGATTTTAGGAACAATTCACAATCTTTATTTTATGAACCGACTGATGAAAAGAATAAGAAGAGCAATTTCAGAAGATAATTTAGAAGCTTTGAAAAAAGGATTTCTACAATAAATATAAAAATCAAGAAAAAAAAATTTGATAATTGGAAAACTATCATAATATTGTTAATAAAAATAAAGTATTAAAACATTTGATAAATATAAATTATTTAGCTATAATTTAATGGAATTAAAAAAGAAAGGTTTGGATTAATTGAAATGTCTCAAGGTGTGCAGCAATTTTTACCGTTAATCATTATTTTCGCCATTTTTTATTTTATCCTGATACGTCCGCAACAGCAAAGACAGAAAAAACATAAAGAGATGCTAGAAAGCTTAAAAGTGGGGGATAAGGTAATTACTATTGGCGGAATCTATGGCATTATTAGGGAGATTAAGGGTGATATATTTACTTTAGAAGTCTGCAAAGATGTAAGGATAAATACCACCAGAAGTGCTATCGGCCAAAAAGGGGAAGTTTAGGATTTCAGATACAAAGATACAGGAAAAAATTTAAGGGCTGGTTTTTAACCCGCCCTTCTTCTTGTTTAATTCTCTTTTAATTGCAGGGGGAATTCAGTTTCTCTTTTTATTGCTGAGCAATTAAGCCTTTAGAAAGAATGGTTGAAATAAATTAAGGATGCAATTGACTTATTTAATTTTTTAGCTACCCGTCAACATTCTTTTCTTTATTATCGATTGATATAAATTGAGATGGGCGCAGTTCAATTGAGTAAAATTGCTAGTATAGGATAAGTAAATATTTAGGGGAAATAGTTTTTCCTTTGCTACATTTGTTGAGGAGTTTTTAAATATGAAACAAATAAGAATGGTAAGATTAGCTTTTGTTGTTCTGGTTATTGGTATTGCCCTCTATTATGTCTTTCCTTTAAACAAAAATATTAACTTAGGACTTGATTTGCAGGGAGGCTCTCATATTGTCTTAGAATGCCTCGATTCACCGGATGCCCCGGTGGATAGCGATGCCGTAAACCGAGTAATAGAGATTATTACCAATCGAATCGATCCGGAAGGAGTGAAGGAACCTGTTATTCAGCGTCAAGGAGAAAGAAGGATTCTGATACAGTTGCCTGGTGTGGATGACCCCCAAGAAGCGGAGGATATTATCGGCAAGACTGCCTTACTAGAATTTAAAGATGCGTTAGGGGAGACCTTATTAACCGGAGCGTATTTGAAGAATGCCAAGTCTTCTTTTGACCGGTTTGGCAGACCTAATGTTTTGTTGGAGTTTAATGACGAAGGCGCAAAGCTGTTTGAAAAAGCTACTACTCAAAACGTGGGGAAAGTTTTAGCTATTACTCTCGATGGGCAGGAAATATCGGCACCGGTAGTACAGGAACCTATTCCTAGCGGAGAAGCCTCTATTGTGGGCTCATTCGCCGTTGAGGAAGCGCAGAGGCTGTCTTTATTGTTGAGGAGCGGTGCCCTTCCGGTGGAAGTCAAAATTTTGGAAAATCGTTCAGTTGGTCCAACTCTGGGCAAGGACTCCATTGACCGTAGCTTAAAAGCTGGTATAGTCGGCTTATTACTGGTATTTATTTTTATGCTAATTTTTTACAAGGGATTTGGCCTTATTGCCGATACTGCCTTATTAATATGTATGCTTTTAATAATGGGAGGGATGGCTATTTTTAAAGCTACTTTAACCCTACCGGGTATTGGCGGTATAGTGCTGACTATAGGTATGGCGGTAGATGCTAATATCCTGATTTTTGAAAGGATAAAAGAAGAATTAAGAATGGATAAAACCCTCAGAGCCTCCATTGAAGCAGGGTTCTCTAAAGCATTTATCACTATATTTGATTCCAATCTGACTACTTTAATTGCAGCTGTTGCCCTTCTTTATTTTGGCAGTGGTCCTATTAGAGGGTTTGCTGTTACTTTGAGTATAGGAATTGTGGTAAGCATGTTTACTGCAATTGTAGTGACTAAATTATTTTTAGAATTATTAGGGCCAAAACTTAATAAGAATGCTTTAGTTTGATATCGTGCAGGGAGGGCTTTGATGGATATATTTAAAGATGCTGACATTAAGTTCGTTTCCTTTAGGAAAAAAAGTTATCTTCTTTCCGGGATAATAATTTTGATTGGGCTCATATCCTTCTTAATACAGGGGTTCAGCTATGGTATAGATTTTGCCGGTGGTGCTTTGTTGCAGCTGGAATTTAATCGGAAAGATGTAGCTATTGCTGAGATTAGGAATGTATTGGGAGAAATAGATTTAGCCGGTAGTACTATTCAATCGCTATCCGATGGTGAATTTGTAATAAGAACAGCCCAGACCGAATTGCAAGAAAGGCAAAAAATATTAGATGTTATTAAAGAAAGAATTGGCCCCTTTCGGGTATTAAGGTTAGAAATAGTTGGTCCTGTTATTGGAGAATCATTAAAAAGACTGACCGCCCTGGCTATTATTTTTGCTTTTATTGGTATGATTCTATATATAACAGTTAGATTTCAATTTAAATATGCTATTACTGCAATTATTGCCCTGGCACATGATGTCTTAGTTACCTTAGCCGTACTCTCTTTATTACAGAAAGAGATAACAATTCCCATCGTAGCAGCACTTCTTACTATTGTAGGCTACTCCATAAATAATACCATTGTAATCTTTGATAGGCTTAGAGAGAATTTAAAGTTAAAGCCACAAGTCCCATTGCCAGAAATAATAAATCTTAGCATAAACCAATCTCTGACCAGGACTACCTATACTGCTGTCACCACCTTATTACCTGTACTGGCACTCTATTTCTTTGGCGGAACCTTATCCGATTTTGCTTTTGTTTTATTTATAGGAATTTCTGTAGGCACTTATTCCTCTAACTGTATTGCCGGACCCATGTTGTTAGAATTAAAGAAGAAGGGGAAAATATCTGCTAAATCTGTGTCGATAATTAATCAGGAAGAAAAAGTTAGGAAAAAAGAAATAAAAGTAACTAAAAAACAAAAAAAGAAGACCAAGTTAGAGTAAATACACAAAGGTGAACCTATTTCCATTTTGAGAATCGGAGGTTTTTGCTCAATGGATATAAGAAATATAATTCGGAATGTGCCGGATTTCCCGATAAAAGGGATACAGTTTAAAGATATTACTACCTTACTGAAAGACAAAGAGGCTTTTCGATATTGTGTTGACCAGATTACGCAGCACTGTAAAGGCTTAAATATCGACTATATTGCTGGGATTGAGGCACGTGGTTTTATTATAGGTGCTCCGGTTGCCTATAGTTTAGACGTAGGGTTTATTCCTATCCGCAAAGGAGGGCGGCTTCCCTATAAAGTAGAAAAGATTACCTACCAATTGGAATATGGGGAAAGTATCGTAGAAATCCACCAAGATGCCTTTCAAAAAGGTAACCGTATTATGGTAGTAGACGATTTGTTAGCTACCGGAGGAACCACTCTGGCCGTTTTTCAGCTTATTGAAAGATTGGGAGGGGTAGTGGTTGGGGCTGATTTTATTATAGAATTAGAAATGTTACAGGGAAGAGAAAAGCTTAAAAACTACCCGGTTTTTTCCCTAGTAAAATATAAGATATAATTACCCGAAATCAATATAAAATAACTAAGACAATTGCTATTTTCCATTCTAATTTAATCACCATAAAAGCATTTCAAAAGAGCACATTAATTTAGCAATAACTATATATAGACAAAAGTATTATAATGAAGTTGTTCCTTTCCTGAATAGCCATGTTAAGAGAAGAGGTATCCCAAATAGATATACCGGTTAAGATTGAAACAATAATAGATAAAATTAAAGACTACAATGCCGAAGCTGATTTTGATTTTTTGTGGAGGGCCTATATCTTCTCCCAGGAAGCCCACCAGAATCAAAAAAGATATTCCGGTGCACCTTATCTATCCCATCCATTAGAGGTAGCCGATATACTGGTAGATCTGAACATGGATATTACTACCATTGCCGCAGGTTTGCTGCACGATGTGGTAGAAGATACCCAGGTAAGTTTGGAAGAGATAAATAATATCTTTGGGGAAGAAGTTGCTATGTTGGTAAATGGAGTCACCAAGCTGAGTAAGATTTCTTTCCAGACTAAAGAGGAGGCACAGGCTGAAAATTTTCGAAAGATGTTTCTGGCTATTGCTGAAGATATCAGGGTTATTTTGATTAAATTAGCCGATAGATTGGATAATATGCGTACTTTAAAATATATGCCTGCGCCCAAACGTTTACTGAAAGCTCAGGAGACTTTAGATATATATGTTTCCATTGCTCATAGGCTAGGTCTATACCAGGTGAAGTGGGAGCTAGAAGATCTTTCTTTGCTCAATTTAAACCCTAGAAAATACAGAGAATTAGCTAAAAATGTGGCTAAAAGTAGGGAAGAAAGAGAGCAGTACATAGAATTTATAAAAAAGAAGATGGAAGAGGAGCTAAAGAAATTTGGCATCAAAGTCAGGATACAGGGAAGACCTAAAAATATCTACAGTATTTATAGGAAAATGAAAGAACAGGAAAAATACTTTTTTCAAATCCTGGATTTAATGGCAATTAGAATTATCTGTAACAATATTACCGATTGTTACGCTTCCCTGGGTCTTCTTCATTCTTTCTGGAAACCGATGCCGGGAAGGTTCAAAGATTATATTGCTATGCCTAAATCAAATATGTATCAGTCTCTGCACACTACTGTTATTACCTCAGAAGGTGAACCACTTGAAGTTCAAATTAGAACAGAGGAAATGCACCGTACAGCTGAGTATGGAATTGCCGCTCATTGGAAATATAAAGAAAAAGGAGAATCAATAAAAGATAGTAAATTTGAGGAAAGGTTAAGCTGGTTGCGCCAGATACTGGATTGGCAGAAAGAACTGAAAGACCCACGTGAATTTATGGAGAATCTGAGAATTGACCTATTACAGTATGAGGTATATACTTTCACTCCCAAAGGTGATGTAAAAATCTTGCCACTAGGTTCAACCCCAGTGGATTTTGCCTATTCTATACATACCGAAATTGGCCATCACTGTGTGGGTGCCAAGGTTAACAATAGAATTGTGCCGCTTGATAGAAAATTGTCCAGCGGCGACATTGTAGAAATAATAACATCTAAAACATCTGAAGGACCAAGTCGAGATTGGCTGAAATTTGTACAGACCTCATCTGCAAAAAGTAGAATTAAGGGCTGGTTTAAAAAAGAGTTTAAGGCAGAGAATATAGAAAAAGGGAGAACTATGTTGCTCAAGGAACTGGAAAAATTCAGAACTCCTTGGAGTCCCGAATTAGAGAAAAAACTTGCCGATATTTGTCAGTCAATGGGCTATACCGACTCTGATTCTTTATTGGAAGCAGTTGGTTATAAAAAATTGAACCCTGTTCAATTGATTAATAAATTGTTACCCCAAAAGAAAAAAGAGGAAGAAATTCAGGTTAAAGAAGAAGCCGTTAAAGAAAAAAGGATTGAAAAGGGTGTAAAGATTGATGGAGTAGATAATTTGCTGATACAATTTGCTAAATGCTGCCACCCGGTTCCGGGTGATGGTATCATTGGTTATATTACCAGAGGAAGGGGAGTCACCATTCATAGGGTTGAATGCCCCAATCTAATTAATCTTGCTCAGGATGGTGAAAGGATTATTAAGGCGGAGTGGTATGATACTGAGGAGAGTTATTTTCCGGTAAATATAAAAATCATAGCCACAGATAGAAAAAATTTACTCTCTGATATATCGATGGTACTATCAAATCTTAAAGCAGAAATAAAATATATCAATGGTGTTACCGACAAAAACAATGTTGTTATTATGAATCTTACCATTGAAGTTAATTCACTGGACCATTTAAAAGAAATATTGGCCCGGCTAAAGAGTCTGGCTGGTGTGAAAGAAGTAATAAGGACGGAAGGAGAATAGCGAAGTAGAACAATGAAAGCGGTTATCCAGAGGGTCAGTAATGCCCGAGTCATAGTAGGGGAGCAACAAATTGCTCAGATAGATAAAGGTATGTTAGTTTTACTGGGTGTAAAAAAGGAGGATACACAACAAGAGACCGAACTGTTAGCAAAAAAAACGGCAAATTTGCGGATCTTTAATGATGAAGATGGGAAAATGAATTTGTCTCTGCTGGATACAGAAGGGGAGGCCTTGGTAGTATCACAATTTACCCTATATGGTAATTGTAAAAAGGGGAGGAGACCGAGCTTTATAGAGGCGGCCTTGCCGGAAAAGGCAGATTTACTTTATCAATATTATGTAGACTGTTTAAGGAAAGAGGGTATTTCTGTCCAAACTGGGCAGTTTCAGGCCATGATGCAGGTTGAATTAATTAATGATGGTCCGGTTACTATAATTTTAGATAGTGATGATTTTTAGTTCGATGGTAGTAAAATAAGGAAGGTTTTTATGAGTAGAGATCGGCAAAGCTTTTATTTAAAAAGGATAGTTATGGGGGATCTGGCTACCAATTGCTATCTTCTGGGATGCCTGAAGACTAATGAGGCTGCAGTTATTGACCCAGCCGAGGAGAGTGAAATTCTTTTAGATCTGATAGATGAGAAAGGATTTCAATTAAATTATATTATTAATACCCATGGCCATGGTGACCATATTGGTGGGAATAAACAATTAAAGGAAAAATATTCTGCCAAATTATTGATACATCAGCTAGATGAGGGTATGTTGATTAATCCTCAAAAGAATTTTTCTTTTTATATGGAAAAGCCTATCCAGTCCCCAGCGCCTGATGATTATTTAAGAGATGGAATGTGCCTAAATTTAGGTCTGCACCGTCTCTATATTATCCATACTCCAGGTCATTCTCCAGGCAGTGTTTCCATAAGATTAAATCATATTATCTTTACCGGAGATACTTTATTCAAAGAAGGTATAGGGCGAACAGACCTTCCTGGGGGTTCGCAACCAGTATTAATGCATTCCATTAAAGAAAAATTGTTAGGCTTAGATAGTTCCAGCGAGATCTTGCCCGGTCATGGTCCCGCTTCTACTTTAAAACATGAATTAGAGTATAACCCGTGGCTGTAATAAGTTAGGGTTAATATGGGATTGATAGAGGAGAAATTATGTTGTCATATGAGATAAAGGATATTAATTTGGCTGAGTCAGGGTTGAAACGGATAAGATGGGCACAAAATCAAATGCCTGTCNTGGTTGATATTAAAAAACGTTTTGAAAAAGAACAACCTTTGAAAGGCATTAACATCTCTGCCTGTCTGCATGTCACCACAGAGACTGCTGTATTAATGATTGCCTTAAAGGCAGGCGGCGCTCGTCCCGTCTTGTGCGCTTCTAATCCCCTAAGTACTCAGGATGATGTAGCAGCATCGCTGGTAAGGGACTGTCAAATTCCGGTTTTTGCTATTAAGGGAATTGATTCCAGTGGCTATTATCGCCATATCAACAGAGCATTAGACTGTGGACCACATCTTACTATGGATGACGGAGCAGATCTGGTTAGCATGGTTCATAGTTCGAGAAAAGAGCTTATTGCCAATATAACTGGCGGAACAGAAGAAACTACTACCGGCGTTATACGTTTAAGAAGTATGGAAAAAGAAGGGGTTTTACAGTATCCCATTATTGCTGTAAATGACGCTTTAACCAAACATCTTTTTGATAATAGATATGGAACAGGACAGAGCACCATTGATGGTTTATTCAGGAGTACCAATATTTTGCTTGCCGGTAAGGTAGTAGTAGTATGCGGATATGGATGGTGTGGCAGAGGTGTAGCGAACAGAGCGAGGGGGATGGGGGCTAGGGTAATCGTTACTGAGATTGATTCACTGAAAGCTCTAGAAGCAATAATGGATGGCTTTCAAGTAACCACAATAGGCAAAGCTGCCCAAATCGGTGATATTTTTATTACTTTAACCGGAAATAAAAATGTTATCGGCAAGAGTGAGTTTTCAGTAATGAAAAACGGCGCAGTCTTGGCTAATGCCGGACATTTTAATGCCGAGATCGATATCCCGGCACTGGAAGAAGTAACTATAAAAAAAGAATTAGCTAGAAATGGGGTTATATCCTACATTTTTAAGGATAAAAAACAGCTTTACTTATTAGCAGAGGGGAGATTGCTAAATTTATCTGCCGCTGAAGGGCATCCTGCCAGTGTTATGGACATGAGTTTTGCTAACCAGGCATTGTCGATAGAATACTTAATTAAAGAAACCGGGTCGCTATCTAAAAAGGTTTATTCCGTTCCGGAAGAGATAGACCAGCAAATAGCTTTGTTAAAATTAAATAGTATGGATATTACCATTGACCAACTAACCGAAGAGCAAAGAAAGTATTTGAGCAGTTGGCAAGAGGGTACCTGATTCTCTTAATGAAATAATTTAATATGGAATATAATTAATTTATGAAAAGATGGTTGATAATAATTTTTGGGATTATCTGAAAGAAGGATTTCTTAATCTTATTTATCCTCTTAGTTGTCAGAATTGTGGCAGACCAATTAAAGAGTCCAAGGGGTACAGCCTTTGTGATGATTGCCTGAAACTAATAAAATTAATCTCTCCTCCTTATTGCTATCGATGTGGTAAACCATTTTCAGGGGAGGTAGACTTTGAAGAAAAAGCAATTTGCGCTGATTGCCTTACAAAAAAGCGCCCTTACTATTTTACCAGGTCTGTTGCTTATTATCAGGGAGTGTTGAGAGAAGGCGTTCATTTACTTAAATACCAAAAACAAGTAAAATTAGTACAGCCTTTAGGGAATTTACTGGTTAGCTATCTGGCTAAGAATGATTTTATTATGATAAGAGAAATTGATTTAGTTGTACCGGTACCTTTGTTTAAGAAAGACTGCTTAAAAAGAGGTTTTAACCAGAGTAGTTTATTGGCAAAATATGTTGCTGATTACTTTTCCCTCTACTTTTCAGAGGATTTATTAATAAAAGATAAAATGAATTTATCTCAAGTCGGCTTATCAAAGACAGAAAGGAAGAAAAATGTCAGAAAGGTCTATACTCTAAATACCTCTTTTTCACTAGAAGGATTATCCAATATTCTTTTAATTGACGATATATTTACCACCGGTGCTACTATTGATGCCTGTTGCCGGGAATTAAAAAAAACAGGAGTAGAGAAATTATATGTCTTGACTTTGGCGAGAGGAGTATAAATACCATTGTAGAAATTCCTCCTTAGGGCTGTGGTTGAAAGTCGATGCCAGCCGCAGGCAAAACGACCCACGTAAGGTAACGATTATTAGTTACTGAGCATGGTGCGGTTTTGGAGTAAGTCCTGCCTTATTATAGGAATATAATAGGAGAAGAGTATTAGTGAAAAGATAGCGAGGCTCTCTGCAGGCGAATGTGGGGTAAAAGACCAGGTCAGCCTAAGGAGGGATACTTTTAAGGATAAACGAACCCTTAGCAGTAATGGAAAAATTAATTTTATAAATTAATTAAAGAAAGCATTAACGGAGATGCTATAATATTATAAATGTGTAAATAATGGATGAGTATATTCTCAATTCTTTTATTCAGAGAATAGGTTTGAAGAAAGTATGCCTTATCAGTTAAGTACTGTTTCTAAGCGAATAATATTGTTGAACCTAAATCAATTGAAGGAGGAGCAGAATGAATTTAATTATAAAAGGTAAACAATTTGAGGTAACAGATTCTATAGAGAACTATATCAGAAAAAAAATGACGAAATTAGAGAAGTATTTTGATCAGATTATGGAGGCAGTTGCCACAATTAGTGTTCAGAAGCATAGGCATATCTTCGAAGTTACTTTACAGGCTAAAAGGGCGATTATTAAAGCAGAAGAAGAGAGTGATGATATTTATAATTCTATTGATCGGGTTGTGGAAAGACTGGAAAGGCAAATAATTAAATATAAAGAAAAACTTTACTCTAAGCATGGTACTGAGTACAATAAAGGTAAAGTGGTAGAAATAAGTGAAAATGAAGACCTTGAAATAAGTTCTCCGCCTGAACAGGATAGAAAGATTGTGAAGACGAAAAGATTCGTCTTAAAGCCTATGTCCCCGGAAGAGGCAAGCTTACAAATGGACCTCTTGGACCATAATTTTTTTGTTTTCAGCAATGAAGAGTCCGGGCAAATCAATGTTATCTACAAGAGGAAGGATGGCAATTTTGGTTTAATAGAACCTGAAATATAAAAGAGGGAGCTATAGATGAACAATGTCTCCATAAATAATTTTCGTAATTTTATCACCTTACCCCAGTCTACTACTAAAATAAAAGAAATTGAAAATTCTATTAATTCTTTAAATGGGGTATTATTTTCCAAGATTGTTTTGGCTGAGGATAAAGAGATTAAAGAAATTCATATTATTACTAAAGATTTATATAGCCCCAAAAAGATTACCCGTGATATAGAATCTCTCCTAATGGCTAAATATAACATTCCTGTAGATTACCGTAAGATTAGTATTGCCCAGGTAGCTGAGGAAAAAAATTATTCTCCTCGCTTAAAGATTTCCGATCTCTCGGTTACTTCTGAAGGGGAAACCTTGCAGGTAATAGTAAAACTGGAAAATAATAATAAAATTTTCGAGGGAAAGATAAGCTGCATCAACTGGGACAAGAATAGGGAATATATTATCACCAGAGCGACATTAGAGGCAATCACTTCTTTTTTAAAAGGACGGGTATTCTTTCAGGTGGAAGAGATTAAAAAAGTATATTTAGAGGATAGGGAAGTGTTTCTAATTTCAATTAATCTGATTAATGAGCAAGGCAAGGAAAATCTAATAGGTGTTGCCCCGATTGATGATGACCAGCACAGATCCCTGGTTAAAGCTATCCTGAAGGCGGTAAACCGAAGAATAGCCTTTAATTAAAAAAATGATTAGAAATTGATGTAACGATATAATATAGATATAGATAGGTCGGTGATCCTTAGATAAAACCATTTAAAGGTGAAAATAAGTAGCAGATAGTTTTCTGAATGAGCGAAGCGTAGCGGTTTTTGCTTGTTCTTATTAGAACAAAGAAAAACCGTGGAGGTGCGACATGAAAATTAATAAAGCCAAATTAATCAGCTTTTTAATCAGTGTCATGGCCTTGCTACTGGCCGGTGGCGCCAAGTTTAGATGGTAAAAACTAGGGCTCACCGACCTATTTTTTAACAATAGGAGAAAATATTAGTTGAACCGCAAGCTAAAATTATTTATATTATTGATTTCCATATCCGCTACCGTGCTTTTTATTTTTTTACTCCCTAACATTACTGCAATTTCTGAAATATGGCTACCCTTCCTGTTTTTTACGATTATTGCAATTATTGCTGAACATAAACCCGTTGTATTGCCAGCGGGTGGAAATATTACAGTAGCCTTTCCCATTAGCTTTGTAGTAATATTGGTCTACGGACCTGCCATAGCTATGGTTTTAGAATTCTTTAGTATAATCTGGACCATTTTTAGAAAAAAAGGATCATGGTTTAAAGCCCTATTCAATGCAGCTCAATATTCATTGTCTTCAGGGTTAGCAGGGGTAGTATATATATTTACAGGTGGTGTGGTGGGAAAACAAAATTTTGTTCATTATATAATTCCGGCCGCATTATGTGCCTTAACTTATTGTGTAGTTAATACATTATTAGTTACTACTGTGATTTCCTTGGATTCGGGAATGAGTCTGGGAAAGGTGTTTAGGATTAATATTAGAGAGGTACTTCCCAGTTACTTGGCGGAGGCGCCCATGGGCTTTATTATGGCTATTATTTATGTACATATTGGCATTTTTGGTATCCTTCTCTTCTTCTTTCCACTTCTGTTAGCCCGTCAATCTTTTGAGCTATATACCAGAATGCGAAAAATTTATTTAGAAACTATTCGCACTCTGGCTGCTACCATCGATGCCAAAGACCCATACACTCTGGGCCATTCCGAGAGGGTATCACATTTAGCAGTTGACTTAGCTAAAAAATTAGATTTCGCTGAAACAGACATTGAATACTTAGAATATGCAGCAATTTTACATGATATCGGGAAAATAGGTATTGCGGACAGTATATTAGGGAAAAAAGATAGACTGACGGATGAAGAATATAAAAAAATAAAAGAACATCCCGTTATCGGAGCAAATATCATTGATTCCATTGAGTTTTTGAAAAAATGCTCTAAGGCGGTATTGCATCATCATGAGCGTTATGATGGTAATGGCTATCCCCAGGGATTAAAGGGAGAGGATATTCCTAAAACGGCAAGATTATTAGCTGTAATCGATGCCTATGATGCGATGAATTCCGATCGTCCCTATCGTAAAAAGCTTTCTCCGGAGGATATTGTACAGGAATTAAGAGATGAATCGGGCAAACAATTTGACCCGGTTATAGTAAAGGCATTCCTTTCCTTATTACAGGAAAGGAGGATAGGCTGATGTTATATATTATCATTATTGTTGCCAGTATAATAATTAGTTTAATTTGCGGGGGGGAACTGGAAAGACTGACCAATATTTCTATTGAGGGGGTACCCCTATTTGCCGTTGCTCTTTTATTAAGGTTAGGGGTATGGGCAGCAGAATTACTAAGTTTTTCGGGGATTGTGAGGTTTAGTCCTCATTTAATAATTATCTCCTATCTTATTCTAATTTTTGCATCGTTACGTAATATAAAACTGCCGGGCTTTAAATACATTGGTCTAGGGTTATTATTGAATGCCTTCGTTATTATGTTGAATGGGGGAAGAATGCCGGTATTGATAACCCAAGGCTTAGTGGAAAAATTTAATTCCGCTACTCTATCTCCGGCTGGAAACAGTGCAGTTCACTGCTTAAGGGGCAACATGACTCTGTTTGCCTTTTTAGGAGATGTTATTCCCATGCCCTGTTTTTTTCCGACTAATGAGTTATTAAGTGTAGGCGATATTATGCTCTTTATCGGTTTATTTGTTCTCATTCAACAAATAATGATGAAGGAAATGGCATTGCAGAAAGATTCGGCGAGTTCAGAATAAACAAGAAGGGAAAACTATAAATCATGCTTAGCATTGCCCGTAGATTATTTGGTGACGCTGACACGAAAGAATTGAATAGATTAAAACCATTAGTAAATAAGATTAATAATTTAGATGGTGTAATAAAAGGGTTAAAGGACATTGATTTAAAAGAAAAAACAGCATACTTTAAAAAACTTATTTCTGAGGGCGTTTCTATAGATTCTATACTTCCCGAGGCTTTCGCAGTAGTTAGAGAGGCTGCTCAAAGAACTATTAAGATGCGCCATTTCGATGTCCAGTTAATTGGCGGTATGGTACTGCACCAGGGGAAGATCGCCGAGATGGCAACCGGTGAAGGGAAGACCCTGGTGGCTACCTTGCCTGCTTATTTGAATGCCCTAACCGGAAAGAGTGTTCATATAGTTACGGTAAACGATTATCTGGCTAAAAGAGACCGTTTTTGGATGGGCCCGGTCTATGAATTTTTAGGATTGAAGGTAGGTCTCATCCAGCATGATATGGATCCTGAGCAGAGAAAAGAGGCCTATCAATCAGATGTAGTCTACGGGACTAATAATGAATTTGGATTTGATTACCTAAGAGACAATATGAGTATTACTCCTGAAGAAATAGTACAGCATGAACACGCATTTGCCATTATAGATGAGGTAGACAGCATCTTAATAGACGAGGCAAGAACTCCGCTGATAATCTCAGGGCCAACGGATGAATCTACCAGTAAGTATTTTCAAATAGATAAACTAATCTATCAGTTAAAAGAGGAGCAGGACTACAAGATTAATGAAAAGGAAAAGACTGCCTACCTTACAGAAGAGGGCGTAGTTCGTATGGAAAAACTGTTGGGGGTGGATAATCTTTATGATCAGAATAATGTACACTTACAGCACCATATTAACCAGGCCCTTAAAGCTCACCGATTATTCAGAAGAGATGTTGACTATGTAGTAAAAAATGGAGAGGTCATTATTGTAGATGAATTTACAGGACGACTTATGTTTGGCAGGCGATATAGTGACGGCTTGCATCAAGCCATTGAAGCAAAAGAAAATGTGGTTATAGCTCGTGAAAGCCAAACCTTAGCCACTATTACCTTTCAAAACTTCTTCCGGTTATATTGTAAATTAGCCGGTATGACCGGTACGGCAAAGACAGAGGAAGATGAATTTATTGAAATTTACAACTTGCCGGTAGTGGTAATACCACCCAACAGAACCTTAATCAGGCATAGTTTCCCGGATGTTATTTATAAAACGGAAAAGGAAAAATTTAAAGCAGCTATAGAAGAGATTAGAGAATTGCATAAACAGGGCAGACCGGTGCTGGTAGGTACGGTATCGATTGAAAAATCGGAAAGATTAAGCAGATTATTGGAAAAAGAACACATCGAGCATAATATCTTGAATGCTAAAAATCATGAAAAAGAAGCTGAAATAGTTGCTGAAGCTGGCCAGAGAGGGAAGGTGACTATCTCCACTAACATGGCTGGCAGGGGTACCGATATTGTTTTAGGGGAAGGCATAGCGGAAATGGGTGGCTTACATGTTATTGGTACTGAGCGGCACGAGAGCAGAAGAATAGATAATCAATTAAGAGGCAGGGCCGGCAGACAGGGAGATCCCGGTTCTTCCCGGTTTTTTTTAGCCTTGGAAGATGATCTTTTGCGCCTGTTTGGCTCGGACCGCATAGTTAGTGTCATGGAAAAATTAGGAGTAGAAGAAGATACCCCCATCGAACATCCTTTTATCACCCGCTCTATAGAAGGTGCTCAGAAAAGAGTTGAAGGCAGAAACTTTGAAATTAGAAAACAATTATTACAATTTGATAATGAAATGGAATTTCAGAGGAAGATTATCTATGAACAGAGAAAGACAGTTCTCGTGAGTGATAATGTTAAGGATATCATTTCTGACATGATTGATGACACTATAGATAACATGTTGCAAAGGTATGCCAGTAAGGATGTCTATCCGGAAGAATGGAACTTAGAGGCTTTAAAGGGAAATTTTTATGAGATATTTGGTCTTACCATGGACCTTCCCAAAGATGTTACTACTCTTACCATTCCTTATCTACAGGGAAATCTTCTGGAAAAAGTAAAAATGGGCTATCAGGAAAAAGAGAATGAACTCAGCTCTTTACTGTTGAGACAGATTGAAAAAATGATTTTGCTTAGAATTGTAGACAGAGAGTGGAAAGACCATTTAAAAAGATTGGATGATCTAAAACAGGGAATCGGTTTAAGGGCTTATGGACAAAAGGATCCCTTAACGGAATACCATTTTGAAGCCCATAATATGTTTCAGAATATGATAGACAATATTAAAGAAGATTGTATTAAATTTATTTTTAGAGTAAAAATTGAACAAAAGCCTCAACCTCCAATAACCGAGCAAAAATCAACAAGTGATGCATCAGTACTATTAGCAGGGCCTAAGGTTAAGGTTGAGCAGAAAAAGCAAATGACAAAAGATTCATCTACTAAGAAGAAGATGGGCAGAAATGACCCCTGTCTTTGCGGGAGCGGGTTGAAATATAAATATTGTTGTGGCAAAAAATAACTCAGATAGCATGACTATAAATAGACAAGGTTTTAGAGGGAAATAATATAAGATAAAATAGGAGCGAATGGTTAGAGAAATGATGGGAATTGATGTCAGCGTAATTAGATTAGAAATGAATCTGTTAAATGATAAGATAAAAAAACTGGGAGAACATCTTTGAAGTAGAGCATAAAAATGAACTGATTAAAGAGATTTGCCAAAAAATGCAATTCCCCACCTTCTGGCAAGAACAGGAAAGAGCCAATGCTTTAAGTAAAGAGCTTAAAGACCTACAGAATGTGGTACAAGATTATCAAAAAATAACAGAAGAGATGGAAGAATTAAATATTCTCTTTGAGCTGAATTGCCAGGAAAATAAGACCGAGATCTGGCAAGAGGTAGCCTTTAAGATTAAAAGATTAGAAGAGGAAGTTAATAGTCAGGAACGGAGCATCCTTTTTTCTGGAAGATATGATAAATACAATGCCATTGTCTCTATTCATCCTGGCGCAGGTGGCACCGAATCCCAGGACTGGGCAGAGATGCTGCTCAGAATGTATTTGAGATGGGCAGAAAAACATAATTTAAAGACTAAAATAGTTGATTTTATGCACGGAGATGAAGCAGGTATTAAGAGTGTTACCTTTACAGTCACCGGCAAGAATGCCTTTGGTTTCTTGAAATCGGAAAAAGGAATCCACCGCTTAGTCCGCATATCCCCATTCGATGCCAATAAAAGAAGGCATACTTCCTTCGCTTCAGTTGAAGTGATACCGGAAATTGATGATGAAATTGAAATAGAGATTAATGATTCAGATTTAAAGATTGATACCTATCGCGCTACCGGAGCCGGTGGGCAGCATGTCAATACTACCGACTCTGCTGTTCGAATAACTCATTTACCTACCGGAAGTGTAGTGCAATGCCAGAATGAGCGGTCTCAGCACAGCAATCGTCTAACTGCTATGAAAATTTTGCGAGCCAGGCTGTTCGAATATTATCAGAAAAAACAAGAAGAAGATCTGGAAAAAATAAGCGGGGATAAAAAAGATATTGCCTGGGGCAGTCAGATCCGTTCCTATGTATTTCAGCCCTACCAGATGGTTAAAGACCACCGTACTAAATTTGAAAGCAGTAATATACAGCAGGTCATGGATGGAGAGATACAAGATTTTATAGATACCTATCTACAAACTTATCAGAAGTATGAAAATAATTGATTTCAGAAACGGAGGAGTTTATATTTTATGCTGAAAGATCGAAAAATTAAAAACTTTTTAGATTTACTGGCCTCAAAAGCAGCCACTCCTGGTGGAGGAAGTGTAGCGGCTTTAACCGGAGCTATGGGAGCGGGTTTGCTCTCAATGGTGGGCAATTTAACCACAGGTAAAGAAAAGTATAAAGATGTAGAAGACCGGATAAAAGAATTATTAAGTAGAAGTGAAAACTTAAGAATAGAATTTGAAGGGTTAATGGAAAGCGATGTGGCAGTTTTTAATGAACTTATGGCTATAATGAAATTGCCCCGGGCTACTGAAGAGGAGAAAGAAAAAAGAGACCAGAAGATGCAGATTGCCTTAGTTGAGGCGGCAAAGGTGCCTTTAGCTGTAGCACAAAAAAGCAAAGAATTGATAGATTGTTGTAAAGAAATTGCGGGTATTGGGAGCAAAAATGCCATTAGCGATGTTGGGGTAGGTGTTTTATTGGCAGAAGCCGCTTTCCATAGTGCCATAATCAATGTAAAAATAAATTTAAATTTAATTAAAGATGAAAAAATAAAAGAAGAACTAAACGAAGAAATAAATAATCTAACTGAATCAGTAAAAGGTGAAAAGGACCAGGTCTTAGAAGTGGTACTACGAAGATTGTAAATCTTATTTCTTTGATTTTGGCCAATTATAAAACTTAAGCAAGTCTCTCTTGTTTCAACTGACAGAATTTTTTCATTCTTTATTGACAAAAGGAAAAGATATGGTATTCTGTAAATGGTTAATCCATTAGTCAATTAGTCCAATAGCCAAGGTTCAAAAACTGTGAAAATTGAAATCAACAAAAGTAGCAGAATACCGCTATATCTTCAGATTAAAGAGCAATTGAAAGGGCTTATACAAAACGGTCAACTATTTAAAGGCATGCAATTGCCCACAGAAAGAGAGCTATCTCATCAACTGAAAGTAAGTCGTAATACTGTGAGCATGGCTTATAAAGAGCTGTCTTTAGAAAAAATAATCTCCTCCACTTCAGGTAAGGGAACTTTTATTACAGCAGAAGCTGGACCGGAAAACCATTTACTCTCTAATACACAGAAGTCAACAGTAATCAGAAAAATAGATTTAGCCATTGAGAAAGCGTTAGAATCAAATATTCCAGTTGAAGATTTTATCCGCCTCATCAGCCATCGCTATAAAGAGAAGAGAGCTCTGTCGAACAATATTCATATAGCTTTCATTGAATGTAACCAGGAGCAATTGTTTTATTTTTCCCATAAATTAGAGCTGGGTACCGGTATTAATATAATACCTATCTTGATTGATGAGATGTATCTAAATAAGGTTAATTTTCAAAACCAAATAAAATCAGTTGATTTAATAGTTACTACCTTCTTTCACCTCCAGGAAGTAGAAGATTATTTGAAGAATGAAAACAAAAAGATTGTAGCCATAGCACTCGATCCTGAGATGGAGACCATGGTAAGGATTGCCCATATCGCTACCCCTGATATAAATATTGGTTTAGTATGTTTAACTGACAAATTTGCCGAAAGAGTCATAAAATCCATTAACAATAGTGGTATAAAATATAAAAATATTGCTTTCACCACCACTAAGGAATTAAATGAACTAAAAAGGTTAATTCGAAAAAATGATATCTTAATAGTTTCGCCCGGTAGAAAAAAAGAGGTTCAAAAATTGATTTCTAAGAATATTCCATTGATAGAGTTTATTTATGTTCCAGATAAGGGCTCTATTGATACTTTGAATAAAACAATAATCGATATTAAAAAGAAAGAGGTGACACCAGAGCGTAATGAATAAAAATATAAATCAAGAAATTTATGAAAATGAAAAGACCATCATTACTATAAATGAAGATTGGTGCAAGGCTTGTGGTATATGCATTCAATTTTGCCCAGCCAAAGTCTTGGTGAGCAGCGAAAGAGGTCATCCGGTGGTAAAAAATATTGAGGATTGCATCCATTGTAGGTTATGCGAGTTAAGATGTCCGGACTTTGTCATTAATGTTGTGAAAAAAGAGGAAAATCTTAGTCCTAGTCTAAATCAAAAAGGTCTGGAGGATTAGCTATGTCAGAGAAAAAAAGATTGGAAAAAATATTACAGGGAAATGAAGCATGTGTAGAAGGGGCAATTTTGGCAGGAGTTCGCTTCTTTGCCGGTTATCCCATTACCCCTGCTTCAGAAATAGCGGAAGGCATGGCGCAAAGACTTCCGGCGTTGGGAGGAGTGTTTATGCAGATGGAGGACGAGATTGCCAGCATGGCAGCAACTATAGGAGCTTCTTTGGCTGGAGCAAAGGCCATGACTGCCAGTTCCGGTCCGGGGATATGCCTAAAGCAGGAGAATATAGGTTTTGCGGCAATTTGCGAAGTTCCTTGTGTGATAGTTAATTCCCAGCGAGGAGGCCCCAGTACCGGCTTACCGACTAAACCGGCACAAGCTGATGTTATGCAAGCCCGCTGGGGAACACATGGAGACCACCCTATGATAGTGTTATCACCCTCTGATGTAACTGAGGTTTTAAATATTACTATAAAAGCCATTAATTTTAGTGAAAAATACCGCACCCCGGTGATGTTAATGTTAGATGAAGTAATTTCTCATATGCGCGAAAAAGTAATTATTCCCCCTAAAGAAGAGATTGAGATAATCGATAGGAAAAAACCGACTGTGGTTAAAGAAGACTTCCTGCCATATAAAGCTGATGATGACCTCGTTCCACCTATGGCCAATTTTGGGAGCGGTTACCGTTATCATGTAACTGGCTTAGTGCACAATGAAAAAGGTTATCCTACTTCAAATAATAAGGAAATTGATTATTTAATTAGAAGGCTTACCAATAAAGTTGAATTAAACAAGAAGGATATTATCTTAGAGGAAAAGTATTTACTGGATGATGCCAGAGTAGCAATAGTTGCCTATGGTTCTGTAGCAAGGGCAGCTGAAAGAACAGTTAAATTAGCGAGGGAAAAAGGAATAAAAGTAGGTTTGTTAAAACTAATTACTCTTTGGCCTTTTAGTGATGATACAATCAGCCAATTAGCAAGCCAGGTAGACTTAATAGTGGTTCCGGAAATGAATTTAGGGCAGATGGTTCGTGAAGTGCAAAGAGCAGCAGAAGGTAAATGCCGTGTTATCTCATACAGCAGAGTTGATGGGGAGCTAATTAATCCACTGGAAATTCTGGCTAAGATCGAGGAGGAGGGCAAATAATGAATAATGAAATAGTGCAATATTTACGAAAAGAGATGTTTCCTAATATCTGGTGTCCTGGCTGCGGTATAGGCATTGTCTTAGGTGCAATGCTGAGAGCTATTCATAGTATAGGTTGGGAAAAAGACGAAATAGTAATGGTTTCTGGAATTGGTTGTTCCAGCCGAATCACAGGCTATGTAGATTTTAATACTATGAATACTACTCATGGCAGAGCCTTACCATATGCTACTGGTATTAAAATGGCTAATCCCAGTTTAAAAGTAATTACCGTGATGGGGGATGGAGATTGTGCTGCCATTGGGGGCAACCATTTTATTCATGCCGCTCGTCGTAACATAGACATTACTGCCATAATTATTAATAATATGATTTATGGTATGACCGGTGGACAGTATTCTCCCTTAACTCCTACAGGTAAAATCGGTACCACAGCCCCTTATGGTAATATTGACCAGTGTTTTGACCTAACCTCATTGGCTGTGAGCGCCGGGGCTTCTTATGTGGCGCGTAGCAGTGTTTTTGATGTTATCCAGGCTACTCGATTTATTAAGAAGGCCTTTCTTAAAAAAGGCTTTTCGGTAGTAGAAATCATTTCAGATTGTCCTATTTCTTTTGGTAGAATTAATAGGATGAGGACTCCGGCGGAGATGTTAGAATGGATAAAGAGTATAACAGTTCCTAAAAATAAATGGGAAAAATTGACACCGGAAGAAAAAGAAGGAAAGTTACCTACCGGAGAATTTTTAGATATAAATATACCTGAATATTCAAAAAACTATCAGGAAGTCTGTATTAGGGCGCAACAAGGAGGGAAAGACAAATGAGAAAAGAGATCTGTTTAAGTGGTTCAGGTGGTCAGGGATTAATCCTGGCCGGGATTATTTTAGCTGAAGCTGCCGGTATCCATGATGGATTCGAAGTTGTTCAAACCCAGTCTTACGGCCCAGAAGCCAGAGGTGGTGCCAGTAGGTCAGAAGTTGTTATAAGTGATGAGAAGATTGATTATCCGAAGATTATCAAATCAGATATATTGTTAGCTTTAACCCAAAAAGCATGTTATAAATATATAGAAAATTTAAAGGAAGACGGGATATTACTGGTCGATTCTACTGATGTTACCAAGATACCCCCCTTCAAAGGAAGGGTGTATCAGCATCCCATTACCGAAGATGCCATTAAAGTGCTCGGGAACCAATTAGTAGCTAATATAATATCCTTAGGGATTCTTGTTCAAATAAGCGAAATTGTTTCCAAAGAAGCCCTTAAACAGGCTCTGCAGACCAGGATACCGGAAAGAATTAGGGATTTGAACAAAAAAGCATTAGAATATGGTTTTCAAATAGGGGAAAATTTAATAAATATTACGTAAGCATCTGGAAAGGAATAAGTTAAATGAAGATTTTAGTGGTAAACAGCGGAAGTTCATCGATTAAATATTGTCTGTTCGATATGACCGATCAGTCATTGTTAGCGAAGGGCCTGGTAGAAAGGATAGGAATCAAAGGTTCATGTATCAATCATTTTCCTACTGGTAAAGATGCTACAAAAAGGGTGATGGCGATTCCTGATCATCGCAAAGGAATTGAATTGGTGATAGATGCTTTATTAAACAGCAAAAGCGGTGTTATTGATGATATTAGCAAGATAACAGCCGTAGGTCATCGAGTGGTACATGGTGGTGAAAAATATTCCGGTTCAGTGTTATTAAATGATGATGTAATAAATACCCTGAATGAATTTATTGAATTGGCTCCACTGCATAACCCGCCCAATATTCTTGGTATAAAAGTATGTCAGGAATTGTTGCCGGATACCCCCCAGGTTGGAGTATTCGATACCGCTTTTCATCAATCTATTCCTAAAGAAGCCTTTCTTTATGGATTACCCTATTCCTATTATGAACAATACCGGATAAGAAGATACGGTTTTCATGGCACATCTCACCAATATGTGGCACAGAGAGCAGCTGAAATATTGGGAAAAGATATAAAGGAACTCAAGATAATCACCTGCCATATAGGCAATGGTTCCAGCATTACTGCTGTAAAAGAAGGCAAATCGGTTGATACCAGTCTTGGTTTCGGGACGATTTCAGGCATAATCATGGGTACTCGTTGTGGTGATGTAGACCCGGCAATTATTCCTTATCTAATGGAAAAGGAGAATCTTAGTTTTAAAGAAATAAATGATATTCTATATAGGAAGAGTGGGTTTATAGGACTGTCTGAAGGTATATCCAGCGACATGCGTGATCTGGAAGAGCAAGTACAGGCAGGAAATATTAAGGCAAAAAGAACTTTGGATGTTTTATTTTACGGTTTAAAAAAATATATCGGTGCCTATACTGCCGCCATGAATGGGCTGGATGTTCTGGTATTTACAGCAGGTATTGGGGAAAATGACCCTCGGTTGAGGAAAGAAGTATGTCAGAGTTTAGACTTTTTTGGAATAAATATTGATGATTCCAAAAACGATGGATTGAGAGGTAAAGAGGCAATTATAAGCACAGAAAATTCCAGAGTTACTGTTTTAGTAATACCAACTTATGAAGAATTAATGATTGCCCGAGATACAGTTGAAATATGTAATAATCTCAAGTGATTTATATATCCTAAGAAATAGGAGGGTTAATCAGGGTGTATCTTATTAAAAAGAAAACAAAATTGTATCAAAACATGTTCAGTATGTGGGTAGAAGTTCCGGAGATAGCCCAGACGGTGCAGCCCGGTCAGTTTGTTATCTTGATGACCGCCAAAAAAGGAGAGAGAATACCGCTAACCGTTGCTGATTATGACCGAGAGGAAGGGTTAGTGCAGATTGTTTTTCAAGCGGTGGGAAAGACAACAGAGGAATTATCCTGTATTCAAGAGGGAGAATACCTATACTCCTTCATCGGTCCTCTGGGACATAAGACAGAAATAGGCTTATTTGGAACAGTAGTGTTAGTAGGCGGAGGGACAGGTATAGCCTGCATACATCCCATAGCGCGAGGGTTAAAGGAAGCGGGGAACAGAGTTATTGCTATAATTGGTGCTCGTAACAAAGAGTTAATTATAATGGAAGAGGAATTAAAAAAAGTATCTGATGAACTTATAGTTACCACCGATGATGGCAGTTATGGCAGGAAGGGTTTTGTTACTCAGGCCTTAAAAGAAAAGCTGGACCGGGATCCGTCTATCAAAAAAATATGGGCCATTGGTCCTCCCATTATGATGAAAGTAACCACCAACCTCGTTAAATCTTATCCTGTTGATATTATTGTCAGCCTGAATACTATTATGGTTGATGGAACAGGAATGTGCGGCTCCTGCCGGGTAACCATTGGCAATGAAACAAAATTTGTTTGTACTGACGGCCCTGAGTTCGATGGTAGATTAGTGGATTGGGATGAATTTATGCACCGAAACAACCGCTATCAAAAGGAAGAAAAAGAATCCTGGCAGCATTTTAAAGATGAAAGTAAATGTGGGTGTAAGGAGGGCTGATATGGCTAAGATGATTGACATGAAAGAAAGAACAAAGAGAGAACAGGTGCCCATGAGAGAGCAGTTGCCTTCAGCGCGAATCCATAATTTTGAAGAAGTACCTCTGGGCTATACTAAAGAAGAAGCAATTTATGAAGCACAACGTTGTTTGCAATGCAAAAACCCTACCTGCATGATAGGATGTCCGGCAGAAATAAACATACCTGCCTTTATTCGTCTTGTAGTCGAAGAGGATTTCGAAAAGGCCTATCTAACAATCTTAAAGACAGATGCCTTACCAGCGGTAACCGGCAGAGTGTGCCCTCAAGAAGAGCAGTGCCAAAAAGAATGTGTATTAAACAAGAAGGGAAAACCTATTGCCATAGGCAGATTGGAACGTTTTGTGGCAGACTGGGCCAGGGAAAATAAGATAAAAGGGATAGAAAAATCAGATAGCCAAAAAGAGCAAAAAGTAGCTGTTGTCGGTTCCGGACCGGCAGGTTTGACCTGTGCCGCGGATCTGGCTAAATTAGGATATCAAGTGACCCTTTTTGAAGCATTGCATAAACCTGGAGGGGTACTTGTTTATGGGATTCCCGAGTTTAGACTTCCTAAATCCATTGTGGAATATGAGGTTGCCGGAATAGAAAAATTAGGTGTCAAAGTTGTTTGTAATCAAGTTATCGGTGCCACCAAAAGCGTAGAATCTTTAAAAAAGGAGTTTGATGCCATATTTTTAGCCAATGGTGCCGGGGCGCCCCGTTTTATGAATATTCCAGGCGAAAATAGGAATGATGTCTATTCAGCTAATGAATTTTTAACCCGTTCCAATTTAATGAAAGCCTACTTGTTTCCGGAATATGATACTCCCATAAAAATAAGAAAAAAGGCTGCGACTATTGGTGCCGGTAATGTTGCAATGGACGCTGCTCGGACCGCACTGCGGCTTGGGGCTGAGCAATCTTATATAGTTTATAGGCGTTCCAGGGCAGAGGTTCCTGCTCGGGCAGAAGAGGTACACCATGCTGAGGAAGAGGGGATAGTATTCCATTTTCTAACCTTACCGGTTAAAATTTTGGGAGACGAAGAGGGAAGGGTAACCGGAATGGAATGCCTGAGAATGGAGTTAGGGGAACCCGATGAATCTGGTAGAAGAAGGCCGGTTCCAATTCCGAATTCTAACTTTGTTTTGGAAGTAGATATGGTAATCGATGCTATTGGTACTATGGCTAATCCTATCGTAGCTAGAAGTGCCACCGGTGTTGAGGTTAATCAGTGGGGTTATTTTAAAGTAGACAAAATGACTAGAATGACTACCTGTGAAGGTATTTTTGCGGGAGGTGATATAGTCAGAGGTTCTGCTACAGTAATATCTGCTGTTGGGGATGGCAAATTTGCGGCTCGAGCTATAGATGAATATCTGCTATCAGGTAAGAGCTTGAGAAAAAATAGTTAAAATATCATTTAGGAGGAGTGAAATGGCTCAAGATAAAGAAATGAATCATTTTGAGATCGTTCAGGCACAGTTTGACGAAAATGCCAAAAAGTGTAACTTAGACAGTTCTATGCAGGAATTTTTAAGAGAGGCAGAGAGAGAAATCCAGGTTCGTATTCCCGTAGAAATGGATGACGGTTCTACCAAAACTTTTACCGGATTTCGGGTACAACATTCTACAGCACGAGGCCCTGCTAAGGGTGGTTTGAGATTTGCGGCAAATGAAACTATAGATATGGTTAGAGCCTTAGCCATCATGATGACCTGGAAGTGTGCAGTGGTAAATATTCCCTTAGGCGGAGGAAAGGGTGGAGTAGCCGTTGATCCTAGAGAACTTTCTGAGAGAGAGACTGAAAGACTCTGCCGTGGCTGGGTGAGGCAGGTATATGATATAGTAGGGCCCGAGATGGATGTTCCTGCACCGGACGTTGCAACCAATCCCCAAGATATGTTATGGATAATGGATGAATACGACACTATTGCCAGGAGCCGTAAACCCGGGTTTGTTACCGGTAAGGCTGTCGGGGTTGGCGGGTCCTTAGGTAGGGTGGAAGCAACCGGATATGGCGTTATTTTTTGCGTGAGAGAAGCCTTTAAAAGATTGAACATTGATTTTAAAGGAGCAACTGCCTCTATCCAGGGTGCTGGCAATAATGCCCAATATTGCTGTGCCAAATTTACGGAATATGGTGGGAAAGTCATAGCCATGTCCTGTTGGGATGCCAATGCTAAAAAAGCATTCACCTATAGCTGTGAAGATGGTATTAAACCTGAAGATCTCTTTGCTGAGGGGACATTAGACAAATTCGGTACTATAAATCCGGAAAAAGCCAAAGCTTTTGGCTGGAAACAAGAAGATGCGGATGCTTGGATTAGAAAACCGGTTACGGTATTAATACCGGCGGCATTAGGTTCTGCAGTACATAAAGATAATGTTAATGGAATAGATTTTAATACTGTTAAGGTATATGCTGAAGCAGCTAATTCGCCTACCACTCCGGATGCGGATAAAGTGATTAAAGAAAAAGGAGTTTTCGTAATTCCGGATTTCTTGTGCAATGCCGGTGGTGTAACTGTCTCTTATTTTGAACAGGTTCAGAATAATATGAATTATTACTGGCCTAAAGGAGAAGTGTTTGAAAAATTAGACCATATTATGACCTCTGCCTTCAATGATGTTATTGACTTAGCAGAAAAAGAAAAACTTTATACCAGAGATGCGGCTTATGTTATTGCAATTCAAAGGGTGGCCCACTCGGTTGCCGGCAGGGGCTGGGTAAAAACAAAGAAATAACAGTAGACTAGTTAAGCCAGGGGGAAATATTCCCCTGGCTTAGACTTTATTTGAGGTCTCTTAAAGAATTATGAAAGTATTTGCACTGGTAGGAGGAAGCGGTACTGGCAAGAGCCATAAGGCTCTCTTAATTGCTCACCGTGAGAATATTGAGTACATTATTGATGATGGTCTTCTTATCAATAAGAATAGAATTTTAGCCGGACTTTCTGCCAAAAAAGAATTAAATAAAATACAGGCCATCAGAAGAGCTATTTTTTTCGATAAAGAGCATGCTCAGGCAGTCAAAGATGCGCTAAAACAAGAAAAGCCTAAAAGTATAATGATTTTAGGTACTTCTCTGGGTATGGTTGAAAAAATAATAGAATCTCTGGAATTACCACCGATTAGTAGAACTTTTAATATAGAAGATGTTTCCAGTGATAAAGAAATCCAATTAGCCCGAACAAGCCGAACAAAGAATGGAACACATATTATTCCCTTACCGGGAATTGAGATACAGAGGAAGTTTCCTATCAATTTAGTGGAATCATTAGAAATATTTTATAGAAAAAGATATAGCAATAGAAAAATAGGTGAAAGAACGGTAGTTAGGCCGCCGTTTAGCTATTTCGGAAAATTGTATATTTCAGAAAATGCCATTTTAGATATTATATTTTTTAATATTAAAGATTTTAAAGACGTTGTTAGGATTGGAAAAACAAAGATCAATATAAATGAAGAAGGTATTTTAATACAGATTAACCTAATCTTGAAATATGGTAAAAACATACCTGATACCGTAAGAGATATTCAGAAAACTCTGAAGAAAGAATTGGACTATATCACCGGCATAAATATTAAAAAAATAGATATATTTGTGGAAGATTTTGTTATGGAAAAGGATAAGGCAATACATTAAATATGTAGTAATTAATGAAAAATTAATCGCAAGCAGCAAGTTTTAATTTTAAAAATAATAAATTAACAAGCCTGAAGGAGGAGGTGCGGCAAGTTGGCTGAGCAAGACAGAAGAAGGAGAATGGAAGAAACCAAAAAACAATGGGAGGAAGGTTCATTAAAAAAAGTTTTAAACAGGTTTCCGGAGAGAAATAAAGTATTTGTTACCGGTTCCAATACCGAAGTAAACAGATTATATGACCCTTTTGATTTAATAGATTTTGATTATATAGATGAGCTGAATTTTCCGGGAGAATACCCTTATACCAGAGGGGTTCAGCCCACCATGTATCGAGGTAGATTATGGACTATGAGGCAATACGCCGGATTCGGAGATGCTGAAGAATCTAATAAAAGATATCAGTATCTGCTGAAAAATGGTCAGACCGGTTTGAGTATAGCTTTTGATCTGCCTACCCAGATCGGCTATGATTCTGACCATTCCATGTCCCATGGGGAAGTGGGGAAAGTTGGTGTTGCCATTGACAGCTTAGAGGATATGGAGACTTTGTTCAACAATATTCCTTTAGACAAAGTCAGCACTTCCATGACTATCAATGCTCCGGCAGCGGTCTTGCTGGCAATGTATATTGCTATTGCCGAGAAACAAGGAATTTCAAGCTCAGAGCTAAATGGTACCATTCAAAATGATATTTTAAAAGAATATATTGCCCGGGGAACCTATATATTTCCGCCTGTACCTTCCATGAGACTTATTACTGACATTTTTGACTATTGTTCTAAAGAACTGCCCAAATGGAATACAATCAGTATTAGTGGTTACCACATTAGAGAGGCAGGTGCAACTGCCATTCAGGAGATTGCTTTTACCTTAGCCAATGGAATTGCTTATGTCGATGCAGCAGCTAAAAAGGGTTTAGATATAGATACTTTTGCACCAAGGTTATCTTTTTTCTTCAATGCCCACAATGACCTCTTTGAAGAAGTAGCTAAATTTAGGGCTGCTCGAAGAATATGGGCAAAAATTATGAAAGAGCGTTTTGATGCAAAAGATCCCAAATCGATGATGTTAAGATTTCATACCCAGACAGCTGGCTGTACGCTCACAGCCCAACAGCCGGATAACAACGTGGTAAGAGTTGCCATACAGGCACTGGCAGCGGTTTTGGGGGGTACCCAATCTTTGCATACCAATTCTCGGGATGAAGCACTTTCTCTTCCCTCACAGAAATCGGTAAGGATTGCCCTAAGAACACAGCAGATAATTGCCTATGAGAGTGGAGTGGCAGAAACAATCGATCCCATGGCCGGTTCTTATTATCTGGAAAGTATGACTAAAAAAATTGAGCAAGGTGCAATGGATTATATTAACAAGATTGATCAGTTAGGTGGTTCTCCTAAGGCTATTGAAAAAGGATTTATACAGAGGGAGATACAGAATAGCGCCTATCAATATCAGAAAGATATTGAAGAAAAGAAGAGAATAGTTGTAGGAGTTAACCAATTTCAGTCCGAAGAGGAACCGATGAAAGACCTGTTGAAAGTTAACCCCGAGATTGAAAAGAGGCAGACCGAAAAGTTAAATAAGATGAAGAAGAAAAGAAATGAAGCAAAAGTTCAGAAAGAATTAAAATTGTTAAGAAAAACTGCTTTATCTAAACAGAATATAATGCCTTCTATTCTAAACTGTGTTAAATGTTATGCTACTTTAGGGGAAATCTGCGACGAACTCAGGTCAGTTTTCGGTGAATATAGAGAATCATTAAAGATATAGAAAGGCAAGGAAGGTATAGTATGAAGAATTCCATAATTAGAGTATTAGTTGCCAAACCGGGTTTGGATGGCCACGACCGGGGTGCAAAGGTAGTTGCGCGGGCATTGAGAGATGCTGGAATGGAAGTTATTTACACGGGATTAAGACAGACACCGGAACAGATAGTAGAAACAGCGATTCAAGAGGACGTAAATGTGATTGGACTAAGTATACTTTCCGGTGCGCATATGCACCTCTTTCCTAAATTAATGAAGTTGCTAAAAGAAAGAGAAGCCATCGATATTATAGTAATGGCGGGAGGAATTATTCCGGGGGAAGATATTGTTGAATTAAAGAAAATCGGTATCAAAGAAATATTTACCCCGGGAACAGATACTAACAGGATAATAGAGTTTATCAAAGAAAATGTTAAAGTTGTCCGATAGGACACAGGAGAGATAATTTATGAAGCTGAGCGATAGAATAAGACAGGGTGATACCAGGGCTGCAGCAAAACTCATTACTATGGTAGAAAACGACTTCCAGCAGGCTCAAAAATACTTAAAAGAATTGCAAGAATATTGTGGTCAGGCGACAGTTATAGGGATAACCGGTCCACCGGGCTCAGGTAAAAGTACAATTACTGATCGGTTGGCTAAACACATCAGAAAAATAGGGAAGAAGATTGCCATAATTGCCATTGATCCCAGTAGTCCCTTCACCGGTGGTGCAATTTTAGGGGACCGCATCAGAATGCAAGACCTTTCAACAGATAAAGATGTTTTTATTCGCAGTATTGGAACCAGGGGGCAATTGGGAGGTTTATCGCGCTCTACCCAAGCTGTTGTTAAAATCATGGACGCTATGGGAAAGGAGATTATTTTTATTGAAACAGTCGGGGTAGGGCAATCAGAAATTGAAGTGATAAAAGTTTCCGATATAATTTTATTGCTATTGATGCCGGGAATGGGAGACGATATCCAGATAATTAAGGCCGGGATTATGGAAATCGGTGATATATTCGTAGTGAACAAGTCTGATAGGGAAGGAACTGATCGGTTAATTGTCGAAATTGAGATGATGCTAAGCTTAAACGATGTTAGAAAAAGAAACCCGGCAATTATTAAAACAATAGGTACTGAAAATATAGGAATAGAGGAGTTATGGCAAGAGGTTGAGAGATTGAATGTTTATTTACAGGATAAGGGAGAGATGCAGCTGCGCAGGAAAAACCGTATCAGAAAAGAGATTCATGACCTCTTTTTGGAAAACTGGCAGGAGCTGTTTTTTCAATTTATTGGAGAAGATAATATAGAAAATGAAGTGCAAAAAATACTAAAGCAAGACATTGATCCTTATTCCGCAGTTCAGAAACTAACTGAAGTTTTTAAGAAGCAAATAATAAAGGGGGGGTAATTAATTTTGTTTAAAAAGATAGAGCACATCGGGGTGGCTGTAAAAAATATAAAAGACTCGCTTCATATCTTTCAGGATATTATGGGTATGGAATGTTCAGGTATAGAGGAAGTAGAAGAGCAGAAGGTGAAGACAGCATGTTTACCGATTGGTGAAAGTAAGATCGAATTATTAGAATCAACTTCTCCAGAGGGTACCATTGCTAAATATATTGAAAAAAGAGGAGAGGGTATACACCATATTGCCCTTGAGGTTGATGATTTGAATGCTGTGTTGACAGATTTAAAGAAAAAAGGGGTTGAATTAATAGACCGGGAACCTCGTTATGGTGTAGGTGGTACCAAAATTGCTTTTTTACATCCTAAAAGCACCAATGGAGTATTAATAGAGTTGTGCGAGCATAAGGCTTAGCAGTTACTATCATAATAGCTTGCACATTGAAAAGAACATTTTTGATTTCCGATTAGTTTTAGTTTTAATAATTAGGTATATATAAAATAAGAAAAGAGAGGTGGAGTTTTTAATGGAACTGAGTATTAATGATTTAATGAAAACCCTACAGGAAAAAAAAGACAAAATTCTGGCTGGCGGTGGGGAAAAAAGAATTAAAGCGCAGCATGATAGAGGGAAACTTACCGCCAGAGAGAGAATTTCTTTACTCTTAGATGAAGGCAGCTTCAATGAGCTTGACCTTTTTGTAGAACACCGTTGCACCACTTTTGACATGGCGGGTAAAGAAGTACCCGGAGAAGGAGTAGTAACCGGTTATGGGACTATTGATGGACGCTTAGTTTATGTCTTCTCACAGGATTTCACGGTAATCGGCGGTTCATTGGGAGAAATGCATTCTAAGAAAATTTGCAAAATTATAGACATGGCTATGAAAATGGGCGCCCCTATTATAGGCATAAATGACTCCGGAGGTGCCCGCATTCAAGAAGGAGTAGATTCTTTAAGCGGTTATGGGCAGATTTTTTATCGTAATACCATAGCTTCCGGTGTAGTGCCTCAGATATCTGTTGTAGTTGGCCCTGCTGCCGGAGGGGCTGTTTATTCACCTGCCATAATGGATTTTGTGTTTATGGTAAAAAAAATCGGAATTATGCATATTACCGGACCCAATGTAATTAAAGCTGTAACTGGTGAAGATGTCACCCCGGAAAAATTAGGTGGAGCCATGACCCATAACCAAAAAAGTGGAGTAGCACATTTTGCTATTGATAATGAGGAAGAAGTATATAAATCTGTTCGAAAAATGCTTGGCTACATCCCGTCTAATAATATGGAGATAGCTCCTGCTGTTGAAACCGGTGACCTTCCCGATAGAATGGAAGAAAATTTACTTACCATAGTCCCTACTGACCCCAATAAACCCTATGATATGAAAGATATAATAAGATATATTGTGGATGATGCAGATTTCTTTGAATCGCATGAGCACTTTGCCCAAAATATTGTAACGGGATTTGCTCGTTTAAATGGACAGAGTATCGGGATTATTGCCAACCAACCGAAAATCTTAGCAGGATGCCTCGATATCGATGCCTCAGATAAAGGAGCGCGCTTTATCCGTTTCTGCGATGCATTTAATATACCTATCTTAACCCTGGTTGATGTTCCCGGGTTTTTACCTGGAACTGCCCAGGAATATGGTGGTATTATCAGACATGGTGCTAAGATGCTCTATGCTTATTCAGAGGCAACGGTACCTAAGATAACATTGGTAGTTCGAAAATCTTACGGTGGTGCCTATCTGGCTATGTGCAGTAGAGATTTAGGTGCAGACCAGGTAATAGCCTGGCCCACAGCAGAGATAGCGGTAATGGGTTCTCAGGGGGCTGCTAATATTATTTTCAAAAGAGAGATTGAAACAGCAGACAATCCGGAGGAATACCGTCAGAAAAAAATTGATGAATATCAGGAAAAGTTCTCTAATCCTTATGTCGCTGCCAGCCGAGGCTATGTTGATATGGTAATTGACCCTCGTGAAACGAGACCTAGATTGATTAATGCTTTTGAAATGCTTTCTACTAAGAGAGAGAGCTTGCCGGGTAAGAAGCATGGTAATATACCTCTCTAATACTGGTAATATTGCTAATTTAATATAACAATATTTAATTGAATTTATTTTAATGATAGAAAGGGGAAGTTCATGTATGTTGGAATAAGAGGAGCGATTATGCTAACTATCATTGCCATGTCCTGCGTTTTCTTAGTTTTAGGCTTATTGGCTTTAATGATGGTAGCATTGAGGAAAATAGTTGGTCTTACATCTTCAAAAAAAAAAGAAATTAAGGATGATGCAGGAACAACTTTAGTACCGGATAGTACTAGCGGAGAAAAAGAAGATAGAGATATAATTGCTGTTATTTCTGCTGCAATATCGAGCTATTTTGAATCTGAGAGTGTGATGCAACCAATAAGAATTCTTAATATCCGTAGAATTACACCTTTGTCTCTAACCCCATGGGCGATGGCAGGAAAACAAAATCAAATGTTAGAAAGAAATTTAATTAGAACTAGAAAAAAAGGAGGATTTTAATATAATGAGAGAATTTAAGATTAGAGTAGACGGAAAAGAATATTTGGTAGAGGTTGAGGAGGTAGGTGCCGGAACCTCTCCGGCTTCCATACCAGTTGCTAAGGTTGAACCAAAAAAAGTTCAAGCCGAGTCTCCTAAGGCAGAAGCTAAGCCAGCCAAAGTGGAGGAAAAACCGGCTGCTACTGCCGGCAATGAGGGAGAGGAAATTAAGGCACCCTTACCTGGTAAAATTCTTAAAATCAATTTTGCCGAAGGTGATACCGTTGCCGAAGGTGACACCGTTATAATACTCGAAGCAATGAAAATGGAGAATGAAATACTGGCGCATTCCAGCGGTAAAATAAGAAAGATATTTGTTTCTCTAAATGATATGGTAGAAACGGATGATCCTCTTTTTATTATAGGGTAGGTGCTTAAAGATTAAAGAAAGGAGCATATCATATGGATGATTTTATTCGTTCACTCGTAGAATTAGTAAGAATATCGGGCTTTGCCGGTCTGAATCTTCCCAATTTAATAATGTTATTGGTAAGCTTGACCCTGCTCTATTTAGCCATAGTGAAAAACTATGAACCATTGCTACTGTTACCCATTGCCTTTGGCTCCATTTTAGTCAATCTTCCTCTGAGTGGTTTGATGGAGGAGGGTGGTTTTCTAAATATACTTTCTTTTGGCATACATAATGAACTTTTCCCCATCCTAATCTTTATGGGAATAGGAGCAATGACTGATTTTGGACCTTTATTAGCCAATCCGGTCACCTTTTTGTTAGGTGCCGCTGCTCAACTCGGTGTTTTTATGGCTATGATAGGTGCTGTTTTATTGGGTTTTGATATCAGAGAGGCTGCTTCTATCGGTATTGTGGGAGGTGCTGACGGTCCGACTACTATTTATCTGGCATCGAAGTTAGCGCCAAATATTATCGGGGCAGTGGCAGTAGCGGCTTATTCCTACATGTCATTGGTTCCCCTGATACAGCCGCCAATAATGAAGTTATTTACTACAAAGGAACAGAGAAAAATTGTTATGAAACAATTGCATCCGGTTTCTAAGACCGAAAAAATACTGTTCCCCATTCTATGCACTATTGTGGTCGGTTTATTATTACCGGCGACTATTCCTATTGTTGGTATTATGATGTTGGGCAACCTTTTCCGGGAAAGCTTGGTAGTAAATAGACTTTCCGAAACCACACAAAACGAACTCATTAACATTGTTACTATTTTCCTGGGTATCTGTGTAGGTGCTACTATGGAAGCAAAAAATTTTCTGACTCTCGGCACCATAAAAATAGTCATTCTAGGATTAATTGCTTTTGGTTTTAGTACCTTTGGTGGATTGATGTTCGGACAGTTATTATGTAAGCTGTCAGGTGGAAAGGTGAACCCCTTAATAGGGTCTGCCGGAGTATCTGCGGTACCGATGGCCGCAAGGGTAGCACAGAGAGTGGGGCAGGAAGCTAATCCTAAAAACTTCCTTTTAATGCACGCTATGGGCCCTAACGTTGCCGGAGTAATTGGTACAGCAGTAGCCGCGGGGGTCATGCTAACCCTATTAGGATAAACATTTTTAAAAGATTCAGAATTAAAAATAATTGTATACTTATGGAAAGTGTTGATATTGGAACACTTTTTTGTGTAATATCAACACTTTCCATAAGTATAAAGAGCAGACAATTATTTTCTGATGCTCACCGCTAAGATATAAGTCCCTCTTAAAGGGCTAAATAGTTACCTATTTTACGGATGAGTTCTTCATCATCCTTCATTAGGATTTTTATCAGACTATTATCTATAACACTCGTACTTTCTTATTATGCTAATATCCTATTCTGGTATATTTTAGCCACACAATTTTTTACAACGTATTTGGTCTATGTTACAATATGATTCATATTGATTAAAAATATGATTGAGGTAAAAATATATGGGGAAAACCTGCCATAAAATCCTTATTTCTTTGCTAATAATAGCAGTTGCCTTAGCCGTTATAATTGGATTTCAGAGGTATACACTGGAAAGGAATTACAAAACAGTTGAAACAGTTATGAGTTTAAATAAGGTGAGAGAATTGGCTTTAAAAGAGGGATTAGATGAGTATATATTATTAGAAAAATTAAAAACACATGGTCTTACCAGTATTGGCATACAGGAAGATAGTATTGAAACCTTAATGTTGGAGGGGAAAGTTGCTTTTGGAGGTTCCGCTGAAATTGCAAAGTTAAACTGGTTCAATGAAAGTTTCCTCATTCCCGAAAATGGAGATTTGTATGGTAAGAATCTTTTAATATGCCAGGATCATTCTCTTTGGCAGAGAATAAAAGAGTACCTGCAAAACTATTTGGGTATTAACCGGGTGCAGGAATTAATACTTAAAAATTATCATTACAGTCTGCTCATTACGGGTGACCCGGAAGAATTATTGAAATTGGGGGTGGGATTTTCAGAAGCTGATATAATCAAAATTAAAAATCTTGGTTTTCATGTTATTTTACGTCCCAAAAATTCACCTAAAGTAAAAACAGAAGTTCTCGCACAGAAACTATCAGCCCTGGAAGCAGTTGAGAACGTGTCGTTGATAATATTTGATGAAGAGGAAGTATTGGGTAACCCGGTGAACAAGCAACTTCTAACCACAGCAAACTTTTTGAAAGAGCATAACTATCCATTTGGAATAATAGAATTTACCTCTCAAAAAGGTATTGATGTTATTGCCGATTCAGTTAGTTCTCTGGCAGTAAGAGTTCACAGTATTACCAAAGAGGAGATGGAAACAATAAGTCAGAAAAAGGCTTTAGACCGTTGGCTCAGGGCTGCTCAGGAGAGAAATATCAGGCTTTTTTACATTAACCCTTTTTTAAATATCAGAGAAGGAAGCATAGTAGAAGCAAATCTGGGCTACCTTGAGAAAATTAAAGAAGAGTTGGCTCAAAACGGCTTTCATCTGGGTCAAGCCAGCCTATTACCCGAATTTCAGATTTCCTTAATATTTATCTACCTCATAGGCATAGGAGTTATAGCAGCAGGAATAATCCTATTAAAAGAATTTTTCAAATTTCAGGATAGGTTTATGTTTGTTCTGTTCTTTTTGGGTCTATTTTTTCTATTTTTTTTGAATTTAATAGCCGGTAAGATATGGTTAATTAAAATACTTGCTCTAAGCGTTGCTCTTCTATTTCCGTCCTTGGCGGTTATAAAAAATAAAAAGTATTTGCTTTCCCCTTCTTCTGAACAGGATTATATAGATTGCACTTTTACCGATGAGGCCAATTCCTATCTTGGGCTGATTAAAAAAATATTTTTGGGGATCTCCGGAATAATGGGCTTTTCAGTGGTTGGCGGATTGCTGGTGGGAGCATTGTTGACTAATTATCAATTTATGTTGGCTATAAGACTGTTTAGCGGGATAAAGATTGCTTATATTGTTCCTTTGTTGGTGATAGCATTGTATTTGTGGTGGAAAGAGAATAAAGAAAATATGGCACTCATAGAAGAATTAAGAAAGCCCATATTATTTGAACATGCTCTAATGGTATTCATTCTATTTGCTTTTTTAGCAGTCTATATTTTACGCTCAGGAAATTTTTCTTTTTTACCGGTACCTGCCATAGAAGAGAAAATGAGACTGTTTTTAGAAAAAACTTTAGTAGCAAGACCTCGCAATAAAGAATTTTTGATCGGCTATCCCTTGCTTACCTTAGCGATAACCCTTAATCATCTGAGAATAGCTTATCTAAAAAAAATAATCATAATCATGGGCTCAGTTGCCCCGGTTACAGTATTAAATACTTTTTGCCATGTCCATACCCCACTTTGTTTTTCCCTATTACGAACCATGCATGGATATTGGTTAGGCTTGTTGCTGGGGATGGCATTGGCAACTATTTTTTATTTTTCGCTAAAGATATTCGGATTAAGGTTTAATGAACAAAAAAGTTGAGCAGAAAAAGTCTATTATAATTTCGGGTTACTATGGGTTCGATAATTGCGGAGACGAAGCTATTCTAATGGCAATGATTCAGAAATTATCGAAATTTATACCGCCAAAAAGAATAATAGTACTTTCCCAAACTCCTCAAAAAACAGAAATAGAATATAAAGTTAATGCAATTTATCGTCTGAATATTTATTCCATAATAGCTCAATTGAAAAATACTGGTGTTTTTATCAGTGGCGGGGGAGGCTTATTGCAAGATGTTAGCGGAAGAGGACTCAGCATTATTTATTATCTGAGTTTAATCGTCCTAGCCCTGTTATTTAAAGTCCCGGTGGTTGTCTATGGACAGGGAATAGGTCCGGTTAAAAAACCAATTAATCGCAAGCTGATTAAAATAGTGTTAGCGAAAGTAAAATTAATCATAGTAAGGGATGAACAATCTGGAATATTATTGCAAGAATTGGGAATAAAAAAGGATTCAGTTCAGGTATATTCTGATCCCTCTTTTCTATTGCTGAAAGAGGAATTGCCTGACCATATTTCGGAAAAGTATAAATTAAACCAAGAGGTAAAGGCATTTACTTCTAATCCGATTGCCGCTTTAGTGTTAAGAAATTGCGGAGAAATTAAGCAGGATTATAAGCAGAAGATTACCCAATTGATAAAGATAATGGATTATCTCACAGAAAAACAACAAACTAATATTTTTTTAGTACCATTCCAATTCAATAATGATTTATCTTTGTATGATGATTTAAGAAGAATGATTAGCAATTCAGAAGTGAATTATCTTTATGAGGGGCTCAATCCGGCCCAAATGTTATCGTTGTTTTCAAATTTTTCCTTGATTATTGGAATGAGATTCCACGCCGTTATTTTCGCAACTATTTGCAATATCCCTTTTATCGCTATAGACTATGACCCCAAAGTAAGAAATTATGTTAATGGGTTGGGATTGCCGGAATTATTGCTAAGCATAAATCAATTATCTGTTAAAAATGTCGCTGATAAATTAAGATATATTAAAGATAGTCAGGAAAACATTAAAACTCTTCTTAAGTCGGCAGCAAAAGAGTATCAGCATAGTGCCGGTGCGGGAGTTGATAAACTGATATCTTTTGTAAAGGACCATTATTAAAACCCGGAAGGAATTAAACAGCCTTGATTCGTATGTTTCATGTTTTTAAGACTTTTCCTAATAAAGTTAGCGCCCTATGGGATATCAGTATCCATATAAAAAAAGGGGAATTCGTTTTTTTAATAGGACCCACCGGTGCCGGTAAAACTACTTTCTTAAAATTGATTTACAGAGGTATACTTCCCAGTAAAGGACAGGTAATAGTAGATGGTGTTAATCTATCCAGATTAAAGCAATCTTACGTTCCTTTTTTAAGAAGAGAAATCGGGGTGGTATTCCAAGATTTTAAACTATTGTATGATCGCAACGTATTTGAGAATGTAGCCTTTAGTTTAAGAGTAACTGGTGTTAAAAATGCTATTATAAAGAAGGAAGTAAACGAAATTTTAAACATTATAGGTCTTTCTCATAAAAAAAATACCAATCCCCATCTGCTTTCCGGCGGAGAGCAGCAAAAACTATGTATAGCAAGGGCTGTAGTAAGCCGTCCTTTAATTTTGTTAACGGATGAGCCCACCGGCAATTTAGATCCGGATACCTCTTGGGAAATAATGAAGCTGCTATTTAAAATTAATATCTGGGGTACCACCGTTATCATGGCCTCACATGATAAACTGATGGTTGATAGAGCACAAAAAAGGGTTATTCGATTAGAACAGGGAAGGCTCGTTTCTGATACCATGAAAGGAGTCTATTCAAAAGAATGATTAGAAACCTCTTTTTTTATATTAGAGAAGCTTTTTTCAGTACCAAAAAAAACGGTATTATCAGTCTGGCTACCATAGTCTGTCTCACGGCTACCTTGATCATTGTGGGAATTTTTCTTATTATCTCTTTAAATATCAATATTTTTATAGCTAATCTGGAATCCCAATTGATTGCAGTAGCTTATTTAACAGATGACCTCTCTCAGGATGAGATTGAAAAGTTAGTTCAAAATACCGGTGGTTTGGAAGGGGTAAAAGGGGTCGATTATGTCTCCAAAGAAGAAGCCCTGCAAAGATTGAAAGAAGACTTAACTGAACACAAAGAGATTTTAGCTGGTATCCAGGAAAATCCACTCCCTTCTTCATTAGAGATTACTGTTTATGATAGTAATTATCTTGAGGAAGCTTCATACCAGATTAGTCAATTCAAGGGAATTGAAGAGGTCAATTACGGAGGTCAGCTGACTAAAAATTTATTGATAGTCTTTGAATTTATTCGAAAAGCCGGCTTAGGAATAATATTAGTACTGCTTTTTGTTTCTATCCTTATCATGTTTGCAGTAATAAAGATAAGTGTACATTCCCGACAGGAAGAAATAGAAATAATGGCTCTGGTAGGTGCTACCAATTGGTTTATTAGATGGCCCTTTATTATCGAAGGTTTCTTTAAAGGACTCATCTCCTCCCTTTTAGCCTTTGCTGTACTGGGTAAGGCTTATCAATATTTTTCGGGTCAAGCTAAGGAAATCATTCCCTTTATTTCTATTAATCTTGAGGTAGATTTTGCACTAAGAATTGGTATAATATTGCTGTTTCTTGGTATTTTTATCGGTGTTTTTGGCAGCATGCTTTCCTTAAGGAGGATAAGTTATGAGAAATTATAAAGGTTGAGGAAAGGGTTTTGGGAAAAGAATTTTATAAGATAGTTTTCCTGCTTTTGCTAATTGTGTTTACCTTTTCTATATTGGCTGAGAAAAGTATTGCTGCAGACCAGAATGATAATATTCAACAGCAACAAGAGCAGCTCAATAAGATAGAGCAGCGGAAAAAAGAAATACAGAAAGAAGTTGAAAGACTCAAACAGGAACAGGTAGATTATCAAAAATCTTTACAAAAAATTCAGCAATTGCTTGCCTCTGCTGAGAATGAAATGCAAACAACAAGAAAAACTTACGAAAATACTTTAAAAGAGATAGCAAAACTGGAAGAACAGTTAGAGGTTGAGCAGAATATACTCGATTTACAATTAATAATTTTTAAAAGCAGAATGAAAAAATTTTACAAATATAATAATGTTTCTTATCTGGCGGTCTTAGTTAACAGCAAAGATTTTTCTCAATTTTTGAATCGTTGCCGCTTTCTGGAGCAAATATTAGAAAATGATGCAGATATCATAAAACAGATTAGCGAACAAGTTGAATTGGTAAAAAAGCAAAGAGATAGCCTTTATAATAAAAAGGAGATTACTAAGATGCTGGAGCAGGAAATAGCTAAAGAAAAAGAGAATATTGCCCTATCGGTAGAAGCTAAGAATAAATATCTGGTTAAGATTGAAGAAGAGAGAAAAAAACAACTCACTGTCTTAGCCGAATTGGAGAAATCTTCTGCACAAATAAAGGAAATTATTGAAATTGCTTATCGAGAAAGAGAAAAAGCGCAGCAGGCTCAACAAACACAGCAGCAGCAAAGGTCTGGAGCAGCGAATAAAGAGCCCACCTTGCAGGCTAAAAAAGGTATTTTTCAGCTGCCTTTAAAGGGCAGTATCAGTTCTGATTATGGCCAGCAAAAGCAGCCAGGAGTCAATACTTATGTTTTTAATTCCGGTATCGATATAAATGCCCCCTTAGGTGAACCTGTTAGGGCAGTTAGTTTTGGAACGGTTATCTATATAGGAAATGTTAAGGGATATGGTGATATAATAATTTTAGACCATGGTGGTAATGTAGTTACCCTCTATGCTCATCTATCTAAAATATTGGTTAAACTAAATGGCCAGGTGGCAAAAGGTGAAATTATTGGGCAGGTTGGTATCAGTGGGGGTGTTCCTTCACCTAGATTGCATTTTGAAGTTAGAGTTGAAGGGAAACCGGTCAATCCCTTTGATTGGCTTTAGAAATATTTATATTACTGAATTGTATTTGTTTTTCTAAAATTATAGGATGGGTGGGGTGATGGTAGATATTATGAAAAAAAGTTTAAAAATTCGTTTATTATTGATTTTCTTTATCGTAATTGTTTTTGCTTTAGCTTATCTTGTTTCTGATACAGTAAACGGAAGTTCATATAAAGTAATATTGAATGATCTGGATCCCTTAAAAGAAGTTTTCAATTTTATCAGAAATGATTATATTGATAAAGAGGTAGACCCGACCAGATTAGTACAGGGTGCTATTAAAGGAATGTTACAAGAATTAAACGACCCCTATTCCAGATACCTCAACCCCATAACTTTTCAAAGAGAACAGGAAAATATATTAATGGGTCATTTCGGCGGATTAGGAATTCATGTAACTATGGTAGAGGAGCAGCTAACCGTGATATCTCCCATTGAAGATACCCCTGCTTATCAGGCCGGCATAAAAGCGAATGATAAGATCATGGCAATTGATGGAGAATCTACCAAAGGAATTTCTCTTGATGAAGCAGTTAATCTGATGCGTGGTGAGGAGGGGACTGCTGTAACACTGACAATTAAAAGGGAAAATATAGAGGATAACTTTGAGGTCGTTATTATCAGAGCTACTATTTCGGTAGAAGCAGTCAAAGAAAAGCTATTAGAAGATAATCAGATTGGCTATATTAGAATATCTACTTTTAATGCCAATACCGGGCCGGAACTAAAACGAGTTCTAAATGATTTTTCTAAAATACCCTTAGAAGGTATTATAATAGATTTGAGAAATAATCCGGGCGGTCTTTTAGAATCTGCTATAGACGTTGCCAGCCAATTTATTAAAGTTGGCGATATAGTAAGAATTAAAGGCAGAAGCAGTTTCACCAAAGCATATTATTCTTACGGTAATACCTACCCCGATTGGCCTTTGGTAGTATTAGTAAACAAGGGTAGTGCCAGTGCTTCAGAAATAGTTGCCGGTGCAATACAGGATAACTCCGAAGGTGTAGTATTGGGGGAGACTTCTTTTGGTAAGGGGTTGGTTCAACAGATTTATCCTTTATCCGATAATTCAGCAGTAACTATTTCTACTTCAGAGTACTATACCCCAAAGGGCAGAGTTATCAATAATATCGGTATTGAACCGGATATCTCGGTTACGGAGGAAGTGGATTCAGAAGAGGATGTACAATTGGAAGCAGCTCTCAATTTCTTATTAAAAGAAAAAGTCATTATTCCTAGCAGAGATACAGGATGAAAAAAGATATCTGGAATTACATTTACTCTTTTTTACTTTCAATAATCTTAATATTGCTAATAGCCATATTTTTTAATCTGACTAAAGATGAGTATAATATAAAAAATAATATGGTTAATAAGAAAACTTTAACTAACTCGGGATTATTAGAATTCGAGCAGCCTATCAGCAAAAGTGAAAAACGTTCTATTCTTTTGCATGATTTAATCGATCAGGGCGAGGAAGAATTCCAACTATTTGATAGGTTTATGAAAGATAGAAAAAAAGAGGAGCCGAAAGCTAAAGTCGCCATTATTATAGATGATATAGGATATCAGATGGAGGTAGTTGAACAGATTAACAAATTAACTTTCCCGGTAGCAATCTCTATCTTGCCCTTTATGCCCTATTCCCAGCTAGCAGCTGAAAAGGGGAAGGAAAAAGGATTGACGGTTCTATTGCATTTGCCTATGGAGCCGCATGACGCCAATATTAATCCAGGCAAAGGTGCTATCTTTACTACTATGAATGAGCAGGAGATAAGAGCAAAAATCTCAGCTAATTTGAAAGATATACCCAATATTGATGGGGTGAACAACCATATGGGCTCTAAGGCTACTGAGGATGTATATACCATGAGAATTGTCCTAAAAGAATTGAAGGAAAGAGATTTGTTTTTTGTGGACAGCAGGACCAGCCCTAATTCTATTGGCTATGAATTGAGCAAAGAAATGGATATTAATGCTGCCCAACGCGATATCTTTTTGGATAATGAACAGAATGTAGAGTATATTAGAAATCAGGTAATGGCATTAAAAGGATTAGCTTTGAAAAATGGCTATGCAATTGCTATTGGGCATCCTTATTGTAATACCATAACTGTGCTTAATGAAATAGAGTCGATGTTAGAGCCGGATGGTATAGAAATTGTGAGATTAGAAGAATTATTGGAATAGAATAGAATAATATATATTAATTAATATTATTTAGGGTGGAAGAATGGAGACAAAGAAAAAAAGTATCAGGGTACGATTTGCTCCTAGCCCAACTGGATATCTGCACATTGGCGGAGCAAGAACAGCTTTATTTAACTGGTTATATACCAGACATTATAATGGAACCTTTGTTCTTAGGATTGAAGATACCGACCTAGTCAGGTCTACCGATGAGGCTGTAACTGCTATTCTGGATGGAATGAAATGGCTGGGCTTGGATTGGGATGAAGGGCCGGAAAAAGGCGGAGAATATGGACCTTATTTTCAAACACAGAGGCTAAACTTATATAAACCGTTTGTTGACCGTTTATTGACCAGTGGAGAAGCATATTATTGCTATTGTACTCCGGAAGAGCTAAAAACAAGGCGCAAAAAGGAAATGGCTAGGGGGAAGGCCTATATTTATGACCGGAAATGCCTCAATCTAAGTGAAGCAGAAAAAGAAAAAATAAAGAGAGAGGGGAGAAAACCATCTATTAGGCTAAAAATGCCTGATAGAAAGATTATAGTGCAAGATTTAATTAAAGGAAAAATGGAATTTGATAGCAAACTGTTTAGTGATTTTGTCTTAGTCAAGTCGGATGGAATACCAACCTATAATTTCGCTGTAACGATTGATGATATTCTAATGAAAATATCTTTAGTAATGCGGGGAGATGACCATATTTCTAATACCCCAAAACAGATAGTTATTTACCAGGCTTTAGAGGCCCCCATTCCTGACTTCGCCCATATTCCTATGATTATGGGTTCTGATAATACTAGACTAAGCAAGAGGCATGGGGCTACTTCTGTGATGGAATTTCAAAAAATGGGCTTTTTGCCCGAAGCTGTTGTTAATTATATTGCTCATTTGGGATGGTCCTCAGGTACTGATAGGGAGGTATTTTCTACTGCAGAATTGATAGAAGGTTTTACTTTGGATAAAGTTTCCAGCCACGCTTCTATTTTTGACATGGAAAAGTTAAACTGGTTTAATGGTGAGTATTTAAAAGAGATGCCAAATGAGATGTATGTAAAAAATTTGACTCCTTTTTTAGAAGAGGCTGGTTTTATTGACTATTTATCTGACATTGAAATGAAGAGCTGGCTAGAAAAGATAGTTTCGCTAATGAAGACTAGAGTAAAAAATTTTAGACAGTTTTTGGAATATGGAGATTATTTTTTCAAGGAAGATTTTGTTACTGACGAGAATGCCGAACAAATATTGAAACAGAATGGTGTTAAAAATATTTTAAAAAACTTGGTAAAAGGGCTGCAGGAGTTAGATAGCTGGGATGAAGGAAGCATTGAGACTAAAGTAAGAGAAATTGCAACTCAGCTGAATATTAAAGGGAGGCAAATAATCCATCCCACGCGGGCTGCACTTTCAGGTAAAACAGTAGGACCAAGCCTATTTGCCTTAATGGAGGTATTGGGTAAAGATAAAAACATTAAAAGATTAGAAAAAACAATAGCTAATCTGGATTAGTATATATGTTTAAGCTGTTTCAAGGGGAGAATTCGCCTTAGTGACTTGACCTAAGAAATATATGTTGTAAAATATTAGGTGCTGTCTAAAAATATTGAGGGATCGTCTAGTGGTAGGACACCAGACTCTGGATCTGGGAGCGGTGGTTCGACCCCACCTCCCTCAGCCAATAAGGAGTGGCGCAATCGAATAGTGGTTAATTCAGCTGGCTCTCAATCAGCAAACGGGGGTTCAATTCCCCCTTGCGCCACCAGCTAAAATAAGGAGCAGGTCTTGCCTGCTTTTTTTAGTATTAGAAGGTCTGATGAAAAAATTTATCGAGAATAGAAGAACTAAAGTAATTAAGATTGATCCTGATAATATTGATTGGAAACATCTGCAGGAAGCAGGGCAAGCTATCCGGGAGGGGGAATTAGTTGCCTTTCCCACTGAAACCGTATACGGATTGGGTGCCGATGCTTTGAATAAGGAGGCAGTTTTAAAAATATTTATGGCCAAAAAGAGGCCATTTTTAGACCCCCTGATTGTGCATGTTGGAAATATGGCAGAGGCAAACTGTTTAGTGGATGTTTTTCCGGCAGATGCTAAGAAGTTGGGCGAATTGTTTTGGCCCGGACCGCTAACTATGGTTTTGAAAAAAAGTAAAATAATTCCGGACATAGTTACTTCTAAGCTGGATACCGTAGCTATAAGAATTCCTAATCATAAAGTTGCTCTGGCATTAATTCAGGAAGCGCAACGGCCCATCGCTGCCCCCAGTGCCAATATCTTCAGCTACACCAGCCCTACTCGGGCTCAGCATGTTTTATCTGATTTAAAGGATAGGGTAGACATTGTACTTGACAGTGGTGAAACAAAGATAGGTGTAGAATCTACCGTCCTAGATGTTACTGTCAAACCCTTTAAAATACTGAGATTAGGCGGTGCTACCTGGGAGAGTTTAAGAGAAGTAATTCCAGACATTATAATAGGTTCAGACCACGCAATAATAAAAAAGTCACCAGGAATGTTAAAAAAACATTACTCCCCTAAAGCTAAATTGATATTGGTGGAAGACAAAGGTGAAGAAATGGTCAAAAGGATTCAAATGCTGGCACAATTATATAAAAGTGAAGGCAAACAAGTTGGCATACTCTCCTGCCAGGGAAACTCTGAAAAATATTCTGGTTTTTTAGTTAAAATTTTGGGGGAAGCAGAAGATCTGGAATCCTGTGCCCGCTATTTATATAGCCATTTAAGGGCTTTGGATAATGAAAAATGCGATATTATAATTTCGGAAAACTTTAGTGATAGAGGATTAGGCAGGGCAATAATGGATCGTTTACGGAAAGCATCCGGCTAACCATTCCCGATGTTAGTGAATTTTAACTAAAGCTGCCGATTATAAATATAGCATTACGTTAGTTCAGAAAGCCCACACTATACACATAATGCCACAAGAGTTGAAGAATAAACAGAAGTCCTTGTATCGGTCTAAGCATATTCGCTGTATATTAGGTTAATGGCAAAATAGCTCAGAATATGTTATAATTATATCAGCCAAAAAGGAATTAAGATGGCTCAAAAAGATAGAGAAGATTACCAGATTATTACTGTAAATCGTAAAGCAAGGCACGATTATCATATTTTAGAAACATACGAAGCCGGACTTGTTTTAAGAGGGACCGAGGTTAAATCAATTCGTAATAGCCAGGTCAGCATCAAGGAAAGCTATGCTCAATTTAAAGGGGAGGAATTGTTTATTGTTGATATGCATATTGCTCCCTATAAATTTGGCAATAGATTTAACTTAGAACCGAAAAGGGATAGAAAACTCCTTTTAAATAAGAGAGAATTGGGTAGAATAAAAGGAAATATAGATACAAAAGGAGTAACCGTTATTCCCTTAAGACTTTACTTTAAAAATGGCTATGCCAAATTAGAAATTGCATTGGCTAAGGGGAAAAAACTTTACGACAAAAGGAGAGACCTGACTGAGAAAGCAATAAAGAGAGAATCAGAAAGAGAATTAAAAAATAAAACCTGGGGGCGATAGGTATCGACAGGGAAGACAGAGGTAAGGAAGGCGGGTCGAGGTTCCTGGTCCTCGTTAAACACAGGGAAAAACAATAACTGCCAACAATAACGAATTGGCTCTAGCAGCTTAATATAAGCTGCTCATCTTTAGAAAGTTATGCCTGTAAACTTTCTGATAGGTGTAATACTGAACAGGCTATTCCTGTCGAATGTTCCGATTGATAGGAAGAAAATAAGGAACTAACTTATTTGAATCCGGTCTATGGGAGTTAAATAAAGCGAAAACAAAGCATAGACTACACTCGTAGTATTTCTTGCTAACGATTCTCTGGACGCGAGTTCGATTCTCGCCGCCTCCACCATCTTTGATACCCGAATTATTTATTCGGGTTTTTCTTTAACTGAAAATTTATAAATTGCAGTAATATTATCTAGAGTAAAATTGCTTTGTTGAAAAGATTTGGTGGAATGACATTATAAAATTTGCTAAAATAAAACAAGTGTTGTTAAATGTAGACGAGCCATTTATCATACTCAGATTAATCAGGGAATAGGACGATAGAATAGTGAACTCATTTTTAGACAAACAGAGCAAGTTCTTAATACAGTTGGTTATCGGGCTGATAATTTTTTGTTTTATGTTCCGTAGACTGAACTGGATTTTAGTATATTTTAGCTTAGCGCTCTTTTTAGCCTATTTCTTTAACCCTTTTTATAATTTTTTATTAGAAAGAGGTGTTAAAAAAACATTATCAATTCTGTTAATTTTCTCCATAATCCTTGCTTTTGCTATTTTTCTAATGTTTTTTATTATCCCTAATACTATCAATGAATTAAACCTGCTCTATAAGGAAATTCCCGGCCTTTTATCCCGTTTTCAAGATATGCTGCTTTCACATGAACATATATTTGATAAAATTTTATATTCGGGTAACTTAAAAACATTTTTTAATGACCTTTTTTTGGAGATACAAAGAGGACTTTTAATCTTCTCCAGAACAGCTATATCTACCTTGTCTGCCTTTGTTACCAGATTTGGATTGGGCATTATTATTGTACCCCTTGTCCTCTATTACCTTTTAATAGATATGGATTTGTTTAAGAATAGCTTGTTAATATTTGTCTCACCGTCAAACAGAAAAGATTTAAAAGAAATAGTTCTGAAAATTGATGGTATCCTGAGCAGTTTTATACGAGGTCGTCTAATAGTCTGTCTAATTGTGGGGGCATTGATTACCATTGGGCTTTTTCTATTAAAATCAAAATTTTTTTTTCTTATCGGTATGGTCTCGGGGATACTAAATTTTGTTCCTTATTTCGGCCCGGTTGTCGGTTGGGTTTTATCCTTATTTTTTGTGATAGGGAGGCCTTGGTCGGTATATATATGGGTTACCATTTTGTTTGTTGGAGTGAATCAGATAGAGGCAATCTGGTTAAATCCCAAAATATTAGGGAAAGAGATGGGGTTGCATCCTCTGACTATTATTTTTGCGGTATTGATCTTTGGAGATTTATTGGGTTTCTTAGGCATATTGTTTGCGGTACCAATAGCTGCTACGCTTAAAGTAATTATTCATAGATACTTAGCTCAGGAGGAGAAGGCAACTTGATGTATAAAAATAGAGTATTAACAGTTTTATTCATTCTTCTGCTATTACATATTATTGCTGTTCAGGGTGTTGCACAGCAAGATAATCTTGGATTGAAACTAAATAAGGCTGTTCTAGATACGGATGTCCCGCCAGTGGTAGTAGATGGCAGGGTATATTTACCTGCCAGAGATATAATCGAATCATTGGGCGGTAGAATAACCTGGTTTCCGGCTTTGAAATTATTAAACCTGAATCTAGGGAAAAAAGAGGTTAGTTTAGTAATAGATATTCCTGAGGCGGAGATAAATGGGGAAAAGGTGCTTTTACAGAATGCTCCGGCAATCATAGAGGATAGGGTGATGATTCCCTTAGAAGTAGTGCAATTATTGACTGAGGTGGAGGCGGAATGGGATAAAACGGCTCAAGAAATAAATATTACCAGTCGTCAACCTTATATAACATCTATCAGAAGTTATTCTCATCCTGATAAGACTCGTATTGTCATAGATATGTCTGAAAAGAGTACTTACAATATCTTTATTCTTAGCGGACCTGATAGAGTGGTCGTTGATATAAAGGCCTCTCTTAGCCAATTGAATAAAGAGCAGCAAGAAGTAGAGGTAAATGATCTTTTGGTGAGCAGGGTTAGAAGTGGTCAGTTTACCCCAGATACGGTCCGGATAGTATCTGATCTTAAAGGGAAATATAATTCTCAAGTTTTCGATTTGACTGGACCGAATCGAATTGTAATAGATGTTTTTGCACCTGAAATATTGTTAGGCGAGGCTGAGCAATTGGAAATCCCACCGGAGGCAATTACCAAACCCGAAGGGATAAAGGATGGTGGAAAGCAGGTTGTAGTAATTGACCCGGGACATGGCGGCTCTCAACCGGGGGCTATAGGTTACAGTGGGCTGAAAGAGAAAGAGGTAGTTTTAGATATTGCCTTAAAACTAAAGAAAATGTTACAGGAAAAAGGATTTACCGTGTACCTTACCAGGGAAAAAGATGTAGATGTAGCTTTGGAAAATAGGCCGCTTATCGCTATGCAGAAAGAGGCGGCTGTATTTGTTAGTATTCATACCAATTCTGCTTTACAGAAAGGTTCCCCGACTGCTAAGGGAGTGGAGACCTATGTCTTGAATTCTCGTTATATCGGTGCCTCAGCAAAGGATGTCGCTGATAGAGAGAATAAAGCAAGTAAGCTTTATCACTATGAAGACAATATATTGAATCAAATAATAGCAGATTTAGAAGAAAGTGCCAGTATCGGGTTTAGTTTAAATTTTGCCGATATTGTTCAGAAGAAGCTAGTACAGCATACCGGACTAGGCAACAGAGGGGTGAAACAAGCACCTTTTCTGGTATTGAAGGGAGTAAACATGGCGGCGGTATTAATAGAGGTAGGCTTTATCTCTAATCCCAATGAGGAAAAACTTTTGAAAACCCCTGAATTTAGAGAAAAGGTAGCATTGGCCATCAGCCAGGCTATACAAGATTATCTAAAAAATATGCCTAAGGACATTTAAATAGAGGACGACAATGGCTAGAAGAAGAAAAAAGAAGAAGAATATATTTAATTCTACCGTAAACTTAATATTGTTGATTTTTCTACTGGTTGCGATCTTCTTTTTAATTAACAGATTTGTTCTTCCCTGGTATAAGGACAGGGGGGAAATAGGAATAGAATTAGAAAAACCTATAGAGGAGATTAGGGAAGAGCCCCCTTCAGTTTTAGAAGAAGCAGAGATTGTTTTATATTTTGCAGATGATAATGGCCAGTTTTTAATTCCGGAAGCCAGGAGAATTAAGAAAACCAATGACCTAGCCAAACAGGCTGTTTTAGAGTTGATTAAGGGTCCTACTGGTAGCGATCTTTATCCCACCATACCCCCTGCTACCATTATCAATGCGTTGTATATCAGTGATAGGATTGCTTATATCGATCTCTCTCCGGAATTAATTAAAAATCATCCCGGGGGAAGTACCGGGGAATTGCTAACTGTAAATTCTTTGGTATTAACTCTAACCTCTTTCCCCGATATTGATAAGGTGCAGATACTGGTTGGGGGAAGCAGTAAGGATACCTTAGCAGGCCATATAGATGTCAGTATGCCGCTGGAAAGGGATGAAAGCTGGTTAAGAAAAACATTATAATTACCTAAATTATTTAAGATATTTAGTATGAGGTATGGGCAATAAAGAACGTTTGGATAAATTGCTGGTTGATAAAGGATTAGTGGAATCCCGAGAGAAAGCCAAAAGGTTTATTATGGCAAACCTGGTGCAAGTAAATGGGGTAACAGTCACTAAATCGGGTACCAGGATTGATACGAATAGCCATTTGATGGTAAATAACAGAGCTGAACATTATGTCAGCAGAGGCGGTAATAAACTAAATAAAGCTTTAATTGAGTTTAATATTGTGCTAATCGAAAAAACAGTAATAGATGTAGGCGCCTCTACCGGCGGTTTTACCGATTGTCTTCTACAGTTTGGAGCTGAAAAAGTTTGCTGTGTGGATGTCGGCTATGGACAACTTGATTGGTCTTTGCGCCATGACCCGCGGGTAATAAATATGGAAAAGACCAACATAAGATACCTTACCAAAGAGCATTTCGATTTTCTTTTTGATTTAGCCACTGTCGATGTCTCTTTTATTTCCTTAGAAAAAGTGTTTCCGGTACTGGCAGAATTGTTAAAGCCGGAGGGAGAGGTTATCGCTTTAGTAAAGCCGCAATTTGAAGCTGGTAGAAAATTGGTTAAAAAAGGTGGTATTGTAGACAATCCGGATGTCCATTTGGAGGTAATTAATAATCTTGTAGAAAGAGTACAGGATAATTTCCGGTTAATCGATACGACCTTTTCCCCATTGAAGAATGTTCCGGGAAATATAGAATATTTTCTTTATTTGAAAAAGAAAAAGGGGAAGAATTGCTTAAATCCGGCAAATAATACACCCATCAAAAAGATGATAGAGGAAGCTCATCAATATTTTTCCAAAGAGTATAAGAGGGGAGAATCTCTCTGATATATTTAATTATAGGCACATTATTATCGGGCGGAATAATATCCCTCCTTCTTTTTCTGAAAATAAAAAGTATTTTTGGCAGTAGACAGGCCACTAAAAGAACGTTAATTAGTAAGCGGGCAGAAAATAAAGCTGAAAAATATCTAAAGAATAATGGTTTTCAGATTATCGGAAAACAGCAGAGCAAACCTTTAATCATAAAAGCGGGGACAATTACCCATCACTACTTAATAAGAGCTGATCTATTAGCAAGAAAGAATGGCAGGACCTATGTTGTTGAAGTAAAGAGCGGTTCTCAAAATAAAATAACTAACAGAGAGACCAGAAGACAATTATTGGAATATTTTCTGGCTTATCGGCCTTATGGGATTATTCTCTTCGATATGGAGACCAAAAAATTTTCTGAGATAAAATTTCTTTTACCTTATTTTCGTTCCCGATTAATGGAAAATACCATCTTCTTTCTACTGGGCGCCTTGCTTACTCTGTTGGGTTTCTATATTGTTCTTAAAATGGTCTGAGGAGAAAAGATGAAGATTACTAAAACAGGTTTAATAGTTAATAAGGAGAGGGACAGAAACTTCTTAATAACTAAAAAATTGGTCAATTATTTAATAGGGAAAGGGGTAGAAGTTTTTATCCCTGAAGATATTATACTAAAATTTCCTGAATCAAAATTGATACATACCCTTACCGAATCTTATCAAGGACTTAATATGTTTTTTTCTTTGGGAGGAGACGGAACATTGCTGAGAGCCGCCAGGTTGGCCTCTCCCCATGGTATCCCGGTCTGCGGCATAAATTTAGGAGGGCTAGGTTTTTTAACCCAAGTAGGTATAGAGGAAATAGACCATTACTTACCTCAAATATTGGCCAACGATTGCCGGATAGAAGAAAGAATGATGTTATCTGGCTATATACACAGAAATGGTAAAAAGACAGGGAGATTTTATTGTCTTAACGATGTAGTTATTTCCAAAAAATTATTTGCCCGATTAGTGGAGCTAGAGATGTTTATTAATGAAGAGTATGTTATTCAATATGCTGCTGATGGTTTAATCATTTCTACCTCCACCGGTTCAACTGCCTATTCTCTTTCTGCCGGTGGACCTATTATCTATCCTGACATAAAGACTATTATTATTACACCCATCTGCCCTCATACTCTTTCTGCCAGAACCCTGGTTGTTCATCATAATGACCATATTAAAATTATTATTCGCTCCAAAGAAGAGGAAGTAATGCTGACCATTGATGGTCAGCAAGGATTTGATCTTGAGGAGAATGATGTAATAGAAATATATAAGTCCAGGTATAAAACTCAATTAGTGACTTTTCCCGGAAAGAGTTTCTATAGCATTTTAAGGAGAAAATTAAAATGGAGCGGCAGAGTCATTCCCCCTATTGCTGAACGTAAGGAAGGGTCATAAATTATGCTCTGTTACCTTAAGATAAAAAACTTTGCTCTGATAGATGATCTTAATGTAGAATTTGAAAAAGGGCTCAATGTACTTACCGGAGAAACCGGAGCAGGAAAGTCAATGGTCATAGAGGCTATAAATATAGTCTTAGGAGCCCCCTTTAAGCAAAGCTGGATTAAGAATGGTCAAGAATCTTTAGATATTGAAGCTTTATTTTGCTTAGTTGGCATGCCTTCAAAACAATGGCAAGAATTGCAAAATGTTACTAATATACCCCTTGAAGACCAGCAAATAATCATTAGACGAAAGATACACCATACCAGAAGAAGTAGTTGTTTCATTAACGGCCAGCTGGCTACCCTGTCGATGCTTCAACAGATCGGTAATTATTTGATAGATTTGCATGGTCAGCATGAACACCAATCATTATTAAACCCTGAATATCATATTGACCTTGTTGATAGTTTTGGAGATGGCTCTTTTTTAGCCAAAAAAGAAATGCATCAGAAGATTTATAAAAAGTGGCAGAATAAAATAAAACTGCTCAATCAACTGGAACAAAAACACACAGAGGTTTTATCTCAGAGGGATTATCTCTTATTCCAGCTTAGTGAGATTGAGCAGGCAAATTTAAAAGAGGGGGAAGACCGAGAAATAGAAGAGACCTTAAGCATAATTCAACATCAAGCCAAAATAAAAGAAGTTATGGAAATAGCCCATGAAGCTTTGTTTGAAAGCAATAACGAAGGAGGTTCTCCTATTTATGATATTTTAACCAGACTTATCAGCCAATTTAATACCATTTCTTTACCGGAGCAAAAATTTAATAACATTAAAGCACAATTGACAGACCTGCAATTTAAAGTAGAAGATATATCTGCACAAATAATGGAGTATAAGGAAAAAATTGACTTGGATGTTTATCAATTGCAGGAAATTGAAGAGAGATTAAATATAATAAATCATTTAAAACAGAAATATAACCCGCAAATAGGAGAAATATTAAAATACCATGAACGGCTACAGGAGCAAATGGATTCAATAGAAGATGGCCGGGCAAAGATTGATATACTGAAAAAAGAAATTTTTGAGTATGAGCAGAGTTTGATTAACCTATCTTTAGAATTGAGCTGCCAGCGAAAAAAAATATCTCAACGGCTAGCGCAAGATATTATCAAAGAATTGGCAGATCTGAATATGAAAGATTGTGATTTTGTAGTAAAGACTGAACAACAAGAAGAACAAAATGGTTTAAGGATTGGAGATAAACAAATAAAGATAACTTCCAAGGGTATTGACCGGATTGAATTCTTTATCTCTACAAATATCGGAGAAAAGGTTAAACCGTTATCTGAAATAGTTTCAGGGGGAGAAGTATCCAGAATAATGTTGGGTTTAAAATCTATTCTGAGTAAGGCAGACCAAATACCAACAATGATTTTTGATGAAATTGATAGCGGTGTGGGGGCACGTTTAGGTGAGAACATCGCTCAAAAATTAGCGAAGTTAGCAGAAAGTCATCAGGTTATAGCAGTTACACATCTGCCCCAAATTGCCTCTCTGGCAGACCAGCATCTTTATATCAGCAAATATACTTCTCAGAAAAAGACTGCACTAACCATAAAGAGGTTACAAGGAGATGAGCAACTTTCTGAGATAGCTCGAATGCTTGATGGTGAAAAATATGGTGCCCTTAGTATTGAACATGCCCGTAAGATGCTCTATCGGAAGGGAGAGTGATAAAATGAAAGATAAAAAAAACTACATTGAGCAGTCCCTTCTTAAGGAAATAAATAAGCAGAAAGAAATTTTAAGTACCCTAAGAGCAATTATAAATTCTACCGATGATGCTATCTCGGTAGTAAATGAAAAGGGGATACATACCATAGTAAATGATGCCTATACCAGGTTGATAGGATTAACAGAGCAAGATGTGTTGGGAAAATCATCAAATGTGGACATTGCCGAAGGCGAAAGTATGCATATGAAAGTACTGAAAACCAGACAATCAGTACATGGAGTTAGAATGAAAGTAGGACCTAATAAAAAAGAGGTAATTGTAAATGTGGCTCCGGTAATAGTCGATGGTGAACTAAAAGGCAGTGTGGCTGTGATACATGACTTATCAGAAATAAGAAATTTAACAGAAGAGTTGGATCAAGTTAAAAAAAGGGTTCGTCATTTAGAAGCTAAATATACCTTTGATGATATTGTAGGTAAAAGTAGGGCAATAATGATAGCCAAAGAACAAGCCATTAGAGCTGCCGTAACACCGGCGACTGTATTGCTATACGGTGAGAGCGGTACCGGTAAGGAATTATTTGCCCATGCTATTCATAATCACAGTGTTCGAAAAATCCGACAGTTTATCAGGGTTAACTGCTCTGCTTTGGCCGATACCTTGCTGGAAAGCGAACTTTTTGGTTATGAAAGCGGGGCTTTTACTGGCGCCGATAAAAAAGGTCGAAAAGGATTATTTGAAGAGGCTGACGGCGGTACCATATTCTTAGATGAAATTGCCATGATGAGTTTGAATTTACAGGCAAAACTATTAAGGGTTTTACAGGAAAAAGAAATAATCAGAGTAGGTAGCAATAAACCTATTAATGTTGATGTCAGAATTATTTCCGCTACCAACACCAATTTAGAAGAAAGAGTAGCGAAGGGACATTTTAGAGAAGACCTTTATTATCGGTTATATGTGATACCTATTTCGATACCTCCTTTAAGAGATAGAAGAGAAGATATCCCTATATTAGTACACAATATCATTAGGAGATGCAATCAAGAATTCGGTAGAAACATTAAAGATGTCTCCAAGGAAGTAATTTCTTTGTTGCAAAATTATTCCTGGCCCGGGAATATCAGAGAACTGGAAAATGTCATCGAGAGAGCAGTGATAAATATGAAGGATCAAGAAAATGTCTTAAAGGCAATTCATCTTCCCGAATTTATATGTTTGACAAACCAAAATGGCGGAGAGAAAGAAGTGCCAAGTCTAAATAAGCTACCAGAAATTACGGGGGAACCGGTCAGCCAATTGAAAAACTTGCAAGCAGAAACAGAAAAGAAGATTATTATAACAACCCTAAACGAAGTCAATGGCAATTGCCAAAAAGCGGCTCAACAATTAGGCATTAGTATAAGGACTTTATATTATAAGATTAAAAAATATCAGATTGAAAAGGTGTATGGTTTCAAGCATGATGAATCTAGGCAGAGTAAAAATTAAACGGGAACAGAAAAACCATACTGAAAATGCAATATAATTCATTTTAGTGCAATAGATTGCAATATATTGAATGATGTAATAAATATTCCTCAAGATATATTCTATATTTGATTGTTATTTTATCTTAATTCTCAAAACTTTCTTGAAGCGTCTTATATTTTTTTAGCCATTCATCTTCTAGAAAATTTTGTCTGATATTCCTGCTCCCTTCTGAATATCTGGCATAAAAATTGCTTATCTATTATTAATTAGAAATTACCAATTGAGGTATATTTATGAACAAAGAAAGTAATTTTAAAATACTGGCCATTAATCCTGGTTCTACTTCAACTGCCATATCCGTCTTTCATGGCTACAAAGAAGTTTTCCAAAAAACTATTAGACATAGTGTAGAAGAATTAAAAAGATTCAAGAGACTGATTGAGCAGCACTGCTTTAGAAAACAAGTTATTCTTCAGACTTTAGAGGAAAACAATCTTCTCTTGCCGGAATTTGATGCCATAGTTGGGCGGGGTGGAGTTTTATCCCCTATACCGGGCGGAACCTATTATATAAATGATGTTATGTTAGAGGAATTACGAGAAAGACCGCGGTTGGAGCATGCCTCTAATTTAGCTGCTCAAATTGCCTTTGAACTGGCCGATACTATTAAAGTACCTTCTTTTATAGTGGACCCTGTAGCGGTAGATGAGATGGAACCAATTGCACGAATTTCTGGCCTTCCTGAGATACAGAGAGATAGCCTGTCACATGCCCTCAGTTTAAAAGCAGCTGCACGAAGAGCAGCCCAGGATATAGGAAAACCATATTCAGAGTTAAATCTAATTGTAGTTCATTTAGGCGGAGGAGTCTCAGTGAGTGCTCATCAAAAAGGGAGAATGGTTGATGTGAGCAATGCCAGCAGTGAAGGTCCTTTTTCACCTGAGCGAACCGGTACCCTGCCCGTGCTGGAACTAATAAAAATGTGTTATTCAGGGAAATATGCTGAAGATGAAATGCGGAAAAAGGTTATGGGGAAGGGTGGCATTGTTGCCTATTTGGGAACTAACAGCACCTTAGAGGTTGAACAGTTAATAGCACAAGGGGACAAAAAAGCCGAATTGATTTATCAGGCTATGGCCTACCAGATAGCTAAATGTATTGGAGAGATGTCCACTGTTTTGAAAGGTAAGGTTGATAATATTGTAATCACCGGAAATGGAGCGGGGGAAAAGGGGGCATTAGGTAAAACCTTTGTTAACTGGATTAAGGAAAGGGTGGAGTTCATTGCTCCGGTCCTAGTTTACCCGGGTAGTGATGAGATGAAATCTCTGGCTATGGGAGCTATAAGAGTATTGTCCGGTGAAGAAAAGGGTATGGTTTATGGCGGCTCAGAAGGTTCTACTTAATTGTCATTTTGACTGATTTACACTTTTTAATTTTAAAAAATGAGGTGACCAGAGTATGCTGAAATCATTTGAGGAAGTAGTAAAAAAGGCAATACATTATGGACCTAAGATAATTTCAGTAGCTGTATCTCAAGCCGAAGATGTTATGGAAGCAGTGGAGCTGGCTAGAGAAATGGGGCTGATTAATGGAATTTTAGTAGGTGATGAGAGAGAAACTATAAAGGTTTGTCATAAACTAAATATTAACCCTCAGAACTATGAATTTATTCATGAACCGGACAAGAGTGAGGCTGCCCGAAAGGCAGTTCAGTTGGTAAGTGAAGGCAAGGCAGCACTGCTTATGAAAGGATTTTTAGGCTCTGACCGAATCCTAAAAGCAGTTTTAGACAAAGAGATTGGTCTTAGAACCAACCGGTTGTTAAGTCATGCTTATGTTTTAAAAATAAAAAACCATGAAAAACTACTTACTGTTACTGATGCTGCTATGAATATTGCACCCAATTTGGAACAAAAAGCACAAATCTTACAAAATGTAATTAACTTTTGCCATTGTTTAGAAATTGAGCAGCCCAAGATTGCCGTACTGGCTGCCGTAGAAGTGGTTAACCCTCATATGCAGGCAACCGTGGATGCCGCCTGTTTAAGCAAGATGGCTGAAAGGGGGCAGATAGTTGGCGGGGTTGTTGATGGACCATTAGCATTTGATAATGCAATTTCCAAAGAATCAGCCCAACAGAAGGGCATTAATTCAAGGGTGAGCGGTGAGGTTGATGTGGTAATGGTGCCTGAGATTGAAGCAGGGAATATTTTCGCTAAAGGCCTGGTTTATCTAGCTGAAGCTGAGCCAGCCGGAATCTTGTTAGGTACCTCTGCACCGGTAATTTTAGTATCTCGCTCAGACCAGCCGCTATCCAAGGCAAGGTCTATTGCCCTTGGTATTTTAATGAGTGCCTATCAGAGTCGTTAAATTATAGAAGGGAGGAGATTTTGTTGCCCGATTACCACATCCTAGTCATTAATCCTGGTTCAACTACCACAAAGTTGTCACTTTTTAAAAATGAGACCATGCTCTTTGGAGAAACAATAGCTCATTCCAGTGAATCATTGAAATCTTTTGCTAAGATTATGGACCAGTATGAGTTTAGAAAAGAAATGATTTTGGAATTTCTTGAAGAAAAGTCGGTTGACTTGAAAAGTGTAGATGCGGTAGTGGGGCGAGGTGGTTTATTACAGCCCCTGCCCAGCGGAACTTATCGGGTTAACCAAAAAATGCTTAACCATTTGCAAGAAGGTCTTTTTGGAGATCATGCCTCCAATCTCGGTGCTGTTTTAGCCTATCACATTGCCGGAAATGGGCACTTGCCTGCTTTTATAGTTGACCCGGTAATTGTTGATGAAATGGAAGATATTGCCCGTATATCAGGTATGCCCTTGATTCACAGAAAGAGTATTTTTCACGCTTTAAACCAAAAAGCGGTAGCTCGAAAAGCAGCTGTTGCCATAGGGAAAAGATATGAAGATGTTAATTTTATAGTGGTCCATATGGGCGGTGGAATATCGGTGGGAGTACACAGAAAAGGTAGGGTTGTAGATGTTAATAATGCCTTAAATGGAGAAGGCCCTTTTTCTCCCGAAAGGAGCGGCACGGTTCCGGTGGGTGATCTGGCAGAATTATGCTTTTCCGGAAAATATTCAAAAAGCGAGATTTTATCTATGATAAAAGGAAAGGGAGGTTTAGTCGCTTATTTAAATTCCAATGATGTAGAGCAGATAATAGCCAAGATAAAAACTGGAGATGAGAAGGCAAAATTGATTCTGGATGCCATGATCTATCAAATATCTAAACAGATTGGCGAAGGGGCTACGGTACTGAAAGGGAATGTAGATGCCATTATTCTAACAGGCGGTATATCCCATTCTACTTATGTAGTGGAACAGATAAAGGACCGAGTTAGTTTTATTTCCTTGGTCATGGTTTATCCGGGAGAAGAAGAGATGCTATCCCTATGTCAGGGAGCATTAAGAGTGCTGAGAGGAGAAGAGGAGGGGAAAATTTATTGACAGAAGATATAATCATTTTCACAGGGAGTTTTGGCAGCGGGAAAACTGAAATAGCTATTAATCAATCTTTAGCAATGCTGCAGAAAAAAGAGAGAGTGATTCTGGTTGACCTGGATATAGTTAATCCGTATTTTCGTACCAGAGATAAGAGAGAAAAGCTCGCGGAAATTGGTGTCGAAGTAATTGCGCCAGAAGGCGAATTTGCCTTGGCCGATTTACCTTTAATCTCACCTGAGATCAAAGGTTCCATACAGGACACCAATCGAGTATTGTTTATCGATGTTGGGGGAGACGAAATCGGTGCAAAAGCATTAGCCAGCTTTTATACTGTATTAAAGGATACCGGCTATCAATTGAACATGGTCATCAATCCCTATCGGCCTTTTACCAGAAACAGTGAACAGATAGAAGTAATGCTAAAAGATATTGAGTCATTTTCTCGCTTAAAGATCAATGGCTTGATTAGTAATCCTAATTTAGAAAAGCAGACCGATTTAAATGTAATTAGAAAAGGGCATGAAATTATACGGGAATCAGCTGCTCGGCTTAATCTGCCAATAAAATATCTAACAATCGAAAAGTCCATATATCAGAAGATTGGCCAGCAAGAATTTAATGAGAAGATAGTGCTAATTCAACGTTTTATGGAATTGCCCTGGGAAGAACCGGAAACAGAAAGAAATATTAATAAAAATGGGAGAGAACCAAAAGATTAATAAGGAGGTTTTTATGGCAAAAGTAATTATTGACCGTGAAAGATGTAAGGGCTGTGAATTATGCACACTGGTCTGTCCCCACAAAATAATAGTAATGTCAAAATTATTTAATCAGAAAAGCTATCACCCTGCCGAACAGATTGACCCTGAAAAGTGTACCGGATGTGCCTTTTGTGCTATGACCTGCCCGGAAGTGGCTATTGAAGTTTACAAGTAAGGCATTTAAATCTTTACTATCTATATTTTAAGGAGGATTATCAATGGTAGATAGATTATTAATGAGAGGAAATGAGGCGATTGGAGAAGCTGCCATTCATGCGGGATGCCGTTACTATTTTGGTTATCCTATAACCCCTCAAAGTGAATTGATTGCCTATATGGCAAAAAGGTTACTTAAAATTGAAGGAGCTACTTTTGTACAATCAGAAAGTGAGCTTGCCGCAATTAATATGGTATATGGAGCTGCAGCAGCCGGTGGCAGGGTCATGACTTCTTCCTCCAGTCCGGGAATTAGTTTAAAACAGGAAGGTATTTCTTACATTACCTGTGCTGAACTACCCTGTGTAATCGTCAATATAATGAGAGGCGGACCCGGCTTGGGTTCCATTCAACCGGCACAGGGTGATTATTTCCAGGCAACTAAGGGCGGTGGACATGGAGACTATCATCTTATTGTATTAGCCCCTTCCACTGTTCAAGAGTTGGCAGACCTGACCATTAAAGCCTTTGACTTATCAGACAAGTACCGTAACCCGGCTATGATATTAGGAGATGGATTGCTAGGCCAGATGATGGAGCCTGTGGAATTTAAAGAGTATGATATCAATAGTATTCCTTCTAAAGAGAGCTGGGCACTGGGTTCCAGTCATGGTCGAGAAGCAAGAACTATTGTACCATTCAATCTTGACGCGGGAGAAATGGAAAAAATCAACAATCGGTTAAAGCAAAAATATATTGATATGCAAAAAGAAGCGGAATGTGAAGTCGTAAATATGGATAATCCCGACATAATTGTGGTGGCTTATGGCATTGTAGCTCGAATAGTCAAAACCGCCATACAAAAAGCTAAAAAGGATGGTATCAATATCGGACTCTTGAGACCTATTACCCTTTATCCCTTCCCTAGTGCAGTAATCAGGGAGAATGTCCACAAGGCTAAAAAGATCCTGGTTACCGAAATGAGCATGGGACAAATGGTGGAAGATGTAGAACTAGCAGCCTGTGGTAAAGCCGAGATAAGTTTCTATGGACGGACAGGTGGAGTAGTAATTTCCCCGGTGGAAATACTAGAAGAAGTTAAAAAATTATTAAAATAAGGTAGATTCTTAACCAAAAGAAGTTTAAATTAATTCACAAAATATATGGGGGTAAGTAGAATTGATGAAAAAAGTTTTTGAAAAACCTAAGTCTTTAACCGATGTCCCCTTTACTTATTGTCCTGGCTGTCATCATGGAATTATACATCGTTTAGTTGCCGAGGCATTGGACGATTTAGGAATAGCCAAGGATACTATAGGGGTTGCTCCGGTGGGCTGTGCTGTATTGGCCTATCTATTTTTTGACTGCGATATAATTGTAGCTGCACATGGAAGGGCACCTGCTACAGCTACCGGGTTAAAAAGAGTGAAACCAGACAATATCGTTTTTACCTATCAAGGAGATGGAGACCTGGCATCCATAGGGACTGCAGAAATTGTTCATGCAGCCAACAGAAGTGAGAAAATTACCGTTATTTTTGTCAACAATGCTGTTTACGGAATGACCGGCGGACAGATGGCTCCCACTACATTGGAAGGTCAGATAACACAAACCTCACCTTATGGAAGAGATCCTAAAACCATGGGTATGCCTATTCGTGTGTGCGAATTACTCTCTACCCTAAATAGTCCCGGTTACATTGCCCGAGTTGCTTTAACAAAACCAGCCTATATAGTGAAAGCCAAGAAAGCAATTAAAAAAGCTTTCCAATTCCAAATTGATGGTAAGGGCTTCTCTCTAGTTGAAGTTCTCTCTACCTGTCCTACTAATTGGGGATTAAGTCCTAAAGAATCTAATGAATGGTTAGAACAAAAAATGATACCATACTATCCACTAGGTGAGTTCAAGGAGGTATTTTAAATGTTAGATGAAATTATTATTGCCGGATTTGGCGGGCAGGGAATATTGTTGATAGGAAGGCTGATTGCTCAAGCTGGAATGTTAGAGGGGAAACAGGTCTCCTGGATGCCTTCCTATGGCCCGGAAATGAGAGGAGGCACTGCCAATTGTACTGTTATTGTATCTTCAGAAGAAGTTGCCTCTCCGGTAGTTTCTAACCCCAGCAGCTTGATTGCTATGAATCAGCCTTCTTTAGATAAATTTGAATCTTTGGTAGAAAAGGATGGAATCATTATCGTTAACAAATCATTAATTTCACGGAATGTAAAACGAGATGATGTAGAAGTGGTAGAAGTTCCGGCTAATGACATAGCTAATGAACTTGGAAATTTAAGGGTTGCCAATATGGTTATTTTAGGCAGTTACATAGCGAAAAGTAAAAGTGTTAAAATGGAAAATGTTTTCCGTGCATTAGAAGAAGCACTTTATAGGCAATCAGAAAAGATGATAAAATTAAATAAAGAAGCTTTGGAAAGAGGCGCAATGTTTTGTTGATATAGGTTAATGGTTTAATGCAGTATAGCTTTAATCCAGCAAGAACTCCCCATCTGCAAGGGTGTGGGTACCTGTTGACTGCTAAAATAAGTATCTTAACATTGCCTTTGCTTATTTGTATTGTAAAATGGAGGACAATTTTATATGGTTGAGGGCATAACAATATTGGAAGCAAAAAATATATCTAAATTATTCGGAGGTGTACAGGCTTTAAAAAACGTTGATATTAAGATTCAAAAAAGCAAAATCCATGGGTTAATTGGCCCCAACGGTGCCGGAAAATCAACTTTTTTTAATGTAGTTTCGGGTTTATATCCACCAACTGAAGGGCAAGTACTCTTTAATTCTTCAGACATCACGGCATTGCCTGCAGAAGAAATAAATAGAATGGGGATTAGCCGAACCTTCCAAGCCGGGAAATTGGTTCCTAATATAACTGTATTGGACAATGTTATGTCAGGGATGTATCATCACAGTTCAAATCCGGTTAAATCATTCTTTTTTGAGCCAGTTAAATTCCACAATGAGGAAAAGAATACCAAAAATTTTGCTTTAGAAATGTTAAAATTTATTGGCATACCCGATTTTGCGGAACGATGGACCAGCGAATTAGTCTGGATAGAGCGGCAATTAGTCCAGATTGCCCGAGCTTTGATGTCAAAGCCAGAATTATTGATGCTTGATGAGCCGACATCTGGGATGGGAATTGAAGAATCTAAAGCGGTAATGAATATTATTAGGCGGGTGAGAGATATGGGAGTTACTGTAGTTGTTGTAAGCCATGATATGAGTTTAATTACTGAGATTTCTGATTGGATTACTGTCTTGGATTTTGGAAATAAGATTAGTGAAGGCAGCCCTCAGCAAGTTCAGCAAGATCCGAGAGTATTGGAGGCATACCTTGGAAAAGAAGAATAGTATCCTAAAAATAGAGAACCTTTCCGTGTCTTATGGACCGATTAAGGCATTAAAAAACATCGATTTATATATTAATGAGGGTGAATTTGTCTCTTTAATCGGGGCGAATGGTGCCGGGAAAACAACTTTATTGAAAGCAGTTTTGGGAATTAATACTATTGAGCGGGGCAATATCTTTTTTTTAGGAAAAGATATAACACGCAAACCTACCAATGTTATTGTAAGCTCAGGTTTAAGTCTTATTCCAGAAGGTCATATAATTTTTTCATCCATGTCAGTATTAGAGAATCTTCAGTTGGGTGCTTATCAAAGTCTTGCTACTTTCAAAGAAAACTTAGAAAAAATATTTGAGTATTTCCCGATTCTACAAAAACGAAGCAATCAGATTGCAGGTACTTTAAGTGGTGGTGAGCAACAGATGTTATCTATGGGCCGAGCTCTAATGTCAAAGCCGAAATTAATCTTAGTAGATGAACCTTCTTTAGGCCTAGCTCCCAAGATAGTGTTAGATATCTTTAATATACTTATAGAGTTAAATAAAGAAGGTTACACAATTCTTTTGTCTGAGCAGAATGCCAAAAAAGCTTTAGAATCCAGTAGTCGTTGTTATGTAATGAAAACCGGTGAAATCGCTATGTCCGGACCTTCTTTAGATCTAATGAACAACCCTCAAATACAACAGGCATATCTGGGCGGTTGTTAAAAATATATATTACTTATTGACTTTTCCAGGAGATGATTTTATGGAAATATTTATTGCACAACTAATCAGCGGTTTATCTTTAGGCAGTATTTATGTCTTGCTGGTTACCGGATTTAATTTAATGCTTTTAGTAGCAAAAATTATCCAATTCGCCTATCCTCAGATTGTAGTCATTTCAATGTATACCTGTTGGTGGGCTTTAAAAATTACTTCTAATAAATTATTGATTATTATTGCCGGAATAACAGTATCAGTTGCTTTGAGTCTACTGAGCGAGCCAATCTTTAGAAAGATTAGCAGTATAAAAGATGTTGACATAAATGCTACCTTTATTGCTTCCATGGGCATTGCTATGATTATGATGGATGTGATGTCGCATTCTTTTAATTACGGATTTCCTGTAGCATTTCCTCCTAAATGGATAGGGGGGAATATATTATCTTTTGGTTTAATTACAATATCCAAGGGGCAATTATTTGCCTTGGTGGGTGGTGTTATAGCCGTCTCTGTGTTCTTCTATCTTCTTTACCGAACAAATCAGGGGAGGTTTTTCAGAGCAATTGCTGAAAATCGGCTAGCTGCTGAATTAGTTGGAATTCCAATCACAAAGACCAGTATCTTCAGTTATTTTATAGTCGGTATTTTAGGTGGTTTTTCAGCTATATTGTTTTCAATGCTTATTGGCTCGGCATCACCGTGGCTGGGTGAGTTTGTTGCTTTGAAGATGTTAGCAGTATCCATTGTTGCCGGATTGGGAAATTTGCACGGTGGGCTAGTTTGTGGATTGCTTTTAGGCATTATTGAGGCTATAGCTGTTGGCTACATTTCCGGCTCTTGGTCTAATGTAATAGCTTTTGTAATAATGCTGGCTGTTATTCTGATAAAGCCAGAAGGTTTATTTGGTACTAAAATATAAGATAAATAAGGAGGTTAAAATTGTCTGAAGTTCTATATTATTTCTTAGGGTTTTCTGCAATATATATCTTGATGGGCTGGGCTCTTTATTTACCTTATCGTGTAGGGCAACTAAATTATCTCATAGTAGCATGCATGGCTATAACAGCATATTTCGGGGGCTTTGCTGCAAGAGAATGGAACTGGCCATTCCCTGTAATTCTAATAATCGGAATAATGATTAGCACAATTATTGGCCTTATTTTTTCTCAGGCTATTGGAAAGGCGCCTTGCTTTACTGTTGTCATAGTTGGTTTAACCTCAGTATTTATTGTTAAGACAGTTATTGAAAATTGGAAACTTCTGGGAGGAACCGTCGGCTTTTTCCACATTCCCAATGTGAACGGCATGCTGATAATTATTTATGGCCTATTGATATTGGTGGGATTTTTAATATACAGAATTGATCATTCGAGATGGGGAAGAGCAGCCTCAGTAGTTTTTGTTGACAAAGATGTAGCTGTATCCTTAGGGGTGGATATAAAAAAAATTGGTATGTTTTTCCAGATTGTATCTTGTGCCATTGCCGGTATGGCTGGTACTTTAGATGCTTTTTTAGTCAGGAGTCTGTCTCCTGAATTTTTCACCTTTGGCATGATTGGTTATTTGATGTGTATACTTTTTGTTGGCGGATATACTACCATGTGGGGAGTTATCTTCTCAGCTTTTTTCTTGCAAGGAATCCCATTAATGTTTCCTAGTTCTATTGCCTCCTGGCGCCAGGTTATTTATGGGGCTTTACTTGTTCTTATCATTCTATTGAGACCAGAAGGCATAATTACCAGGAAGATGTTATGGCGTATGAAACCCAAAGCATATTTCCCGGTTAACACCCAAATTAAAAATAGTAAAAGTTAATATTTAATTACAAATTATCTGTCAAGAACTTAGCAGCACACAATCATATCCTGAAAGGAGGGAAGCTTAATATTCAATAAGTGATATTGTAATGCTAGTAAGAGTAATTATTTTTTAGGTCAGTAATTATTAAAAAAATATAAGGAGATGGGCAAAAATGAAAAATAAATTAATGCGGTTTTCAGGTATCTTTACTATTATAATTTGCTTCCTGCTTATTTCTTCAATAAATATATTTGGACAAGAAGTTCAAGTTAGTGAGTGGAACATACCATTTTTAAATTCAATAACCGGTCCTATTGCAAGTATCGGAGAGTATATGTCTTGGAGTGCTTATAGGGCAGCTGATGAAATTAATGCTGCTGGAGGTGTAAGGGGGAAGCCCATAAAAATTGAAGTAATCGATACCGGAGTAAGTAAAGATAAGGCAATGGAAGAGATGGCCAAACTGGTCGATTCGGCATTGGTAGTAATGGGTCCTGTTCCGGAGGCCTGTATTATGGCTGCTGTGCCTATTGCCGTAAAAGCAGGATTATTCTCTTTGGTTTCTTCTACAAGTTATGAATATGCTGTAGAATATTTCCCCTGGACTCTTTCCTGGTACCCAATAACTGAAGAAAAACTTCCTCCTATAACTGCTGCTTGGGCAAAATTGCATCCGGATATGAAGACAGTAGTGCAATTTGTGGAGAATTGGGCTGCTTGGCCTCCTATGGCCGAAGCTCACGCTGTTGGATTGGAATCAGCAGGTGTAAAAATGTTATCACAGGTCGATGTTCCAACAGATGCCATAATGTTTGGTCCGCTTGTATTAAAGGCCCTTGCTCAAAAACCAGATGGAATTGTGTTGACCTGTAATTCTGAGAAGGCAGCCAAGATTATTATTGAACTGGTTAATAAGGGTTGGAAGGATATGGCCAAAATATTGGTATTCAGCAGTGCAGATGATACAGCATTATATACCACCGGTGGTGATAGCATAGAGGGAATATCTATTTACAACTACATTGACTTGAACTTAGACGATCCTCGCTGGCAAGCTTTCCGTGAAGCATACAAGAAGGACCATGATGGCATAGAACCCGCCTCTCTCTCAACAAACTATTATGATAGTGTCTACATGATTAGCGAGGCGATTGAAAATACCGGAATAACTGGAGACCCGGCTAAGTTAGCAGAAGAGAGAGTCAAAATAAGAGACTATTGCCGGAATGTTAAAGGGTTTAAGGGTGTTCAATTAACCTGGGATATGACAGATGGAGTACCCGCCGGTAAGGGAACATTCTTATTCGAAATTGAGAACGGAGAAAAAGTATTCCGGGCTATGGCAAAATAGAATATTCTGCAATACAAAAGAATTTTGAATCAAAACTTGCTGTTAGGTAGTCTACCCCCCTCTTCTTATAATAATGCCATGTTGGAGAAGAGGGGGGTAGAAAAAATAGAGAGGAGGTAAATAAGTATTAAATTGGATATCTCAAGATATGACAAGATTATTAGCACAATTGATGAAAACGGTGTTATAGAATTTACCCAGGAGCTTATTAGGATAAAAAGTGTTTTTAATCCTGACAAAGAAGGATGCAATGAAGAAAGAGTGGCCATGTTTGTGGCTGATAGATTGAAGAAAATGGGCTTACAGGTTTATGTAGAAGAAGTAGTTCCGGGAAGGCCTAATGTAATTGGAATTTTAAAAGGGAGTCAAGAGGGAAAGACAATTCTATTTGAAGCACATACCGATGTGGTGACAGAGGGTGACCTCGAAAAGTGGAATTTTCCTCCTTTTGAAGCAGTTATTGATGACAACAAAATTTATGGCAGAGGTTCTTGTGATACTAAGGGTAATTTAGCTGCTATGGTCTATGCTGTTCAGGCTATTTTAAATTCAAAAATAGAATTCAAAGGGAATATTGTACTATGTATACCTGTTGATGAAGAGGGAATGATGCTTGGTATCAAGCATTTTATAAAACAGGGATGGGCTGATGATGTGAATGCAGCTATTATTTGTGAACCGGAAGAGAACAATATTTGCATTTATCAAAAAGGTGCAATGAGAGTAATAATAAAAGTTAAGGGCAAGATGGCCCACGGGGCTATGCCGGAGGCCGGTATAAATCCAAATTGGGGATTGGCTAAAATAATAACGGAATTGCAAAAATTGCAAAAAGAAGAAATCAATAGGTTGGGAAGTCATAAATATTTAGGAAAGCCAAGTTTTACTCCTACCATTATTAAGGCCCCTATTCGGGGGGATGCTCAAATCAATGTTATTCCGCAGGAATCTATGGTTACAATTGATATTAGAACTATTCCGGGGCAAGAACATGATAAAATAAAAGAATCTATTAAAAGTATCTTCAATATGCTCTCTAAGGAAGATTCAGATTTTAAAGCAGAGATGGAAGTAATAGAAGAAAGACCATGGACCGAGACATCTCCTGATGAGCCTATTGTTAGAGCAACTGCAGAAGCATTTAAATACATTACCAAAAAAGCTCCAATTTATAATGGAGTTCCCGGTGCGACAGATGGTACTTTTCTGAACTCCTGGAAGAATATCCCTATTGTTACTATTGGTGCAGGTAATCGATTAATACCACATCAAGCAGACGAATACATAGAAATCAATGAGCTGTTAGAAACAGTAAAGATATATGCTTTAACTGCTATGTTGTTTCTAAATGAAGATGTTTTTTAAACTTTTACAAGCATATTAATTCACATTTTAGACAAGAAAGGCGATGGAACAAATGGTAGATAATAGTAATACCAAAGATTTAAAAGATTCTATTACAGATGTCCCCGGGGTTAAGGTTGGGCATAGTCAAGATTTAACCGGAGGAACGGGATGCACTGTTGTTTTATTCGAAGAGGGGGCAGTCACCGGAGTTGATGTTAGGGGTGGGGCACCCGGCACTCGAGAGACTGATGCGCTTAACCCTGTTAATTTAGTTGGCAAAGCCCATGCAATTTATTTGAGTGGAGGAAGTGCTTTCGGATTAGATGGAACCGCGGGGGTAATGCGCTATATGGAAGAACTGGGGATAGGTTTTGATGTCGGTGTTACAAAAGTACCTATTATTCCTGCAGCAGTCTTATTTGATCTAACTGTTGGTGATTTTAGAACTAGGCCTGATGCAAAAATGGGCTATGAGGCATGTTTAAATGCCAATGAAATCAATGATTCCCAGGGCAATATTGGAGCCGGAACAGGTGCCACCATTGGGAAGGTATTGGGTTATGAATTCTGCATGAAAAGCGGATTAGGAACAGCCAGCTTACAATGCGGAGATTTGATTATTGGAGCCATTGTGGCTGTAAATTGTTTTGGGGATGTTTATGACCCCCATTGCGGAAAAATTATTGCCGGAGCTTTGTCCCATGATCGAAAAAGCTTTCTAGATACAATCGCTTATTTAAAAAACCCCTCTTTACCTGAAAACAATCATGAACAATTCCCGGCTAACACAACAATAGGCGCAATTGCCACCAATGCAAAATTGACAAAAGCAGAAGCAACAAAAATTGCAATGATGGCCCACAATGGTTTTGCTCGTACCATTGTTCCGGTACACACAATGTTTGATGGTGATACTATTTTCTGTTCCGGAACAGGTAAAATTGATGCAAGTGTTAATTTAATTGGTATTTTAGCAGCTGAGGTGATGATTAATGCGGTTATTAATGCAGTAAAGAATACAAAACCGCTCTTTGGACTTCCATGTTATCAAGATCTGTATAAAGAAAAACAATAGATAGTCAACTTAAATTAAATATATAAAAAGGTAGATGATTATGAAAATCGTTATTGTTGGTGCAGGTGCAATGGGTTCTCTTTTCGGGGGGCTGTTAGCTAACTCGGGCAACCATGTCTCTTTGATAGATATTTGGAAAGAACATATTGAGTGTATCAATAAAAAAGGTCTATTAATAAAAGGAATTGATGAGGATAAATACATCAGAATCAATGCTTTTACCAATGTAAAAGAAATAAAAGAAAAACCGGATTTAATAATAGTTTTTGTCAAATCTTACCATACAGAAAATGCTGCTAGAGAAGTTTTGCCATTATTGAAAGAGGATACCTCTGTATTAACTTTACAAAACGGCTTAGGAAATATCGACATTTTAAGTAAATATTTAGGGTCAAAAGGAATTATTGCTGGAACAACCTCTTACGGGTCTACCATTCTGGCACCTGGTAGTATTCTTTTGGGTGGCTCGGGAACTACTTGCATCGGTGAATTGAACGGAAGTATTACCAAACGGATAAAAGACATTGCAGAAATGTTTAATAAAGCCGGGATAATAACAGAAATTACACAGAATGTGCTTGGATTAATTTGGACAAAATTGATTATAAATGTTGGAATAAACGCCTTAGGAGTTTTACTTAGAGTCAAAAATGGTGAGTTGATTCAAGGAGAGTTTCCGCAAAAAATACAAAAAGCTTTAGTAGAGGAAGCCGTGCTTTTAGCAAAGAAAAAAAATATTAAATTAATACATAAAGATATGGTAAAACAAGTTGCTGCTGTTTGTGAACAAACTAAAGATAATGTTAATTCCATGTTGCAGGATGTATTAAAAAAAAGAAAAACGGAGATAGATTTTATCAATGGCGCTATAGTTAATGATGGTAAATACCTAAATGTCTCCACCCCGGTTAACCAGGTAATAACCGATCTCATAAAATCTATAGAAGAAAAATATGAAAAACAAATATCTTTTTAGGAGCATAAAGAAATGGAACAAATCAAAAAAAAATTAACCATACCTGATTTTTTTATTATGAAAGAAAATGGGAAAAAATTTACCATGGTTACCGCTTATGATTACGCCATGGCTGTACAGGTAAACAAAACAGAGATAGAAATGATCTTGGTTGGCGATTCAGCCGCAATGGTTATGCTGGGTTACCAGAGCACGCTACCTATTGATCTTGATACTATGATAATTTTAGCAAAAGCGGTAGTGAGGGGAGCTCCCAATACCTTTATTGTCGGAGATCTGCCTTTTCTATCTTATGAAATAAGTGTTGAAAAAGCTATTGAAAATGCAGGAAGGCTTATAAAAGAGGCTGAAATAGATTGTGTAAAACTGGAAGGCGGAACCCGGATAGCAGATACTGTAGCAGCTATTGTTAAGGCGGGTATACCGGTTATGGGGCATATTGGCTTAACCCCCCAAAGCATCTCTCAATTGGGTGGTTTCCGAGTACAAGGTAAGAATTTATTTGCCGCAGAAAAACTGCTGGAAGACGCACTAGCCTTAGAAGAAGCCGGGGCTTCCAGTATAGTTTTAGAAGGGATGCCTAATCCCGTTGCCCAGGTTATAACAGAAACACTTAAAATACCTACCGTTGGAATAGGGGCAGGGCCTTTTTGCGATGCTCAAGTTTTAGTTATTCACGATTTATTGGGCTTATTTGATAGATTTGTTCCCAAATTTGTTAAGAAGTACGCACATATTGGTCAGGATATATATAAAGCACTTTCTGATTTTGATAAAGAAGTTAAAACCGGTGTTTTTCCGGATCTTGAACGCAGCTATAACCTTAAAGAAGATATAGAAAAAGAAATTATCAGACATCTAAAAAAAGTGAAATAATCGTAAAGCATCTTATATAGCAAAAGTTTGATCAAAGAGTTAGAATTAAGAATGAAAAAAGAGAGATTAAGGGAAAAAACCGTTAAATCTGAAACACTTTATGTTGGTAAAATTATTCGTTTACGCAAAGACGAAGTAGTCTTGCATAATGGGAGAAGGTCTTTTCGAGAAATTGTGGAACACCCCGGAGCAGTGGTCATTTTGGCTGAAAAAGATAAACAAAAAATCATTCTGGTCCGGCAATTCCGCAAAGCGGTCGAAGAAGTCTTATTAGAATTGCCGGCAGGAACAATTGAACCGTTTGAAAAAACAATTGATTGTGCTAGAAGAGAATTAGAAGAAGAGACCGGCTATCAGGCTCAGAATTGGAATGAGATTATCGATTTTTACTCAGCACCGGGATTTTGTAGCGAGAAGTTGACCCTTTTTTATGCCCGAGACTTGATTAAGACCAAAAGCAATACTGATGAGGATGAATTTATAGACATAGTCGAAGTTGATGAAGGAGAAGTTAGTTTATTAATAAAAGATAAAAAAATTAAAGATGCTAAATCTTTAATGGGGCTTTTATGGTGGCTGCATAAATGAGAGAAAAAGGCAACCGCCACTACTTTGTAGATTTACACGTCCATATCGGCAGAACTGAGGATAACCATCCGGTTAAAGTTACCGCTTCCCGTGATTTAACCTTTGCTCATATCGCTCAAGAGTGTCAGTTCAGAAAGGGCATAGATATGGTAGGAATTGTTGATTGTGCCTCACCTCGAGTTATAACAGATATTGAAAAAATGCTAAACTCCGGGGAAATGATGGAATTAGCTGATGGTGGTTTACGATATCATGATAGAGTAACCGTTATTTTAGCTTCTGAGATAGAAACAAAAGAGCTGAATGGAGGCTTATCACACCAGATTGCCTACTTCCCCTTTTTAAAAAATGTTAAAGCATTTAGTGAAAAAATGAGGAAAATAGTTACTAATCCCAACTTAAGTTCACAAAACAGTCAAATAACTGCCCAAGAATTTTTTTATATGGTATATACTTTTGGCGGTATTGTGATACCTGCCCATGTATTTACCCCCTACAAGAGTGTTTTTGGCAGCTGTTCAGTCCATTTGAAAGATATTTTCAATACCTCAACTTTAAAGAAAATTCCCGCTATTGAATTGGGATTGAGTGCCGATAGTTGTCTTGCCGATTGTTTAAGAGAGTTATCCGATTTTACTTTCTTAGCCAATTCCGACGCCCATTCCTTGTCTAAAATTGGTCGAGAGTATAATGTTGTTATGATGGAACAGCCAACTTTCAAAGAATTATTATTAGCTCTAAAGAGAAAGAAGAGTAGAAAAGTAGTAGCAAATTATGGCTTAGACCCCAAACTGGGCAAATACCACCGCACTTATTGCAAGGAGTGCCATACCACTGCCAAAGGTTCCCCGCCTGTATTTTTTTGCGAAAAATGTCACAGTGGAAAGATAAAAAAGGGGGTATTGGACAGAATAATGGAAATAAGTGGTAGCTGCAGCTCTATTTCTCCACAGCATAGGCCTCCTTATTACCACCAAATTCCACTTGAATTTGTTCCGGGCATTGGTAAAAAAACTAAAGAGAAGCTATTTAAGCATTTTGGAACCGAAATGAATATCTTACATAACACTTCCCGGCAGGAATTAAGTAAAGTAGCTGGACCGAGAATTGCCGCTGACATTATCTTGGCTCATAAGGGCAAATTGAATCTTTTATCTGGCGGTGGGGGAAGGTATGGCAAAGTAAAAAGAGATGCTATAAAAAATAATAAGAATAGTTTTCAGAAAGAGAATTTAATTTAATAGAGTATAATTTACCGGTTGTCCGAAATAAAAAAATATTTCATTCATATAGGAGCGTATTTCGTCTAACACTAAATATGAATGATTTTTTAAAATAGTCAAAAAAAAGAAGGATTTTTCATATCTTTGCAGAATTAAATAATTAAGAGGCTTATTTATTAAGGAGCATTTTTTGGTTAGATACTCAGATGAAACTTTAGATGAAATCAGAAATAGATTAGATATAGTAGCGCTTGTTTCCGAATATGTTTCCTTAAAGAAAAGCGGAAAGAGCTATAAAGGGCTCTGCCCTTTTCATCAGGAAAAAACCCCTTCTTTTCTGGTGGATGTTGAAAGGCAGATATTTCACTGTTTTGGGTGTGGAGAGGGAGGAAATATCTTCACCTTTATTATGAAAATGGAAAGATTAAATTTTCCGGAAGCGGTTAGAATGTTGGCCCGTAAAGCAGGTGTAGCATTGCCGGTTTCTGAAAAGCGGAATATAAAAGATGTACAGGAAAGGGAATTAATTTATCGTTGTAACGAGATAGCCGCTGACTATTATCAGAAAAAACTATTTTCAATACAGGGAAAAAGGGCCTTACAATACCTCTTAGAGAGAAGCTTCACTAAAGAAATAATAAAAACCTTTCATCTGGGTTATGCTTTACCCGGATATGAAAATCTGATTAATGCTCTATTATCCCAAAAAATAGCGCAATCGGATCTATTTAAAGCCGGGTTAGTAGCGAAAAGCAGCAGATCCAATCAAGTTATAGATTATTTTCGAGATAGAATCATTTTTCCAATTTTTAATTTACAGGGGAAGATAATTGCCTTTGGTGGTAGAGTACTGGATGATAAATTACCAAAATATTTGAATTCTCCCGAAACCCCGGTCTACCATAAGGCTAAAAACCTCTATGGCTTTTTCCAGGCTAAAAGAGGTATCCGCCAAAAAAATCAGGCTATCATTATGGAAGGCTATACCGACGTACTGATGGCACATCAGTACGGGTTTGAAAATACTGTTGCCTCATTAGGTACTGCCTTAACCGAGCAGCAGGTTGATTTAATAAAAAGATTTGCAGATGAGATAATAATTTCCTTTGATGCAGACACTGCCGGTAAGAGTGCAGCTTTGCGGAGTCTCGGTATTATCAAAAAAGCAGGAATTACAGTAAGGGTGATATCTTTGCCTGACAATAGCGACCCTGCCAGTATCCTTTTACAAAAGGGAAAAATATTTTTTAGCAATCTAATAGACAATGCTCTGACACTAATTGATTATAAGTTAGAGGTAATGATGAAACAATATAATCCGGCTACCAGTGTAGGGAAAATTTCAATCGTTAGGGAGTTATTTCAGGATTTAAGTGCTATGAATAGTGAAATTGAATTGCATAGTTCAGTTAAGAAAATCGCTGAGAAACTGAAATTAAATGAAGAGAGCATTTTGAAAGATTTGCATCAATACAAGAGAGGAAAAAGTAAACCATCCAATATTGCCACTAACTCTCGCGCTGAATCTACTCATGTTAATGCAGAGAAAATTTTAATCGGCAGTATGCTGCAAAAAAAAGAAGGGTTAGAAAGAGTTGTTTCTGAGTTAGAGATTGAAGATTTTTCTGTGACTGAACATCAAGCCATTGTTGCTATTATTATTGATCTTTTTGAAAAAGGCGAAAAAATTTCTTTGCAAAAAGTGATTGACCAAATAGAAAAACCGGAAATAATTAATCTATTATCTCAAATCATGCTCAAAGATATTGTTTCCTTAGATTCTGCTGCACTGGAACGTTCAATCAGGGCTATTAAAACTCACAAGCTTAAACGGGAATTGGATCAGGTTAAAGGCAGAATAGTAAAAGAAGAAAAGGGCAATAGAGAGGTTAACCCGGAGTTACTGCTGAAATACCAAAATATATTAGAGAAAATAAAGAAAATGGCATAAAATTAAATCTAACGAAAAATCCTGCTCATAAGGCGCAGGTGTCTATTATTTAAATATCAGGATAGAGGTGCAATAAAAATGGCTAAGAAAAAAGAGATGGATAAGCTTATTGAAAAAGGTATGGAAAAAACTTACCTTACATTTCAAGAGATTGAAACCTATCTTGATGATGATATCTTGAATATTAATAAGATTGAGGATTTATACGACACTTTGAGTAAATATGGTGTTGATGTTGTCGATGAAGAAGATAAAGAAGAAGATAGTTATAGTGCTGAAAAAGAAAAAGCAAAGAAAAAAGGCATTCAGGCTATTTCTACTAAAAAGACTGCCACAGACTTGGCTATTGGCAGGGGCATTGAACTCGATGACCCGGTAAAGATGTATCTGAAAGAAATCGGTCAAATAAGATTATTAACCGCTGATGAAGAGGTTGAATTAGCTAAACGTATGGAGGCCGGTGATGAAGAGGCTAAAAAAATACTAGTACAATCTAATTTGAGATTGGTAGTCAGTATAGCCAAGCGCTATGTGGGTAGGGGCATGCTTTTTTTAGACTTGATCCAGGAAGGGAATATGGGCTTAATCCGGGCAGTGGAAAAGTTTGATTATCGGCGCGGATACAAATTTAGCACCTATGCTACCTGGTGGATCAGGCAGGCCATAACCAGGGCTATTGCAGATCAGGCTAGGACTATCAGGGTGCCGGTACATATGGTGGAAACCATCAATAAATTAGTGCGCACATCAAGGCTTCTTCTACAGGAGTTGGGAAGAGATCCTACCTTGGAAGAGATTGCTGAAAAAATGGAATTGCCTCTTGAAAAAATAAAGGAGATTATTAAGACTGCGCAGGAACCGGTTTCTTTGGAAAGCCCAATTGGCAAAGAGGATGATAGCCATCTGGGAGATTTTATCGAAGATGAAGATTCCCCGGCTCCGCCAAAAATTGCTTCCCATACTCTCTTAAAAGAACAACTGGAAGATGTTTTGAAGACATTGACTTTTCGGGAAAAACGCGTTTTACAGTTAAGGTTCGGTATTGCCGACGGGCATCCGCATACACTGGAAGAGGTTGGGCGAGAATTTGGTGTTACCAGGGAAAGAATCAGACAGATTGAGGCCAAAGCACTTAGGAAGCTTAGACATCCTAGCCGCAGTAAAAAACTGAGAGATTACTTAGAATAATCTGAGAAAAGTATTATAGATATAACGAAAAAATTTCATTATCTTAATAAAAAACATATAATTGTGATTGACCTTTGCTCTTTTATAGATTATAATAAATTTCACATTATTCCTCGGTAGCTCAACGGTGGAGCATCCGGCTGTTAACCGGAGGGTTGTAGGTTCGAATCCTACCCGAGGAGCCTGACTGACCATAGACAGAACCTCCTTAGTGGGGGTTCTGTCTATTTCACTTATAATAGACAGGGCTATACTAGATTTTATCTTCGATTTATTAACAGTGATTTTTTAATAAAAGATTAAATGAATTTACTTTCGTTCCAAAAGGGTTCCTTCGTTTAGGAGATTTTTCAGGCCATTAGTGTAGGTTTGTAGCTTGTCCAGGCTGAAGACAATTTTGGGAGGGGATTATGTCTTTTCTTCAGGAAAAGTATTTCTTGGTGATAAGGATAAAATTGGGGAAAAGTCAAGATGAATGAAGCACCCTGCGGCAAGCTACAGGGTGTTTCGCTATATCTTAATATTTAATAAGGAGTATAACTTATGAGTTATCAGTATCATAAAAAAGATGAATGGTGGGTTAGTCCCTATAACTTTATTGATGAAGTTAGAGAACAAATAGGCCTTTCCTTACCGATTCAAATCCACGATGCTACACTCAGAGACGGTGAACAGACCCCTGGGGTTGTATTAACTAAAGATGAGAAAATAAAGATTGCCAAGGGTCTGGATAAAGTGGGCGTAGAAAGGATTGAAGCAGGTATGCCGGCAGTATCAGAAGAAGATGAGAAGGCTATTAAAGAAATCAGTAAGTTAGGTCTAAAATCCAAAATATTTACTTTTGCCAGAGCCCTTGAAAAGGATATTGATAAAGCAGTTGAATGTGGGGCAGATGGAGTTGTACTCGAGATACCCATTGGATATCCTAAACTAAAATATCAGTTCAACTGGACTTGGGAAACCGTGCTGGAAAAGAGTGTAGATATTATTAACTATGCAAAAAAAGCTGGTCTTTATACTGTTTATTTTCCTTACGATACTACCCGTGCTAGAGAAGAGGACATAGAAAATCTACTAACTAACCTTATGAAAAATTCCAATCCGGATTCCATTGGTGTTGTAGATACTATGGGTTGTGCACTTCCCGAAGCTATTCAGTACCTAGTTAAAAAATTTAAAAGATTAACAAACTTACCTGTAGAGATTCATACCCATAATGATTTTGGCATGGCTGTTGCTACAGAAATTGCCGGCATCAATGCCGGTGCTCAGGTGGCACATACCTGCATAAACGGTCTTGGAGAACGAACCGGTAATGCGGCTTTAGAAGAAATTATTACATCGCTTTATATGCTGCTTGGTATCAAAAATAATTACCAGATTGAACAGCTGCTTCCACTAAGCCGATACATGCAAGATATCACGGGAATTGAATGTGCTGATAATAAACCTATTGTTGGCAAAAGGAATTATACAAGAGAGTCAGGAATAGGAGTTGATCTGGTTGTTAAAAATCCTTTAGCCATGTTTGCAACAAATCCGAGTATCTTTGGTCGAACCGGTAATGTTGTACTTGGCAAGAAGAGTGGAAAATTATCTGTTATCTATCATTTAGAGAAATTAGGTATAAAAAATGCAAGTGATGAGAAAGTGCTTCAGATATTAAGTAAGGTAAAACAGCTTGGTATACAGAAAAAGACATTGATTACGATAGATGAATTTAAGGAAATTGTTGAGCAAATAGGATTATAGCAATACAATACCTACATGCTTTTAATTATAAGCGAGTTATAATTAAAAGTTGTGGACAATAGGATGAAAAAGCATATCCTTAATGGAAGGTACAAGTTAACAAAAATATTTCCAAATAAGAGAGGATATGTTTAGAGAACAGTATATATAAGAAAAGGACTTTTGCGCAGAAAAAAGTGAAATCTGGTCACAATTAGAGCAGCTGGATATAGTAAGGAGTCCGTATGATGCTGCAATAGGCTCTGGAATGGGAAGAAGATTTCTTTACCTTCTATGATTTCCCAGCTCTGCACTGGATGCATATCCGGACGACTAGCCCAATAGAGTCAACTTTTGCCACCGTACGTACGGACCAAGTGCTGCGGATCCCGAAAGGCAAATCTGAGCATGGTTTTCAAACTTACACAGGAGGCTGAAAAAACTGGCGGTGGATTTGGGAATATTAAATGATTCTACTTGTTGGAGGGTAGGAAATTTCAGTATGGAGAGCTGGCGGAGAAAGCAGTATAATAGTTAATATTCCAAAGAATGTGAATTTGTCTATCCACAAGATTTGACAGTATCTGATTATATGCTTTAGGAATAATTTATCTGGAACAGCTTTTTTGTTAAGGAATATATTTTTGTTTGGATATAAGTCTTTACAACTCATTTAATCTGCAATGCAATATATACGGCATTATGACTAACAACAAATATCGTTACGATTTTAGCAATCCGAATAAATCAAATCATGATAAAAGTCCACTTTCAATCTCCAATTTTTAATATTTAATTAGTGTAAGTTTTAGTGGGTATTTCTTAGATTACACTTAATAGTGAGTTAATAAAAAAGGTAGTTTAGAGCAAGGTAAAGATACCGGTATTATTATTTTAAGCAAAGGGCTTGAAGTAGATTTAACCATATAATAAAAAATCCCTGCTACGTTTAATTTAATTCTGATATACTAGTAATATAATTGCTTAGCCCAGCGGAAGCTTCCCCCGGTAGCCGGTAAGAGTAGGATATAAGATTATTAATAGCTATCCGTATTTATCATACTATAATAAAAGGTCAACATATTTCAAAATAAGAGAAGGCAATCAATAAATGTTACCCTTACGGGATGAAATACCGACGAAAAGAGTTCCAATAATAACCATAATAATTATACTGTTGAATTGTTTGGTCTACTTCTATCAATTTTTTATGATAAAGGACCTGCATTACTTTGTTTATTCCTATGGATTAATCCCCTATGAGATTACTAAAGGAGTATCTTTAGTTCCATCTGTCTCCACTCCTATTCAGTTAACAGTATTTTCTTCTATGTTTATGCATGGTAGTCTTGTACATCTCGCCGGTAATATGCTCTACCTCTGGATTTTTGGCAATAATGTGGAAGATTTTTTAGGGAAATTACGTTTTATTATTTTTTATGTTCTATCAGGTATTTTTGCGGCCTTAGGGCAAATAATAGTCAGCCCTAATTCTACCGTACCAATGATCGGGTCAAGCGGTGCTATAGCCGGGGTTTTAGGTGCTTATCTGATTCTTTTCCCCAGAGCCAGAATAACTACCCTGGTATTTTTTGGGTTTTTTATTAGACTGGTGAAGTTACCGGCAATATTTTTCTTGGGACTCTGGATTATTTATCAATTCTTATACGGGTTAACCGAAGTATCATTATCCGGAGGGGGCGCGGGAGTTGCCTGGTTTGCTCACATCGGCGGCTTTGTCGGTGGGATAATTTTAATCAAACTATTGAGTCCCAGGAAAAATTATTACTCTCGGTAAGAATAACTAGCTAAATATAAAATATAAAACTATATAATCTCTTTGCTATTTATCGCTTTTTTGCCTATTTTCAGTAATTGAGATATAATCTCTATACATATCTGTTTATCCTGAAAGTCCCCTCTAAAGGTAATCTTAGGATTTTTTTGATAAATAATACTATTATTGGTAGAACAAAACCAGAAAGGAAAAAATGAAAAAGGGGTATTTTGTCACATTGGAAGGATTTGAAGGCTCAGGGAAAACTACTTTGGCTCATAAATTATACCATATCTTTTTAAAGAATGGCTTTCATGCGCTGGTAACTAAGGAGCCGGGTGGAACTTCAGCAGGTGATAAAATCCGTAAAATATTATTAGAAAGAGAGAATGAAGGTTTGGGCTATAAGGCGGAATTATTGCTGTTTGCGGCCTCCCGTTCCGAAAATGTTAGAATCAATATTAAACCTGCATTGGAAAAAGGCTTAATAGTAATATGTGATAGATACTTTGATTCTACCATCGCCTATCAGGGATTTGGGCGTGGAATTGATATGGATATAATCGAATACCTTAATAGTATTGCTATAGAAGGAATCATTCCGGATTTAACCATATTTCTGGATGTAGATACCGAAATCGGCTTAAAACGCGCTACTACCCTCAGTAAAAGTACGGAATTACGTTTTGAGGATGAATTTCTGCAAAAAAAAGAAGTAAATGGTAAATTATTCTTAGAAAGGGTCAGAGATGGGTATTATCAGATTGCACGACAAAACCCTGATAGAATAAAAATAATTGATGCCAATCGCGATATCTCCTTGATATTAAAGGATATCATTGGTCTAATTGGCACGCATCTTTCTCTTAAATATAAAAAAGAAGTTATTTTAAACCTTTAAAATAATTGAATACAGGTTAGTTCATTAGTTCTTATTATGATTAATTTCGATGCTGTAGTTGGGCAGGAAAAGCCCATTCAAATACTAAAAAACTTAATAAGATTTGGCAGAATAGGACATGCCTATCTTTTTACCGGTCCGGAAGGAACCGGGCGAAAAACGGTGGCTATAAGCTTTGCTAAGGCTGTAAACTGTCTTAATTTGCCTGAAAAATATGATCCATGTAATTATTGTTCAAACTGCTTGAAGACTGAAAAAGGTATTCATTCTGATTTCCATACCATTTCACCGCTTAATTCAGTAATTACCATAGAGCAAATTAGAGAAATAAAAGAGACAATTTATTGGCGTCCCTTAGAAAACAGAAAAAAGATATTTATTATAAGTGATGCTCATAAAATGACCCTCGCTGCCTCCAATTCTCTCTTAAAAATATTAGAAGAACCACCCTCTTATGCGGTATTAATCTTGATTACCTCAGTGCCCGAAAACCTTTTACCTACCATTCTTTCCCGTTGCCACAGAATTTCTTTCCAACCCTTAAAAAAGGCGGAACAGAAAGAGATATCAAACAGAATGGGCCGGGGTTCGGAAGAAAAAAATAAATATATAGATTGGGTTTTAAAGGCAAAATCGGAACAGCCGTTTAGCTATTTTTTTTCTACCGGTGAAAAAGAAATAAAAGACATCACAGATTCCTTTTTAGATTTTACCGAAGTAATGATTCTCTGGTTTCGGGATATACTCTTTCTACAGTTAGGGCTGCCGCAGAATACCTTATCTTTTCCGGAGAGGATTGATAAGATAAAAGACTTTGCCCAATTTTATTCCGAAGAAAGGATAATCGCTATTTTAGATTATTTGACCCAAATACCTGAAAAGATGGAAAAATATATTAATCCCAAAATATTATTAGAAAACTTTATTTTGCAGATAGGTGATTGACAATGCCCAGTGTTATTGGAATTCAGTTTCGGAACTCGAATTTTATTTATTATTTTACATATGGAAAGCATGTTTTAGAAATAGGTGACCATTGTGTGGTAAAAACTTCCTTAGGATTGGATATAGGAAAGGTAGCAACACCGGTCTTGTTTCTTGAACCGGAAGAGTTAAAAGAGCCTCTCAAAAGGATAGTTCGTAAAGCGACAAAAGCTGACATCGATAAATGGATGCAAATTCAGGCTGATGAACAAGAAGCCCATGATGTTTGCCAGGAAAATATCAATAAATATCAATTAGATATGCACCTTATTCATAGTAAATACCTGTTTGATAAAAGTAGGCTCATTTTTTATTTTTATGCTGATAATCGTGTAGATTTTCGGGAACTAGTTAAAGACCTTGCATTACAGTTAAAGACTAAGATAGAGCTAAAACAGGTAGGGGTAAGAGATAAGGCAAAGATGGTAGGCGGGTTGGGTATTTGCGGAAGGCCTTTATGCTGTACCTGTTTTTTAAATGAATTTAAACCGGTTCCCATTAATGTGGCTAAAATGCAGAGCGTAGCTTTGAACCTTTCTAAGATTTCAGGTACATGCGGGCGGTTGAAGTGTTGTCTGAATTTTGAAGCACAATTCTATGCAGAAGAATTAAAAAAATACCCCAAACTGAATAGCCACATAAAAAATAATGAAGGCAAAGATGGGAAAGTAGTAGAAGTTAATATATTGAGCAGATATATGATTATTGAAACATTAGAAAAAGAGGATAATGAACATATTAAGAATAGGGTTAAAATTCCTATAGATGAATGGGAAAAGAGTTATACTCAGATAAGAAAAAGAGAAACACAAAATGCAGAAAGTAAAGCTACACCCGAGAGAGATAGTTGAATCGTTAGGTCCATACCAATTGAAGGTTATTCAGAATAAAGATAGTTACTGCTTTTCTATCGATTCTCTTTTGCTGGCTCAATTCATTAAGATTAAAAACAAGGAAAGGGTAATAGATTTAGGCACCGGCTGCGGGATTATCCCCCTCCTGATCTACCGACCCCAAAAAAATAATATTATTTACGGAATTGAAATTCAGGAAAAGCTGGCCTCTTTAGCCAAGAGAAACGTATCTTTAAATAACTTAGAGCAAGATATTTTTATTCTGCAGGGGGATATAAAAAATCTGAAAGAAAATTTCTCTGGTGAATATTTTGATATCGTTACGGTCAATCCCCCTTATATCCCTCTTGGCAGAGGGAAAAGTAGCTCTGATAATGAACAATTGATAGCCCGGCATGAATTGAATATTGATTTAAATGGACTCATGAAAATAAGCAGCTATCTTTTAAAAAAGGGTGGCAGGCTATATTTGATACACCGGGCAGATACGCTAATTTCAATAATCACTACCTTAAAAAAGTACTGTCTGGAGCCAAAAATATTACAATTTATTTATACCAAAAAAGGTATGCAGGCCAAAAGATTTCTTTTGGAGGCAAGAAAAGAAGGAGGAGCGGAGCTTCAAGTTCTGCCTCCCCATTTTTTATAGGTGCGAAAATATTAATCTGAAAAAAATTAACAATAATATATAAAATAAGTACAGCATTTTTAGTTTTTTGTTCGTAGAAAGCGTTTTGTTAAGCTGAAAACCAATTCTTACGATAGTATATTATCATATTCGCAACTAAAAAATATTTAAAATACTTGCTTAATATTAATTCCTTAATGACTGAAAACTATAAACTGATAACTTTTCTAAAAGGCTTTTATGGAAAAAAAAATCGGCAAACTATATATTTGCGGTACTCCTATCGGTAATCTGGAAGATATTACCTTGCGTTGCCTGGAGACTTTAAAGAAAGTAGACTTAATTGCAGCAGAAGACACTCGTCATACCAAAATATTGTTAAACTATTATCAGATTGAAAAACCGATTATCAGTTACCACGAATTCAGTTCCCAAAAGAAAACCGAATACATAGTTCAATTACTGAAAAAAGGGCAGGATGTTGCTTTAGTATCGGATGCCGGAATGCCCGGGTTAAGTGACCCGGGTTATGTGATAATTAATAAAGCCATAGAAAACAATATCTCTCTTATACCTATTCCGGGAGTTTCGGCACTGACCGCCGCACTGGTAGTTTCGGGCTTTGCTATGCATAGTTTTGTCTTTGAGGGATTTGTTCCCCGAAGAAGAGCGGATAAAGAAAAATATTTTACCAGGTTAAAAGAAGAGCACAGAACTATAGTTTGCTATGAAACCCCGCATCGTATAAAAGATACCCTTCTTATTATTAGGCAGATATTGGGGGACCGAAGGATTGTTTTGACCAGGGAACTAACCAAAATATTTGAAGAAATAATAAGGGGAACATTAACGGAAGTAATTGATTATGTTAATTCCAAAGAGATTAAAGGTGAGATAACTCTGGTTCTGGAGGGACTACCGACCCGTCGGAAAAAATCAGTTTCTTGCCTCAAAGATGGCCCGGCAGAGGATAATGAGTTAATAAAAAAGATTAATAATTACCTAAAAAAAGGATACTACCATAAAGACATTGTATCTTTAATCGCTGTAGAGTATCATATTCCTAAAAAGTGGGTTTACGAAAAGATTTTAGAATTTAAAGATAAATAGATTTAATAACAAAATCAAAGAGTAAAATATTTAAAAAATCATCTGGGGAAAGGATGCAAAATTAATCATGGACAATAAGAAAAAAGCCTTTTACATTACCACTCCTATTTATTATGTGAATGATGTTCCGCATATTGGGCATGCCTACACTACAATTGCGGCAGATACCATGGCCAGGTTTAAAAGGATAACCGGCTTCGATGTCTTGTTTGCTACCGGCACTGATGAGCATGGACAAAAAATTGCCAAAGCAGCCGAGCAGCAGGGAATGACCCCCCTGGAACTGGCTGATAGCGTAGTGCTAAAATTTAAAAATCTCTGGCCTATCCTAAATATTAAACCGGATGATTTTATACGTACTACTGAGCAACGGCATAAATTAGTAGTTCAAAAAATATTTGAACGTTTATACGAAAAAGGAGATATTTATAAAGGTGAATATGAAGGGTGGTATTGTGTGCCCTGTGAAACTTTTTGGCCGGAAAGTCAGGTAGAAGGAGATGTCTGTCCTGATTGCGGCAGACCGGTGGAAAAATTCCATGAAGAAAGCTATTTTTTTAAGATGAGCAACTATCAGGACCGTCTATTGCAACATATTGAATCTCATCCTGATTGCATCAAACCAGAATCAAGAAAGAATGAAATTGTTAGTTTTGTAAAGCGAGGATTAAAAGACCAGAGTGTTACCAGAATTAAAACTAGCCTCAATTGGGGAATTGATGTTCCTTTTGATTCAAACCATGTAGTTTATGTCTGGTTTGATGCCTTAATTAATTATCTCACAGTAGCCGGTTATGGTGTTAATGAGGATAAGTTTAATTTCTATTGGCCGGAAGTGATGCATCTAATCGGTAAAGATATTTTAAGGTTTCATACCATTATCTGGTTTACCATGCTGATGGCGGCAGATATTGAGCCCCCTAAAATTGTCTATTCCCACGGTTGGTGGACTATTGAAGGCGACAAAATGTCTAAATCAAAAGGGAATGTGGTTGACCCTTATCAAGTTGCCGAAGAATTTGGTGCCGATGCCTTTCGTTATTTTTTATTGAGAGAACTCTCCTTTGGCCAAGATGGGAATTATTCTCGACAATTGCTCATTCAGAGGATTAATTATGATTTAGCCAATGACCTGGGTAATTTACTCAGCCGTACTATAGCTATGATTGTCAAGTTCTGTAATGGGAGCATCCCTGTTCCATCGGCAAGTACTGAATTGCTCGATAGCGAATTACAAAATCGGGCTGAAGAAACGGTGGAGCAGGTTATAGAAAGTATGGAGCAAGTATCTTTTAACCTTGCCTTAGAGAGTATCTGGTCATTGGTCAGAAGAACCAATAAATATATAGACCAGACCGAACCATGGGTATTAGGTAAGGATACGCACAAAAAGGAAAGATTAGAACAGGTGTTATATAATCTTGCTGAGTCATTACGGATAATATCTATTTTAGTGTATTCCTTTATGCCTGTAACGGCTCTGAAAATGTGGGATCAGTTAGGAATTAAAGAAAACCTGGAAAATATGAAGATACCGGAACATGCTAACTGGGGGATTCTGGAACCTGGCACTAAAGTCAATCCCGGTGCTAATTTATTCCCCAGAATAGAGGAAATGAAAAAAAGTACATCTGCAGAAAATGCAGAAAGAAAGGATAGCGTAGGGAGAGTAACTATGGAAGCCGATAATAAAAATAATGAAGTACCAACCATATCTATGGAAGAATTTCAAAAATTGGATTTGCGAGTAGGTAAAATTATCTCAGCAGAAGACGTCCCGGGAACTAGTAAGCTATTAAAAATAGAAGTTGATTTTAAGTCTGAGACCAGAACCTTAATTGCCGGTATAAAAGGATTTTATCTGTCCGAAGAACTAATTGGTAAGAATATTGTAGTAGTATTCAATTTAGAACCTGCCACTATTAGAGGCATTCGCTCGCAAGGAATGCTTTTAGCCGCGTCAGAAGGGGAACAGGTTGTTCTTTTGACTACCGATAAAGAAATATCTCCGGGTAGTAAAATAAGATAGATTACCGCTGCTCAAGTCAGATAAAGAATAGAGGAAAAGGTATGGAACAGATAAGTAATAAACAAGAAAATGGCAAGATAGGCCAAAATAATGATTTTAGATATGGCAGTTTTACCAAATACTTCACTATTGCTTTAGTTTTATTACTTTTAGTCTCTTTAATCTATAGCCAGTGGCAATATCGACGACTTGTTAAGTCGATTGGCGAGTTAAATCAAACATATAATGAAGTGCAAATGGAAAATAAAGACTTGAAAGAGCAGATTGAAGAACAAAATCATAAATTATGGGTTATAGGTAATCAAATACACAACTATTTAGAAGACAGCATAACCAAGGAAGAGCTTACCGAAATATATAATCAACTGCAAGAGCTGGAAGAAAAGGTGTTTGATGTAAACAAAACGGTATCTTATTTAAATCGAATTAAAGGAATTGTTTCCAGTAATAATAAACAGCTAAAGGCTGAAACCGTATCTAAAATAGCTAAGTATATTTATGAAACTGCCTTGAATTATGAATTTAATCCATTCTTAATCTGTGCCCTGATTAAGGTAGAAAGTAATTTCAAGGTAGATTCTATCTCTAGCGCCAGTGCTTATGGATTATGTCAGGTTAGCTCTATGACCGCTCGTAAATTGGCTCCTCACCTTGGGATTAATTGGGATGGGGCGGAGGAGACATTGTTAAATCCGGAAAAGAATATAAAAATCGGGATACATTATCTATCTACACTTTACAATGACTTCGGAGATTTAAAATTAGCCCTAACTGCCTACAATTACGGGCCGAGCAGGGTACAGGGGTTTATTTCAGAGGATATCAGAATTCCCAGTGGTTATACTGACAAAGTCCTTAAATACTACGCCCAATACGAAGGATTAAGCAGCGATGAGCTCAATAAATCGCTGACCTTAAAATGGAGAAATAGCTAAATATTAAATAATAATTTAAATTAGTTTACTTTAGTAGGATTTAAATGTTATAGTATTAACTGTTATTTTAGGGACATATTCTACCGATAAGAATATAAGGAGGCTCGGTCTATTGCAAAATAATTATTTGTTCACGTCTGAATCTGTTACGGAGGGACACCCTGATAAAGTTGCCGATCAGATTGCTGATGCTGTATTAGATGCCATTTATGTTCAAGATGCTGAGGCCAGGGTGGCTGTAGAGACTTTGGTTGCTACAGGGCTTGTTTTAGTTGCCGGTCAGATTACAACTTCGGCTTATGTTGATATTCCGAAGATTGTCAGAGACACAGTCAGGGAGATTGGTTATACTAGAGCAAAATATGGTTTTGATTGCGATACCTGTGCCGTGTTGACTTCTATTGACGAGCAAGCCAAGGATATCGCTATTGGCGTTAATAAAGCTTTTGAAATACGGGAAGAAAATATTAATCCGGAAAAAAATAAATTTGCCGTTACCGGAGCGGGAGATCAGGGTATGATGTTTGGCTATGCCTGTCGAGAAACACCGGAATTAATGCCTTTACCGATATCATTAGCTCATAAGCTAACCTATCGTTTAGCGGAAGTTAGAAAAAACAAGATTATTCCCTATCTAAGACCGGATGGAAAATCCCAGGTAACGGTGCAATATATAGATGGAGCCCCGGCCCGGATAGAGGCAATAGTGATTGCAGCCCAGCATAATCCTAAAGTAGATATAGAAACTATACAAAAAGACATTAAAGAAAAAGTAATTGCTGAGGTAATTCCCCAAAAATATCTTGATGAAAATACTAAATACTATATAAATTCTACCGGCAGATTTACTATTGGAGGGCCTAAGGCCGATACCGGTCTTAGCGGCAGGAAAATTATTGTTGATACTTATGGTGGCACTGCCCGACACGGAGGCGGTTCATTCTCCGGGAAAGACCCTACCAAAGTTGACCGCTCAGCCAGTTATGCTGCTCGATACATTGCCAAAAATATTGTTGCTGCCGGAATTGCTGATAAGTGTGAGGTACAGTTGGCTTATGCTATTGGAGTAGCAAACCCGGTTTCCATAATGATCGATACCTTTCAGACAGAGAGAATCCCCCAATCACAGATTATACAATTGATTAAAAAACATTTCGATGTAAGACCTGCTGCTATTATTGACCATTTACAATTAAGAAGACCTATCTATAAGAAGACCGCTGCCTATGGACATTTTGGCCGAGAAAACGAAGAGTTTACTTGGGAAAAAATAGATAAAGCTGAAGAATTAAAAAGAGATATTCAATAATGATTTTAAATGAACTTAGCTTCCAAAAATTTCTTTTTTTAAAAATATTTAAATGAGGTTTAGAATGAAAATTACAGAGTTGCTAAGAATTACTCGAGATGCAGAAGCTTCCGACCTACACTTGACAGTCGGTGCTCCGCCTACCATTAGAGTAAACGGTTTGCTTTCTCAACTAAATTATCCCGCTTTAGAAGATATTGAAGTTAACGAGATGCTTTACAGCGTTCTGAGTAAAGAGCAGATAAAAAAACTTGAAGAATTAAAGGATATAGATTTTTCTTTAGAGATTTTGAATGTTGCCCGCTTTAGGGCAAATGTGTTTATGCATAGACGTGGATTAGCCGGGGCATTTCGTTTGATTCCGGAAAGGATTAAAAGTTTGGAAGAATTAGAACTTCCCCTTGGACTGGCAGATTTTACTAAAAAAGCGAAAGGATTGGTTCTTGTTACCGGACCTACCGGGAGCGGTAAATCGACAACTATTTCTACCCTGATTGATATAATCAATGAAAGAGATAATCTACATATTATTACCATTGAAGACCCTATTGAATTTATTCATCAGCACAAAAATTGTATCATTGATCAGCGAGAGGTTGGCTTGCATGCCAGGTCATTTTCCCTTGCTCTAAGAAGTGCTTTAAGAGAAGACCCGGATGTCATATTAGTTGGGGAAATGAGAGATTTAGAAACGATATCTATGGCCGTTACCGCTGCCGAAACAGGCCATTTAGTATTTTCAACTCTTCATACCAATAGTGCCGCTGAGACTATCGAACGTATTATCGATGTGTTTCCCCCTCACCAGCAAAGACAAATCCGAATCCAATTAGCCGAGTCTTTACAGGGGGTTATTTCTCAGACTTTATTGCCTAATATCGATCAGAGCAAGAGAGTGCCGGCAGTAGAGGTGATGGTAGCTACTCCGGCTATAAGAAATATTATACGTGAAGAAAAGATTCATTTAATCCCGGCGACCATACAGAGCTCTCAGCAGTACGGGATGCAGTCAATGGACCAATCTCTGCGGAAATTATTCCGTAATCATATAATCGATAGAGAAACAGCTTTATACAGAGCAAGGGATACCAGTTATGTTCTGTCGCATTAAGATATGAAAAGTATGTATATTTAAAATAAAAATATTAAATAAATATCGATGCCTTTATAATATTTTGACATTAGGAGGTCGATTGGTTAAAATATCACCATAATTTGTACTTTAATTATATCGGATTTAAATGTTAATAGATTTGCAGGAGAAAGTAGATTGCTAACCAAGCAATCGAATGACGTCTCCCAATCAATAGGTAGCAAGATTATAATAGTATCTACAAATCTGTTCGTAACAATGCGTTAAAAGTAAGAGCGGAATGTTGACTCGAGTCCATTCAATAGGGGTGGCACCGCGAAAAGTAATTTTCGTCCCTGATAGTATTATTTGTACAATATTATCAGGGTTTTTTATTTAATTAGCTAATTTCCTTTCAGCTTATTGACAGATTGCTGATTGTTCTTACTCGCATTTCAAATCTTTAATAATTTTAAGCTGTCTTAACCGAAAACTGAATACTATCTCTCTTCTGTCATTGCGAGCGGCCGGAGGGGGTGTGGTAATATCATGCTCTGCTGCCCGCAAAAATTTAACCTGAAAACCAGAAAATGAAAACCGTTTCAGCTGACAACGGATAACCGAAACATATCCTATTCAAAGGAGCGAAAATTGTTAGTACAAGTACCAAAAGGAACCAATGATATACTCCCTGCACAGATAGATTACTGGTATTATCTGGAAAATATCATAAAAGAGGTGTTGCAAAACTTTGGTTATCGGGAAATAAGGACGCCTGTTTTTGAATATACCGAATTATTTGTAAGGGGAATTGGAGAGACCACAGATATAGTGGCCAAAGAGATGTTTACTTTTTCCGATAAAAAAGGGCGAAGCCTTACCTTGCGGCCGGAAGGTACTGCCCCGGTAATTAGGGCTTATCTGGAACACAACCTGAGCAGAGAAAATCCTTTAACTAAACTATTCTACATAGAAAGTATGTTTCGCAGTGAGAAACCGCAGGCAGGCAGATTCAGACAGTTCCATCAATTCGGTGCCGAAGCTATTGGTTCACCTTTACCGATCATTGATGCAGAGATAGTCGTTGCCGCGCTCTTCATTTTTCAAAAATTAGGGCTAACTGACCTAACCCTGCACTTGAACAGTGTAGGCTGTAAGCAATGCAGGCCAAAATACTTAGATGCTCTGAGAGATTATTTTCGAGAAAAAAAAGCTCAATTATGCGCTGACTGTCAGTTACGCTATGAAACAAACCCGCTCAGGATACTCGATTGCAAAAAAGAACAGTGCCGGGTAATTGTCGGAAAATGCCCTTCGATCTTTAAATATCTGTGCCGGGATTGTGCTGCACATTTTGATGCCTTAAAAGTATATCTCGATAAACTCGGTATTACCTATCAGATTAACCCATTTCTGGTAAGAGGATTGGATTATTATACTAAAACTGCTTTTGAAATTATCTCAGGGGAATTAGGTGCGCAAAATGCCATATGTGGTGGGGGAAGGTACGATTATCTGGCAGAAGAACTTGGCGGCAAACCTACCCCGGGAGTCGGCTTTGCCGCCGGTATGGAAAGAGTTTTAATGACCATAATCAAACAAAATATTGAAATCCCTTTATGGGGAGGAATTAAGGTCTTTGTTGCGGTAACCGGCCAGGATGGAGTTAATACTGCCCTTGAAATTGCCAACCAGCTAAGATCAGCAGGTGTTGCTGCCGATATGGATTTTTTAGGAAAAAGCTTAAAAGCCCAATTGAGAATGGCTAACAAGTTACAGATTCCCTATGTACTTATCTTAGGTCCCGACGAATTAAAAGAGAATGCGGTATTAATTAAAGACATGGAGGAAGGGACTCAGGAGACAGTCTCCTTAAAAAATATTTTATTCCATCTTAAATCACTGATTTTAAAGAATAAAATTTAAAACCCATCATTATGTTATCTTTTTTGGAAATAAGGAGGAAGATAGTTTATGGAAGTGATTTCAATATCGGAGGTAGGAAAACATGATACAGAACATGTCTGTATCAAAGGGTGGCTCTATAACCAACGCTCCAGTGGAAAAATAAAATTCATGGTTATTCGAGATGGAACAGGGTTTTTACAGGGAACGCTGATAAAAAGTGAGATGGAAGAACAATATTTTAATCTATTAGATGAGTTGCATTACGAATCGTCTATTGTAGTGGAAGGGGTTATAAAAAAGGAGCAGAGAGCGCCCAGCGGATATGAAATGCTGGTCAAGACTATTCGGGTGGTTCAAAATGCTCAGGAAGACTATCCTATCTCTCTTAAAAAACATGGAGTAGCTTTTCTGATGAATTATCGGCATCTTTGGCTCAGGACCCAAAGGCAAAATGCCATTTTAAGAATCAGAGTTGAAATCGTAAAAGCAATCCACCATTTTTTACAGCAAAGAGGGTTTTATCTAATTGAATCTCCTATACTGACTCCCGCTGCTTGTGAGGGAACGACAACGCTTTTCGAAACCGATTATTTTGAAGACAAAGCTTATTTAACCCAGAGCGGTCAATTGTATAATGAAGCTTCAGCTATGGCTTTTGGTAAAGTTTATTGTTTTGGTCCCACCTTCAGGGCAGAGAAGTCCAAAACGAGGAGACATCTGATGGAATTTTGGATGGTGGAACCGGAGGCCGCCTATTTTAGCTTTGAAGATAATAATCAGCTGCAGGAAGAATTGGTCGTTGCCATTGTACAGCATGTTTTGCAGGCTTGTCCCTTAGAATTAAAAATATTGGAAAGGGATGTCTCATTGTTGGAAAAAGTGCAATCACCCTTTCCTTACTTATCCTATGATGATGCGATTAAGATAATACAAAAGCATGGCAGTTCCACTCAGTGGGGAGATGACCTTACCGGAGAAGATGAGACCATCGTTTCTAAGTATTATGACCGTCCTGTCTTTATTCACCATTTTCCAACTAAATGCAAAGCTTTCTATATGAAACCTGATCCGGAAAGACCCGAAACGGTTTTGGGAGCCGATTTAATTGCTCCTGAAGGGTTTGGAGAGATAATTGGCGGCGGAGAACGTATAGATGATTATCAGCTGATTAAAGACAGGATTAGAGAGCATCAACTACCGGAAGAAGATTATCAATGGTATATAGATTTGAGGAAATATGGTTCGGTTCCCCATTCCGGTTTTGGTCTGGGAATTGAAAGAACCGTTGCCTGGATTTGCAATCTTCCCCATATCAGGGAGGCTATTGCCTTCCCGCGCATGCTGCATAAGATTTATCCGTAAACTCGCAGTATGCCGTGAATCGCGCGAAGTGCGCGGTAGGAGATCCCGAGTAAAAATGTGAAAGATGTGGGAGTAATCGGGTGAGGCCATCACAACAGCTAATTGCCGGAAATAGAGTTGTTTTAATCTGAAAACCGAGATTCGAAAACTGTAAACCGTTTTTTTAACTTTATATTAAAAACAAGGAGTGGACTGAAATGACCTTATCAGAACAAGAACAAAATGAAATGAAATTATGGAAAAGAACTCATAGTTGCGGAGAATTGAATAAAGGTAATATTGAAGAAAATGTTACCCTGATGGGATGGGTTAATTCCCGTCGAGACCATGGCGGACTAATTTTCATTGACTTAAGGGATAGAGAGGGCAAAACGCAGATTGTTTTTGACCCAAAAGTTTCCAAAGAAGCACATCAGCTGGCTCATAACATTCGTAATGAATTTGTTATTGCGGTCAAGGGAGAGGTGTCATTCAGAGGAAAGGATGCCATAAACCCTAATATGAAAACCGGCGAAATAGAAATCCGAATTAGTGAAATGCAGATACTAAGCCAGTCCAAACAACTTCCTTTTAGTATTAGCGAATACTCCGATGTAGGTGAGGATGCCCGCTTAAAATATCGTTATTTAGACCTCAGAAGGACTGAGATGAAAAACAATATAATCCTGCGCCATAAAGTCTCTTTATTAATTAGAAATTTTTTAAACAAAAAAGGATTTTTAGAGATAGAAACACCATTTTTAACGAAAAGTACACCGGAAGGTGCGAGAGACTACATTGTTCCCAGTCGGGTAAATCCGGGTAAATTTTTTGCCCTTCCCCAATCACCGCAGTTATTTAAACAATTACTAATGATCAGCGGTTTTGATAAATATTTTCAGATAGTGAGGTGCTTTAGAGACGAAGATTTAAGAGCTGACCGGGCACCGGAATTTACTCAATTAGATATGGAAATGTCTTTTATTGACCGCGATATACTCTTTAACCTTATTGAAGAGTTAATGGCAACTCTATTTAAAGAAATTCTCTCGGCAGAGGTTAAGAGACCCTTCCCCAGACTTGATTATGATGATGCCATGTCGCATTATGGTATTGATAAACCTGATTTAAGATATGGCATGAAGATTCATAATCTAAATGAGTTTTTTAAGGATACCCAATTTAGTCCTTTTTCAGAGGTGCTGGCCGGTAATGGTAAAATTGGTGCTCTTAAAACTGAGCAGCCCGAAAAATTTTCCAGAAAAAATATTGATGACTTAGATCTTTTTGTAAAGTCATTGGGATTAGGAGGCTTAATTTCTATTCGTTTTAAGGAGGGAAGCGAACTCCAGTCCTCTTTAAAAAAATACATTACCGAAGAGACAGCGGCATTGCTGAAAAAAGAGATGCAAGCCCAACCGGGAGACCTTGTTTTTATAGCTGCCGGCAGCACTGAAAAAGTAAATCAAGTGTTAGGCTTGCTGCGTATAAAAATTGCCAACACTTTAAAGATAATTCCAAAAGAGCAATATAAATTCTTATGGGTAACCAATTTTCCGTTATTTGAATATTCTCAGACCGAAAAACGGTATACTTCAGTGCACCATCCCTTTACTGCTCCGGTAGATGAAGATATCGCTATGCTGGAAAGTAACCCCTATCAGGTTCGTTCTAAGGCTTATGATTTAGTACTAAATGGCAATGAAATTGGGGGAGGAAGTATTCGTATTCACCGTACTGAGCTGCAGCAAAAAATATTTAATTTATTGGGAATAAAAGCTAAAGAGGCTGAACAGAAATTTGGCTTTCTACTGGAAGCATTACAATATGGCCCTCCGCCGCATGGAGGAATTGCCTTTGGAATGGATAGGATTGTGATGCTGTTGGCAGGTGCATCTTCCATACGTGATGCAATCGCCTTTCCCAAAACAGCAAAAGCTACCTGTCCTTTAACCGGGGCGCCCTCTGAGGTCAGCTCGGAGCAATTAAAGGAGCTTCATATAAAGTTGGACCTTTAGCAAATACCGATAGTGCAATATTTTAGGTGAATTGCATTTAAATAAAAAATATGCTATATTGTAACTGCAAGGCAAATAAGATTAGTTGCCCTGCTGTGATCGCTAACTGAATAAGTTTTGACCCAACACTTTTCCAAAAAGGAAATTGATCTCCGGGTGTGAAATGCAAGCCTGTGGTTTTCCGAAAGGTTTGCCTAAAATTAACAGCGATGTTAATTAACTGGACGCATGAAGCATTCGGGTAAATATCCACCTGTTTGAGGGTAGGATTCAAAACTTGTTGTTTGCGGCATAGCAGGGTTATTGTTTGTCTGTCGGCAATTTCTATTTCTGTATATTTATTATGGTCAGATTAAGTAAACATTCTATCAGAAAAAAGCTCTTAAGTGAAAGAAGCAAACTATCACCGGAAATAATTTTGGAAAATAGTAAAAAAATAACAGAATCTTTGCTTAAATTAGATATATATCAACAATCAACCAACATTATGCTCTATATTGCCACTCCATCTGAAGTGCAGACCGAGGAAATTATAAAAACTGCTCAAAAAGATAGAAAAAAAGTTTTTGTTCCCCTAATTATTCGGAGAGATCAGCCCATGCTTCCTTCTTTGTTAAATGATTTTGAAAAAGAGCTTTCTACCGGCTATTTAGGAATACTGCAGCCAAGAAAAGAATTCTTCAGAATTTATCCTCCCAGTATTTTAAATCTCATAATAGTTCCCGGAGTTGCCTTTACACTTCAGGGTCATCGTTTAGGCCGGGGAGGAGGATATTATGACCGATTCCTTAGTCAGTTAAAAAAGGACACTATATCGGTAGCACTTGCTTTTGAAATGCAAATTTTAGCTCAGATACCTCATGACCAAAATGATTTTCCGGTAGATTACATTATAACCGAACAGAGAGTAATTCCAATCAGAAGTCCTTTGTTAAAAGATGAAAATTGACCTGAATAACAATTATAAAAATATTAGACTTAATTATCGGCTGAAGATTAGAAACAAAAAAAGTATATTTTCTCTAAATTGTGATTAATAGTAATATAAGTAAATATGTGATAATATTGACACACGAATTAAGAAGGAGATTACCAGTCCATGGAAAAACAAAATGATACACCTGAAGAAAGAACAGAAAATCAAAGTCCGGAGCAAATGGATACAATGCTCAATGATTCATTGAAGGACTTTAAGCAGATCAGGAGCGGGGAAGTTGTACGAGGCAGGATTATTAAAGTTGAGGAAGATGGATACCATATTGACATCAACTATAAGATGGAAGGTTTTCTCCCCACTGAGGAAGATTCTTTGCTGGGAAAGAGCCAGCATAGAGTACACCACACTCTGGAAATAGATGATGAAATTGAGGTCTATATTGTTCGTGTTGATGAAAAAAATGGACAGATTCATCTATCCCGGGAGAGAGCCCGTTATATAACCTTATGGGACCGGCTGTTTAATGCCTTCAAGAACAAGAAATCAATAGAAGGTGAAGTTATTGAAAAAAATTCCAATGGACTGATGGTAGATATAGGGGTTAAAGCTTTTGTGCCCTTGTCCCAGGTAGAGCAGAGATTTATTACCGAACAAGACCTGGAGAAATACGTAGGTAAAAAATTATCTTTCCTTATTCTAAAACTGGATAAAGCAAAAAATAATGTTGTATTATCGCACTGCGAAGCTTTGGAAAAAGAGAGAGAATCCATGAGACAGAAAACTTTAGCCAATCTGAAAGTAGGGCAAATCTCAGATGGCAAAGTGGTTAATATTACCGATTTCGGTGCTTTTGTAGATATCGGGGGTATTGAAGGGTTGCTGCATCTTTCTGAAATTACCTGGAAGGAAATTAGAAATCCTCTGAGTCTGATCCAGAAAGGTGATGAAGTTAAGGTAAAGGTTATAGATTTTAATAAAGAACAGAAAAGGATATCTCTCAGCATAAAACAATTAAATCCCAATCCCTGGGATGAAGTGGAAAAAAGATATAGTGTCGGCGATGAAGTTGAGGGAAAGGTCATTAGTATTAAGGATTTTGGTGCTTTTATTGAATTAGAAGAGGGATTGAATGGTTTATTGCATATTTCCGATATGTCCTGGGCTTATACCAGGACACCTCAGGAAGTCTTAGCAGAAAATGAAACAGTAAAAGTCAGAGTACTCGATATCAATAAAGAAGAAAGAAAGATGTCGCTCGGCTTAAAACAGCTCATGGCAGACCCCTGGACCAATATTGAAGAAAAATATGCCCTGGGTAATACAGTAGAGGGAAAAATAACCCAGGTGACCTCCTATGGGGCAAATGTAGAATTAGAACCGGGTGTGTCCGGCATTATTCATCTATCTGAAATCGATTGGAAATACATTGAAAGGCCATCCTCCATCCTAAAAAAATATGCAGTTCTGCCCTTAAAAGTAATTAAAATTGACGAAAAAGACCGTTTATTATTTTTAAGCAGAAAGCAGGCATTGCCCAATCCCTGGATTGATATTGAACAAAAATATAAGATTAACGATACGGTCAAGGCAGTGGTGCAGAGATTGAAAAATTTTGGTGTTTTCGTTTCCCTCGATGAAAAAATCGAAGGGTTTATACCATTTTCCGAAATCACCTGGGAAGACATTAAACACCCCAATCAAGTACTTAAAAAAGGTGACGAGTTGGAACTGAAAATAATTGAAATAGATCCGGGGAAGTTCCAGATAACCTTAAGCCGTAAACAACTTTTGCCTAATCCCTGGACTGAGATAAAAAAGAAATATGGAACAGGAACTATTGTAGAAGGAAAAGTGGTTAATATTACCGATTTCGGTGTCTTTGTAAACCTGGAAAAAAATATTGACGGTCTGGTTCCTCTCTCTGAAATATCTCCTAAAAGAATTGAAGATGTTAATAGCGTACTTGCAATTGGCGATACAGTCCAAGCTCTGGTAACCAGAATTGATGATAGGCGAAAGAAGATCAGTCTTAGTATCAGAAGAGCAGAAAGAGAAGCGCAGAAGAGACTGGTCAAAGATTTTAATAAACAAGAGGGCAATGAAAAAATTTTACTCAAAGATGTCTTTGGGGATATTTTAAATTTTAAAGAGAAATAATCAGAGGTATTAGTATTGGAAATAGATAAAAAAAATAATATCTATTTTGCAAATTTAAGATTGGGTGAAATCCTTATCAATGAGGGTGCTATAAGCTCAGAGCAGCTAAAAAAAGCGCTGGAAGTTCAAAAAATCGATAGAAAAAAGAAGGTAGGAGAAATACTGCTCGAGCAGGGAGTAATTACTCAAAGGCAGCTCAATAATGCTTTGCAATATGTCTATGGGACCGAATATATTGAACTGAAGGATGCGATCATAGACCCGGAAATAGTTACTCTTATTCCCAAGAATATCGCCCTTCGATACAAAGTGGTGCCTCTCAATAAAGAAGACAGCACTTTAACCATTGCCATGGCTAATCCGTTGGATGTAAACGCTATTGATTATATCAGAGGATATACCCGCCTGGAAGTTAACCCCAAATTCGCAAGCGAAAATGAAATTATTAATGCCCTGAGTCATTATCACGATGCAGGAGAACAGTTTGATGACCTTTTAGAAAAGGTTGATATAGCTACTATAAGTGATGTAAATGACGAAGTAAACCTTTCTGCTTTAGAGGCTATCAGCCAGGAAGCCCCTATTATTCAATTAGTGAATATGATAATTGTAGATGCTATTAAAGAAAGGGCTAGCGATATCCATTTAGAACCCAATCAGAGAGGTTTGTTAGTTCGTTATCGTATTGATGGCATATTACACGATATTCGTATGTTGCCTGTTAGAGTTCGGCCGGCGGTAATTTCTCGAATTAAAATATTATCTTATATGGACATAGCGGAAAGGCGTTTACCCCAGGATGGCCGCTTTCAGCTCCGTTTTGGAGCCCGTGAGGTCGATTTGAGGGTATCCTCAATCCCTACCGTTTTTGATGAAAAAATTGTAATTAGAATTTTAGATAAGAGTCAGGGAGTAATTTCTCTGAAAAGTATCGGTTTTACCGATACCCAATTGAATGAATTCCGCCGGATGATAAGTAGGCCGCATGGTATTATTCTTATTACCGGACCAACCGGTAGCGGTAAGAGCACCACCCTTTATGCCGGTTTAAATGAAATTGACTCTACCAGCAAGAATGTAATTACGGTTGAAGACCCGGTAGAATACAAATTAGACCGGATAAACCAGATAAATGTCAGACCAAAAATAAACCTTACTTTTGCTAATGCGCTCCGCTCTATTTTACGTCAGGACCCCGATATTATTATGATTGGTGAAATGAGGGACTCCGAAACTGCCCATATTGCTGTGCAATCTGCCCTGACCGGGCATCTTGTCTTTAGTACACTGCATACCAATGATGCGGTTGGCTCTTTAACCCGTATGATTGATATGGGAGTAGAGCCCTTTTTGATTGCCTCCTCTATAATTGGAGTTATGGCGCAAAGATTAGTTCGAAAAATATGTGAACACTGTAAAGAAGAATATACACCGGATGAAAATATTTTTGATGATCTCCGGCTTAATTTTGAGTTGCCTGATAAAAAAAGCATCAAGCTTTATCGGGGTAGGGGCTGCAGCCACTGCAAAAATACCGGCTACTATGGCCGGACATCTATTTTTGAGATGATACCTATAAATGATGAGATTCGCTCTCTCATTTTGAAAAAAACTTCCAGCAATGAGATAAAAGAAGTTGCTATCCGTTATGGCATGAAGACACTTTTGGATAGCGGAATAGCTAAAGCCCTGGCTGGAATTACCTCTATTGACGAAGTATTCCGAGTAGCTGTATAATACTCAGCATAGCTATATAATCATTTTGTAAATATAATTTTTTCTAGTCTATTTATATACACCAACTATATGTTAATTAATTTCAAATCTACTCGATAGTTTGGTTATTTTTTTATAGAAAAGGAATTCAACATGGAAAAAATGACCGGTCAGCAAATAAGAACTGCTTTTTTACAATTTTTCCAGTCTAAAGGCCATAAGATTACGCCCAGCGCCTCCCTCATACCGGATGACCCTACCATATTATTGACTATTGCCGGTATGGTCCCTTTTAAACCAATTTTTTTGGGACAGGTTAAATCTGCACTAAAAAGAGCAACAACTTCGCAAAAATGCTTGAGAACTAATGACATTGAAAATGTAGGGAAGACCGCCCGCCACCATACTTTCTTTGAAATGCTGGGTAATTTTTCTTTTGGAGACTATTTTAAAAAAGAAGCTATATTGTGGGGATGGGAATTTTTTACCGAAGTGATAGATTTGCCTCAGGATAAACTCTATGTTTCCGTCTATAAAGATGATGATGAGGCTTTTAACTTGTGGCATACTATGGTGGGATTACCGGAAGAACGTATCGTAAGATTAGGAGAAGAAGATAACTTTTGGAAAGTTGGCCCCGAAGGCCCCTGTGGTCCCTGTTCTGAAATTTATATCGATTTAGGTCCAGAAAAAGCCTCGCCTCACAGAGGAGGGGTAGGCGTTGATGATCGATATTTAGAGCTGTGGAATCTGGTCTTTATGCAATATAATCGCAATAAAGATGGTTCTCTTACGCCGTTACCTTCTCAGAATATTGATACCGGACTGGGGTTAGAAAGAATGGCTTCGGTTCTGCAAAACGCATCTTCCGATTTTGAAACAGACCTGTTTCTCCCCATTATAGACTATACCGGTCAAAAAGCCGGAGTTCTTTATGGTAAAAATCAAAAAACTGATGTTGCCTTAAAGATAATTTCAGACCACATCCGCGCCATAGTCTTTCTGATTTCAGATGGCGTTATGCCCTCCAATGAAGGCAGAGGGTATGTCTTAAGAATGTTATTGAGAAGGGCTTACCGTTTCGGCAAGCTGCTTAATTTTAATGAGCCTTTTCTCTACGATATTGCCCCACAGGTTATTCAAATTATGCAAACTTCCTACCCGGAATTAAAGGAAAGAGAGAGTGTTATATGTGAACTTATCCTGACGGAGGAAAACCGTTTTCAGGCGACACTCCAATTGGGTCTTCACATGCTGGAAGAATACATAAGGAAGCTGAGAAGAGGCAATCAGCAGGTTCTTAGCGGCAAAGATGCCTTCACTCTCTATGACACCTATGGCTTTCCTCTGGAGATTACCAGAGATATATTGTCTGAATCGGGATTGTCTGTAGATGAGCAGGATTATGAAAAATATATGTCAGAACAAAAAGAACGCTCCCGTCAATCCCGGGGACAGGACCGGAATAGTGATAAAGTAAAAGAGAAACAAGAACAAATCTATCAAGAAATTCAATCTATTAGCGGAGATACCGAATTTTGCGGCTATACCCGGATTGCAGCCAGTACCAGAATAATCGCTATTATCAAGAACTCTAAGCAGATTGAACAGCTTAATGCCAATGAAGATGCTCTAATAATACTGGAAGAGACTCCCTTTTATGCTGAAAAAGGCGGTCAAAAAGGAGATACCGGTACTATAACGGATACCGATAAATCCGATTCTCTGGCCCGTATATATGATACCCGGATGCCTTTAGAAGGCCTGATAGTCCACCATGCCAGGGTAGAGAAGGGTACTTTTACTAAAAATCAAATAGTCAAAGCAGAGATAGATAATGAGGAGAGGACTGCTATCGCTGCTAACCACACTGCAACCCATCTTTTACACTATGCGCTGCGCGAAGTGTTAGGCAATCATGTTACCCAGGCCGGCTCCTCGGTGACCTCTGAGCGCCTAAGGTTTGACTATACGCATTATAGTCAGTTACAGAAAGAAGAGTTGGCTCAGATTGAAAGAATTGTGAATCAAAAAATTCGAGAAAACCATCGGGTGACCTCAGAAATTATTGGCTTTCAGACTGCCAGAGAAAAGGGTGCCCTTGCCTTTTTTAACGAAAAATATGGAGAGCAAGTGCGTATGATTGATATTGGCGGTTTCAGTAAGGAGCTCTGCGGCGGTACTCACCTGGAGCAGACTTTTAAAATCGGCATTTTTAAAATTGTTTTAGAACAGGGCATTGGCAGCGGTTTAAGGCGGATTGAAGCGGTTACCGGAGAAAAAGCCTGGGACTATATTAAAAAAGAAGAAAGTATTTTGGAAGAATTACAAAAATCTTTAGATGTCACTATTAATAAATTGCCTCAAAAGGTAGAACAATTACTGTTAGAAAGAGAGTCCCTTGTCCGCAGCTATCGTCTCCTCCGGAAAAATACACTCCCTTACCGCTTGGAGAGCATTATTAATTCTAAAAAAATAATAAAAGAAATTTCCCTTGTCTCGGCAATCCTCGATATCGATGATAAATCGGAGTTGAGAACAGCCGGGGACTTGCTCAAAGAAAAGATAAAATCAGGAATTATTATTCTGGGAGCAACATTAAAAGAAGACAAGATTATTTTAATAGTTATGTTGACCGATGACTTAATCCATAAGGGATATGATGCCGGAAAGATTATTGCTCCACTGGCTCAGGCCCTCCGGGGGAAAGGCGGAGGCAAACGTCATTATGCTCAGGCCGGCGGAACAGGCCATTCCAAATTACGTGATTTGTTTCAAAATATCGAACAATATATACAGATTTGAGAGCTGTTTACTTCTTTCTTTGCTCTCTATTCTTAGCCGCACCTATCTCATAATAAATATATACATGTCAGATTTATGCATGGAAAGCTTTTTAAATTTCATTTTCACTGTACAATAAGAAATTAATTAAATATATTTTTAGGAATGACCCAACCAAAAGATAAGGAGACGGTAATTGAGAATATTAGGGATTGACTTAGGTGAAAAGAGAATCGGTTTAGCTGTCAGTGATGCCTTGGGAATCACTGCCCAGGGGCTGGAAACCATTCAGTTGAAAGGAGAATATGAAGTTTGCCCTAAAATTATGAAGGTGATTGAAGAGAAAAATATCGGGAAAATCGTTTTTGGCTTGCCAAGAAATATGAATGGGACCTTAGGGCCGCAAGCCCAAAAGGTACAAAAAATTGCTGAAAAAATTAAAGAATTAAGCAATTTGCCAATAGATTTTGAAGATGAAAGATTGAGCACCATGAGTGCCGAAAAAGTATTGCTGGAGGCGGATACCAGCAGGGCTAAGCGGAAAAAGGCAATCGACCGTCTATCCGCAGTCATTATACTGCAGTCCTATCTGGACCGACAGCCAAGATAAGGTATAAAAATGAAAAAAATCCCCAATATTTTTCTTAGTTTATTATTTTTTCTGCCTTCTGTCATTCTTCTGTTTTTAATTTACGCTGCCTCCTGGTTTTATGCACCGCAAACCATGGGCCAATCCGTAGAGAAAGTGCTCGAAATACCTTATGGTTATAATAGTGTTCAAATAAGGCAATTATTAGAAGAAGAGGGCATTATAAGACCCTATAGCCATCTTTTTCAACATACCACCAAACTGATGAAAGTTGATGGAAAGCTGCAGACAGGGGAATACCGTTTCTCTTCTTCTCAGAGTATTTCTCAGATTATTGACCAGTTAGTGAAAGGGAAAACAATACGTTATAGCATTACCGTTCCCGAAGGATTTCAAACAAAACAGATTGCCCGACTGCTGGCAGATAAGAATATCGCAGACCATGATGAATTCCTTGAGCTGGCCAAAAGAGAAGAGCAATTCCGGGAAGGGTATCTATTTCCTGATACCTATGAGTTCCCAAAAAATTTCGGAGCAGAAAATGTTCTTAAATTAATGCATAAAAATTTCGAGGATACAGTCTATCAACATGTTGACCCAAAACAGGAATTTCCTGCGGGTTTGAACTTTGAGCAGATAATTATTTTAGCTTCCATTATCGAAAAAGAAGCCCAAGGAGCAGAAGATAAGTTTAAAATCGCTTCAGTTTTTTATAATAGGCTAAAAGTCGGTATGCCCCTGCAATCTTGCGCTACTATTCAATATTTACTGGGGCAACCACAGGAAAAATTGACTCAACAGGATTTAGACACTGATTCTCCTTACAATACCTACCTGCATTCCGGATTACCGCCGGGACCAATCTGTAATCCCGGATTAGATTCAATTTTGGCGGCCGTCCTGCCGGCACAGGAAGAATATTTTTACTTTGTTCTGGGCAAAGAGGGGAAGCATATCTTTTCTAAAACCTATCAGGAGCATCTCCATAACAAACCATAGACATGGATAATAGTTTTGAAAATATAAACAAAACTCTCTTTCTCCGGTCATTACCGACACTGTACCGGCAATGTGTGGTAATCTCATATTCTGTTGCTGCAATAATTTAGTCTGAAGGCGACAACCGATAAATTGTAAATCGCTTTAACCGATAAACGATAATTTCTTTATCTCTTCTCACATCATATTTATGCTATACTACTGGTATTGATAAAAAATTCAGGAGTACAAAATGCGCCCACTCATTATAGGCATTGCCGGCGGCTCCGGCAGCGGAAAGACTACCGTTGCGGAAAATATCTGTCAGGGCATTATAGAAGGTAAAAAAGCCTTGATTATTGCTCAGGATTCTTACTACAAAGACCTCTCCCATCTTTCCTTTGCAGAACGAAAAAAAATCAATTTTGACCATCCTTCTGCCTTTGATAACAAGCTATTGTTAGAACATTTAAACAAATTAAAAAATTGCGAACCTATTTCCATGCCTGTCTACTCTTTTCTGCGACATACCCGCAAAAAATCCACTAAATATATTAAACCGGCAGAGGTTATAATCTTAGAGGGAATCTTAATTTTAGAAGAAGAATCAATTCGCGAGCTGCTCGATATCAAGATTTATGTAGATACTGACTCAGATGAACGCTTTATCCGCAGATTAATTCGTGATACCAGTGAAAGAGGCAGAAGTCTTTCATCGGTAGTAGAGCAATACCTTAGCCGTGTGAAACCCATGTTTTTGCAATTTGTGGAACCGTCAAAACGCTATGCTGATATTATTATTCCCCAGGGTGGTTTAAATAAAGTGGCTATTGACATAGTTACCAGCAATATTAATGCCCAAATCGCTCAATTAACTTGACAATTAAAAAAATTTAATGCTACTCGAAGGAGTTTTAGTGTTAAAACCTTGCCGATTAAATCTTAATTTACTGTTGCCCGATGTCTATCTGGAGAATATCTGTTCCATTGATATAGAAAAATTGAAAACGCGGAAGAATATTAAAGGAATTATTATAGATCTGGATAATACTTTGATTCCCTATGGGCAAAAAACCCTGGACGATAAGACTAAAGACTGGATTAAACAAGTCAAGCAATCCGGACTTAAAATACACATTGTTTCCAATTCTCACATCAGGAAAGTCTCAAATATCGGCAATTTGCTGGAAATTCCCTATTTTTATAATTGCTTCAAACCTTTCCAAAAATATATCTTGCTGGCTATGGAAGAAATGAATACCGGATATGAGGAAACAGCCATTATCGGCGACCAGATACTTACCGATGTGTTAGGAGGCAACTTTGCCCGGCTGTTAACCATTCTGGTTCACCCATTGAGTTCCACTGATTCCATATTCACAACTCTATTCAACAGAACTTTGGAACGGCTTATATTCTCATTCTGGTCAAAAAATGGTAAAATAGAACAGACTAAAGGTAAATGGCCTCAATGACGATAAGATAACATAAAATTGTTTAAATTAGCTCTACCGATTAGAAAGAGAAAGATTATATAATATATTATGGAATGAATCGGATAAATGGAATTGGCACAATTTAAAATACAAATTTGCCTAAATTAAAGTTTTATAAAGAAAATGTAGTATAATAAAGATATATCTCTTAAAATATCACTTGATTTAAACAACGTTAATATTTGAATCCTTCTTTATAGATTAAAAGAATCAGCTCTAAAAATGAGGATGCTATATGACGCGCTCCCTAAAAGAAAAAGGAATAACCGGTGAATTTTTACTAAATTTATTGGTCAGTAAAAAAATTATCACCAGCAAAGAGGCTGAAGAGATTTGCCGTAAACAAGGAGAAAACGGTTTACCCGTACAGAGAATAGTCCTGGATTCGGGCATTCTAAACAAAATAGAGATGATGCAATTACTCTCCTGCGAAATTGGTATTCCGTATTTAGATTTAGAGGGCAGGACCTTTGACCCTTCTATATTGGCACTGGTCTCTGAAGAGCTTTCCCGTAAACATAATCTGGCTACCATCGATAAAAAGAACGGCAAACTTGTGGTAGCTATGGCTAACCCTTTAGATGTCTTCGCACATGATGAGATTAGAATCCTGACCGGCTTTGATGTGGAACCCTATTTGGCTTGCAGAGAGGATATCAACAAGGTTTTAGATTCAGTCTATGGAATTACCGAAAGTTGGCAGCAGATGATAGGGGAGATATCGTCGCTTCCCATAGCGGCGGTAGAAGATGAAGTCGAAGATATGGAGATTACCAAAGGTATTTCAGAAAGTCACGAAGCCCCTGTTATTGCCCTGGTGAACCTTATTTTGCTTCGTGCCATTAAGGAAAGTGCCAGTGATATCCACATAGAACCGTTCGGCGATAAATCATTAAGGGTGAGATATCGCATTGACGGAATACTGCACGATATTATGTCTCCTCCCCGCAGTTTGCATATGGCAATTATTTCGCGTGTAAAAATTATGTCCCACCTCAATATAGCCGAGAGACGTCTGCCGCAGGATGGCCGAATCAAAGTACAGGTACATGGCCGTGAAATCAATTTTCGGGTGTCCACCATTCCTGCTGTAAACGGAGAGAGTGCGGTATTAAGAATATTAGACCCGGCTCAAATCAGATTAGATTTAAAGACACTCGGCTTTTCCAAAGATAATTTTATTAAATTCCAAGAACTCATTACCAGGCCAAATGGTATTATTCTGGTTACCGGTCCTACCGGCAGCGGCAAGTCTACCACTTTATATGCCGTTTTAAATACCTTGAATTCTCTTGAAAAAAAGATAATGACCATAGAAGATCCGGTAGAATACCGCTTAGACGGGATAAATCAATTACAGGCAAAACCAAAAATAGGTTTGACATTTGCTGCCGGTTTGCGTAGTTTTCTGCGTCAGGACCCCGATATAATGTTAGTGGGAGAGATACGGGATAAAGAAACTGCTGAGATTGCTATTCAATCGGCGCTGACCGGGCATTTAGTTTTAAGCACCCTGCATACCAATGATGCTCCCAGTTCTGTTATCAGATTGGTGGATATGGGCATTGAACCGTTTTTGATATCTTCTTCTGTGATAGGGATACTGGCACAGCGCCTGGTGCGTAAAATTTGCTCTTATTGTAAAAAAGAAGTGCCCATAACCAATGAAATAAAGAATATTTTAGGAGAATGCCATTCAGATTCAGAGAATATTAAAATATTCCATGGTGAAGGATGCAGCCATTGTAAAAATACCGGATATAAAGGAAGAACTGCCATTTTTGAATTTATGATAGTGAATGATTGTATTCGAGAATTAATCTATAGGAATGCCCCTCTTTCTGAAATTAGGGAGGCTGCCATTAAAGTAAATGGCATGCTTACTTTAAAAGAAGATGGTTTACAGAAAGTTATAGAAGGATTAACTACAATGGAAGAAGTAATGCGCGCCGCTTCCGCCTGATTGTGCCGGAATATATGCGGGAATAGGTTTACAATTTTCGTTCATAATTTTAAGTCTTGTAAATCACAGCGGCTCTCGTCTTTGCATCTATCAGCAGGGGCGGCTTTTGAATTAGAATATCAAATATTTTTATCCAAAGACCTGGGTTTTATATCGCAAAGCATGAATATAAATTGACAAATGAAAAAATAAAAAAAATCATACGCATACTGCTCAACTAATCATTTTGCTAAAAATTATAAAAATTATTTTATTTATAATATTATTATTCTCTAACAAATGACGACTTTTTAAGTTCCGGAGGTAAAATTTTAGAATGCCATCATATTCTTTTAAAGCTCGGGACAGTTCCGGGCGGCTTTTGTCCGGCAGTATGGAAGCAAACAGCCGGGAAGCAGCTATCGAACGGCTGCATGAAATGAGATATTTCATTGTTTCCGTGGAAGAAAAACGCAAAAGTTTGCTCTCTACCGAAATAACCATTTTCAAAACTATCACAATTCGGGATTTGGCCATCTTCTTCCGCCAATTTGCTACCATGGTTAAAGCCGGCTTATCACTGATTAGCTGTCTGGATATATTATCAAAACAGACTGAAAATAAGCTGTTGGCTAAAAAAGTAGATGATATCAAAAAAAGTGTGGAAGGCGGTTCCACACTTGCCGAAGCCTTTGGCAACCACCCGGAAACTTTTTCTAAATTATATCTGAATATGATTAAAGCCGGAGAGGTCGGCGGAGTGCTCGATGATGTTCTGAATAGGATGGCTACCTTAATGGAAAAGGAATATGAGCTGCGGCAGAAAATAAAATCTGCTATGACTTATCCTTTATTTATCTTCGGTGCTGCGATGATAATGGCAGTATTCATGCTGACCTTTATCTTACCCCAATTTGTGGGAGTATTCCAATCCTTTGGGGGAGAGCTTCCTTTTCTGACTAAAATATTAGTATTTGTCACAATGGTTTTTAACCGTTTCTGGTATATTTTCCTGGCAGCTTTTGTTCTCCTTGTTTTTGCCTACATCGGTTATAGCCGTACCCAACATGGGCATAGAAATATTGACCGCATAAAATTAAAATTACCGATTTTCGGTAATCTGTTCCTTAAAACATCCATCACTCGTTTTGCCAGGACTCTGGGCACTTTAATCCAAAACGGTGTTCCCATTATTCAATCTTTGAAAATTTCCGCCGAATCTATCGGCAACGATATCCTTGCTGAAGCGGTAATGGAAGCATCTGACCGCATCAAAGAAGGTCAGAGCATCTCCGCACCGCTGGAAGAAAGCAAAGTATTTCCGCCCATGGTAACTCAGATGATATTAGTAGGGGAGGAGAGCGGAGGGTTAGAAACAATGCTCTTCAATGTTGCTAACTTTTATGATCAGGAAGTGGAAAGGGCCATAGAGCAGCTGACTTCTGTAATTGAACCGATGATGATGATAGTGGTAGCCCTGGTAGTGGGTGTAATGGTTATCGCTATGTATCTGCCTATTTTCAGTATGGTGCAGCTGATACAATAAAAAAGATAAAATGAGGTGTTAGTATTTTGGCGGCAGCAGAAATCGAAAGTAATAATTTCCAACCGAACTGTAACAGCAATAAGATTGAAGAAAATTTAGCTTTTTTAAAAGAAGTAGTGCAGGAGTTTCAAAATTCCGGAGAGCCGGAAGAAGAACTTATGCAGGTAGGTTATATTGGACTATTAAACGCGGTTAACTTATATCAGGAACATCAGCAGGATACTTTCCAACAATATGCCGGTAATTTAATTCGGGGAGAGATTCGTAACCATATCAGAGAAAAGAATAAGAAAGTAGATATACCGGATTGGTTATCGGTAATAATAAATAAATTGTTGAATCAGATGCTTACTGCCTATCGGAAACAGTATAATAAATTTCCCAGTTTAGCGGAACTCTCTCAAATGCTCGAACTTTCACCGGAAATATTAAAAGAGGCCTTAAAGGCACGCAAGGCGGCAGTGGAGGTTTCTATCGACCAGCACAGAAGAAGCACTATTGACTTACAGGAGCCTCTTGATATAGTTAAAATCAGAAAAGAAATCAATAAAAGGTAACATGGAAAGTAACGATAGCATCGATTATTCGAATAGATTCAATGATGAAATTGTCAGCAAATATCAGCCCCTGGTCAGGTCAATTGCCAGAAAGTATTATAATTCAGGGGAACAGGTTGAAGATTTAGAGCAGATCGGTTATCTGGGATTACTTAATGCCCTGCAGCTCTTTAATGAAAAAAAAGGCGTTAAATTCACTACCTATGCCACTTGGCTGATTAACGGGGAAATTCGCCATTATTTAAGGGATAAGCATGCCGTTGTCAAAATCCCTTCCTGGATCAGACAGCTTAATAGAAAAATCGACCAATATGTTGAAAAATACTATAGTGAACACAAAGAGTTCCCTTCTATGGAACAGATTGCCGATGTATTGAATATAACGGAAGAAGGTGTTCAGGAAATTTTAAAAGGCAGGAAATCAGTGCAGGTGGTTTCTTTAGATAAAAGTATCAGGGAGGATGATATTGACGCTATCCCTTTGATAGAAAACATAAAAAGCAAAGAATACCGTTCTTTCCAATTACCCATAGAAGATACCATACATTTAAAGAATACCATAAGTAAGCTTAAAAAGATTCACAGGCAGGTAATTTATTACCTGTTCTATATGGACTTAAGCCAGACCAGGGTTGCTAAAATGTTAGGAATAACGCAAAGGCAGGTATCTCGTATCAAAATGGAAGCTTTAGAAGAATTGCGAAAAAATATTTAATCAATACCAATAGAAAGGAGCAATAAGCCATGTTGGGAAAAAAGATAGTAGCCAGATATAAAGACGGGAGCATTCAGAAAGGGTATACCAGCAATTTCAATCCGGACAAAGATTTTTTTCACCTTTCTTTGATTGATGAAGCAACTGAATTACCTACCGGAGAGATTGTTGAGGTCAATGTCAGTATTCTCAAGGCGGTCTTTTTTGTCAAGTCTTTTAAAGGGGACAAGGAATATATCAAAGTCAGAACCTTCGATAAATCCCCTGCAGGTCCTCCCAGTCAGCGCAGGATTATATTGATCTTTAAAGATGGAGAAAATTTTTACGGCAGCACGCTCAGTTATTCCCCCAGGCGCAGCGGTTTTTTTGTTTTCCCCATTGATAATCAGGACAATAGTGAGAGCGTCTTTGTGCCCCAGGGTGCTCTGGAAAAAGTGCATATTAAAAAATTCGGCAGTGAAGAGTTTGATATCTATCTTTATGAAAACTAAAAATCTAGACACAGCCAAATAAGGTTATCAGTTTTCGGTAAAAAGCGGGGTATATCCGAATACTGCCCGCTTAATCTGTTAGCATTTTTGTATCTTTTTTCCTGCCATTACCAATAACGAAACGCCGTGGCAAGCTCATACTCTGTTCCCCGACTCCTTGCCTTTTCGCTAAAACTTTTTTCCGCGCTTATTCCGCAATTTTTATCTGAAAATATTTCCTGTTTTAGGTCTAAAATTCTGAAAATAGGGAATAATATAATATAGAAGTAAAAACCATAAATCATCATAAAAACAATAAAGTATTCAGACTTTTAGCAAAGCAATATGAGAAATATAACTGTTAAAAAAGAAGATAAAACCGAAAATAAGGTGGGGTTCACCTTAATAGAATTGATGGTTGTTGTTGCCATAATAGGCATACTCTCTTTATTTGGATTGAGAGTCTATGCCGGTTTTCAGTACAAAGCCAAAGATGCCCTGTTAAAAGGTAATGTTTCTACCATTCATACCCATATACAAACGGAATTGTCAGACGATAAGAAGAGCGCCACGGAAGTCTGGACCAATATAGACGACATATTCCTTGCCTCCGGCATCTATTTTCCGGCAGCAGGCAATCCCCAGCAGGGCAATATTGAGGGGATATCGACAGCCGAGCCGGCATCATTAACCGGTTTAGGCGGAAAGGTCTTTGTCTTTGTAGACAGCACTGCCGCTCCTACCAGGTTTTATGTCAATGGCGTTAATGCGGAGGAGACCGGTTTTGTCTTCCCGGAATCCTTAATTGCCCAAAAATAAAAATATTTGAAAATATTTCTATCTTTATGTCTAAAAAAGATATTATGTGGAATAACATATAATAGATACCTTAAAAGAGGAAAGAAGTACGGAAAACTATATTTATAATAAAAAAGGAGAATTTTAAAAAAATGTTCATGTACTTACACAAAAACAAAAAAGGTTTTACCTTAATCGAACTGATGGTCGTAGTTGCCATTATCGGCATCCTGGCGCTGCTGGGCTTGCGTCTCTACGCCGGGCAGCAGGAAAAAGCCAAGAATGCCATTGTTAAAGCCAATGCCGGTACCATACAAACCCTGATTCAGGCCGAATTAGCTGACGCTGCTGTTGCCGACATTGATTTAGACGAAATTTTTGGTGCCGCTGGTATATACAATCCTTATACAGGTGAGGCTCAAACAGTAAGCGGTAGCGATGAAGGAGAGGTTGGGGCTAGTTTAGGTGCATACGTTAATGACGCTAGCGGTGCAGGTGCAGAAGATAACGTTTTCTATATAAATGGTTATGGTTCTGATGGAGATTTTGTATATGGCAGAGATTTAGAAGCGCGAAAATAAGCTAATTAGCTGTCAACCATCAGCCGGGGGACGTTCTCCGGCAAAGAATTTTTCAATCAAGAGCCAGTCTTTTAAGACTGGCTCTTCTTCTTTTCCTGCCTTTCCCGGCACTCTTCTTTCTTCCGTCACCGCGATGCGGCATTATTGCCTGTAATTAGCTCTAACCGAAGACAGAAAGTCAACAAAAGTATTTCTATGGTCTATGCTTTCGCTCCCATATGTTTTTATTGTCTTTTTCAATCCGTAATGCTATTATCTTAATAGATTAAACGGTTTAGGAGGGGATAAGAATGAGAATAAACAATCAGAAGGGCATTACCGTTCTTTCCTTGCTCATACTGGTGCTTATTGTCGGAGGGGGAATTCTCTATGGGCCCAAACTTTTTAACCATGTGATCGACCGGAATATAAAAAGATTGGTTACGGCCAATGCCAAATCCGTAGAGACGGAGATACGCTCCGAATTAATCAATAGACATCCCATTCAAATCTGGAATGATATGGATAAACTCATCAATGCTTTGAATTTTCAAAACCCGGTGCTTTCGGAAAGGCAGACTAAAAATGGCTGGGACCGCCCGGGTGATGTGGTAGTCTCCTTTGACGGTATCAATACTTTCCGCCTGGACGGCATAGGGCGCGACGGTTCTTCCTTCGGCCTCAATATCATAATACAAAGATCAAAATAAAACAAAAAGGATAGTTATCTAATCAGATAACATAATGGTACAAATGACACAAATATTTACTACAATCATTATATTCATTATCGGTCTGGTAATCGGCAGCTTCAGCAATGTCTGCATTTACCGCCTACCCCGCAACGAATCAATCGTATTTCCCGGTTCCCATTGTCCCCGGTGCAGCTATCCCATTGAATGGCACGACAATATCCCGCTCATCAGCTATATCATCTTAAAGGGGAAATGCCGTTCCTGCGCTGAAAAAATATCCCTGCAATACCCTTTGGTAGAGTTTTTAACCGCCTCACTTTATCTGTTTTTATTCTATTTCTATGGATTGCAATTACGCACCGTTGTTTATATGGTATTCTGTTCCGCTTTAGTAATAATCGCTTTCATCGATTTGAAAGAAAAGATTATTCCCGATGTTATCTCTCTTCCCTTAACCGCCCTCGGCTTTCTATCGAGTTTTGTCTTAAAAAACATCTCACCTTTAAACTCTCTGCTCGGCATTCTGGCGGGAGGGGGAAGCTTGTATTTAATAGCTATAGCCGGCACCTATATATTCAGGAAAGAAGCCATGGGCGGAGGGGATATCAAATTATCCGCCATGGTCGGTGCTTTTTTAGGATGGCAGCTCGCCCTGCTTTCGCTCTTTATAGGATTCTTGCTGGGCTCTGTAATCGGTATAATTGTTCTGATGAAAACGAAAGGAGAAATCAGGGATGTTCCCTTTGGACCATTCATTGCCTTAGGTACCCTGATTGCTCTCTTCTTTGGTCAAGGCATACTCGATTGGTATTTTCTGCTTTGACTTGTTTTCTTAGCTCCATTTAAACAAAATGTAAAGAAAATCTTCTAACAAATCAATATCAATGTATCAGATCAGCTTAAATGAAAACCAAATTCGGCACGGCATAATTTAGAAGCAGAAGAATTTCTTAAGATAGAATAAAAAGTATCTCATAATCTAATAAGAGCAATTCACTATTTTAAAACCTTCCTAATATTAAAAAAAATTATTTCCAATCATTATATTGTATCTGTTTTGTCTAAAATTTGTTATAATATGGAATAATATATAGTGAGAGGGAAAATAGTATATTTTCTTATGTGCTGGTAGATGAAATACCATTATGAAAGGTGTAATAGCGCTAAATCGAACCGCGGATTTACCCTGATTGAATTAATGGTTGTAGTCGGAATAATTGCGGTGCTGTTAACAGTTACAGGAAGGGCTCTTTTTATCGTAAAACAGAACCACGACCTGAACATTACGGCTCGTCAAATAGAGGCAGCTCTGAAAGATTGTCAGGCCAGTGCTTTTTATAGCGGAAGCTGGTATAAGGTTTACTTCTGGCCATCTATAAACCGATACCGGGTTTATCGGGGAGCGGGTGAAGTGGTGAAGGATGTCCAGTTGGAAAACATAAAACTGCACCACACCAATTTTATAGACCACAGAGTTGACTTTTATAGTACCGGTATACCCAGTATGGGCGGTACTGTAACTTTAAAAAATAAAAACGGGAAGACATTATATGTTATCATGACACCGGTGACCGCCAGGACGAGAGTAAGCACAGAACCGCCGGATAATTGGTAGCTTTATATTATTTTGCGGGAGAGAAATGCAGGAGTTTTCGGTTTACAGTTCTCAACCGTCTGTCTGTATTTTATTTAACTGAAAGAATTAAAAAATTGATTAATTAACTAACTACCGGGAGGTATTCCCAATGCTAAGAATAAAAAGAATATTAACCCAAAGTCCCAAGGGTATGACCTTAATTGAACTGATGATAGCAGTCTTCATTTTGGCTTTAGTTGCAATGGGGCTATTTCGGGGATTTACCGTCGCCTTTCAAGCTATGGCAGATGCTAAAGACCGTACCATGGCCACCAACTATGCCCAGCAAATATTGGAGAGTTATAAAAACACCCCTTTTGAAAAAATTCTGCCTTCTTCCGGCTCTATAGAAGGGACTAAATTCTTTAAAAATGTAAGTGTTAATCAAATCGATGAAAGTTTGAAAAAGGTTATTACTAGAATCTCTTGGGCAGATAGGAATAGTGATGATGCTGATAAAAGAGTAGTGGTAGAAACTTCCATTGCTGATACCCGGGTAACTGCTCAGGAAAATGCAACTCCGGCGGGAATTATTATTTATGCCAGTTCCTATAATTTATTGCCGGGGAACGATCCTGAAAACCGCGACAGGCCATCTCATATTTGGGCAAAAATTGTAGACGAGCATGGTAATTTGATTATCGATTGGGATGAAGAGAAGGTATTATTTACGATTGAATCAGAAGTCGGACTAGATAATGAGCCGGTGTATGATACACTTGGCGGCTTTACTCCGGCATATTTTAATGAATTATTATCAGATATAAGAGACGGTGTGGCAGAAACAGATTTTTATCAATATCAAGCTGAAGAAAGGCAAGGTTATGTTACTATTAAAGCCAGTTTAACTGTAGGAGCCGAAGAATTATACGATACCTTAAGGCTGAAAATTACCAATGAAGCTGTTGCTGTTGTCTTGTCTTCTGAAGGTAATAAGCATATTATCAGTACAGAAGGCGGAGAAGAAGGAATAGCGCATCTGATTGCTAAAATCGTAGATGCCGCCGGGGATATAGTCACTACTGAAAATAGACCGGTTACTTTTGAAATAATTTCCGGACCGGAAACATCAAGTCTGATAAACATGATACCTACTGAAAACGGTATAGCCAAAATAGATTTAAAAGCCGGTTCCCTGACCGGCAGTAACACGGTATTGGCAATGCTCATTCCCCTGGAACCGGGAAGCATCACTATTCAGGTTGTTGACCCCGGAATTCATAATTTTAAAATTGTAGCTCCTGCCCCTAATACAAAAATTGCCCAACTGGGCTCTGTTGAAATAGTTGCCCGGCTGACAGATTATTTAGGCGAACCTATATCCGGTAATATAATTAACTTTGCAATTGAAGACGGTTCGCATTTGGGAAGTATATCTCGAAGTAGCGATACAACAGGGGAAGCCGGTAATGCAACTACCGAGTTAACTATGAATTATGCAGGCACGGCAACTATCAAGGCCTATTGGATTGATGAAGAAAATAATGAGATTTATGATACTATTCAAATTGTCTGCGGAAATCATTGGTTATATGTTGAAGCTGACCCTTTGAACGTCTATGAAGGCCATTCATCAACTATCAGGGCAGCGCTGACCAACGTATTTGGTGCCCCTGTGCCTTCTCAATATATCAATTTCAGTGTTAAAGAGGGAGATGCCACATTATCTCCGCTCAGTGCTTTGACCGATGAGGAGGGAATTGCAACTGTCACACTTACTGCGAATGAGCCCGGGGACATTATTGTCAGGGCAGAATGGCAAGAAGACCTGCAAAACGTTTTTGGGGAGGTTGAGGTATCGTGCATAAATGCCCCGATTTATCAGGTACAGCTCAGTGCCCCAAAGACTACAATTTCTGCGGGTGAATCATTAGAGCTTACTGCTGCCGTAACCGAAAATGGCAATCCTGTTAATGGTATCACCGTAACTTTTACCGTTTCCGGCTCTGCTGATGCCAAACTTGATAACCAAGCACCCTCAATAAGTAAAGATACTGATGAAGATGGAATTGCAACTGTTACTTTAAGCGGATTGAATCCTGGTGAATCGGCTACGATAACTGCAGAAGCAGGAGATAGCAGTGATAGTATCACAATCAGCTGCGAAGTACCGGAAATAGCAATTAGGCTGAATCCCGCTTACAATCCAAGACTTCAAGGTAATAAACAAGTTTATTTTGGTATAATTGTAGAAAATGATGACATTAATCTAAATAAAATGAAAATATCATGGAGTCCGGCGTCAAATGAAGGATTAAAAGAAGTGTGGATTGACGATACGCAGGTTTATTTAAGTGGTATATCTGGAGGCTCTGCAAATGGAACCGAGATCAGTTTCAATGTAGCTCCATATTCATACCAATTAGAAAAAGATAGAAGTTACGTAATTAAAATGGTTTTTATAGTAAATGGTAATATGAAAAAGAAACATTGGAACATAGAATTTTTTAATCCGGAAAACAATGCACCCATTGTTCCGGCGATTGAGTTTTATTTAAAAGGATAATAACCAGAGGAAAATATTTTGAGAATAAAAAATAAAAAATTCAATATAATCAACAATACCCGAGGTTTCTCCTTAATTGAATTGATGGTAGTAGTGGCGATACTGGGTTTCATAATCATTGGATTGGTTACATTTTTTAGCGGGGGCACTCGTTCCTGGATAATAGGGCAGTCTCAATTAAAGGCGCAGAGAGAAGCCCGTTTAGCATTAGACCGTATGGCAAAAGAGATAAGAGAAGGAGATAGCTTTGATAACAGTTCAGGCGATAATAAATTGATTGTTAAATTTGACGTTCTTGGTAAATCTGATTTAACATATAACTGGTCCGGAAATCACGGTGATAGTTTAACACGTAATACCGGACCTTTTCTGGATAATGTGCATGATATAACTTTTGTTTATTTAAATCAGTCAGGCATTATTATGACTAACCCTGTAAATGCTTCTAAAGTATTAATAAATTTACAGATAGATGTAGATGGTGATGCTCAAAAGGGTGGAAACCCTGATATAATATTGGAAACAGAAATTAGTTTACGAAATTTCGATTATAAATAAAGATTAATGTTAGTAGATTGCTTGTGTAATATTATTAAAAAATAAGATAAAATAGATATATTTAAAGTTTCATCTATATTTACACAAATATAATAGATATTTGAATTATCGCAATATTAAGTTAATTATTTTTAATAGAAAATCATATTTTTTTGAGAGAAGGTGACAGATATGATAAATATATTTAAACCTGTCAAGGTTAATAAAAATGACCATATTCTAAAATCGCAAAAAGGAGCTGCTCTACTGACGGTGATTATTTTCACGGTGGTTCTGGTCAGTTTCGTTATTGCCATACTAAAAATGGCTGGAAATGACACTCAATTATCTGCCATGCAGCGAGATTCTACAAAGGCATTCTATTTAGCCGAGGCCGGGATTGAAGAAACCATCTGGAAATTAAATACAGGCGACATTTCCTTAGATGACCTTAATTGGGGTGAAGAGCTATTACTGCTGCATGAAGGAAATCCCGATGAATATTATGATGTAACTATAAGAGCTTATCCCGAAGATGATCCGCGGCGTGGAGCAGGCGATAATCCAAAAGACTGGATTGCCATTGAGTCTCAAGGGGTAATTGCCAGCAACAGAATGGATGCGGATGGAGAAAGAATTGCGGCGGGGAAAAGGACTGTAGCTGTTGATGCTCATTTCGCCCTTACTCAACATACCACTACTATTTACGACAAAGCAATCCTTACCCAACACATGATCACTTTTCAGGGAAACCCCGGGGCTGAAATTATCGGAGGAGACATTCATTCTAATTATGGAATAGATGTTAAAGGACCTTTTACTTTTGATGGGATTGCCACTACCTCCGGAGTGCCTGATGGTTGGCCTGATACATCTTACAGTTCTTTAAATGACCTTGATAACACACCTAATGGAGATTTTTCAGGCCCGGAGAATTGGCAGCCAATGGATATTCCCGCTGTCCCCTATGATGATTTAAAAGCAATGGCTATCGCTAATGGTACTTATTTTGCAAATGGTTATGATTCGAAAAACTATAGTAGAGGAGAACAAACGTTTACCGGTATTGTTTATGTAGAAGGGGATGTTATCTTCAGAAACGGTGATTCCCTCATTATTACTGATGGGGCTCTTATTGTCGGTAAAAATAATCCTGATAATCCCAATGATTCTTCAGGTACCGTGGAATTTAAAAATGGTTCTAATTTAACAATACAAAGGAGCGACCCAATCCCGGAAGGAGCTTATCCGGGACCGCTTGGACTTGCTGCAATGGGAAATATTCTGCTGCATGCCAGTTCTTCCGCTGTCAATGGTGTAGTGCAGTCAGGCGGCTATTATGACGCTGACGGAAATCTAATGCCGGGAGGGATGGTTGATTTTCGGAATAATTCAAGGGTAGTAGGGGCAGTAGTGGCAGAAGAGGTATGGATGCATAATAATACTACCATTGAATATGATGGAGAATATATGGAAAATTTCCAGCATGTTACCACTATTGGCAATGAGAAATTTGTAAAGGTATCCTGGCGGGAAATATAAAAAATAGTGAATAAATCAACCGAAAGATGGAAAACATGGCTTTAACTTTTAACTAAAGGTTTAAAAAGTAATTAAAATGTAATAAAATTATTGCAATATAATGGCTCGTTATATATAATTGAATGAAAGCAACAGTCTTGCTCAGGTATTGGTGATAATTTCTATAAATTAGATACAATTAGAAAATTGGAGAAGAAGGGCATAAATGCTTGCTATTGATTTTGGTGCATATTCCATTAAGGCGGTAAAGATAGAGAGGAATAGGAGCGGTTATTATTTATCCAACTTCGGCATAGTATTAACTCCCCCGGGCAGCATTGTCCATGGCGAAATAAAAGATGTCGATTCGGTTAGCCAGGCCTTAGGTAAGATGTTGCAGAAAAAAGGAATATCGGATAGAAACTGCATAATCGCTCTCACCGGACAAAAAGTAATTGTACGGGAAATCACCTCCCCGTTTATGACCGAAAAAGAACTGAAAGAAGGAATACGGTGGGAAGCCCCTAAGTATGTCCCCTATGATTTGGAAGACTCATTATTGGATGCTAAAATAATTGAGGAATTAGAAGAAAAAGACGGTTCCCGCATGATTAAGATATTACTGGTCGCCTCTCCCAAAAATCTGTTGGAACAGCAGATTGCAGTTTTGAAAAAACTGAAATTGCAGCCCCGGGTAGCAGATATAGTTGCTAATGCTCAAATGAGAGCTTTTGAAAGTTATCTTGTGCCGAGCTCCGGTCTGAACGAAGAGGGCACCCTGATAGATATAATTCTGTCTATCGGTGCCAGTACCACAGAGATTACTTTAGTAGAAGGGGATAGATTAAAGTTCACCAGGACTATTCTTAAAGGCGGGGATGACATTAACCGATTGATTGAAAATAAGTTAAACGTTCCCTTTCCGGAAGCCGAACTGCTTAAACGGCAGGTCGGTCTTGGCTTGGATGAAGAAGATCCTGTGCCTGACCCGGAAAAAAATAGCAAAGAAAAAATAACCGAAATTAATGGTATGATAGAACCGTCAATTACTTCAGAACAGGCAGACAAAGAGCCGATTCACATAAAAGCAAATACCGCAGAAGATGAAAAAGAAGCCCCCCTACCCAATGAAGAAAAAATCGCTGAATTGGTAAATTCAGGTGTTACTGAAATATTCAATGAAATTCGTAAATCCTTAAATTATTTTAAGACCCAATATCAGAAAGTAAATTATCAGAGAATCATCCTATGCGGCGGCATGACTCGATTATCCAACCTGGGGCAAATGCTTAAAAAGCAATTTGGAATTACTGTTGTAATAGCTAATCCATTAAAAGATGTCGTGGTAAATGAAAGTATAAGCAATGTGGAAGCCCTTGAGGAACAAAAATCTGCCTTAGCTACGGCAGTTGGATTGGCAAAAAGAGAAAGGTAAAAAACAAGGGAATGGCTAAAAATAAGTATACTGACAGAGATATTAATCTGCTGCCGGAGGAATACCGGGAAAAAGAAAAGTACAATTTTCCAAGATTGTTTTTCACTGTCTTCATAATTCTGCTTTTGGCTGCCTCAGCTTATTTGTATGTTTCTCTTGAGAATAAAATATTTGCTCGGGAAAATCAAATAGCAAATTTAGAAATTCAGTTAGAGAGCATTGAAAAGATTATACAGGAAGTTAAAAACTTAGAAAAAGACCGGGAGCTATTGGCTGACCGAGTCAAAGTTGTTGAAAGTTTAATTACTACTCAATCTCGCCTCACCCGTGTGTTAGGCGATTTTGGCGGTACTATTCTGCCCGAAGTATGGCTGAACAACCTGAGTCTTAGCTCCAATAACACTTTTAGCTTTACCGCTGATACCTTTAATAATTATCTTATCGCACAATATATGAATACCTTAAAAGATAGTGAACGTTTTGATGCTATAGAATTACAATATATACGCAAGCAAAATACTAAAATACCTGAACTCGATAAAAATATAGAAACCGTAAATTTTCAATTATCGGGAGTTTTTATACCCTACCGTCCCGATTATGAAGGCAAAATCCAAGAGAACAAATAGAGGTGGACTCTTTTGAAATTACCTAAATTGAGCAAAAGAGCTAAAATTGTGCTTTCTTTTATTTTATTTGTCGTCTTCCTTTATTTTATTTACTTTTTCATCTATGTACCAAGGAATACTAAGATAGAGGAATTAGATAACAAAATAAGCAGCCTTCGGAGTAAAATTGATGATGGCAGAAGAATCGCTGCCCGTTTAGATGTTTTACGGAAAGAATACCAGGAATTAACTGAAAAGATGGAATTTATGGAAGTCCTCTTACCTAAAGAAAAAGATATCCCGGAATTTTTAGTTATGCTGCAAGAGACCATGGATGAATTCAATATAGACTTTACTAATTTTTCTCCGCAAAACTTATTGGTAGATAGAGATTCTATCTATGCTCAATTACCGATTCGGCTTACCTTTACCGCCGACTATTTTGAAACTATAAGATTCTTAGATAGGCTGGAGAACTTTCCCAGAATTGTCGATGTCAGGGATTTAAAACTGAATCCGGTCGGCGAAAACTTGGAAAATGTTAATGTAGATATGTCCATGTTTACTTATGTTTTAGTGAAAGGAAATTAGTGTTTTGAGCAGGTTGAATCGAGTATTATTAGTTATCGTAGTTATTTTAGCGGCTGCTACTGCACTGGTTTGGTTCAGGCCGGACATGCTTGATATGTTTATGTCCTTCTCCTGGGCTGATTTAAATCCCTTTAAAGGTAGAAATATCGCCACTGAGCTGGATGAAGAGAGTACTGCTACAGCCGGAGTTCAGCTTCCCTCCGAAAAGGCAATAGCCGGTCCTTCGCAAACAGGCATAGCTCAAGTTTCATCTGAAAAGAGTAAGGTAGACGATAAAAAAGAAGTGGAAATAATAGAGGAAGAAAAAGAACTGACTTTTTTGGAAAAAGATATAAATCGCAGACAAGAAAGCTACCAATCCAAAATTTTCACCTATGAACCCTATCAGATACCGGTTAGGCGTAACCCTTTCCAGCGGGTAGTGAATACTGTTTACTTTAGCGAAGCAGAAGAAATAATTGCTCAGGGGTTGGATACTGAAGAGGAACTCCGTAGATTTGTATATCCTGAACTTCCACCGGGAACAAAATGTTCCGGCTTTATTTCATCCGGTGACAACAAATTAGCTATTATTGAATTAGACGGAGAGACCTATATTGTAAAAGAAGGCGATACCCTTTTGGACCACTATGTGGTCAGCTCAATAGAGACGGATAGAGTAGTCATTGATATTAACGGATATCCAATTCCTATAAAATTGGGAGGTGAGGAGGCTAGTAATGAGTGAACTGATTAGAAAAAGGTGCAAGAACAATAATATATCTAAGCTAAGCAATCCAAAAGTATTTATAGGTTTAATTTCTTTTTTATTATTATTTTTTGTTTTATGTGATGCATGCCTTGCGCAGGAGAATATAACCATTACCAATATCTGGTATAAAAAGATGCCCAATTTTACCAGAGTAACCATCAAAGCCGATAAACCCGTTGAAGAATATGAATCAATGTATACCGGGGACCCGGATAGAATTGTTATTGATATACATAATGCCGACTACAATATAACCGGTTTGGTGAAAAACACCTTGTTCTTGAATATGGGTTCCGTAAAACAGGTCAGATGCGGACAGATAGAAGCAGATAAAGCGAGATTTGTAATAGATTTGTTTCAACGAGTAGATTACGATATGGCTTTAGATGCCACTAAGCGGTTGTTGCAAATTAATATTTACGATTATGAAGAATTCTACTCCCCTGAAACTCAGATTTTTACTGTGGAACCGCTTGGTGCCGATGAGATAAAAAGAATTAAAGAGCAAGAATTAACTGAATACAAAACTTCTTCACTGGTCGACCAGGTAACAATACCAATTAGTATGAATTTAAAAGAGACCGAGGTCGTTGACGCTATCAGAACTCTCTCTCTGTTAAGCGGAGTGAATATCGTAGCAGATGATTCCGTTGCCGGGAATATTACTCTCAGTTTGAATAATGTGACTTTTAAAGATGCTCTGAACTGGATATTGAGACTGAAAAGATTGGATTATACCCAGGTAGGAAATGCACTGATTATCGGTACCGAAGATATCATTAAAACTTACCGGCAGAGAGTCACCCGTATTGTCCACATGGAAAATGCCGATGTAGAAAATTCTAAAGGCGTCTTGGACTCTTATTTTGGCGAAGACGAAAATATTAGAATAACTGTGGACAGCAGACTGAATAACCTGATTTTAGAAGGGATACCGGAAATGGTTGTCAAGGCTGAGGGCTTAATTAAAGAAATCGATAGCAGTTTGATTACCAAAACCTTCAAAATTGATAATGCCACCTTTGCTGAGGAGGTTGATTCCATTAAAAGTATGCTGGGAATAGTAATCCCCGATGATAACAGAGTGCTCATAGATAGCCGTCAGAATGAAATTATTATTAAGGGAAATGAAGAAGAGATTGCCAATGCCGAGCTGATGATCAAAGGACTTGATAAACGCGCTCCCCAGATTATGATTGAAGCAAAGATTATCGAGATAACTCTGGATGGACAAAAAGAATTGGGGTTCAGATGGTTTAGCAATGCAGAAGAAGGTGAATTAACAATCGGTGAGCTGACTCTGGGGGGTTCTCTGGAGAGAAGAGGGCTAATTGAAGCAAAACTGAAAGCTTTGGCTACTGAAAACAAAATCAATATTTTGTCTAATCCCAAAGTGCTCACCCTGGATGGGAAAACAGCTGTAATCGATTCCGGAAAACAAATCCCTATACAGGAAGAGGTAATAGATAATGAGGGGAGAATTAGAAGGACCGTTACCTGGAAAGATGTGGGGGTAAAATTGGAAATAACACCCCGGCTAAGTTCTGATGGTATTATAAATATGGACCTCTTTACTGAAGTTAAGTCTTTGGGAGAGGAATTTATTGTCGGTTATCCGGTTATCAATAACCGTTCTCAGACAGCCAAAATTTTGTCAAAGTTAGGAGAAACTACGGTAATCGGCGGGCTTATCAGTTCTGAAGAGACGGAGAATATTCGCAGGATTCCGATATTGTCAGAAATTCCCATTTTTGGTGAAATTTTTAAATTTAGGACCAAGAATAAGAGCAGAACTGAAGTAATCATGCTAATTACCGCTAACAAGATTGATTATTAATGTTTTTGAAATGATTTTTTAACCTATTGACGGCTATTTCTTTGAGAATATAAATAGTCGGTAAATTGAATAGAAAACTATTAACTGAAAACTAAGTTTATCTGAAAACCTTTTTATTAAAGGAGGGGCTAGGAATTGACAAATAAAATATTCAAAGAAAATAAGAAAGCGATTCTATTTTTATCTGTTCTTATATTATTTGTATTGACACTTGCCGGCTGCAATTGGTTCGGCGAGGGCATTTTAAATGTAATAGACCCCAAAGCCCAGATCAGAGTTGATTATAGATTAGGTATGTTAGAAGAAGATGGGGCTCAACATGGTATTTATTTCCATATTTTTTCATTAAATGAAGTTGGATTTATTGGTGAATCATTTACATTTGACTATTTTATCGATGGTAAAAGGATTGATACCTTAACCAGAACAATAGGTTCAACTTTTTATGTCCCACCTTATCCTATCAGTAGCTGGGAAGATCCGGTAAGGGTGCCAAAAGAACCGCCCCAAAACTCTACGTTTCCAGTTTATTTTCAAGATGTTATAGATTATTTAAAACTAAATCCTCAGGTTGTAGAAATAGATGCAACTATCACTGTAAGCGGTACTGATGAGGCAAATCATAAAATAACGAAAACCATTGCTTTTGACTTACCGGCAAATTTACCCGGTGTTGACCTTGTACCTCCTGAGGCAGCAATTATGGCCACACCAACAGAAGGCAATGCTCCTCTTACTGTTGTTTTTGATGCTTCTCAATCATGTGATAGAAGGAATCAGTCTTCAGATTGTGTTCCCGGGGGTATTGTCAGCTATAAATGGGACTTTGGAGATGGAACTACTTCTACCAAAATTGTAACTACTCATGAATATGAAGAGGCAGGAACCTTTATTGTTACACTAACTGTTACCGATTTATTCGGAAATGAAGGATTTGACACAAAGGTCATTGAAGTGTCTGATTAGGCAGGATTATACCTTTATCGTTGGATTAGATGTATCCGGTTCTGCTGTTCAAAATACACCGGCTGTCTGTTAAAATAAAAACAAATGATTTAATTATACATAGGATGGTTTCTGTGATATTAATAACAGAAACCATCCTATTATATTTTGCGGCTCTACCCAATGATTATATGAAGCGGCTGTGAAGCTGATGGTTAATTGCTATTTTGTACTTGAATTCATTTCCATTCAATACGAAATGAAAAAGCCTTAATTAGATGAAGTTAGTGAAAAATGACCGATAAACAACATAGAAAACATAGAAAAAGCAATATTCTAAAAAATAAATACTACTGGCTGAGATTGCTACTTCATATCCCTAATTTTTTTAAACTGATGCTTAGCCTGTTGAGGGATAAACAGGTTCCGTTTTATCTGAAAGTTATTTCTTATACCGCATTTCTTTATTGCCTCTCTCCTTATGATTTAATTCCCATTTTTGCCATACCGCTACTGGGCTGGCTTGATGATGTAATAATCTTTTATATTTGTATGAAATTGCTGGTTAATTTTAGCCCGCCGGGAGTAGTGGAAAAACATGTTAAGGCAATTGATGCGGAAATGAAAAGAAAGTTTAACATGTGGAGATAACAGAGGTTGTCCCAACTGAAAATCTCTTCAATCTCTCAGCTTCTTTTATTTGAAATTGCAGCCTAAAAAATATAAAATATAGATAGACAAGTTATTCTATCAATAATTATAGGAGGTATATTCTATGGAAGAAGTAACAAAAAAGGTGATTGAAGAACTCATAAGCGAAAAAGAGGAGCCCTGCATTTCCGTGTATATGCCCACCAGAGCTGCTGCCAGTGTTGAAGTGAAGCAAATGTCAATACAGCTAAAGAATTTGCTTAGTAGTGTTAAGAAAGATTTACTCGACAAACGATATTTGCAATATCCGGGAAGCCGTGATATTGATGCTTTGTTAAAACCTGCAACCGACTTATTGGGAGATATGGCGTTCTGGCAAAACCAAAAAGAAGGATTGGCAATATTTTTAAATTCTGAAAACTTTCACTATTATCGTTTAAATAAGTCAGTTCCGGAAAGTTTTTTGGTCAGTAAATATGTTAATGTGATGCCTCTTATTCCCGAGGTTCTGCTCAATAATGTATATTATGTGCTGGCTTTAAGTAAGAATAAAAATAGGATATTCAGTGGAATAGGGTCCCATATCGAGCAGTTGGAAATAGAAGGTATGCCGGAAAGTAAAAAAGTGATATCACAAAATACAGGAAGTGAAAAAAGTATTTCCCGTCACATTGCCGGCTCAAAAGGTGCCGGTACTATTTTTCATGGGGCGGGAGAAATTGCTGCCGAACAAAAAGAAGATTTATTAACCTACTTCAGACAGATTGACCAGGCTTTGAATAAATATTTGGATAAAAAAGAAAAATCACCTTTGATTGTTATGTCGGTAAAAGATATTTTTGCCATGTATTCTGAAATTAATTCTTATCCTTATCTATTAAAGGAAAGCATAGAGGGGAATCCCGATGAGACTCCTCCTGATATAATTGCTAAAAGCGCTTTTCCCATTATCTCAAAATATTTCGATAACCAAATAGATGGTATAGATGAAACATACCATAACCTTAAAGGTACCGGTAAGACATCAACACATCTGGAAGAAATAGTATCAGCTGCCCATTTTAGCCGAATAGAGCAATTGTTAGTAAAAAATAATGTTTCTCAGAATGGTATTTTTGACCCGGATGAGAATAAGGTTTCCATTGAGTCTGAAGGAGAAGACCATTATAACCTGTACAATTTTGCTGCTATCAGGACTATTGCCAATGGCGGACAGGTCTATGTGCTGGATGAAGAGAAAATGCCGGACAATGAAAATGTAATTGCTTTTTATAGGTTCTAAAAAAAGTTTTCAGATAAAAAACATCAATTCCCGGTTTACATAGTAGAATGTTTATTGTTTTGATTGGCGGATGTCTTTTCCCGAAATAAGGCAATAAGCTGTTCTTTTCTAAAAACTATGAGTTTATTTTGATTAACGAATCAGCAAATTAATTAGCTGATTCGTTAATTATTTACAATCACTCCTTCTGATGATACAATGCCAGAGTGTTTTAAAATTTAAGCTGATATGGTTAATTAAATAATATGCGTGTATGTATACAATCATTAGGTTGCCCTAAGAATCTAGTGGATAGTGAAGTAATTTCAGGTTCTTTATTAAAACAGAACTACACCATAACTAACGATATTGATAATTGTGATATTGCTGTTATCAATACCTGCAGTTTTATCCAACCGGCTGTAGAAGAATCCATTGAAGCTATTCTGGAGGCAGCAGAATTAAAAAAAGAGGGTAGGATAAAACATGTGGTGGTTGCTGGCTGTCTTTCACAAAGATATTCGGAAAAAGAATTAAAAGAATCATTGCCGGAAGTTGACGGTTTTATAGGTATCGATGAAATTGCCAAGATTCCTGAGATAATGGAACAAGTTCTCAGAAGGGAAGGCCCTTTTCGGGTTAATCGGAAGCCCTGCTTTCTTTACGATGAAAATTCTCCCCGTTTTCTCTTTACTCCAAACCATTATGCCTATCTTAAAATTGCCGAAGGTTGTAATAATGCCTGTGCTTATTGCCTTATCCCGCGCATCAAAGGTACTTATCGCAGCAGGACAATTGAGTCTGTCTTTGCAGAAGCCCAAAATCTGATAACAAGCTATCCTCTAAAAGAAATAATATTGATTGCCGAAGATACTACCTATTATGGGAGGGATCTTTATGGCGAGCCAGCTCTGGCCAATTTACTGCAGAAACTGACTCAATTAAAATGGTCTTCTGAAAATCGCATTAGAATTCTTTATACCCATCCTGCCCATTATAATGATGCCTTAATTGATTTTTTGGCTGAAAATAAGCAGATTTGCCCCTATTTAGATTTGCCCTTACAGCATATCAGTAATTCCATGCTTAAGAGAATGAACCGAAAAATCGGCCAGAAGGATATCATAACCTTAATTGAAAAATTAAGGGACAAAATCCCGGAATTAACTTTGAGAACTACTTTTATAGTCGGTTTTCCGGGAGAGACAGAACAAGATTTTGAGGAGTTATGCCGTTTTGTGGAGAATTATCAATTTGAAAAAGTAGGAGTCTTTACTTATTACAATGAGCCGGATTGCACTGCCGGTAAATTTGATGAGCAGGTTACTGAAAAAGTTAAGAAAATGAGATTAGATACCTTGATGAAAATACAGCAGAAGATTGCACTGCACAAACAAAAGACTAAAATTGGCAAAGTTTTAAAGGTTTTAGTCGATGGGGTTTCAGACAAAGGGAAAGATATTCTAATAGGACGCTCTTGTGCCGAGGCACCTGAAATTGATGGCGAAATATTAGTCTTTAAAGGGCAGGAAAAAGATATTGGTAATTGGGTAAATATTAAGATAACCGAGGCATTTCCTTACCATCTGGAGGGTGAAATATTAGCGGATAAAAATTAGTGGAAAATTAATATTTGCAGATTGAATGGGTTTCTGGTTATAATAGCATTGATATAATTCCCTAATAACATGTAGGAAATTAGGTAAGTATAATTGTGATTATAAGTAATTGTAAAAAATATTGCCAAACAAAAGAAGAGCAACTTAAATCTATGTAGTTTTACCAAATAGAGTAAAGCTGATTTATGAAGTCAAGGCTTAGGGAGGGAGCTGTACTTTGATAAGGAAAAGAATTAAAAGATTCTGGCTGGAATTAAAAAAAAGTGCAACACATCCGGCTGCATTTCTGGTCACGAACCCTCAAAATGTTTTTTACCTGTCTCAGTTTAAAGGCGAAGGTATATTGCTTTTAACAGAACCACAAAACTACCTTATTACCGACTCACGCTATACCGAGCAGGCAGGGCAAGAGGCGCAATATTGTAAAATTATTGTACAGTCATTAAAAAAGAGTGATGCCCAAACAGCTTCCTTAATAGAGCTTATAGCTGAGTTGAAAATAAAAGAATTGGGCTTTGAATCCGATTTTTTGAAAGTAAGTCCCTATCTAAAATACCAACAACTGGTGCCGCATATTGAATTAGTTCCCTTTCCCGGCATAATTGAAATAATCCGTATGGTTAAAGACCAATCTGAAATTGAACTTATCAAAAAAGCTGCCCTGATTGCCGACCGGGCTTTCCGGGAAACTATCAAAAATATAAAGGCAGGTGTTTCTGAAATTTCTTTGGCTAATGAATTAAATTACAATATGCGTAAAAATGGTGCTGCCAATGAAGCCTTTGATATTATTGTGACCTCAGGTGAAAGGGGAACACTGATACATGGAGCGCCCTCTGATAAGAAGATCAAAGAAAGTGAGCTGATTATTATAGATTTTGGCGCTATTTTTAACTATTATCACTCTGATTGTACACGTACCCTGCTCATAGGTAAGGCTAATAGAGAACAGGAGCAAATATTCAATCTGGTGAAAGAGGTGCAGCAGGAAATTTTGCAGAAGGTCAGACCCGGTGTACAATGTAGTGAATTAGATAAATATACCCGGCTTAGATTTGCCGAAAAAGGCTATGATGATTATTTCCAGCATTCTTTGGGTCATGGTGTAGGTTTGGATATTCACGAATTACCCCGACTCAGTTCCTATAGTGATGCCCTCTTAGAACCGGGAATGGTTGTAGCGGTTGAACCGGGCCTTTATATTCCGGAAATAGGCGGTGTGCGCCTTGAAGATACGGTAGTAGTGACTGAAAACGGATGCGATATTCTTACCGGCTTACCCAAGGAACTTGTGCTTTCCTTTTAAATTAAAAAATATAAAGAAAAGGAGAGAAAAAATGAATTTAGAAAAGACAGACTCAGCAATATATAATTTAATCAAAAAAGAAGAGGAGCGTCAAAAATTTACTATAGAGCTGATCGCCTCAGAAAATTTTGTGAGTGATGCCATCTTGGAAGCCCAGAGCTCTGTTCTTACTAATAAATATGCAGAAGGGTATCCCGGTCAAAAGTATTATGGCGGTTGCCAATACATCGATGAGATAGAAAACCTAGCCATTGAGAGGGCTAAGAAATTATTTTCAGCCGAACATGCCAATGTGCAGCCACATTCCGGCTCACAGGCTAATATGGCTGTCTATTTCAGTATCTTGAAACCGGGAGATACTATTCTGGCAATGGATCTTTCCCATGGCGGACATCTCACCCATGGCAGCCCGGTTAATTTTTCCGGTATGTTATACCATATAGTTCCTTATGGTGTTAATAAAGACACAGAACAGATCGATTATGACGAATTAAGGGTACTCGCTATGGAAAATAAGCCGAAACTGATAATTGCCGGCGGCAGTGCCTATCCCCGGGAAATTGATTTTGCTAAATTTCAGGAGATAGCCGATGAGGTTGGCGCATTTTTGCTGGCAGATATTGCCCACATTGCCGGTTTAGTGGTTACCGGGGAACATCTATCGCCTATGCCATATTGCCATTTTGTCACCACTACCACCCATAAGACATTACGAGGACCGAGGGGCGGCTTAATTCTTTGCCGGGAAGATTTGGCTAAACAGGTGGATAAGAGTATATTCCCCGGTATGCAGGGAGGACCGTTAATGCATGTAATTGCCGCCAAAGCGGTCTGTTTTGAATTGGCTATGAGGGATGATTTCGTTGCGTATCAGAAGCAAGTTAAAAAGAATGCGGCAACCTTAGCCCGGTGTTTAATAGAGATGGATTATAAATTGGTTTCCGGTGGAACTGACAATCATTTAATACTGGTTGACTTAAGGAATAAAGGGCTTAACGGTAAGCAAGCGGAAAAGGCCTTGGAGGACTCCGGCATAACGGTAAATAAAAATACTATACCTTTTGATATCCAATCTCCTGTGATTACCAGCGGTATTCGTATCGGGACACCTGCTATGACTACCCGGGGTATGAAAGAACCGGAAATGCGCCTTATTGCTGCCTTGATTGACAAAGTATTAAACAATATTGATAAAGCAGAGGTCAAACGGGAAGTACACCAAGAAGTAATCAAGTTATGCAGCCGATTTATTTCCTGAGTTCATTAGTTTGCTATAAGGAAACAACGAATAAAATATTTAGAAAAAAGATAGTCTTAACATATTTTGCACAATAACAAGGGGGTTATTGACTTGATAGATACCAGTTACTTTAAAAATGGATTGTCCATTGAATTAGAAGGTGGCTTATACACCATTGTTGAGTTTCAGCATGTCAAACCCGGTAAGGGGGGAGCTTTTGTCAGAACTAAACTCAAGAATGTCGAGACCGGCGCTGTTATAGATAGGACCTTTCGTTCCGGGGAAAAATTTGAACAAGCTATTCTGGACCGGAAAAATATGCAATATCTTTACAACGATGGGCATAATTATTATTTTATGGACAAGGATTCTTATGAACAAATCCCGATTAGCCAAGAAAAAATTGGAGATTCTGCTGACCTGCTGAAAGAAGGCAATGACGTTGAAATCACCTTTTGCAAAGGGCTGGTCATTGGGGTGCAGCTGCCTAGTACAATTGCTTTAGAGGTAGTAGAGACTATAGCCGGTGCCAAAGGGAATACGGTGTCAGGGGCTATGAAACCGGCAACTCTGGAGACTGGTGCCGTAATACAGGTTCCTCTTTTCATCAAAAAAGGGGATGTGATCAGAGTTACCACCGGCGATAAAAAATATCAAGAAAGAGTATGAATAAGCGATGGAATTAGCCAGAGTCGCTACAGATTTGGGGAATATTAATATTTCTCGAGACATTATTGAAACCCTAATCCAGTTGATTTTACAAAACGTTGATGGAATTATTTTTCTCAAAAGGTCTGCTCTGCGAAAAAGAAGAAAGTTTGCTACGAGCAAAAGTGACGGTAAACAAAAAAGAATCGATGGGACCAAAGAAATTAGGGTGGACATTAAGCAAGATTACATCATCATCAATCTTTTTTTAGTCATTCGTTATGGTATCAGAATTCCTGATTTAACCTGGGAAGTTCAGGCTAAAATCAAGGAAGGATTAAAAGAAGAAACAGGTCTGAATATTGACCAGATAAATGTTCATATTAGAGAAATTCGCTTTTCCAAAAAATATTACCATGGGGGAGAATTAATTACCCCAGAGGCTTTTTTGAAAATCTTCTAGCTGAAGTATTTTGATAATAAAATTAGGACCAAAAACAGATGGGGAATAGACGACAGGCAAGGGAATTAGCCCTGAAGATATTATTTCAAGTTGACCTTGTCCATTGCAATGTTAATGAAGCTGCCTCTTTTGCCTTTCAGGTGGAAGATGTATTGCCATGCAGCGACCAAAATAGCATAATCTCCTTTTCACAGGAATTGGTGAAGGGGGTTTTGTCTAATCTAACAGAAATAGACAGCCTGATTGAAAGTAATGCCGATAATTGGTCTTTGGAAAGAATGGCTAATATCGACCGCAACATTTTGCGCGTTGCTGTCTTTGAAATTGTTTTTATGGAAAACATTCCTAAAAGTGTTTCCATTAATGAGGCGGTAGAATTAGCTAAAAAGTACAGCACTGAAAATTCTTTTGGTTTTGTCAATGGTGTTTTAGGGAAGATTGAAAAAAATAATAATCAGAATATGTGATATAAATAAACCCTTAGATATTTGAAAGATAAGATAAAATAAAAAGAGATAAGGCCTTATATGCAAACAAACTCTCCCTCTTTCAACGAAAAAATATTTACCGTTACCGGTATTACTCAACATATTCAAATGCTCTTTAGTTCAGACCCTATTTTACAAAATATTACCATCCTCGGAGAGATAAGTAATTATATCCACCACTCTTCCGGGCATATGTATTTTGTATTAAAAGATGAAAAGGCACAAATAAGGTGTGTTATGTTTAAAGGCAGTGCTTTAGGGCTTGACTTTAAACCGAAAGATGGGCTGGGTGTCAGAGCTAAGGGTGAAGTAAGGGTTTATGAAAAAAGAGGCGAATACCAATTATATGTTTCTCAGATGTTTGAAGCAGGGAAAGGCGCCCTGTTTGCCGCCTTTGAAGCATTAAAAGAAAAGCTGAGGGCAGAGGGATTATTTAAAACCGAGATTAAAAAAATACTACCAAAAATTCCTCGCAAGATTGCTGTCATCACCTCACCTACCGGAGCCGCTATTCGCGATATTATTTCCATTACTCTGCGTAGATTTCCTAACATCCACATCGTAGTAGTACCGGCTCAGGTACAGGGCGATGGGGCAGCCCGGCAGATTGCCGAAAACATTGATTTTCTTAATGAGGCATTACCGGAATTGGATTTTATTATTATCGGAAGAGGCGGTGGTTCTATCGAAGAATTATGGGCTTTTAACGAGGAAATATTAGCTCGTTCCATCTATGCATCAAAGATTCCTATTGTGTCAGCAGTGGGGCATGAAACAGATTTTACCATCTCCGACTTTGTGGCAGACTTACGTGCTCCCACGCCTTCAGGAGCTGCTGAAATGGCTATTCCTGATAAGGATAGTCTGGTTAAAAATATTAAATTATTACGGGGAAAGTTGAATCGTACCGTTTTTCATATCTTTGATTTGAAAGAACAGAGATATTTTAATATGGCTGAAAATCTGAAATACAGAAGCCCTAAAAATACAATTTTACAACATCTGCAAACCATAGATGATTTGAATAATCGTTTAAGATTGCATATAAAACACATATTCAATAATTATGAAAATAGATTAAAGAACTTTAAGGATAAATTGGTTTCCTTGAACCCCAAATCTGTTTTGGACAGGGGGTACAGTATCTGTCTAAAGATTCCGGAAAAAGCCGTAGTAAAAAATATTGAGCAGGTAGAAAAAGATAATAAAATTGAAATTATTATTCGAGATGGCTCCATCTCAGCAAATGTTTCGGGGAAGGAGGGGAAAAAAGATGACCGCTAAGAAAAAACAGGATGAAGAGATTTCTTTTGAAGATTCACTAAAACAACTGGAAAATATAGTAGAAGAGCTAGAAAAGGGTGAGCTTAATTTAGATGAGGCTTTAAAGTTATATGAAGAGGGGATGTATTTTTCCGATAAGTGCCTGGAAAAATTAAATGAAACAAAACAGAAAGTGGAAAAATTAACCAAAGAGGCAGATACAAAATATCGTACTGAACCATTTGCTATACAGAGTAATGAAGAGGTTGTTGAGGAGTAAATGGAATTAGCTGCCTACTTACAGGAAAAAAGAGAAATAATTGACCAATACCTTACGGAAAAACTTCCTTCTGAAAAAGAAGCACCGGCCTTAATTCATCGTTCTATGCGCTATAGCGTCTTAAATGGCGGAAAAAGATTGAGGCCTATTCTTACTTTAATGACAGCAGAGTTATTGGGAAAGCCATACGAACTAGTCTTACCGGCTGCTGCCGGTATTGAATTAATCCATTGTTTTTCTTTAGTCCATGACGATTTGCCCTGTATGGATAATGATGATTATCGGAGAGGTAAATTGACTAATCATAAAGTTTTTGGCGAAGCTGTGGCGCTATTAACCGGAGACGCTCTTTTAGTATTAGGGTTGGAATATATCAGACAGAACGCTGAAGTAGAAGGGGTTAGCAAAGAGTCAGCAGTCAAGGCAATCCAAAAAACTCTGGAGATGTTAGGGACCCGTAAAATGTTAGGAGGTCAAATTGATGACATTAACTGGCAATTGCAAAAGCAGAGTGAAGCTAAGATAATTGATATTTATTTAAAAAAAACTTCTGCTTTAATCTGTGCTGCTCTGGAAATTGGCGGTTTGTTAGCGCAGGCAAATGTTGGAGAACTTTCTGCATTGCATAGCTTTGGTGAAAAGATTGGACTTGCCTTTCAAATTACCGATGACGTGCTTGATTTTGAAAAGGACAAAAAAAGCCCTGATAAACCCAGCTACCCGGCTACATTTGGCATTAAAAAGTCACTGGCCGAGATAAAGAGGTATTGCAGAGAAGCAAAAGAAAGTCTTTCTCTCTTTGAAAATAAGGCTAAATATTTTTTAGAATTGGTTGACTATGTTCAGTACCGTAAAGAGTAGAAGGTATTTTTCGGGGGAAGGAAAGATAAGGAGGAAGTAATGCTGAGGACTTATAACCGCAGATTTGACGAAATCAGACCCATAAAAATAATTCGAAATTATATAAAATATTCAGAAGGTTCTGTATTAATAGAAATGGGAGATACCAGAATAATCTGCACCGCAAGCGTAGAAGAAAAACTGCCCCTTTTTTTAAGGGGAACTCAGCAAGGATGGATTTCTGCTGAATATTCAATGATTCCTCGTGCTAATCAGGACCGGAATATACGTGATTCTATAAAGGGGAAAGTTGACGGAAGGTCGCAGGAGATACAACGATTGGTCGGCCGTTCGCTAAGGGCGGTAACCGATTTGGACATGCTTGGTCCCCGAATGATCTGGCTGGATTGTGATGTGTTACAGGCTGATGGTGGAACCAGAACTGCTTCAATTATAGGTGCATATATTGCTTTAATAGATGCTTTAAAGTATTTAAAAGCTGAAAAAAAGATTGAATCAATTCCCGTGAAGCATTTTTTAGGTGCCATTAGTGTTGGAATTGTGGATGGAGAGATGTTATTAGACTTGGATTTCAAAGAAGACAGTCGGGCTCAGGTAGATATGAATATAGTGATGACTGATGGAGGGAATGTGGTAGAGATTCAGGGAACGGCAGAGGACAGGCCTTTTTCTATGAGAAATTTAAATAAATTAATTGAGTTGGCAGAAATTGGTATCAGCCAGGTAGTTGCAGTAGAAAAAGAAATAATTGGAGAATTATGCTAAAAATAGTTGCCGCTACTCATAATACTGGTAAATTAAAAGAGATTAAAGAAAAAATAAAAGATTACCCAATAGAATTAATCAGCTTGCTGGATTACCCGCAAATACCTGAAATAGAAGAAAAGGGCAATACTTTTTATGAAAATGCGCTCTTAAAAGCAACGGCAGTATCCCGTTTTACTAAACTACCGGCGCTGGCGGATGATTCCGGCTTGGAAATTGATTATTTGGATGGCAAACCGGGAATTTATTCTGCCAGATGGGGAAACTCAGACGAAGAAAGAATAAGAAGAGTTCTTAAGGCGCTGGAGAGAGTTTCGGATACAGAAAGAACCGCCCGTTTTATCTGCGTTATGTGTCTGGTAATTCCCGAAAACAAAATCTTTTCAGCGGAAGGTATTTGCATCGGTTATATTGTATCGACACCTCAGGGAAGCTCCGGTTTCGGATATGACCCTATATTTAAACCAAAGGGATATAACCTTACTTTTTCTCAATTAGAGGTAAAGACTAAAAATAAGATGAGTCACCGAGCCCGAGCTCTCGATAAGATTGTTCCCCTAATTGTGTCCTATTTCCATCTAGCATGATTCCAAAAAAGAAAGGAAGAGATCAAAAAAATAACTATATTCTAGTATTTTAACCCGAGTTTTTATTATAATAAAGGTGCTCCTGTAAGTAGGAAAATAGGTTGATTTTATTGACTTCTAATTTGATATACTATATAATACTTTTGTTTCGGGGTGTAGCGCAGTTTGGCTAGCGCACCTGCTTTGGGAGCAGGGGGTCGGAGGTTCAAATCCTCTCACCCCGACCATGAGCGGGAATAGCTCAGTTGGTAGAGCACTAGCCTTCCAAGCTGGTTGTCGCGGGTTCGAGACCCGTTTCCCGCTCCATTTTGTCTTTAAAAAAGAAAGCATTTGCGCCTGTAGCTCAATAGGATAGAGCAACGGACTTCTAATCCGTAGGCTGGGGGTTCGACTCCCTCCGGGCGCGCCAAGTAAGCATAAAAATGGTAAGATATAATGGTGGGCGTAGCTCAGTCCGGTTAGAGCACTGGATTGTGGCTCCAGTGGTCGTGGGTTCAAATCCCATCGCTCACCCCATTTTCTAAAGCGCTCGTAGCTCAACTGGACAGAGCTGTGGACTTCGGATCCAAGGGCTGGGGGTTCGAATCCCTCCGAGCGCGCCATTTGAGTGTTGACAAATTAGAAAATGTAAGTATAAATGTAAGGGTAGCTTTAAAGATGTCGGCAGATGACGAAGAGGTCATTCGCCTTTAGTTGATGTTTTTCGTAAATAAACTGTTATATTGAAGCTTTTGAGTGTCTTGCTACTCGCAATTTCTCAACTGGTAAATTGGCTAATTCAAAAAGTTTGGGTAGATATGAATGAAACTATCATTAAAGTCAATTGTTGCGGTAGCTCAGTTTCGCAGTGAAAGAAATAAGAATGCTTGCTCGGAGAAGATAGATATAACAATATATGCATGAAACATATGTTTCTTACAATTGCGAACCAGCATAGAGAAAGCGGTAATTGTATGTCGAATTAGTCAATTGATTAATTAGCTCATTAGTTAATTGAATGGTAAACTGAAATCCGATAACTGAAAACATGGTCAAAGGATGTCTCCCTAACCCATATTCCGGGCCGTTAGCTCAGTCGGTAGAGCACCTGACTTTTAATCAGGGTGTCACAGGTTCGAATCCTGTACGGCCCACCTTTTAGGCAAAAAATTTGCGAGGGTGGTGGAACTGGTAGACACGCTGGATTTAGGATCCAGTGGGTAACTCCATGCGGGTTCGAGTCCCGCCCTTCGCACCATAACTTTTACCGCAAAGTATATTTGCGGTTTTATTTTAATAGCGTGTTCCTTGGAGGGAAGTTTGTATGGCTAATATTAAAAAAATTAAACAAGAAAAAAATAAAATTGAGATTCAGGTTACCGTTGAATCAGACAAAACTAATGAAGTATTTAAGGATACATATCACCAGCTTTCTCGAAAGGTAAAGGTTCCGGGTTTTCGTACCGGAAGAATCCCAATTAATATATTAGAAATGAACTTAGGGATGGAATATATAAACCACCAGGTTGCCGAAAAGCTTATTGAAGATAGCTATACTGAAGCGTTAGAAAAGAGCGAGTTAGAGCCTATTGATATCCCAAAAGTTGATATAGTGCAGATAGAAAAAGGGAAACCCTTCATCTATAAAATGAATATAGAGGTAAAGCCGGAGTTTACCTTACCTTCTTTAGAGAAGCTTTCTATAGAGAAGAAAAAACCTGAAGTAACCGAGAAAGAGATAGAAGAAGAATTGGAAAGAATAAGAGATTTCCATGCTAAATTAAATGTAGTAGAGGATAGGAAATCAGAAATGGGAGATTTTCTAATGGTAGACTATGAGGCTTTCCATAAGGATAATCTCTTACCGGACAGTAAGCAAGAAAACCAATTGATACAATTAGGCGACCGCATAATACCGGAGTTTAAGGAAAAACTTGTAGGGGTAAAACCCGGTGAAGAAAAAGAGATAAAAGTAAAAATACCGGAAAATGCAGAAGATAAAAAAATTGCCGGCGAAGAGATAGTCTACAAAGTAAAAATTAATGCACTTAAAGAAAAAGAATTACCAAAATTGGACGATGATTTTGCCAAAAGCGTAGGAGATTATCAAAAATTAACTGATTTAAAAGAACATATAAAAAAGCAGTTAAACGAACAGAAGAAGTATGAATCAGAAAGAGAATTTGAAGATTTATTAATGGACAATGTTTCTGAGAAATGCAGTTTTGAGGTTCCGGAGGTATTAATAGAAAAGCAGTTGGAAAATATGATGAAAAATTTAGAAGAGGACTTGAAAGCAAGAAACATGTCTTTAGCCGATTACTATAAAATTATCAAAACAAATGAAGAAAAGGTAAGGAGCGAATATCGTTTAATTGCCGAAGGTCAGGTAAAAAAAGAGTTGATTATTGACAAAGTTATACAGGATGATAAAATTACTGCGACTGAAGATGATGTCGATAAGAAGATTGCAGAAATTGCAGAAAGTACCAATCAGAAACCGTTAAAGGTAAGGGCTATGTTTGAAAAAAATAGGACTCTGGATAATCTGAAAGAACAGATTAAAAGGGGCAAGGCAATAGCTAAATTATCTCAAATGGTTAAGATAATTGAAATATAAGGAGATTTATTATGTATTTAGTACCAATAGTAGTGGAAAAAACTCCTCAAGGAGAAAGATCCTATGACATATATTCCCGATTGTTAAAAGAAAGGATTGTATTTTTGGGCAGCCCCATTGATGATCAAACTGCTAATATAATAATTGCCCAATTATTGTTTCTGGAGGCAAGTGAGCCGGAAAAGGACATTCATATTTATATAAATAGTCCCGGAGGTCTCGTTAGCTCGACCATTGCAATATATGATACCATTCAATACCTTAAATCCGATGTAGCCACTACCTGCTTGGGCATGGCTGCCAGTGGTGCGGCGCTGATACTTGCCGCCGGAACTAAGGGAAAAAGATTTTCACTTCCCAATTCCAGAATTATGTTGCATCAGCCTTTAGGGGGAGCTCAGGGGCAGGTTTCCGATATAGAAATTCAGACTAAAGAGTTGTTACGAATTAAGGCGAAATTAAATGAAATACTCGCGCACCATACCAATCAACCTTTGGCAAGAATCGAGAAAGATACTGATCGCGATTTTTATATGACCGGAGAAGAAGCAAAGAAATACGGGGTAGTCGATGAGGTAATTACTAAAAGAAACGATATTGAAAACGTATAATCATTACTTGAGGTGTTTAGCATGAAATGCTCATTCTGTGGAAAAGACCAGGCAGAGGTTGGTAAAATTGTTTCCGGTCCCAATGGGGTTAATATCTGTGGAGAATGTATTCAGATTTGTAATTACATTCTAAAAGAAACCGAATCTAAGAAGGTTAATAAAAGCCTATCCCTTAAAAGCATTCCAACCCCGGTAGGGATAAAGAATTATTTAGATAAGTATGTAGTGGGACAGGAAAGAGCCAAAAAAATACTGTCTGTTGCTGTCTACAATCACTATCAAAGGATTAAACACAATCTTTTAAAGAAAGAAGATAAGAACAAAAAGGAAAAAGGGAAGGATTTTGTAGAGTTAGAAAAGAGCAATATCTTGATTTTGGGACCTAGCGGATGCGGTAAGACCTTATTAGCAAAAACCTTAGCTGAAAAATTAGAAGTTCCCTTCGCTATTGCCGATGCCACTACCCTTACTGAAGCCGGCTATGTGGGAGATGATGTAGAGAATGTCCTTTTGAAACTGTACCGTGCAGCAGATGAAAATCTGGATAGGGCACAGATAGGAATAATCTATATCGATGAAATTGATAAAATAGCTCGAAAATCAGAAAATCCCTCTATTACCCGTGATGTCTCCGGAGAAGGGGTGCAGCAGGCATTATTAAAAATATTAGAGGGAACGGTGGCGGCCATGCCGGTTCAGGGTGGGAGAAAACACCCTCACCAGAAGAATATTGATATAGATACAACTCAAATATTGTTTATCTGCGCCGGCTCTTTTGATGGGCTGGAAAATACTATTAAAGGCCGACTAAAGTCCCATAACATAGGTTTTAATGCTGACATAATGAGTAATAAGCTTTCAGGGGAGAATGAAAATATTCTAACCAAGGTATTACCGGAAGATCTGATTAAATTCGGGTTAATTCCCGAATTAGTGGGCAGGCTGACAATTATCGCACCTATTAACGAATTGGATGAAAAGGCATTGATGGATATTCTGATTAAACCTAAAAATGCTCTTACTTTACAATACAAACAGATTTTCCGAAACCAAGGTGTAAAATTAGAGTTTACAGATGCGGCTTTAGAGGCAATTGTAAAAAAAGCTTTAAACAGGAAGACGGGTGCCAGGGGATTAAGGTCCATAATTGAAGAATCAATGCTGGATATTATGTATGAAATACCTTCTTCTAAAAATATAAAAGAATGCATTATAACCGATAAAATAATCGAAAACAGTGGAATACCCATATCCTTCTGTAAAGAGAAGAAAAAGCAAATTAAAGAGACTGCTTGAGAACAGTTAATGCCGGTTTGGATTGCTCTTAATATTTGCTTGACATTATTTGAAAAGAATAGTAGTATAGCTAATAAATATTTTGGTGTAGATGGGAAATAGTAAATAAAGCTGTCTTATGCGATGGCTTTGTTGAATGTCCTCCCGGAGCCTTTTACTGAAAATGAGTAAGTTTCAACGGCAGTACCGTTAACACTATATTAAGCGCCTGTTTTGACTGAATCTTATTAAAAACAGGAATTAAGGTGGTACCACGGACCCTTTTCGTCCTTAAGAAGGATGAGAAGGGTTTTTTGTTTTCTAAAAATAATATAGGCAAGGAAAATAGTATGAAAAACCAACAATATAAACAAAATAGTTTACCGTCCGTATATAATCCTAAAACAGCTGAAAGCCGTTGGTATCAATACTGGCTGGATAATAATCTTTTTCAGGTGAAGAGTAATGAAAAAAGAGAAAGAAATTATTCTATAGTGATGCCTCCACCCAATATTACCGGTTCTTTACACATAGGGCATGCCTTGAATAACACTTTACAGGATATCGTCATTCGCTGGAAAAGAATGCAGAGGTATAATGTGTTATGGCTTCCCGGAACAGACCATGCCGGTATCGCTACCCAAAATGTAGTAGAAAGAGTAATTGCTGAAGAAGGGAAGAGCAGATATGATTTGGGAAGAGAGAAATTCGTAGAACGTGCCTGGCAATGGCGAGATGAATATGGCTCTAATATTCTGAACCAGCTTAAGAAAATGGGCTGCTCTTGTGATTGGTCCCGTTTGAGATTCACCCTCGATGAAGGGCTCTCTAAAGCAGTGAGAAAGGTGTTTGTCACACTGTTTAAAGAAGGACTTATATATCGTTCTAATTATGTTGTTAACTGGTGTCCGCGTTGTCAGACGGCGCTTGCTGATATTGAGGTTGAGCAAAGAGAAGAAAAATCCAAGCTCTACCATATCAAATATCCCTTAAAAGATTTTACTGATGAGTATATTGTAGTGGCTACCACCAGACCGGAGACCATGTTAGGCGACACTGCTGTTGCGGTAAATCCTAAGGACCAAAGGTATCAAAAATATGTCGGGAAAATAGCAATTCTACCGTTAGTAGGGCGAGGGCTGCCTATAGTTGCCGATAAATACGTTGATCCGGAATTTGGTACCGGAGCCGTTAAGATAACTCCAGCTCATGATTTAAACGATTTTGAATTAGGCAAAAGACATAGTTTAAAAGAAATTAATATTCTTAATGATGATGGTACTACCAATAAAGAAACCGGTAAATATGCTAATTTAAGTATAGAGCAAGCTCGAGAAGTAGTGCTGGAAGACTTAAAAGCAGAGGATTATTTAGTAAAGACTGAAGATTATAGCCACTCCCTGGGTCACTGTTACCGTTGTGACACAGTAATTGAACCGTATCTCTCTCAGCAATGGTTTGTAAAAATGAAAGACTTAGCCCTTCCGGCAATTAAAGCGGTACAAAACAAAGAGACTAATTTTATTCCGGGAAGATGGTCCAAAGTCTATTTTGAATGGATGCGCGGCATTAAAGATTGGTGTATTTCCAGACAGCTATGGTGGGGTCACCGTGTTCCGGTCTGGTATTGCCGGGATTGCAATGAATACATAGTAGAAATGGAAGATCCTGAAGAATGTCCCAAGTGTCATAGCAAGAGCATAGTACAAGATAAAGATGTCCTGGATACCTGGTTCAGTTCAGCTTTGTGGCCCTTTTCTACTATGGGTTGGCCCGAAGAGACCTCTGACTTAGCAGAATTCTATCCTACTAATCTTTTGGTAACCGGATTTGATATTATCTTCTTTTGGGTAGCCCGTATGATGATGATGGGACTAAAATTCATGGGAGAGGTTCCCTTTAAAGAAGTATTTATCAATCCTCTCATTAAAGACATAGAAGGGAAAAAAATGAGTAAATCCAGAGGAAATGTGATAGACCCTCTGGTGGTGATAGAACAGTATGGAGCAGATGCACTCAGGATGACACTTGCCTCTCTAACCATTCAAGCAAATTATATACGTCTATCTACAGAAAAGATTGAAACATTTCGCAATTTTACTAACAAGATATGGAATGTTGCCCGTTTTGCTTTAGCTAATCTATCTGATTTTGATCCATATTCTTTAAAAGAAGAAGAATTTGAGTTCAACCTTTTTGATAAATGGATATTAGCACATCTCAATGACTGCATTAAAATTGTTACCGAATATTTAGGCAAATACCAATTCAGTGAGGCGGCAATGGCCATCTATGATTTTACCTGGAATTATTTTTGTGATTGGTATGTTGAGCTGATTAAGGAGACCTTATATAAGGAAGAAAATGGTGCCAGAAAAAAGACTGTTCAATACGTTCTTTGGTATGTGCTGGAACATATTTTAAGGATATTGCACCCCTTTATGCCCTTTATTACCGAGGAGATTTGGCAAAATATTCCCCACCAGGGACTGAGTATTTCTACCAAGGACTGGCCTGACTTTAAAAGGAAGAGTAGCAGAACAGATATAGAAGAAAAGGTAATCGTGATACAGGGTGTTATTAAGGTGATTCGCAATATAAAAGCTGAAATGAATATCCCTTTGACCAAGACTGTGGATGCTCATATTAAGGTAGTTGGTAATGAAAAAGAAAGATTGTTGAAAGAGCATCAGTCCTACCTTAAAAGCTTAGCGCATCTCAATTTCATATTGATAGGAAAAACTTTAGAAAAACCGGAATATTCCGCTATCGGTGTTTTGGAAGATATAGAAATCTATATTCCTTTAAAGGATATAATCGATATCGAAGTAGAGATAAGTCGTTTAGAGAAAAAACTGAGCAAGATTGAAAAAGAAATAATTATCATAAATAAGAAATTAAATAATGTTGATTTTATTGAAAAGGCGCCTGCATCGGTTATCGATAAAGAAAAAGAGAAAATGTTGGAATTAGCGGATATAAGAGATAGAATTTGCACAAATTTAAAAACCATTAAAGCTGTATAGTATGAAAAGCTGTTATAAAGAAGCAATAGACTATATCTACAATCTGAATAAGTACGGTATCAAGTTAGGCTTGAACAATATTTCTGGCTTACTTTCCATATTTGATAATCCTCATTTAAAAACTAAGGTGATTCATATTGCGGGTACCAATGGCAAGGGTTCTACAGCTGCTGTTCTCCATTCCATTTTGCAAAAAGCGAATTATAAGGTTGGGCTGTATACTTCCCCGCATCTGGTGAGTTTCCAGGAGAGAATGAAGATAAATGGTGAGTATATAACTCAAGATGAAGTTTGTGCACTACTGAAAAGGCTAAAACCGGCTATTAAAAAAATCGCTCACACAGAAGGCTACAAGCATCCTACCTTTTTTGAAGTAGTAACGGCTATGGCTTTCCTTTATTTTTATGAAAAAAATGTCGATTTCGCCATTATGGAGGTCGGTTTAGGCGGGAGATTGGATGCTACTAATATTTGCCGGCCTCTGGTATCGATAGTTACTCATCTCGGTTTTGACCATATGGAACAACTGGGAAATACTCTAAGTGAAATTGCTGCGGAGAAAGGGGCTATTATTAAACAGAATACAGCGATAATCAGTGGGCAGCAATTGCCGGAGGCAGCTCAAGTAATTGAAAAGATTGCGCAAGAAAAAGAAGCTCCTTTATATATCTATGGAGAACAATTCAAAGCCGTCTTGGAAAATTCTCTATTAAAGGGGAATTATTTTAATTATTCCGGAATTTATTACAAAATTATTAACCTTTTTGTTCCTTTAGCGGGCGAATACCAACTTGAAAATGCCTCTTTAGCCATAGCTGCAGCAGAGTTGCTCAATAATAATGGCTTTAAGATAAATAAGGAATCTATTATTGAGGGGGCAAGGCACGCCCAATGGCCGGGCCGTTTTGAGATTATTAGAGAAAAACCTCTGGTTATTTTAGATGGGGCACATAACCCGGATGGGGTTACTCAGTTTATGAAGAATTTAAAGAGATTAATCCCGGATAAAAATATTATTGCCGTCCTTGGTGTCTTTCAGGATAAGGATTTCACTGCCATTGTTAAAACCATTGTTACCCAGATTAATAAGGTTATCCTTACTATGGCCGATAATCCCCGTGCCACCCCAACAACTGTATTAATGGAAGAGGTTAGCCGATATATGGATAAAAAACATATATCGGAAACAAATAGTGTTGCAGCTGCCATCGATAAAGCTCTTCAAATTGCCCGGGAAGATGAGATAATAATTATTACCGGTTCTTTGTATACGGTAGGGGAGGCAAAAGCCTATTTTTTAGAAAAAGGAAAATAGAAGAGGTACTATGTTCGTTTTTTCTAAGCAGGAAAAAATAGTTTTATTGCTCATTGTTACTGTAATAATAACCATCTTTGGTTGCAGATTTTATCTGCAAGAAAAGAATAAGATTACTATACTTCCTTCCAATCAGGAAAATTTGTCTATTCAGCAAAATGTTGCAGATACATCTCAAGAAGAAATTTATATCATCCACATTGCCGGTGCGGTTAAGCAGCCTGGCGTTTATCAGATATCATCAGGTGAGCGTATAATCGATGTGGTTAAAATGGCCGGAGGTGCGCTGGAAAAAGCCCATCTTGATATGGTAAATCTTGCTGCTCCTATTCACGACGGGCAAAAAATAATTATTCCTTTTATACCGGAAGAGAGAAAAGGTGAATTATCAGGAATGGCTGAACAGGGATTAACAATGCCTGAATTTAATTACGATGCTAACAGCGGTTTAATAAATATTAATTCTGCCACCGCTCGTGAATTAGAATCATTGCCCGGAATCGGTCCGGTACTGGCTGAACGTATCTTGGAATTCCGTAAGAACAATGGAATATTTCGCAGAATTGAAGATATAAAAGGTGTTTCAGGTATTGGTCAGAAGAGATTTGATGCTATTAAGGAGATGATTACAACCCATTAGAAAGACTAATTCTTTACCAAACGCTCAGGCGCCATTGCTTTCAGTCTTAATATTCTATATTATCGGCATTTTGCTGCAAAAGAACCTCAGCTATTTTTCTTTCCAATTTTTATTCTCATTCTGCCTGTTGTGGTGTCTATGGGCCATTCTTTCATATAAGGCAGGCTGTAATTTTACCGGTGTTTATCTGCTTATTATATTTTTGTTGCTCGGCATGATGAATACCGCCTATCAGAGTAAACCACAGGGCTCCAACCATATTTATTATTTCAGGGCTAACTCCGGCCTTTTAATGGGAACGGTATTAGAGGCGAGGCTGCGGCAAGATGGAGGCTGCCAGGAAATTTTGTTGGCTGCCCAGAATATCCAGCATAATGACAAATGTTATCAAGTAGAAGGGAAGGTACTTTTAAGGGTCTATCAGAATGGAACTAATTTTCAATTCCAATATGGGGACTTAATTAAAGCTAAAGTGGTATTGGGTGAACCGGATTTACCGGGGAATTTTGGCGAATTCAATTATAGGGATTATTTAATCAGGCAAAGAATATTTGTCACCGGTAGCCTCAATGCTGATCAGATTTATTTTGTTGGCAAAAATAATCAATTAATTTTAAGTAAAGCTCTTAATTATATTAAAGAAAATATTGCTAAAAATATCGATAGAATATACCATTATCCGCAAGCTGCCTTCATAAAGGCAATTATCGCCGGTGATCGAAGTGAACTGCCCCCGGAGTGGGAACCTATATTCCAAGATGCAGGGGTGATGCACATACTGGCTATTTCAGGGTTGCATGTAGGGATTATCGCCATCTTTTTATTTAATATCTTCAACTTCTGGTCTTTTTTTAAAAAAAACGAGAGATTAAAGTATATTATTATAATAATTATTTTACTGGTATATGCAGCAATCACCGGTTTTCGCCCTTCAGTAAGCAGAGCCACTCTGATGTTCATCACTTTTCTTATTGCTAAATATATTAATCGGCCTTATCATCAATACAGCAGTATTTTTTTAGCAGCATTGTTAATATTATTTTATCAGCCTCTCTTATTATTTGATGCAGGTTTTTTACTCTCTTTCACAGTCACTTTTTTTATTATCCTTCTTTATCCCCTGTTACAGGAGAAGTTAGATTTTTTGCCTAATTATTTATCGGAATCCTTGGCTATTTCCTTATCCGCCTGGTTAGGAATGGCACCGTTATCGGCCTATTATTTTTACAAAATATCGCTTATAGCCATTTGGGCTAATTTAATAATAGTGCCCTTAGTCAGTATTATCCTCATTTTAGGTTTAATCTCTATTATAGGCTCTTTCCTTCTTATTTCTTTTGCGCAATTGACGGCTCATTTAAGTGAAATTTTAATTAATCTTCTGCTATCTTTCACTAAATTTTTCTCGTCCTTACCTTATGCCTATCATTATATTGCTCAACCGCACATCTACCAGACAATCTCTTATTATTTTTTACTTATAGTTATGGCCTATATTCTCATTAATTGGCCCAAACTGGATGTTAATAAAAGAAAGTTTGTATTCTGGGGTACAATGGCGGTTATAATAGCAATGCTGTCCGCTCATCTATTTCCTTTTTCCCAATTATTCTCACTCCATTTTATAAATGTAGGTCAGGGAGATTCAATTTTAATTGAAACGCCGCTAAACAAGAAAATTTTGATTGACGGCGGGGGGACACCTTTTAATGATTTTGACGTAGGTAAGCATACTGTGGTACCCTATTTAAGGCGCCTGGGAATTAATCAGATTGATATTTTGGTTCTAACTCATCCCGACTTAGACCACTTAGAAGGCCTGGTTACTGTCCTAAAAGAAATGAAGGTCGGCATGGTTATGGACAGCGGCATAGACAGTAAAGACCCTGTTTATCAACAATTCCTTTCTTTAATAAGAAGTGATAATGGAATCATCTATTCTAAAGTGAAGGCAGGAGACCTCATTGCTTTAGAGCCGGGATTGGAAATATTAATCCTCAACCCCATGAATCCCTCAACATATTACCAGGAAAATGATTTTAATAACCAATCAATTGTGTTAAAATTACGATATAAAAATGTCAGCTTCTTATTAACCGGTGATATAGAAGAATCAGCAGAAATAAACCTGTTATCCTGGCAAGAACAATTAAAAAGTGATGTCTTAAAAGTCGCCCACCATGGCAGCATTACCTCCAGCTCTGAATTATTTTTAAATAGAGTTCAACCCAAGGTAGCGATAATATCGGTGGGCTTAAATAATGTTAACCTTCCCCATCCGAGTGTAGTTAAAAGACTTAAAGATTATTGCTGGGAAGTTTTTAGAACAGATTTAAATGGGACAGTTTTAATTACCAGTAATGGACAGAATATTAATATAAAAACGTTTAGGTAACGATAACAATATGAATGAAAGACAGAAAACCTTTGATTTTTTTTCCATTCAAAGGGAAATTGAAAAAAATATAATCAAACCAATATATCTATTTTATGGAGAAGACAATTTTCTGCATAATATTATTCTGGAGAAGCTCAAATTGCACCTTTTCCGACAAAAACGGCAGGTCAATTATAGTGTTTTTTATGGTGAAGATCTCGATTTTAGCGAGCTGGCTAATTCTCTCTATGCCGTACCGCTGGGTTTTGGCCCCGGAACCATACAGGGTATTATTATCAAGCAATTAGAGAAAATCAAAAGACCTCTGCTGCAGAAACTGGATACCCTGATAGAAAATTTATCATTTGACTCTGACAATCACTTAATCTTACTTTTTGTTGATAGCAAAGCGGTACCGAAAAACATAAAAATAGAGAAGATAAAAAAATATGGTTCAATTGTAAACCTAAAAAAGTTAAATAAAACACAAATAAGACAGTTAGTCATAGCGAGATGTAAGGAAGAACAAAAAGAGATAACAAATGAGGCACTCTATTATTTGCAGAGCATTACGGAAAATGACGTTGGTTTAATTAGCAATGAACTGGATAAGTTGTTCTGTTATTTAGAGGGTACGAGTGATAAAATTACTAAAAATGATGTTTTAAACGGTTTATATGGGTTACGGAGTGGAAATATTTTTGATTTTGTAGAGGCATTGGGAGAACGTGATGCAGCAAGAACAATAGGTTATCTAAGAAAATTATTAGGTAGCGATGAATACCATCCATTGCAGCTTTTAGCCATGATAAATCGCCAGATAGGATTAATCCATAGGGCGAAGCTATTCCCAAATAATATAAAAATAATTAAGGGAGATTCAAATCTCCCTTATTTTATGGTACAAAGAATTATAGCCCAATCCCAAAAATACTCACTTGATGAATTAAAGATGGCTTATCAGTCTTTGTTACAGGCGGAAACTAACCTGAAAACAGGCTCTTTGCTGCCCAGTCTAATCTTAGAACAATTAGTAATAGGCATAACAAAAAAGGGTAGTTTTAACCCTGTTCTGCCCCTTGAGCAGCCTGTTCCTTAGCATTCAATACCTGAAGTTTGAGTTTTTTGGCCAATAAGGATTTTTTTCGAGCAACGGTGTTTCTGGCAAAAACACCCTTTTGAGCAGCCTTGTCCAGAGTTGACACACATTTCTGAAAATTTTGCTGAATGACATTATTGTCTTCCGTGTTCAGCGAATTTTCAAATTTTTTAATTAGAGTCTTTACTTTGGATTTATAAGCATAATTCCTGATACGTTGTTTTTCTGAAATTTTAGCCCTTTTGATAGCTGATTTGATTGTGGGCATGTATAGCTTCCTTTCTTATAGTTTTGCTGGTAAATTTTAACATCTTTTTAATTGAAAATCAAGAAAAAAATAACATATTAATTTTTTAAACAACACACATGGAGAAGAAATATGACCGACAGCAATGTAAAGGTTGCCCGATATACCGGGATAGTAATGGCTGCAACTCTTATCTGCCGATTTTTTGGATTAGGCCGAGAGATAGTAATTTCTAATCAATTTGGGGCAAGCTTTGAAACAGATGCTTTTTTTATGGCCTTTATGATACCGAACCTTCTAAGAAGCGTGATAGGGGAGGGTGCCTTAAATACTGCTTTTGTGCCTATGTTTTCGGGATATCTGGCTCATCAAGATAAAGAAAAAGCAGATGCTTTTGCCAGTAAAGTACTCAACCTCTTAATTATAGCTGTTTTAATTATTATTTCTCTGGGTATCTGGTCAGCCCCATATTTAGTCAATATGATGGCTGTGGGATTTAGGCAATTTCCTGAAAAATACTTGTTAACGGTTAATTTAACAAAGATTATGTTTCCCTATATCGGCTTTGCCGCACTGGCTGCCTTATTTATGGGAATCTTAAACTCTTATGGAGTATTTTTTATACCTGCATTAGCTCCTGCCTTGCTCAATATGGGTATTATCATATTCGCGTTCTTCTATACCGCCCGGTTCGGCATATATAGTTTGGCAATAGGGGTTTTAGCCGGCGGCTTGGCACAAGTTCTAATACACATTCCTTCTTTAATAAAAAAGCATTTTAACTATAAAATCACCTTTAATATCTACGATCCGGACGTAAGCTCGTTCTTTCAATTATTAATTCCAGCAGCTATCGGATTGGCTATTGATAAGATTAATTTTGTGGTTGACCGTATTATTGCATCATTTCTGACGCATGGCAGCATCTCCGCTTTGTATTATGCTAATCGGCTAATGCAATTTCCTCTGGGTGTTTTTGGCATAGCACTGACCATAGCCATACTGCCGACGCTTTCTAAATATGTTGCCAAAGGACAGATAGAAGATATGAAAAGTAGTTTTTCTTTCGGATTCAAATTGCTTTCCTTTTTTATCTGGCCCTGCATGGTAGGGTTAATCACACTAAGCTACCCCATAGTACGACTATTTTATGAACATGGTTTATTCAGTGCCCAAGATACTTCGACTACTGAAGTGGCATTGGTCTGCTATACCGTCGGCCTTTTTGCCATCTCAATTTTAAGATTGATAATAAGTACTTTTTACGCTTTAAAAGATACTAAAACCCCGTTGCGTATTGGTATCCTAGCCGTAACTGTTAATATCATATTAGATCTGATCCTGGTCAGGTATTTGGCACATGCCGGAATTGCTTTAGCCACTTCTATTTCAGCAATCTTGCACTTTATTATTCTGGGGATTTATTTAGAAAAAAGAGTAAGTGGTATTTTTAGCAGGGAGCTGTTATTATTCTCTTGGAAATCTATTTTAGCCAGCATATTCATGGCGTTAACCTGTTGGGGATGCGCTTATTATTTTGGGCTGAGATTTGATTTACATTCAAAAGTTTTGCAATTGGCCCAGGTGTTAATTTCTGGATTACTGGGTATTCTGGTATACTATATTAGTGGTATAATGCTGGGTATTACCGAATTTAGCAATGCAAAAAGGTTCATTAAAATGATTGTTAATAGAGAGATAAGGGAAATAAAAGAGAATGACTGAGATAACCAAAGCGGCAAATATTCGTAATTTTTCAATTATAGCCCATATAGACCATGGTAAATCTACCATTGCTGATCGTATTTTAGAGTTGACTGAAACAATTAGCCAAAGGGAGATAAGAGAACAGGTTTTAGATGACATGGATTTAGAGAGAGAAAAAGGTATTACCATAAAATCAAAGCCGGTCCGACTCTTGTATAAAGCTTTAAATGGAAAACAATATATCTTTAACCTTATTGATACTCCCGGTCATGTTGATTTTTCCTATGAGGTGTCTCGTAGTTTAGCTGCCTGCGAAGGTGCCTTAATGGTAGTTGATGCTGCGCAAGGTGTGCAAGCTCAGACTATTTCCAATGTTCAAATGGCTTTAGAGCACAAATTGTCTATAATTCCGGTAATTAATAAGATTGACCTTTCCACTGCTGATCCGGAAAAGGTCAGCAAAGAGATTAAGAAAATTAATGGACTATCAGAGAGCCCAATATTAATGGCGAGTGCCAGAGACGGTACCGGCATAAGAGAGGTATTGGAGGCTATTGTTAAATATATACCGCCCCCGGATGGTAAATTAGAAAAACCCTTGCAAGCATTAATTTTTGATTCAGTTTACAATCCCTATCAGGGATCAGTTGTATATATCAGAATTGTAAATGGTGTGGTGAAGCCGGGCTCCAAAATACAGACCATGTCTAACAAGAATAACTATGAAGTTAATGAAGTGGGTATTTTTATGCCTAAAAGAAAGAAGGTTGAACAGCTTTCAGTGGGAGAGGTTGGCTATTTAACCGCAGGCTTTAAGGATATTACCTTAACAAAAGTCGGTGATACCATAACTAATTCGGAACAACCGGCAGATCGACAATTACCCGGTTATAAAAAAGTTATACCTATGGTTTTTTGTAGTTTTTACCCGGTGGAAAACGATGATTATCCCGATTTAAAATATGCTCTGGAAAAATTGAGTTTAAACGACTCTGCCATTAGCTATATTCCCGAAAACTCACCTGCTTTGGGATTCGGTTTTCGTTGCGGCTTCTTAGGATTACTTCATATGGAAATTATTCAAGAGAGGCTGGAAAGAGAATATCAGATTCAACTAATTGCGACGACTCCCAGTGTCTTATATCGCGTATATTTAAAGAATAAACAGATTATTGAGATAGATAACCCGTCATCACTACCTGAGGCCGCTTTAATTGATTACATTGAAGAGCCTTTTATTGAATTAACACTTATTACGCCCAGCCAGTTTTTAGGGGGAATAATGGAATTATTGCAAGACAGGAGGGGAGTATTTAAAAATATGGAATACCTTGATAAAGATATTGCCCGCCTCTTGTACCACCTGCCTTTAAATGAGATTATGCTTGATTTTTATGACCGTATTAAATCAATCAGCAAAGGATACGCCAGTATCGATTATCATATTATGGGTTATCAAGAATCTGCACTAATAAAGGTTGACGTTTTAGTAAATCAAGAGGTAGTTGATAATCTTTCCTTCATCACACATAAGGACAAAGCGTATGAGCGTGCTAGGAAAATAGTAGATAACCTAAAAACTGCCATTCCTCGCCAATTATTTGAAGTACCTATCCAGGCGAGTGTAAACCGCAAAATAATTGCCCGCTCCACCGTGAGAGCATTAAAGAAAAATGTCATAGCAAAATGTTATGGCGGGGATATTAGTAGAAAACGTAAATTGTTGGAAAAGCAAAAAGCTGGTAAAAAAAGGATGAAAAGAATAGGCAAGGTAGAAATCCCGCAGGAAGCCTTTATGAGTATTTTAAAAATCGATTAATTATAGATTGTCTCCAACCATGAATCATGTACTAAACATAGGTTTATATCTTCACATACCTTTTTGTTTTAAGAAATGCATCTATTGTGATTTTTTTTCTATTGCTACGAGTGATGAGCAATTAAAAAAAAGGTACATTTCCGCCATAATTAAAGAGATGGAACTTCACGGTAAGAAGAACCAAGAAGTAGAACTTACCTCAATTTACTTAGGAGGAGGAACTCCCACCGCACTGAGCGGACTCCAATTGCAAGAAATATTAAGGGCCTGTTTTTTAAAATTTCCGATTGATGAAATGGCAGAAATTACCGTAGAGGCAAACCCGGGTACGATAGACTTAGGAAAATGTAAATTGTTATTTCAAGCGGGTGCAAACAGACTTAGCTTAGGTGTCCAATCTTTTGATGATGAAATGCTGAGGAAATTAGGTAGAATACATACCAAAGAAGACTCTTTAGCTGCCTACCATAGTGCCAGGGAAGCAGGCTTTAAGAATATAAATATTGATATTATGTTCGGGCTTCCGGGGCAAAGCAAGATAGGATTTAAAGAAACCTTAACCGAGGTTATCCAGTTAAAACCAGAACACATTTCTCTCTATGCTCTTTCCTTAGAACCCGAAACTCCTTTAGGACACCTGGTTGCCGCCGGGAAAATTAAACTGCCCTCCGATGATTTTACCAACAAACTATTTTTAGAGGCTATAACCCTGTTAGGTGAACGCAATTATGAGCACTATGAAATATCCAATTTTGCCTTACCCGGAAAAAGGAGTATTCATAATCAGCTTTACTGGAACTGCCAACCTTATTTGGGATTAGGGGCGGGTGCAACCTCTTTTATGAGTAATAAGCGGTATCGTAATTATCAGGATCCGGAACTGTACATTGAACTTTTAAATTTTGGGATTTTACCCATAGAATGCCAGGAAATACTTTCTTCATCAGAAAAGATGTCGGAAAAGATCATATTGAAGTTAAGAATGATGGAAGGATTAGCCAAAGCTGAATTCAGAGGATTATTTGGAACTCCTATAGAACATTTTTTTGGGAAACCTATACAAGAACTGAAAGAACAGGGTTTATTAGCCGAGAGTAAAACTCACTACTATCTAACTAAAAGAGGAATATCGCTTGCTAACAACGTATTTCTGGAATTTTTGGATTAATTATCTATACCTGAAAATAACTTTTTTACCGGTACAAGTATTGACAAATAACCTATTCAATGGTATCTTAGATAAGAAATTAGCACTCTCACCATTAGAGTGCTAATTTGAGGAGAAAGATATGATTAATGATAGAATGAGCACCATTTTAGATGCCGTTGTGCATCTCTATATAGATAACGCAGAACCGGTTAGTTCGGAAATGATACTTACTTTCTACAACTTGCCGGTCAGTTCAGCTACTATTAGGAATGACCTATTATTGCTGGAAAAGCTTGGTTATATAAAAAAGCCACATACTTCTGCCGGGCGTATACCGACCGATAAGGGCTATCGATTTTATGTTGACCAATTGATGGGAAAAGAGGTCGATGCCCTTACTGATGAAGAAAAACAAGAAATTATTGAGCAATTTAAAATAGCTAGAGATTATTATGAGATAATGAAGCTTACTTCGAAATTAATATCGAGATTGACTAATAATTTAGGGGTAGTATTGGCACCTAATGTGGTGGAGGACACCTTAAAAGATATTCATTTTATAGTTTTAAACAATCAGCGTATCGTGGTAACTTTAGTTACTAACAGTGGGTTTTCTTTCCAAAAGATGATGAGAACTAATTGTGATATTTCAGAAAATAATTTAAAAGAATTTGCCCGGATTATAAAAAAGGAATTTTATGGGAAGAGTTTAGAAGAAATTAACGAGGAAATGTTAAATCAAATTTATAAATACTATTTTAAATACCGGACTCTGGAATCAATCTGGGATTTCTTTGAAGACTGTTTTGATTTTACAGAAGAGGATGCAAGCATCTTCCTGGGTAATCACAGCTATATGCTGCAGCAGCCTGAGTTTAAAGAGATTGAAAGAATAAACTATCTCTTTGACTTCATTGAGGAAGAGAAAAATTTGGTCAGAATTATTAGAAAATCAATTTTTAAAAAACAGTTTGACATTATAATCGGCAGCGAGCTGGAACAGGAAGTTATGGAGAACTACAGTGTAGTTATCAGACCATACCACATCAAAGGAAAATTGAGAGGGGCTATCAGTGTCCTGGGCCCAACCAGAATGAATTATTCTAAATCTGTTTCGGTATTAGATTTTATAGCTCAGAAGTTAAGCAAGGTATTATCATAAAGAAGTAGTCGATTAGCGAAATCGAGAGAATGTTTAAATACTGTTTATTCAAGGAGGTGCACGATGAATAAAGGTAAACAGCACGTAGGAGAAGATGATTCAGTGGACAAGGTTATACTGGAAGATTTAAATAAAATGAAAAAACCTGAACTGATTAGTAAGGTTATAGTTCTTGATAAACAATTATTAGAAGCCTTAAATAGTTTTAAGAAAACAGAAATTGAACTGGAAAAAATGAAAGAAAATGAAAAAACCGGCAAAGAGCAGCTGATCAGGATGCAGGCAGATTTTGAAAACTATAAGAAGAGGGAAGAGCTGAAAAAGCGAGAATTTATGGAATATGCCAAAAAAGATTTAATTTGTCAGCTGCTCTCAGTAATGGATAATTTAGAGAGGGCTTCTTGCTATACCGATGAGCAGGCAGATGAAAAGCATCTTAACGATATTAAGAAAGGACTTGATGGAATACTGAAGGATTTTCAGAGTATATTAGAGAAAGAGGGCTTAAAACCTATTAAATCTGTAGGGGAAAAGTTTGACCCTTATTACCATGAGGCAATTATGCATGTAGAATCAGATAAGTTCCCTGAAGATACAGTCATGGAAGAAATAGTTAAAGGTTACTATTTGAAATCAAAAGTGCTAAGACCTTCTGTGGTTAAGGTTTCCAAGGGCTGTATCAAAAAACCGGAAAAAAGTAGAAAGAAGCCCGAAGATATGGAATAAGAAAACAACAAAAAATGAATTATATGATTAGGAATATAAGATAATAGGAGGAAAAATATTATGTCCAAAGCAATTGGAATTGATTTAGGTACCACAAATTCTGTAGTTGCCATTATAGAAGGGGGTAAGCCTGTTGTTATTGAGAATAAAGAAGGCAGCAGAACTACTCCATCCATGGTTGCCTTTACTAAGAAAGGTGAGCGATTGGTAGGATTATTGGCAAAGAGACAGGCGGTTACCAACTCGAAAAATACGGTTTATTCCGTTAAACGTTTTATTGGCAGACGTTTTACTGATCCGGAAGTACAAGAGATAAAAAAAGTACTTTCCTTCGATATTGCCGAGGGAGAGCATACTGATGTAAAAATAAAAATTCAGGATAAACTATACAGTCCGCAGGAAATATCAGCTATGGTTTTGCAAAAACTAAAACAAGCTGCGGAAGACCATTTAGGTGAGACGATTAATGATGCGGTGATTACCACCCCGGCCTATTTTAACGATAATCAGAGGGAAGCCACTAAGGCTGCCGGTAGAATAGCCGGCTTGAATGTTTTAAGAATTATTAATGAGCCTACTGCAGCTGCCTTAGCCTATGGTTTAGATAAAGAAAAAAATGAGAAGATTGCTGTATTTGACTTAGGTGGAGGAACCTTTGATATATCTATTTTGGATATTGGAGAAGGTGTTTTTGAAGTTAAATCCACCAATGGAGACACCTTTCTGGGAGGAGACGACTTTGACCAACGGGTTATCAATTGGGTAATTGATAGTTTCAAGAAAGACCAGGGAATTGATTTGAGCAAAGACCAGATGGCTTTACAGAGACTGAAGGAGGCTTCTGAAAAGGCCAAATGCGAACTTTCTTCTTCATTGCAGACCGAAATTAATCTGCCTTTTATCACCGCTGATGCCAATGGTCCCAAGCACCTGAATTATACCCTGACCAGATCTAAATTGGAACAGCTAACCGAAGACCTGTTAGAAAGAACCGTCGGCCCCTGTAAAAGAGCATTAGAAGACGCCAAATTGTCTGCTGATGACATTGATGAGGTAATCTTGGTGGGCGGTCAGACCAGGATGCCCAAAGTTCATGAGATAGTAAAGAAAATCTTCGGTAAAGAGCCTCATAAAGGAGTAAATCCGGATGAGGTAGTAGCCATGGGAGCTGCAGTTCAAGCCGGTAAATTGAAAGGAGAGGTTAAAGATATTCAACTGTTAGATGTGACCCCTCTGTCTTTAGGGATTGAGACTTTAGGTGGTGTGTTTACCAAATTGATTGAAAGAAATACCACCATTCCGGCCTCTCGTCAGCAAATATTTTCTACTGCTGCCGATAATCAGACCGCCGTAGATATAAATGTTTTACAGGGTGAAAGAACTTTAGCGAAAGACAACACCAGTTTAGGACGTTTTCAGCTAGTGGGTATACCGGCTGCCCCCAGAGGTATCCCTCAGATCGAGGTATCTTTTGATATTGATGCCAATGGAATTTTAAAGGTTGCAGCTACAGATAAGGGTACCGGAAAAGAACAGAAGATTACTATTACCCATTCCAGCGGATTGAGTGAAGAGGAGATTCAGAAAAAGATTAAAGAAGCAGAACAGTTTGCCGAAGAAGATGTAAAACAAAAAGAGAAGATTGAATTGCATAATCAGGCTGATAACTTAGTTTATGCTACTGAGAAATCATTGAAAGATGCCGGTGACAAGGTCAGCGATAGTCTGAAAAGCGAAATAAACGATGATATTGCCCAATTGAGGAAAGCAATCCAGGATGATGATGCTGAGGGAATGAAGTCAGGTATAGAAAAACTGACTAATTCTTCTCATAAAATGGCTGAGGAAATGTACAAACAATCATCAGCTGCGCAGGAGCAGCAGACTTATAGTGATAGTTCTTCCACTAAGGAAACAGCACAAGAAACGACAGATTCTCAAAAAGATGAAAAGATTTTTGATGCTGAATATAAAGAGGAAGACGGAGATAATAATAAATAATTGATTAAATTGCTAAAAATAGTACTGTAATGTTTGACTTAAATCTTGCTGAGTTTTTCAGTAAAATGCTTTATTTGGAAGACTCAGCAAGAAATAACTTAATTGGTTTATTTTGTTAAAGGGGTTTTCATAGTGGCTAATAAGGATTACTATCAGGTTCTAGGGGTAAAGAAAGAGGCAAGTCAGGATGAGATTAAAAAAGCATTTCGGAAATTAGCCTTAAAATACCACCCGGATGCCAATCCGGATAAAAAAGAAGAAGC